>Ga0180438_10009831_pt1 | contig 11824 bp, 11 predicted proteins | sample SS_ome_12_FD_132455 | JGI IMG/M metagenome (GOLD analysis project Ga0180438, IMG submission 132455) | Hypersaline lake sediment archaeal communities from the Salton Sea, California, USA - SS_3_D_2 metaG | ecosystem: Environmental > Aquatic > Non-marine Saline and Alkaline > Hypersaline >...
TTCTTCAGCGGGATTCCACTCGCCGCTGAATTCCCAGCCGTCCAGGCCGATGTGGCCGTTCCACCCCCCCTCGAGTTCCGCCTTGCTTTCCGCAAGCGCGAACTCGAGCCCTTGGAGGCATTCCTTTAACTGGATATGACTATCAACGCGATGGCTCTGTGACAATACACGGTGCGACAGGGCCGCGAGCGCAATCAGCGCCACCAGGATGAAAATCGTCGCAACGAGCAATGCCATGCCCTCCTCGTTTCGTTTGTCGATTCGTATTCGTTTCATAAGCCGGATCCTCCGTCAGCATTGCTGTCAAGAAACCAATGCCCTAATCGGGCGCGGGGCGTCTGGCTGGGCCAGATACCCAACCTGCGCACGCCGGCGCATTCGCGCCGCGCCTGCAGTCTAGTTTCTCGGGAAAATGATCTCGCTCATCACACTATTGAGAATGGGGCCCGTCGTCCCGACTTGGCGCTGGGTCCGGATGGTCACGAGTATGCTGTCCGACGACCAGCGGCTGAAGGACACGCCAAGTTCTGGAATGCCATCGCCATCGGTGTCCTCAGGCGGGGCGAGGTCGTTGCACAATACCCGCGCCTCGTAACCGGTCGGGCCCAGCGTGAAAAGGAGCAGCTGGGTCTCGCGCGCGGTGTCGTAGTTGTAGTCGGTAAAATCGATGGCGATAGCTCGCAACGGCCCCGTCTCAAGATTCCCATCCACGTCGACCGCCGTCCCGTTGCCGTCAACGTCCTCGGCGATGCTGTAGATGAGAAAACTTCCGTACTCTTCCTCGAACTGGATCGAGGAGTCATCCGCTTGGCGCAATTCCTTGATGATGGTGTACATTGCCGCGCGGGCTTCGTCTTGGGTGGTCACTTTCGCGTCCTCGACGGCCACCGTGTCTCCGAGACTCCGCGCGAGGATGAACAGCGTCCCCATCACAACCGTCAGGATTGCCGTCGCAAACAGCACCTCGATCAGTGTCATACCTTTCTTATTCATGGCTTACCTCCAGTGGCACGCTGTGGCGCTGGCCGTTGCCGGCCTGCCACGTACCGTCCGCCACGTGACTACCACCTCGACCTCTGTCGGATTGGGCAACGGCACCTCGAGTCCGGCAACCGGCAACGTCACCACACCGCCGTCGTCGTAGTAACACCTAATCTCGAAATTCTCCGTGTACAATCCGGAAAACTCCGGCGGGGAGTACTCGAGCAACCGTTCGTAGCTCGTGTCCGCTATCTCTTCCATAATGCTCGCTATGTGCGACATCGCGACCGCGCGCTCCTCGGTAACCCTGCGCGCATCCGACATCGACACGATGCTCTGAAACAACAGGACGAATGCTACGACCATCACCCCGGCCGCAAACATCAGCTCGAGCAGCGTCAACCCCGTCTCGCCGTGAAACCGTTCTCTCGTTCTCCTCATCGGGAAGCACCTCCCTAAGTGTTCCGCGCAAACGTCTAGGCGCCGGCATTAGCCCGCGCCATTGCCGTACAGAAGAAGCATAACCCGTGCCTGAACCGCGCCACTGCGCGACCTGTATCCGTAACACATTGTATATCAAGAACCTAAGGGCGCGTATAACGTCTCGCCAAGACCCGGTTCTTGCATGACGCTGGGGAAAATTCCCCGCACCAAGGGGATTCGACCCTCTCCTTGCCCGAGTCTGGCGCTCAGCCAAGAGCACACGACTCGGCGGTGCCCGGCGGTGGGTCGGACCTGGAGAATCCCAGTATTCTCTAGCCCCAACCCGCGTCGGCGGGAAAGACGTTATCATATTTCCGGCTGGCGCGAGGTTGTGCCATCATGTCCGCGACGGTGTCACGCCATTTCTGATAGTGCGGCGCATCTTTATGTCTTGCGGCGTCCTCAGTTTCGCGATAGACCTCGACCAGCACGAACCGCCCGGGATCGTCTTTCTCTTGAACGACGTCGAATCGTGCTACGCCGGGTTCCGCGAGGCTGTGTTGCGCGTTTTCGATCGAGGCTTCCTTGAATGCTTCGATGCAGTCCGGCTTGACGTATACGTCCACGTGAACAATGAACATTCCAACCGTTCCTTTCCGCTTGCTGTTTTGAGGGCCCACAAGGATAGATTCTCATTACATCGGCCAGGCTTATGCTCTTCGTCTTGCTCCTACTCCCACCCTAAGAACACAGACGAGCACGGACACACACGGACGCGCCCATCACTACCGTCAGCTCTTACATGTCCCAGAAGTCCGGGCGGAAAGGCGCTTTCTGGCCGCGCCCCTAATCCTCAATATACGCCAAGGGATCTTCGAACCCAGCCGCCCTGAAGGCTTTCCGCCGCTCGACGCACGTCGGACATGCCCCACACGCCAGATCGCCGCCTCGGTAGCAAGTCCACGTGTCGGCGAAATCAACCCCCAAAGCCATGCCCAGCCGCACGATGTCGGCCTTTTTCGCCGTCGCGAACGGCGCATGAATTGTGATGCACTGATGACGATTCAACGCCAGCGCTGCATTCAAACGCTCCACAAAATCCGGGGTGCAGTCCCAATAGCCGTACTCGTCCTGTGCTTGGGCGCCATAGAATACGTCGGCTATTCCCTGCGCCTCGGCATAGGCCGCCGCCATCGACAAGAGTATCATGTTGCGGTTTGGCACGTACGTCGGGGGTTGCCGGCGTTCGCCAACATCCAACGCATCGAGGTCGGGCACCGCCGGGCCGCCCGTCACCAGGGCCGTGCCTTCTTTCACCAAGTCCGCCAGAAAAGGCATTGCCACAACATGGTGCCTGACCACGCCCGCCGCGGCCGCCTGCCGCCGCGCGCATTCGAGTTCGCGCGCGTGCCGCTGGCCGTAGTCGCAGCTAAGCCCATGGACAGGACTATAACCGAGTTTTCGCGCCACGTGATGCAGCAAGACGGACGAATCCATTCCGCCGCTCAGCAACACTACGGCCGGTCTTGCAACGTCCGCTGCCATGGCGTGTACTTTCCGTTACCCAAAGACGCCTCAGGTGCGCCCCACTCGCACGCAGGAGCTGCCTGTACTGTACACTTCCTCGGGACCCGGGCGCAAAACCAAGCACCGTGTTGACGCGCACCCCGTTGTTCTCCATAATGTTGTGGGCGAGGACGGCCGGGCACGCGCATCGCAGAAGCTGGCCGCAACCGGAGTCCTTTCCAAGAAGGCCTAAACCCGCCGGACGCAGTACTGGGGAGAGGAAACGAAGCATGGATCACCGCGAAAGGTTTCATGCAACCGTCGAGAGGCGGCCTGTGGATCGTCCGGCGTCGTGGTTGGGTTTGCCCGTGCCCGACGCGTGCAACGGACTGTTTGCGTATTTCGGCGTGGACTCCGTTGACGAGCTGAAACAGAAACTCGACGACGACGTCTATCCCGTCGAGCTGCCGTATCATTCGCCTATCAGCGACGCCGTATACGCGGCGTTCGATTTCGCGAAGAAGGGCCGGTTTTCCGAAGACCAACGGACCTTGACCGCGCCGGGATTCTTCGAGGACTACACCGATCCATCCCGAATTGACGACTTCGAGTGGCCGGAACCCTCGCAACACATTGACCCGGATACGTGCCGGGCCGCAGTTGAAAAGGTACCGCCCGGCTATGCCGTGCTCGGGGTGGTGTGGTCCGCCCACTTCCAGGACGCGTGCGCCGCGTTCGGCATGGAAACCGCCCTGACAAAGATGCTCGCGGAACCGAAGATGTTCAAGGCCGTCATCGACAGGATCACCGAGTTCTATCTCGAGGCGAACGGCATTTTCTACGGTGCGACGGCAGGAAGGCTCGATGCCGTCCTGATAGGCAACGATTTCGGCAGTCAGACGAACCTGATGCTCGACCCCGACCTGATCCGGCGCCACGTGTGGCCCGGCACGAAGCGCCTGATCGAGCAAGCCAAGCGCTACGGACTGAAAGTCATCCATCACTCCTGCGGCGCCATTCACGCCGTCATCCCCGACCTTATCGGGCTCGACGTTGACGCGATTCATCCCATTCAGGCGCTCGCGGAAGGAATGGAGGCCCGGCGTCTGAAGGCGGAGTTCGGCGGCCGGGTGGCGTTCTGCGGCGGGGTCGACGCGCAAAAACTGCTCGTTAACGGTTCGCCCCAACAGGTATACGCCAAAGTGCAGGAGCTGAAAGCCTTGTTTCCTACCGGCCTGGTCATCTCGCCGAGCCACGAGGCGATACTGCCCGACATTCATCCCTCGAAAATCGAGGCCTTGTTTGACGCCGTGAAAAACTGAACGCAAGAGCGTGGAGGGAAGCATGAAACGGTACGGAATGATCATACGGGTCCGCCCCGACAAACTCGATGAGTACAAGCGGCTGCACGCAAACGTCTGGCCCAACGTCCTTGCCAAAATCAGACAATGTAACATCCGCAACTACTCGATCTATTATAAGGACGGCATCCTTTTCAGTTACTTCGAGTACATCGGCGCGGACTACGACGCCGACATGAACAAGATGGCCGCCGATCCGACAACACAAGAGTGGTGGGCCGTCTGCAAACCGTGTCAGGAACCGCTCGAATCAAGGGCCGAAGGTGAGTGGTGGGCCCAAATGGAGGAGGTCTTCCACTGCGACTGACGAAGGGAGAACGTTATGTTGACGGAAACGCGCTGTAGGTACGTCATTCTGGGAGTGGTGCTTGGGTTGCTGCTTCTGGGACGGACGGCAGACGCCGACGGCTCGGTTGATCTCTACGGGAAAACGTATAGAACCGACCATCTTCGCCGCCGGGTCGGCAGCATGGACCAAATAGCCGGGATCCGCGTGGTGCAACTTGACGAAGCGAACGAACGGCCTACCCGCGCCGCACTCTTTCACACCGGCAGCGGGCTCGAGTTCACCGTGCTGCTCGATCGGTGCCTCGATATCGCGGCGGCATCGTTCCAAGGGAAGGCCATGGGCTGGCGCTCGACCACCGGCGACGTCGCCCCGCAGTACTACGAGCCCGAAGGGCTGCGCTGGTTGCGCAGTTTCTACGGCGGGCCGCTGACCACCTGCGGCCTCACGCACGTCGGCGCGCCCAGCCCCGAGGAGCCGCTGCTGGTCAACGGTCTCCATGGCCGAATCGCCAACATACCCGCCCGTAACATAAAGGTCGCCCAAGAATGGCAGGGCGACGACTACGTGCTCTCGATAACCGGAACCATGCGAGAGACAACAGTCTTCGGGGAAAACCTCACGCTGACGCGTACCGTCTCCACAAAACTCGGTGAACGTCGCCTCTGGGTTCGCGACGTGCTCAAGAACGAGGGATTCAAGGAAACGCCCTATCAGATCTTATACCATTGGAACATTGGCTGGCCGTCCGTCGACGACGGTTCCAGACTGCTCGCGGCGAGCCGGTTCGTCGCTCCGCGCGACGCGGAAGCCGTTGCAGACAAGGAGAACTATAACAACTTCCACGCGCCCACGCACGGGTACAAGGAAAAGGTCTATTATCACGACATGGTACCCGAGCCCGACGGCACGGTGACCGTTGCAATTATCAACAACGGATTCGACGCGGGAAACGGCTTTGGCGTCTATCTCAAGTACAACAAGAACGAACTGCCGCGCTTCTCTCAGTGGAAACAAATGGGCGAGCAGGATTACGTCGTCGGGTTCGAACCAGCGAACTGCAGTGTAGAAGGCCGCCAGGTGGACGCGGCGCTCGGACTCCTGCATGTCCTCGCCCCGGGCGAAATCAAAACGTTCCATTTCGAGTTCGGCCCAATCACCTCGAAACAGGAACTCGCCGCAATACGCGATGCTATTCCCGAGAGCGACCCCCAACTTGTCGAGAGCTACAAGGAATTCGTGAAGAAACCGTGACGCGGTGTTGGCGCGGCGGGCCTATGCGAGATTGTGCGACGGCATAGACGGGACAAAACGGATTTGCTGCGGGAGAAACGGCCTCAGCGCAGCGTCCGGTGGAGCCCTACCACGACTCCCTGAAATTGCACCTCCTCGGGCCGAACAAGCATCGAGTCCATCCGGGCGTTCGCAGGACGGAGTTCGACCATGCGCTTGTGCGGGTAATAGCGCTTTACGGTGGCCTCGTCCGTGACCAGCGCCACTACAATATCGCCCGGCATCGGCGTGAGGCTCTGGTCGACGATGATGACGTCCCCGTCCAGAATGCCGTCCTCGATCATGCTGTCACCGGACACGCGCAGGCAATAGGCGGCGGGTTTGGCTTGCGACGCCGAGACCGCCACGTGCCCTTCGATGTTCTCCTCGGCGAGGATAGGCTGTCCGGCGGCGATACGCCCCACCAGCGGCAGCGTGGCCACCTCGCTTCGGTACAGTCCCACCGCCGCCTTCTCCGTGACATGGATGCCCCGGGCCTTCGACGAGCGGGTAATGTACCCTTTCTTTTCGAGCGCAACGAGATGGTCATTGACGCCGTTGGTCGACGCGATGCCGAACTCCTCGCCAATTTCGGCAATCGTGGGAGGGCGCCCGTAGTCTCGAATCGATTCGATAACGAACTCGAGAATCTCCGCTTGTCTCTTTGTAAGTCCTTTGGCCATCGGCGCACCCTCCAAGGCTGAAATCTTATTCAGCCATATTGAACCACGTTGCGCCGCCGTTGTCAAGGGCCGTGTCCAATCGGCGGGAGGCCGAGCCAGGAACAAGGAGACATTCATGAAGCGGCCCGGCACCGCATCTACGCGCGAGGACTCGTTTCGCTTAAGCCAGTCCTTTCCTGCCATGTGTCCGCACCATTTTCGGCAAACCAGGGACCGCCCCGCGCGTCGCTTGGGCAACTCCCTGTTTTTTGCAGCCCCTAGTACCGGTAATGGTCGGGTTTGAACGGGCCTTCGACGGGGACGCCTAAGTAGTCGGCCTGTCTCTGGCTGAGTTTGTCTAGGTGGGCGCCGAGCTTGCTCAAGTGAAGCCGCGCGACTTCCTCGTCGAGTAGTTTCGGCAGCGTATAGACCTTGCCGACCTCGTATGCCTCCGGCCTGGTAAACAGGGCAATCTGTGCCAACGTCTGATTCGAGAACGAATTCGACATGACAAACGAGGGGTGCCCGGTAGCGCAACCCAGGTTGACCAGTCGGCCGCGAGCCAGCAAAACGATACTCTTGCCGTCCGGGAAAACGAACTTGTCAACTTGGGGCTTGATATTGACTTCTGTAATGTCTTCCTGCGCCTCGAGCCAGGCCACGTCGATTTCCGAATCGAAATGGCCGATGTTGCAGACGATGGCTTCGTCTTTCATGACTCTGAAATGCTCGCCCCGTATGACGTCGCAACATCCGGTAGCCGTTACAAAAACGTCGCCGAGGGGCGCGGCCTCGGCCATCGTGACGACCTGGTACCCCTCCATGGAGGCCTGCAGGGCGCATATAGGATCGATTTCGGTGATCAGGACGCGCGCGCCGAGCCCGCGCATGGCTTGGGCACAGCCCTTCCCAACGTCGCCATAGCCCGCCACCACGACGACCTTCCCCGCCACCATAACGTCCGTGGCGCGTTTGATACCGTCCGCGAGCGATTCGCGGCAGCCGTACAAGTTGTCGAACTTGGACTTGGTGACGGAATCGTTTACATTCATCGCACGGGTGAGCAGTTTACCTTCCCGCATCATGTGATAGAGTCGGTGGACCCCCGTGGTCGTTTCTTCCGAAACGCCGACCCAGTCTCGCGCCACGTCGTGCCACCGATTCGGATTCTCGCCGTGGATCCTATGCAGAAGCGTGTCGATGATCGTGATTTCCTTGTTGTCGCGGCAGATCTCCGGCAGCCTGCCGGATTTGTTGTAGGTCTCCTCCAAATCGTATCCCCGATGAATGAGCAGCGTTGCGTCGCCGCCGTCGTCGACCACCATCTGCGGGCCTTTGCCGTCGGGGAACCGCATGGCCTGGTCGGTGCACCACCAGTACTCGTCGAGCGTTTCGCCCTTCCACGCAAACACCGCCACGCCCGTCTGCGCGATGGCCGCGGCGGCATGGTCTTGCGTCGAGAAGATATTGCAGCTGGCCCAACGCACCTCCGCACCCAGCGCCTTCAGGGTCTCGATCAGAACGGCGGTCTGGATAGTCATGTGTAGCGAACCCATGACGCGCGCGCCGTCCAGCGGCCGTTCCGGCGCATAGCGTTCCCGGATCGCCATGAGCCCGGGCATTTCCTTTTCGGCCATCTCGATTTCCTTGCGGCCCCACTCCGCAAGGCTCGTATCTGCAACTTTGTATTCCAGTCTTCTTTTGGTCGCCGTGTTCGTTGCCATTGCTTTCCGCTCCTTCTCCTAAGAACATCCCTTGCACTGGGAAACTTCAGGATCTATCTGCCTGGTTCACTTGGCTTGCTTATCCCGCGAAGTTCAACTACACGCACAGGATTCTCTATGTCTTTGAAATTCACCTCGGCGGATTCGCCGAGTTTACATTCCTGTTCAAGCGGCTTCACGACCGCGGCAGTGGCCGCCACGCTGCTTTCGGTGTTCGTTTCGGCCCAGTCTTTGGTTAAGAAGGCGATATTGACGATCTCGCCCATTATGTCGGCTCTTGCATAGTCCGGATGCCCAACCGCGCCAAGGTAGATCTCGCCGCTGCTCAGGCCAATCTGCAGGTTCTCGGCCACCATGCGCTTTGCGAGGAATGCCGCCTTGACCGCGCGACGGCGATGCTCGGTTCCCGAGAAGGAGCACAGGCACTGGTCCCCCATATACTTAATCGGGACGCCGTCGTGCCGCAGAACCGCTTCCGTGAGTTGCGAGAAGAACCCGTTTGCCCACGAGGCGAACTCCCTGGCCGCCATCTGCAAAGACTTCTCGTAGGCCCCCGTAACGCTCGAAGCGAACACTGTGGCCTCGAACACGTCCAGCCCCTCGCCATACGTATCCAGCAGCCAGTCGGTCGAGACGCCGAGCAGTTTCGCCAGCGCCCCGAGAATCGCGATGTCGGGCGCGTTCTCGCCGCGTTCCCATTTCGAAACGGCCTGGGGACTCACTTGAAGTGCGTGTGCAACGTCGTGCTGCTTGAGTCCAAGCCGCTCCCGTTGCGAACGAATCCGGTTGCCGAGATCTTCGAGTAGCATGTTGCACTTTCCCGTCTGCGCGACCATTCTCGTTGCGCACGACCTACGCTAAGACCTTAGTTCAAAGCACAAAGGAAATCAATGACGCCCTCGTTGAATCGAGTGACGCCCCGGTTGAGCTAAGGCGCTGCAGATGGCGGTTTTGGGCGGCTATGCGATCCCGTTTGCGCGCCTCCGGTTTGCCGGAGCCGCGCACTTCATGTAGTATTCCCACGCACAAAAAGTGGATGTGGTAACAAGTAAAAGTAGATAGTCTTTGAGCCGGTTGTCCATGCAGTCCTTTTTCAAGCATCGGAACCCGCAGGCGGCCTTAGCGGCACTGCTCGTATGTTGTGCCGCGGCGTTGGGTAGCTGCCCCGACGGCAGCGACCAAGGCCTGCTGCCGCCGGACGCCGCCTTCCTTCGCGAGCGCATGGAGACGCTGAACGCGTTCCTGGACTCGCAGGAGTATGCTGCTGCCGTTTCGTGGGAGGAACATGTGGCGATCACATACCAACTTGCGCGAGGCAGGGAACCCACGCCGGCCGAATACACGCTCCTTTGTTTTCTGCGGGAAGAACCGGGGCTCGAGCGCAGCGGGGTCCTCGCGCTGGTCTTGCGCGGGGCCGGTTCCCGGCTTACGTGGGCTCAATGTCGCGCGTTTCTGAACCAGGTGAACACGGCCGATTTCCGCAGCACGGCCGAGATTGGCGGCATCGCAAAGAGACTCTCGAGCGTATCGTTCACCGATATTGCGCGCGACCTCGTAAACGCCGCGTTCCCAGAGGCGCCAATACAGGACGTTCCGAAAGCCACCTCCGATATCGGATATCGCGATATCGGATATCGCGATATCGAGTACAACACCTACTTCGGGTATCTGCACGCGCATAGCGAGTTATCTCTGGACGCACGGGGCGATCCTCTCGAGGCCTATGAATATGCACGCGATCAGGGCGGGCTCGACTTCTTCAGTCTAACCGATCACGGCATATTCCTGGCCATGTGGCCTTGGCAGAACAAGTGGGACCAGCTCGTCAGCGCCGCCAACGCAACCTATGAACCCGGCGTATATGTAACGCTCTGGGGATTCGAGTGGAGCAACCCGGTGTTGGGACACCTCAATGTCATGAACTCGAGCGATTTCACGGACACGGTGACAACCTTTCGGCTTGGGAAGTTCTACCGATGGCTAGCGAACCGCCCCGCCGCATTTGCGACGTTCAATCACCCGGGCGAGTTCGATTTCCTGGGGATTCAGTTTCTCCATTTTTATCCGTGCGCCGCCGTCATCCCTCAGGTCGTCGGCATGGAACTCTGCAACGCCGACAAGGACCTCGACCGATTCTACTACGGCGGGAGCTGGCACAGCGATCTCAGCTATTGGGATGTGGCGAACCTCGAGGGATGGTACGTGGGCGCGCTTGGATCCCAGGACAACCACCGCCAGGATTGGGGAACGCGAAACGAGTTCCGGACGGGCGTCCTCGCCGAGCAACTCACCCGCGAGGCCCTCATCGACGCCTATTGGGCCCATAGGTTCTACGCCACCGAAGACAAGAATCTCTATCTCGATTTCCGTTGCGCGGGATATCCCATGGGAAGCCGGTTGAGCGGCGTTCCGGCCGAATTCACCGTCAATGCCAGCGACGGCGGCGGAGACGCGTTCGAAGAGGTACGCCTATATCGGAACGGCATCCTGCTCGACACGCAAACCGTCGCCGGCGACGCGGTATCGGTCACGTTCACCGCGCCAACCGTCAGCGGCAGCAATTACTACTATGTGATCGTTGCCCAAGCCGACGACAACGACGGGAGCGGCCGCAACGACGAGGCGATTTCCTCGCCCATCTGGCTCCAGGAATAGGCCCGCGCGGCACGCCGCACAGCGATTCTATTAACGCAGATTACGCCGCCAAAAGTTACAGCGGGCGTCCTTGCGGCCCCGACAGGCCCGATCACCCCGCGGGCGGTAGGGTTTCGAGCAGCCAGATGTATACGCCCACCAACTCGCGGTACTTACACACGGAGTATTCGCTGAAAAGAAATCTGAGAAACGGTTTGTCGGGGGTCCGGTGGGCGGCCACGTACCAGAAGTAGTCCGTCTGCGCGGCGGCGATCCTTTTCCGGGTTTCGGGTATCTCTTCTTCCTTACCCGCACGGAACGCGACGCGGCGGGCGGAACCCAACCGCTTGAAATAGTGATTGAGATCGTATTCCCGCCAGGCGTACGCGATGATCGGCGCGTCCGGGTACTCCGCGTCTCGCTCGAGGATATACTGTGCGGCTTCTCGGTATTGCTCCTTTTGCGGTTTCGAGAAGTAGTCGATGTCAAACAGGAGTTGGCCCGCAGTGAATACCACAATGGTCGTGGCGATAGCATTTCGGAATGTGGCGGGCAGCGGCAACGTCGCAAGAGCCCTGGCCAACAGCAGCAACGCCGGCGGCAAGGCGACAATCAAGTTCCGTTCCGTGACCACACGCGCGACTGTGAGCGACACGGCGACGGCCAGAACGTGCGGCACCACCAACCACAGGGCGAGCACGGCCCCGGGCGGGCAGGCGCCAAACCGGTGCGCCCCGGGGGCGGCTTCGCGGCTGCGCCGTTTTCCCCCCAGCGCATAGCAGCCAAGCAACACGGCGTAAAGAAGCAATGCCACCCCCATCAAGAAATAGGAATTGTTGAAGTAGAACGCCAGGCACTTGGGAAGTGTGTCCCAGGTCGTTTCCGGAATCCAGTGGCCCTCTCTCCCCGTGTGGCGAAGCATGTATGGGAGCCAGGGCGAGTACGCGAGAAGGATAGGCGCATACAAAGCGGCAA
>Ga0180438_10009832_pt1 | contig 11824 bp, 9 predicted proteins | sample SS_ome_12_FD_132455 | JGI IMG/M metagenome (GOLD analysis project Ga0180438, IMG submission 132455) | Hypersaline lake sediment archaeal communities from the Salton Sea, California, USA - SS_3_D_2 metaG | ecosystem: Environmental > Aquatic > Non-marine Saline and Alkaline > Hypersaline >...
GTTCTTTCGGAAGAGGCGGCTGAACACCAGATCGTTGATCCGGGAAGAGGAAGCGTCCGTGGAGAGCCGGGGATCCAGGTTGGTTGGATTGCTCTCGAGCCCCACCACCAGAATCCCCTCGCCGAGCAGGTCATCCTTCTCGCAACCGCACAGCAACAGAATGACTGCGCTGGCGAGCCCGCATATCGCACGAGACTTCGTAGCGAAAGCGGTGGAAGTGCGGGCTAGGCCTACCAGGCCGAAACCAAGGGATCTCAATGTGGGACTCCGTCCCGGTTAGTGGCTATCAGGTGTCAGCTATCAGGTCCCAACCCCCAGCACCCGCCAGGATGAGCGCGGTGGGGGGGGCTGTCGGCCAGTGAGTCGACAGGAAACTGTCGTTGTGTTTCCCTGGCAGAGCTCAAGTTGTTCGGCACTGTCCGGGGTTCCGTCGGAGATTTGTGCCGGGCGACTTTGTAGGGGGAGGGAGAGACGGAGCCCAAGCAAATCGGAGAGGGAACCCTGGACAGGACTGAACAACTCGAGCTGCCAGGGAAACATAGCGACAGTGTGCTGTCGACCCACTAGAGGGACGAGGAAGTAGATGGGATCGGACGCGAACGGCAGACCGGACCCCTTCTCCCATAAGCTTGACTACCTCTGCTTCGAGCTGATCAGGGCACTCGAGGCGATCGAAAGAGCGCAGCGCAGGTTCTTTCCCCCCACGGTCTCTCGACTCCAGAACGAGTTGCTTCCCCTCCTGCCCACTCTCAACCAGGCCCGCGAGGATGCTCGCAGGATAGAGCCCTCCCACGGCCTCGGGGGCGTCCGCGATTCGATCGACAAAGCAGCCGACCTCGTGGCGAAAGCCCTCGAGATGATCACGACATCCAGTCGCAGCGACATGGAACAAACCGTGATTCAGGTCTTTCAGGCCTTTCGAAAATGCTGTCGTGCGCAAGAACAACTCTTCCGGCTGCGCCAGGTCCTTCCATCGATCAACGCGTTCTTTCTCGAACCCGGGGCCAGGGCACAGGTCAAAGAACTCGATCCAGAGCCCCCTCCCCGGCTCGACACCGGTCTGCATCACGTCGGGACAGACCGCGACCCTTATGCCCGCGGTTCGTTCTCGCTCTATGTCCCCGAGTCCTACGACGGCTCAGAGGCGTGGCCCCTTGTGACCGCACTCCACGGTGGGTTTGGTCACGGGAGAGACTTCCTCTGGACCTGGCTTCGGGAGGCGAGAAGTCGTCGTTTCCTGCTGCTGGCCCCGAGCTCAAAGGGCACCACCTGGTCTCTGCTGAGTCCGGACGTCGACGGAGCGCCCTTGCAATCAATGGTCCAGGATGTCACGAGGAAGTGGAATGTGGATTCGGATCGCGTGCTGTTGACCGGCATATCGGATGGGGGCACCTTTGCCCTGGCCAACAGCCTGCAGGATCCGTCACCCTTCACCGCCTTTGCCCTCGTCGCTTGTGCGCTGCCTGCTTACGACCTTGGCATGGCCCAGGGAAAGAGGATCTACTGGATACACGGAGCCCTTGACTGGATGTTTCCCGTACAGGTCGCACAGCGGGCTGCGACCCTGCTCGAGCAGGCTGGTGCAGAAATCACCCTTCGCATCGTCCATGACCTTTCTCACACCTATCCACGGGACGAAAACGGTAACATCCTAACGTGGTTCGACCCTGGCCTTGGGTTGGTTGGCTGACGAGGAACGCATGAAAGCCTTCAAACTTGTTTTGGTTGTCGTAGTGGGCCTCGTAATCCTGCTCATGATCGGGATCCGGGTTTTCTTCCGTCTCCCCCTGCCCGACTACGGGGGAACCGTGAAACTCGAGGGCCTCGTGTCCGAGGTCGAGGTCCGGTTCGATCCATACGGTGTACCCCACATCTTTGCCGAGAACAACGACGACCTCTTCTTTGCGCAAGGCTACATCACGGCCAGGGAAAGGATGTTCCAGATGGACATGACGCGGCTGGCCGGCCGGGGAGAGCTTTCCACCTTGTTTGGCGAGATTACGGTTAGCCTCGACAAGCTCACGAAGACACTGGGATTCTATCGCCTCGCCCGTTCCGAGGTTCCCCAGCTCTCCGAGGAATGCAGGGATGCCATCGCCGCTTATACCCGAGGGGTGAACGCCTACCTCGATACACTGAAACATCTGCCCCGAGAGTATGTCTTCCTCCGTGCTGGACCGGATCGCTGGGTGCCTGAAGACACGGTTGTCTGTGGAACGGTGATGGCCTACAGCCTGACCCGCTCGAAAAAGACCGACCTGATTCTCTATCGAATCGGGGAGGCTGCGGGGAAAGACACCCTGGATGCATTCATCCCCTCCTATCCCGATTTCGCTCCCACGGTCTCCGGACCCGACGCACGCCGGGAAGGATTCCCCTATCAGGCCCTTCACAAACCGGACACGGTTGGCCTCCTGTCCTTCCCGCAAAGCTTGTCCCCGCAATTTTCGGGCGGGGGACGGGAATCCATTGGCCCCCAATCCCCGGCCATGATCCGCTTGGCGTCGAGGATCCACACAGTCCTGGGCCCACCGGATATTGCGGCCAGCAATTGGATGATCTTCTCAGGATCCCGGACAACAACCGGGGCGCCCATCCTCACGGGAAGCCCGGATCTGAAACCCACCCTGCCCGCCTTGTTCTATGTGGTTCACCTGAAGTCCGAGACCTTGGATGTCATCGGGGGATCCATACCGGGCACGCCGGGTGTGAGCGCAGTGGGCTTCAACGGGAAAATCGCCTGGAGTATGGTCAACGGCAGGGTGGATGAACTCGACTACTTTATCGAAAGGGTTCATCCCGAAAACCCTGACCAGTACCTGACCGAAAACGGATACGAGGATTTCCAGGTAGTGGAAGAGACTTTGAAAATCAAGACCGAGGAGGGGGTCAGGGAAGAGCCATTCAAGATCAAAGGTTCGAGGCACGGCCCGATCATCTCGGAAGTCATGCCCCTGGCACCGGATCATACGGCTATGAAGTGGGTCGGGATGAATCCCACGGGCCTCTTTCAGGGTTTTCTCGAACTCAACAGGGCATCGAACTTCGATGAGTTTCGAAACGCATTGCGCCACGTGAAGACGCCCACCCTGAACGTAGGGTATGCGGATGTGAAAGGGAACATCGGTTACCAGTATGTTGCCTCTCCTCCGATACGCAGAAAGGGTACGGGCGCCCTTCCGGTTCCCGGCTGGACAGGTGAGTTTGAATGGGAAGGAGCCATCCCCTTCGAGGAGCTTCCCTTTGACCTTAACCCTGCAAAGGGCTACCTGGCTTCCTTCAACAACCCTGCCAAGGAAACCGACTATCACATCACGAACTACTACTTGTTTGAACGGGCCCTTCGTTTCGAGGAGCTGGCCGAGAACCTGAGAAAACTCTCCCCCGAGGAAGCGAGAGGATTACAGCTCGACACGGTCTCGGTCGTGGCCAAACGGTGGATTCCCCATGTCCTTAGAGCCTGTCAGGACAGGGATGCCCTGTCGCAGGGCTTGAGGCTCTTCGACGGCTGGGACGGGTCCATCAACACCGAGAGCCCGGCAGCGACGCTCTTCAACGCCTTCTATTTCCGGATGATGGAAAACACGTTCGCAGACGAGGTGGGCGTGCCGTTGTGGATGGATCACCTTTCGCAGAGCTACATCATCTACGTACCCGATCTCCTGCTCACCCGAATCATCGATCAAGACGACCACATTCTTTTTGACAACGTAACAACCACCCATCAAACGGAAACCCGGGATGCGATCATCGTAAAGAGCATGGAGGCGGCGGTGGCAGAACTCACGCAAAGGCTGGGGGACAACCCTCAGGACTGGGCGTGGGGCAAGGTTCACCGGATGGCCTTCACACATCCCCTGGGCAAGAAACTCCCGTTCTTGAACCTCCGTCCCATCCCGACCAACGGCGACACGTTTACGATCAACGCCGGGATGTGGAACAACGACGACCCCTACGAAATGGAATCCGGAGGTGTGATCCGTCTCGTCGTGGATTTCTCCGACATCGAGAACTCCACCATCATTTGTCCGCCTGGCCAGTCCGGCCACTACATGAGCCCTCATTACAGCGATCTGGCTCGAATGTGGGCAGAGGGCAGGCAAGCACCCATGCACCTCCTCTCCGCAAAAGAACTACCAAGAATATTGACCCTGCAAGGGAAATCACGGTCAAATTAGTGTATAATACGGGGCACACCGAGCAACCACATTGAGAAGGAGCGTGGGAAATGGCAAAAGTCCTACTAGCCAACCCTTGCGGCCCGTATCCCCATGCATGGGGAGAAGATGTGCTGGACTTCTTTGGCTCCCGTCTGTCCCGGGCCCAGGGAGTCTTCACCTTTACCTCCCACTCGCACTGCTGGGCCTTGTACATGATCGCAGAGAACATCAACGCATCGACAACCGTCCTGGAGTATTCTCACCTTGATGAGTTCGAGGAGGAGTTGAAGAACAACTACGACTACGTGGGTATTCAGATTATCGGCATCTACACACCGATCGTTGCCAAGATGGTTGAATCGGTGCGCCGGGTGAGCCCAGGGAGCAAGGTCGTAATCGGCGGCTACGGTGTGGCAGGCCTCGATGACCCCGTGCCCCACGACCCCGAGGACTATGCCGGGTATGTCCTGAACAATGCCGATTATATCTGCCGCGAAGAAGGCGTGCGATTCTTCCGCCGGCTCCTCGACGATCCGCCCCACGAGAGACCGATCACCCAGTTTCACATGCCCATGGGCGGGACCACGATCAAGGGTTTCGACTTCCTGCCGCCCGCCCCGGTACCGACGATTCTGGTCGCACTGGGCTGCACCGGCGGATGTGAATTCTGCAACACCTCCGCCTTCTTCAAGGCCCAAAAGATCGTCGTGGCGGATCCAGATGAATGCTATAGCTTCATGTCCGCCGCCATGAACAGGATACCCAGGTTCAACGGGGCTCCTCCACCTATCAACATGACCCTCTTCGATGAGGACCTACTCCTCGACAAGGATTATGTGCTCCGGCTGGGCCGCAATATGCGCGAAGGAGGTCTGATCGGGGAGACAGGCTATTTCTGTTTCGCCAGCATAAAATCTGTTTCGCAATTCGATCTGGATGAGCTGGCGGCATGCGGCATGGACACGGTCTGGATAGGGGTGGAATCCACCTACGAAAAGGTTGTCTCCCAGGACCACAAGTTTATCAAACGAGGGGGCAACGAGTTGAGTGAGGTCTTCAAGGGACTTCACGACCGGGGGATATCCACGGTCGCCTCCTTCATCCTTGGGCTTGATTTCCAAACGCCGGAGAACATCGAGCAAGACATAGCGAGCCTCGTAGCCATGAGACCGGTTATGTATCAGATCGCACCGTACACCCCGTGCCCGGGGACACGCTTCTATCAACGCGTGAAGAAGGAGGGCAGGCTCCTGCCCGAGTACACATGGTCCGACATCCAAATATGGAAGGATGACGTGTACCGGACGAAGAACTTCCCCCTCGGAGAACTTCGAAAGGTCTTCGACAAAACCCATGACGAGCTGATGCGTCACAACGGGCCTACCGTTCTGAACATGCATAACGTAGCGCTCTCAGGCTATGAGAGATATCGCAACGACCACAGGGTACACTACCAGAGGCGCGCGGAATACCTGGCACGTAAGGCCCAGAAATCTTACGCTGCCCTGAAGACCGTCAAGGAATTTGCCGCCACCCAAGAAGTGCGGGACAAGGTGGACGAGCTCGAGAAGCGGTACATACGGCTGTTGGGCCAGCCGGATTTAGGACAGAAGTTCGTCCGGGAACTCATGCTTCGAGTCATGAGGCGACAGAAAAGACTGACGGAGCAAGGTCTCACGGACGTGGCCTCGGATCCGCCTGTCCGTTGGACCTATTACTCCCCCGGCGACACGGCTCCACCGAAGGTGGTCCGCAGGATGAGGAAGCGGCCTTCCCGATTGAAGATATTGTCCAAACCCATTCAGCTCGTCGCCAATCTGTAAAGGCCCCCTACGTGAAAAGGGCTTTGTACCCCTCCTGGTAGATGTAGAACCAGTGGACCCCCATGTCCCAGGCCATGAACAGGCCCGCACCTGCCAGACCAACCAGCACCGCTATGATGGAGGCCGGGGTGACGACCCGGACGGGTTCCGAGGCGCGCCGGTTGCGCACCCAACGGCAGGCCATTTCGCAAAGGCCCATGTGGACGGCCGTGCCAGACAGGCAAAGGAGAAAGATCGGGTTCAGGCCGTAGTACAGGGACTCCCCCCAGGTGAAGACTTCACTCACCCGGGCCATCTCCTTCAGGTTCCACGCCACCGGGGTCACGAGCGAAGCAAGGACCCTCTCCCCAAGACTTGCCCCCCGGAAGAAGGCCTTCGGATAGACATACAGGGGGCCGTACCCGATGCTCGCGAAAAGGACCAAACCGGCGATGTAGGCCGTGAGCTGGTGAACCGTGTCATTGCCGATCCGCCAGGCCTGGTCGTAGAGAATCGCGCTGGCTGCCATGACGATCAGCAGGGTAAGGGCGGGCGTGACAACCCTGCGCACGAAGCTCTGTCCTTCCATGCTATAGCCCCTCCCCTCTCTTCAGGGCTTCCAGCCTCTTCTTCAACTCCGGCTGGAGCCTGTCTCCTTCGGGCGCCCCCATGAGGTTCTCCTTCTGGCGAGGGTCCTTCAGCAGATCGTAGAGCTCTGAGGGACGGCGACCCTCGTATTCGATGTAGATGTGCTTATCGGTCCGGACTGCAGCGTGGGCGGGGACGTTGTAAGGGAAATCCTTGAAATACTCGTACAGCCACGCCTCACGACCGGGTGCGTCCCGAGAACGCAGGACGGGCAGGAAGCTGCGCCCCTCCATGGACGCCGGAACCTCGACCCCGGCTGATTCCATCAGGGTCGGCGCGAGATCGATGTTGAGCACCATCTGGCCCGCACGACGTCCCGGGTCGGGGATGATGCCGGGATACCGGACGATCCAGGGGATGCGTATGGATTCTTCGTAGGGCCATCGCTTGTCCACGAGACGATGTTCGCCCCAGAAGTATCCATTGTCACCTGCATACACCACCATGGTGTCATCGGCAAGCCCGAGCTCGTCCAGTTTGTCCAGGACACGGCCGACCTGCCGGTCCACGGAGACGACGCAACGGGCGTAGTTCATGAAGTGATGCTCCAGCTTGCCGAAGGTCCCGACAAAGATGAAGCCCCGGGTCGTCGTAACCCAGCTGTCCGCCTCCTTCGGAAGGTCCGGCTCCACGTCTTCGTACAGATCGACCAAATCGGGGGGAGGCCTCCACTCGTGATGAACCGCCTTGTACGAGAGGTAAAGGCAGAACGGGCCGTCCCGTTCCTGCCCGAGGTATTCCAGGGCATAATCGGTCAGATCCTCGGTAATGTAAGGCTTCCTTGCCGGCACATCGACCCCGTCCACAATAAGTGGGCACTTCCAGTAACGCCCCTGGCCGGCCTGGACCGTGAAGGTGATGAAGCGGTCCACGCCCCGCAGATCGGGCAGGCGGCCCGGCATGTGCCACTTGCCGATGAAGGCCGTGTCGTAGCCGGCCTTCTTCAGGAGCTCCAGGAAGGTGACGTTTTCGTTTCGCCAGGGGGTCAGGTTGTTCTGCACCCCGTGGGTGTGGGCATACTGGCCCGTGAGAAAGCTGGCCCGGCTGGGGGTGCACAGGGAGGTCGTGACAAAGGCGTTGGAGAACAGGATCCCCTCGTCCGCGAGCCTGTCCAGGCTGGGGGTCTGGACAAAGGGGTGCCCCACACCACTCAAGAAGTCCCACCGGTGGTCGTCTACGAGGATGAACACGATGTTCGGCAGGTTTTTCGTTGGGGATTTGGCCGTCGCTTCCACGGGCCAGAACAGGCAGACCAACCAGATGGCCAGGAGAGACCCTAATATCGCCCGGCCAGGCCTTCCCAGAACATGAGGGCAATAAGAATGCTTCATGAGCTTCATCCATTTCGGGTGGGGGTTTTACCGAAAGATCAACGTATCATAGGAAGACCGCTGTCGCCCTGTCAAATAAGAAAACCCCTTTTTAAGAAAGAATTGACACGCAACACCGAATTGCCTAAATTCTTCAGGACCAAGGAGGAACAGGGAATCCTGGGCCAAGTTAGCCCTCAATTCAAGGAGGGGAAAAACCCATGAAAAAGACCGCAATTGTCGTAAATCTGGCCGTGTGTTTCTGCCTGTCTTACTGGGCCGTCCCGGCGGATGCGTACGAGCGGGGCAGACCGTGGAAGTCGGATCAGCCCTGGGAGAAGCTCAGTGTCAACTTTGGGCTCTACCTCACGAGCTTCAACAGTGATGTCGCCATTGGGGGTTCAGGGGCTGGAGTCGTCCTCAATCTCGAGGACCTCCTCGGCCTGGAAACAACGACGAGCCAATACAGAATAACGGCCCAGTACCGGGCATGGCGCCGCCATCACTTCCATTTCAGCTTCTACGATATCTCCCGGGACGCCCAGAAGATACTCGCCGTAGAGATCCCGGAAACCGACCCGCCGGTCGTGGCCGGCGCCCTGGTGGAGAGCAGGTTGGACATAAAGATGTATCAGGTTGGGTACACCTTCTCGTTCTGGAACGATGACCGCGTCGACCTTGGCGCAGGTCTCGGTTTCTATGTCATGGAGCTCGGAGCCGGGCTCAGCGTTCTCGCCGGTGTTGAAGGCGGAGAAGCGATTGCCGGCGATGTGTTGCTCGCAGAGGACACCACCCTGCCCCTTCCCGTGCTCAACCTGCGGACGAGCGTGGCGATCACGAAGAGAGTCTTTCTCAAGCATAGCTTCGATGTCTTCTACATCAGCCTGTCCGGCTTTGACGGCCTGCTGCTGGACTCCCAACTTGCACTGGAGGGTCACATCTGCAGGTTCTTCGGTCTCGGCATGGGATTCGATTTCCTACGTGTCGAGATCGAGGGTGACGGAGGAGACGGTTTCCTGGGGGGCGGGTGGAACGGAAAGCTCAACTTCGACTACTCGGGCCTCTCCATCTACGCGAAGTTCTTCTTTTAGATTTATTTTCGGGTATTGGCCTTGGAGGCGATCTTCCAGCCGATGTCCGACAAGTACCGCACGTAGATGCCGTAGGATTCGGCCTTGGCAGAGCTGGCGATCCCGTCCAGTCCCCTCTTGTAGACTCCCTGCACGATCGCGGCGACCCGGAAGATGCTGAAGGCAAGGAAGAAACTCCAGTTCGGGATTTCACCGCGGCCCACACGCCGACAATAAACATCCACGTACTCCTCCTCGGAGGGTATCCCCAGCGCTTCGAGATCGAGGCCGGCATAGCCCAGTTTTGTCCCGCTGCCGGCGGGGATGTGGTAGAGCATGCAATTGTAGGCCAGGTCCGCCAGTGGATGTCCAAGGGTGGAAAGCTCCCAGTCGAGTATGGCGAGCACGCGAGGCTCGGTGGGATGGATGATCATGTTCTCGAGACGGTAGTCCCCATGGGCAATCGTGGTGGTCTCGTCATCCGGGATGTTCTCTGACAGCCACTGTATCAAATCCTCCATGCTCTCGATTTCATCTGTTTTCGAGGCCTCGTACTGTCTTGTCCAGCGGTCCACCTGTCTGGCCATGTAGTTGCCGGACCTTCCGAAATCCTCCAATCCCAGAGCCTTCCAGTCCACCTGATGTAGCTTTGCGAGGGTCTCGTTCATTACGTCTATGATGGCACCACGCTCCTCCGGCGTGGAAACTTCCGGCATGGCAGGGTCGCGGAAGATCCTTCCCTCTACGCGCTTCATGACGTAGAAGGGCGTACCGATGGTCGAGTCATCCTCGCAGAGCAGGCATGCCTCCGGAACCGGGACATCCGTATCCTGGAGTGCCTTGATGATGCGGTACTCGCGGTCGACCGCGTGGGCAGAAGGGAGGAGCTCGCCCGGGGGCTTCTTACGAAGAACCCACGCTTTATCCGCCGCGGACAGGAGGAAGGTGGGGTTGGACTGGCCGTGGCCGAACTGGCTGACTCTCAACTTGCCCGTGAAACCCTCCAACTTACCCTCCAGGTACCCGGCGAGGGATGCCTCGTCGAAACGATGTGCCGACCTGACCGGAATGATCTCGTCTACTGAACTCATGCGCGTTCCCCCGGCTCTCATTCGATGCTGGTCCTGAGGTTGGATCGATGAAAATGGTTCCTTGTAGACAGGAAAGTCTAGAATGGGGCTCCGCCTCCGTCAAGGGATCAAACCTCCTCCGATCCTTCTTTTTCCAGTGTTCCTGTAACCTGGCAGGGGGTTTTCACGACCTAGTCATCGAGGCCTCGATCCAGGCGTCGGAAGACGCGAGAAACCACGAACACAAGGGAGACAAGGAAATGAAGAGACTGCTGATGGCCACGGTGACAATGGTCGTTATCTCAGGGACTGCATACGCAATGCCGGGACATGGCATGCATGGCATGGGAGGGCCGGGTCCCGGCTTCGGTGAAGGCGTGCTCAGGCTCCTCCTCAAGCTCGACCTCACGGATTCCCAGAAGCACGAGGCTGCCCTGATCCTGGCGAACTACCGGGATGAGGGTAAGGAGAGAGGCGACGCCCTTCGGAAGGCAATGGCGGCGCTGCGGGCTGCATCGGAAGCGGATGTGTTCGACGAGGATGGGGTTCGCAAGGCCTTCGAAGGGGTTGCCGCTGCGGGGGAGGAAATGGCTGTACACGGAGCCAAGCTTGTTGCAGAATTGAGGGGTATCCTGACACAGGAGCAAAAAGCAATGCTCGAAGAACGCAAGGCTCACCGGCAAGAAAAGCGCAGAGGCCGGAGGGAGCACAGCTCTTCGTTCCTGGACGAGTGGATCGACATGCACAGCAAGGTGGAAGAGCCCCAATAGTCGACTTCGCGGAGCGGCCCGGGCACCTGCCCCGGGCCGCCTTCACCTCCACCCGGCCTCCGGAGCCCTTTTCGGCCATGCACGAAGTGCGAAACGAAACAAGCGACGCCGCAGTCATCCGAGAAATCCTGGGGGGGAATGTCAACGCCTTTGAACTCCTGATGGACCGGTACCAGGGCTATGTGGCCAGCATCGTAACGAAGCACGTGCCGAGAGACAGGATCCAGGAAGTGGCCCATGAATCCTTTGTTCGCGCCTACAGGTCCCTCGAGACCTTCCAGGCAAGGACGCCATTCAAACACTGGCTCTCCAGGATTGCTGTCCGCTGCTGTTATGATTTCTGGCGTGAGCACTACAGGAACCGGGAGGTGCCGATCAGTTCGTTCCCCGAGGAGGCCCAGCCGTGGATCGAGAACCTTGTTGCGAACCGATCGGATGGATCCCCCTGCGGGCATGCCCAGAAACGAGAGCCCCTGAGCCTGCTCCGGTGGGCCATGGACCGGCTGTCGGCAGAGGACAGGATGGTCCTGACGTTGGTGTATCTCGAGGAACACACGACCGCCGAAGCGGCTGACCTCTTGGGTTGGAGCGTTCCGAAGGTGAAAATACGTGCCCATCGGGCCCGAAAGAAGCTGCGAAAAGCCCTCGCAGATGCGATCCCGGGCGGATAAGGGGGTAAGCGATGGAAAAGAACAAGGAGCAGATCGACAGGATTGAAGAGGCTCTGTCCATGGCTCATCGCGAGCAGGCGGCTCCGGATCTTCCGCCTGACTGGCGTCAGGCTGTGATGCGCCGCATTCGACGCCTCCACGCGGAAGCGCGGACAGGAGACACAAGACCTTCGGCAGCTCTCGTATTCCAGAGGATGATCCTGCCCTTTGCCACGGCAACCGGCCTTGTAGCAGCGGCCCTTCTGGCCTATTTTCTCACGGCCCTTCCCGGGGTGGAACAGGACCTTTTAGCTGTTCTAACGCAGGATCCATCCGGGCTGATA
>Ga0180438_10009834_pt1 | contig 11821 bp, 7 predicted proteins | sample SS_ome_12_FD_132455 | JGI IMG/M metagenome (GOLD analysis project Ga0180438, IMG submission 132455) | Hypersaline lake sediment archaeal communities from the Salton Sea, California, USA - SS_3_D_2 metaG | ecosystem: Environmental > Aquatic > Non-marine Saline and Alkaline > Hypersaline >...
AATGGAAAGTGCCCGCCGAGGGTCTGGTTGTTTACGACTGGCACAGCGGCAGGGCCGAGAAGCTTACCGACAGATACGAGTTCGATCTGAAAGGCTTCGCCGATCGCCTGCTCCATCTGTGCCCCGTTAAGAAAGGCTGGGCCGTTATCGGAAGAACCGACAAATACCTCTGCCCGGCGGCAGTCGAGATTGTTTCAATATCACCCAGTAAACTGAAACTACGAATGAAAGAGTCCGGCCCTTTGGCCGTCTGGTGTGAAACCGGCACGCCATTGGCCGAGCGGTGTGTGTTTATAGACTGCGGCAACGGTCTGTGGGAGGGGAATATGACACCGGGTAAGCGGGACATCGTACTGACAATTAGGAAATATTAGTTGCTCGAGTTACCAGTTACGAAGAATATGGGACAAGGAATTTAGTTGCGTTTTGGCGCAAGGGGTGTTAAAGTATGATTTTTCAAAGCAGTGGTTGGTTTGGAGGCCCCCTGGTGGGTTAGGAATCGGAGTTGTGGATTTAACTTCAGTCGCAAAAAAGGTCGAATGCTCGGTCATTGCCTTTTGTCTAATGACGAGTTCTGTCGGGAACGCCGGCGGCGCTTGTGCGGATGAGGCGATCAAACACGTAATCGTGTGCAGCGAGTCCGGGAAGTTCTGCGGCTGGCCCGCAAACTGCGGCCTTTGGTCGTGGGGAAACGAAATCCTGGTCGGCTTTGCGCAGAGCGAATATGTTCCCAACGATTGCGGGCACTCGAGGGGCGGACGCAGCGTGTCTCTGCTGGCCAGGAGCGTTGATGGGGGCCGGAGCTGGGCGGTGGAAGACCCGGAGAATTTCGTCGGTGACGGTGGCAAGGTGAAGGACTGTGCGGGCGGGATGGATTTTACACATCCTGATTTTGCAATGCGTGTGTCGGGTGACAAGTTTTTCGTTTCGTTTGACCGGGGCAGGAACTGGGAGGGACCGTACCGGCTGCCGGACTTCGGGCTCGGTCAGCGATTAACGGCGCGGACGGATTACATCGTGAACGGGCCTCAAAACTGTATGCTGTTTCTTTCCACAATTGAGCCGCGTGTAGAGGCGGCGCTTCAGGACAGGGCCTTCTGTGCCCGTACAACCGATGGGGGCGGGACGTTCGAATTCGTCTCGTGGATGACGAACGAGCCTTTTACGATACGGTCGGTCATGCCGTCGACGGTTCGCTTCTCGGACAGCCGGCTGGTGTCTGCGATGCGACGCAGGCTTGACGTGGAGATTTCCGGGCCGCACAAATGGAGAAAATGCTGGATAGACGTTTACGAATCGAATGACAACGGGCGAAGCTGGCGCTTTCTGAGCCAGGTCGCCGATACGGGAAACAGCAACGGAAACCCGCCGAGCCTCGTGCGGCTCAGCGACGCCGGACTGTGTGTCACCTACGGTTATCGTGGTGTATGCAATCGGTACCGCTATCGTGACCAGCCGCAGGGTATCCGTGCGAGGTTGAGCGCCGACGGGGGCCGGACGTGGGGACATGAGATCAGCCTGCGAGACGACGCTCTGACCTGGGACCTCGGGTACACACGGAGCCTGCAGAGGCCGGACGGCAGAATCGTCACGATTTACTACTACAATACCAAGGAAAGACCGCAGCAGCACATAGCTGCGACGATCTGGAATCCGGAGAAGTTTAAGCACAAAGGCGGTAAAAAGTGAACAGCTCTGGGGATTCGGTCTGCCGGGCGGCGTTGGGCCGATGACGTTGACGCCGTTTATGCCGGAGTTTGCGGGATGGGTGGTCTCGACGACGCGGCGATTGTCCTGCCTTAAAGAGACCTCCGGATGGATGGAGAGCATTAAGGGTTTACGTTCAGGGAAAGTGCTCAGACGTTCGATGAGGGCGAAAGTGGGATGTTGTCGGCTCTTCCGGACAAGGCACGCCAATGGCAGGGCCAGCCGAAGCTGCGAGCTTGGGTGAATGGAGAGCAGAGTGCGGAAGGACGGATTATGGAAAGGTCCTGGTTGGTTCTGGTTGTGAGTTTGTTGTGGGCGTGCCCGGTAAGTCCGGCGGGGGATGCTCCGGGGACGGCGCGGGGGCGGCTGGCGGGGGAAAAGGAGCGGGCGTACAGCGAGGCGGCGATAGCGCGCGCGACCGAAGCGCTCTGGGAGGCTGCGAAGAGGGTCAGAAACGATCGGACGCGGCCGGCGTTTCACTTTCTGCCGCCGGCGCAGTGGATGAACGACCCTTGCGGCGGAATCCACCGCAAGGGCTGCTACCACCTCTTTTACCAGTTAAACCCGTACGCTGACGTGTGGGCCGAGATACACTGGGGTCACGCCCGCAGCCGGGACCTTGTGCGGTGGGAGCATCTTCCGATAGCCCTTGCGCCGCTGCCTCACGAGGTAAGGTGCAACTCGGGGTGCGTGACGATCAACAAACCGGGCGAGCCGATGATTTTCTATACCAGCGTTCTGCGTGGTTCGCCCCGCGAGCAGTGTGCGGCGGTCGGTGACAAAGACCTTATGGTATGGCGGAGGCACCCTGATAATCCGCTGATTGATTTGAAGACTCATGGCGGACCGCGCTTCGGGGGCGGGTGGAGCGACATGTTCGTCTTCGAAGAGGCCGGAAGAACCTTTATGCTGATAGGCGTGGACAGGCTTGGCGATGAAGTGGCGGTTCCCATTTACGAGGCCGAAGACGCCGGAATGGCCCGCTGGAAATACAAGGGGCTGCTGTATCGGGCGCCGCGAGAGAAAATCGGAAACATGGAGGTCCCGATGTTCTGCAGGCTGAGCGGCACCTGGGTCCTGATGTTTCATCCGGGCGGGCCCATAAAGTATCTGGTCGGCGACTTCGACCTGCAGTCACTGACCTTCGAGCCGCAAACAGGCGGCGAGATTACGCCGAGCAGAGACTTCATGTCGCCGCATGTTTTTTTCGACGACAAGGGCAGGTGTATAATATACGGGTGGATTCGGGGTTTCGAAGGGGGGCACGGCTGGAACGGGTGCATGTCCCTGCCGCGTGTCATCTCGCTCGACGAAAACAGGGTCCTTCGGCAAAGACCGGTTCCTGAATTGAAGAGCCTTCGGGCCGAACACACCGGACAGAACAATATCGTTTTGAACAACACCAGCCGGCATCTTGAAACCGGCGGCACTGACACGCTGGAGATAACAGCGGTCTTTCGCGCGGCAGGTGCAAAGACCTTCGGGCTGAAGCTGCGGCGAACCGAGGAAGAAGAAAAAGCCATAGTAATAAGCTGCGAGGACGGCCAACTGAAGGTTGCGGGCGTGGAGGTCCCGATTTGTTTCGACAAAGACGAAAGGACCGTGACAGTCAACATTTTTGTGGACAGAAGTGTGCTGGAGGTTTTCGCAAACGACGGGCGCTGCTATGTGGCGAAGGTGATTTATCCGGGCGATGGGCGGCTGGACGTGCAAGTGTTCGCCGAAGGCGGGACAGCCGCCGTGCAATCGCTCGATGTCTGGCATCTTGAGTCCATATGGTAGTATCACGGACCTCACGGAGTAAAAGCAAGATGCAAGGAACAGAATTAGTGAATCGTCTTTGTTTCCTGAAGACCTTTGGTTCGGGCGCTCCAGCCGTGGCCATTCCGGGATGTCACCAGGCCGCAAGGCGGGATTATGGCCGATTCTGTGCTGATTATCCTTGCATTATCGGGAGTATCGTTGATAATAGTGGCTCGTATTTGAATATCTCGTCAACTTTTTGGTAGGAGATTTGAGAATGTACAGAAAATTTGTCCCTGTCGTGTTGATTTTTTGGGTGTTTGGCAGCGGTATAACGTTGGCGATGGGCAGGGTAAGGACGGAACTGCCCACTGCCATGACGGTAACCAACTCGGTCGGCATGAAATTTGTTCGCATTGAGCCCGGCACATTCGAAATGGGCAGACTGAATCCGGCTGAGGGCCTCGACGCCGGCTATACTTACGTAGTAGACGGCGGCGACTGGGACGAGAAACCGGCGCACAAGGTGACAATCACGTACCCGTTCTATATCCAGGAAACGGAGGTAACAGCCGAGCAATACAAACAGTTCGACGCGGCTTACAGCGGCAGCGGCCCGTATGCAACCGGCGTTACGTGGCATGAAGCGAGGGCGTTTGCATGGTGGCTAAGCAAGAAGGACCGCCGAAATTATCGCCTGCCGACAGAAGCGGAATGGGAATACGCCTGCCGTGCGGGGACAACCACACTTTTCTGGTCGGGCGCCGAGCGTCCTGCGGAGGGCAGCGCGAATCCGTGGGGGGTTAAGAACATGCATAACGGACCGGCTGAATGGGTCTATGACTGGCATGGCAGTTACCTTGCAGGGGAACTGGTCGATCCGGTCGGGCCGGAGAGCGGAATGATAAAGGTCCTGCGCGGCGGCAAAGATGCCTACAACGCGCGGTCGGCGAGTCGATTGGCCATGCCACCCGATTCGGGCGTCCGCAGCGGTTTCGATTTCGGATTTCGACTCGTAATGGGCACGATGCCCAGGACCGAGCCGCTTCACGTCGTTCCATTCCCGCAGGAATGTGTCAAGCAGACAACGAAACCGGCGAAGCTGGGGCCGAATCCCGACAGGCCTTATTTCAATCGCCGCTTCGCCCTGCCGATTCCGCCGGAGAACGACCAGGATGACGCCGGACCGATTGCCGGGGTGCATCCTGCGGTGCTGGCGCATTGTCACTCACCTGGTTTTGCCGCGTTGGATAACGGCGACCTGTTGGCGGTCTATTTCAGCTCATCCACTGCGACGACGGAATCTCAGCCGAACACAACTTTCGTTCAGGCAAGACTGCGTCACGGGTCACTGCAGTGGGACATGCCTGATTTGTTCGTTGATTTTGCAAACATGAACGACCAAAGCGGCCTTCTATGGAACGAAGACGGCACGTTGCGATTCTTCGGCGGCGGTCGCGGCTGGCCCGAAGAAGTTCCCTTCAAATGGGCGGTTTCGACCGACCACGGCGCGACCTGGAGCCAAATCACGCTGCCGATTATTGAGGGCGAGGTCGGAAGTCTGACGCCTCAGCCGATTACAAGCGCATTTCGGGACCCGCAGGGGAATATGTATTTCGCCATGGACGGCGGGGGGACACGCTCGTTTCTGTGGCGAAGCAGCGATGAGGGAAAGACATGGGTTGACATGGGCGGGAGAACCGAAGGCAGACATTCGGCGATTGTCCCGATCAAGGACAGCAACGGAACGTATTCAGGGACTCTCCTGTGCCTGGGCACCAAGAAGGGCAGAATAGGTGACAACTGGATGCAGCAGAACATCTCCCGCGACTGGGGAAGAACCTGGGAGCCGAAGACGCAATCACCGTTTCCATATCTTAGCAGCAACCAGCGGGGACACCTCAGCCGGCTGGCAAACGGCAAGCTCGTGTTCGTCAGCGACCACCAGGCGCGCAACAATCAGCAGCCGGTCGGATACAACAAACGCGGCTGCTTCGCTGCAATTTCCGACGACGACGGTCAAAGCTGGCACGTCAAGACTATCCCCGATACGCTGCCGCACGAGTCTAAATCCATAAACGGCAGGCGCGACTGGACAAGCGCCGCCCACAGCGACGGAACGGTCGGATATGTCACCGTAGCCCAGACGCCGAACGGCGTTATCCACGTGCTTACGACCATGAACCATCCGGGCCTGCATTTCGAGTTCAACGAGACGTGGATTTACTCCGACGCCGGCGGGGGGCTTCCGCGCGACCCGGGTTATTCCGGAACCGTGAATACCTACAGGGAGAAATACCGCAGCGGCAGGCCGAAGGCCGAATGGAGTGCGAAAGTCTGTGACGACGGCAGGTATCTCCTGCACGGCAAGGAGACGTGGTACTACGAAAACGGCGGGCAGCAGTATGAAGTCAGCTATAACAACGGCCGAAAGGTCGGGCTGGAGAAATACTGGACGCCCGACGGAGTGCTACGGTGGCGATGGGTGCACGATATTGATGGGACCAGTGAGTGGACGCACTTCTGGCCCAACGGAAATTACAGAATCGAATCGGCCTGGTGCCAGGACTATAAGGTTGCACACGGCCGTGTTATGCACCGGGACTTTGACAACAGGGTGACACTCAGGGCCGGATTCGTCGACGGGATTTATATTCCACCGCAGAATTGACGGATGGGGAATAAATACAGGCAGCACAGTTGCGGCGCGGTGACTTCGAAGGCCTGAAGAACCGGCGGGACGTGTGCGATAAGGTGGTTTTTCCCGAAGGCGCCGGCCATGGAAGCGTATTGGGGGCGCCGGAAGAGATTCTCAACAAGCTGCTCGAATTGCAGCAGGGCCGGTTCTCCAATAAGCGAATCCGCCCGTGGTTTCTCAGTATTCTCTTGCCGCACGCAGCCACTCCGGCCAGGCCGGCTCGACGCTGGTGTCGAACGAACGATTCCACTTGAGCTTCCAGAGTTCTTTAAGACCGACCTTACGGACCGACAGGTCCAGGAAGATGCTGTTTATGGTCTTGTTCGGATGCCGATTGAGGCAGTACCGCCTCATCTCGTCGCTTATCAATACCAGGTCGCCGTCATATTCGGGAGGGCGGTCTGTATGCTCCGGAAAGCCGCCAACGAAACGGCAGTCCAAAAACAGCGGCACGCGATGAGCGCCCTGGACGTCCGGTTTTCGCCAGCAGTCGGTGGCCTTTCTACCGAGACCAAGGTTGTCGATGCCGGGTGAGGGATTGGAAGCCCATGAATTGAGCCCGTAGCTGGCAAAAGGCGGGGCGTCAATTTTTAACTGGTCGCCGAGCGACCAGGCCGTGTTTGCAAACTTGTCCGCGTTGCCCCATTGTTTGCTTACCCACGGCTTTCTGGCTGTCGGACAGAAACGTATGCCTTTCTGAACCCTCTGTGAGAAGTCGCGCAGGTCCTGTGTTTCACAATAGTACGTCTCCAGCGCCTCGGGCCAGACGTGGCCGCCGAGGTCGCCCGGACCCTCGGGAAAATCGGCGCAGAGTGAGCCCTCGTTGTTGTCGATATACATCTCGAAGATTATGCACCACTGCTTAAGATTCGCCTGGCAGACGACCGCCTGCGCCAGCTTCTTGATCGTTCCGAGCGCCGGCATCATTATCGACATCAGCAGCGCTATGATGGCTATTACCACCAACAGCTCTATCAGAGTAAAGGCTTTTTTTACGCCTCGTGCAGACATAAGTCTGTTCCTGAATCAGCACACAGTCTTACGATGCGCAACGGACCGCATCTGTTCCGTCGATTAGCTGTTTCGTGGTATCTTACAATACATTCATCCGGGCTTCAGGGTTTTCAACCGGCTCTTGCTTTACAATACCCAAGCCAGCGCACACGAACGGCTGAAGAAGTTGTGCGGCGGGGGAGTCTGTGAAGATTCCGCGCCAAATGCGGCTTGCCGGCGCAAATAGGGCGACTATTCCGGACATCGGAGCCAGTATTTGTTGCTGGCGTGCGGCAGCAGCGTGTTTACCAGTGCAGACAGATCACCGGGAGAGAGCCATCTGTCACCGTTCATGTCGCCCGGACAGGCACACTCGCCGTCACATTCACACGCATCACCAACACCATCGTTATCGCCGTCATACTGCTGTGGATTCCTTACAGTCGGGCAGTTGTCGCAGGCGTCGCCCACGCCGTCAGGCCCATGTTCGTCGTTGTCAGCCTGATCCGGATTCTGAACCTTGGGGCAGTTGTCGCAATCATCCACTATGCCGTCACCGTCGGCATCCTTCTTCGGGTCGTACGGACAGTCGTCCGTATCCTTCAAAGGACCTTGATAATAACGGAAGCGAAGTTCCTGCAACACGGCATCCTGTTCAAAGGTGTTTTGAAAAATCAGCTTTACGTATCTGACCTCGGCCCCGTCTTCAGAAGTCTTAAACACAGCCGGTACGAGAATCGAGGGGGTTTGCAACTGCAACTCGCCCATGTCCGGTATAGACGCATCCTGGTACTCCTGCTGTTGACCTGCAAACCGGACCCTGTAGTTTTTGGGAAGAAAATCGCCGCGCCACCTCAACTGAATTCCTTTCACAGGCAGCGGATGAACAGCCAGCAGGTCGACGACAACCTCTGCTCCGGCGGGCACTCCCTTGGGAAAATGCCACTGGACGTTACGGCCGTCCGGGATACCGTTAAGCGACAAACCAGGCACGGAACACGTCACCTCGGGCCCTCCCTGTTCACGGAGCGTTTTCGCGTATGCAATCAGCGGAGGAATGTAAGGGGTATAAAGCTGCCAAATCGGGTCGGTGGTCTGAAGGACCTTCATTGCCGGCGATATATGGGCAACGGGATGAACCACAGTATGCAGTCTTGCCGGATCGTAAATCGGTTGACCTTCGGAATCCAGATCAATGCCGAAACCGTAGATTTTCTTGCTCCCTATCCAGTCAGAGCCCTGAGTCGTTACCGAAAAGATGTCGTCCCAATGACGGCTGTCCTGCACCTGGGCGCCGCTGTTGCCCTCGAGCAAAGTCGCCTCCACCTGAAAGACCGAGCCGAATACGCCCTTATGAACCCACATTTCATTTATCATCAGACTGTGAGAGCCGCCGTCGTTGGGCCAGGTGTCGGCGTTGTCGTCATATGTCCTTATGGCGACATAGGCCCCGGGAACCGGAACTGTTACGCCAAGCTCGAAATTCCCGTAATCCACCTCATCGGATTCGATCCATCTGCCGCGGCCGTCCGCAAGGCCCTCCTCAGTGGTGTACCAGGTCCTGAGTGATCCGACACCGTGAACCTGCCAGTCACAGTGCCACCCGCATGTCCTGTATCCCCCGCTGTAGGGGATGGCGGTCTGGCGATGCCAAAATGAAATTGTCTCCGAGCACCACCACTCCCGTCCGTCGAAAATCGGACCGCAATACCACAGCGCCCACGATATAAACAGCGACAGCGCTTCGCTGGTGGAGCCAAGCACGATCTGGTAGTAGGGCTTGCCCCCGTCGTCGATGCAGGATTCCCGTGTTCCGACCGTCGGAATCGCAACATCCTGAATGAAGGCCCCTGCGGGGTCCCATGCGCCGGTATTGTCAAAACAAGGGCAGTCAGGCCCGTCAGGTTCATGGTCGCATACGGCCAGTGCGCATGTTGGAGTAATCACCAAAGCCAGCATAAATGCAATGTTCAAAAAGCCGGGTACTGAATTGTCTCGAACTCTCATGATTTTCACCGTCTCCTTTCCAGACAAACCAACATCACAGCAAAAGGCCGCGCGACCTTATTACATACTTCGTAACTCTTGCCTCCACCATAGACCGGGCCGCTGCTATCAATATCATTCTAAACGCCTTGAGCACGGCAAGTCAAGGAAAAAACTGCGTCTTTCAGCGGATGCAGCCGATTCCTCGAATTACTGCCGCCTTTGAGCCGGTGATGGCTGGGGCGGGAGCGGTTTTGGGGGGAACAAATGTCTCTTGCTTGCATTCTTGGTGCTGGATTTGGTGTTTTGGTCATCAGGTATCCTTAATTTTAGAGAAGGGAAGGATTGTGTGCGGGGCGTGAAGCATGCGCCGGTGCGGGGGGAAGGGTGAAACCTGCGACGGGGGAAGTGAATGCGATCGAAGGCAGGCCGGCTGATGCGAGAGGGTACATTTAGGCTGTTACGGAAGCGAGGGGGTTGAGATTGAGTTTGACTGGGTTTGTTTTTGCGGCGCATGCGCAGTCGGAGATTTATATAACGGGTTGTCTCAACAGGAGCTACATTCATTGGAGTGTTGAAAAAATTGGGTCTGTTTTGCATAACCAAGGTCATAGTTCTTTGGGAAGCTGGGCTGGATAGGCCGTTTGTTCGGCGGGCCGGTCCCGGTGAGATAGGAATGCGCCATCTCACGGGATAAGTTTTGGGCTTCGGCAGCCATTTGGAACCCCTCCGGATTTATGATTGACTGTACACAATTTATTGCGATCTTAGGCCATTAGTTTGAGAGGTATTATACATTATGAAAAGTTAGCTGTCAAGTTAATTTTTTATTGGCCAGCGACATTGCGGATTGTCGGTGGTGGATGCTCGTGTATAAGCAAAAACCCGCCGGGTAAGCCGGCGGGCTAAATATTACGAATTCCGTATTGTTTATTGTGTGTTCTGCTTCTTAGTGCCTGATTGAACGAGCCGTCTTGGAACGTATCAAGGGCCATAATGACATCGTGCATAAACGTCATCAAGCTTTGCGTTCAGGGCGCTGCTTAGCGGTATCTCTTTCATAATTTTGTGCTGTCTCCAGGCAAAAAAGTACCGGACACTTTTAATTCCCTCTTTAATTCCCCCCCGGACCACGCCCGGGTTAATACTCAGCAATCTCTCGACTTGGTGCCGGTTCTCTGTCTCGATTGCGGTGAGAATGTCCTCGAACGGATCGTTCATGCTATTCGCCAACCGTGCGCATCAGCGGCGCGGCTTGTCCGCGTCCGCGTGCAGCTGCTTGTTCGGCACTCAATATGGCGCTTCTATTGGCTGGAAAGCCATCGGGTTGAAATCAAACAGTTCCGTTTGATCAGTCAACCCGGTTGATTCTATGGTCCCGCAAAAGAGCTTGCCATCCGCAGCCCAAACCAAACGCTTACCGTCCAGCTCAGCCCATTCCCAATCGCGGCAATTGATTTGAGTGTCGGATTCATCGTGTGTTAGCTGGTGTTCGTCCCAATAGCAGCCTTTGCCATCGGGAGAATCGACTTCTGCGTGCGCGATCTTCCGAAGTATCCATCCACGGTCAAGAGGTTTTTCGAAGACGTCTTTATCTTTCCATTCTGCGACATTGATGCGTTCGACAAGCCGCCAACCATCGCGAACAAGTCGGGGATAATAGACGCCAGGACATTCGCTGCCCAAGTATTCAGGTGCTTCAAATCGTCTGTCGCGACGAACCTCTTCAGTGTCCCGTAGCACTGAATGGCCATAACCGTCATTGAGCCAATAACTATTGTTGTTCGTCCACAAGCCACCACCGTGCCAGCAATCACCTTTTGGGAAGATGGCCAGCGCCTTCAAGTACGGAGCGCGAGAAATGGCGGTCCAAGCGCCTCTTGCCTCGGAGTCCCATTTGCCGTTCATAGCAAAGTAGATCAAGTGCTTGCCGTCGGGTGAAAGATCGCTGCGTCGTTCGTAGATGCGCCCCTTCAGCCACTGCCCCAGTTGAAATTCGTCAGTACGCCGATTCCAGAGGATGGTGGCAACGCGTTTAGCGGGACCGCGTCGGATCACGAGGCCGAGCGGTTCATGAGTGGCGAGTAGTACATGAATTCGAGCCGGAAACTGTGTCATGTTTCTCAGGGGCTAACGTCAGATATGAGACGCTTCTCCATGGGATTGTTCCATGAATTCCTGTTTTACTCTTTTGCTCATCAACCATAATACGGGAAGACCGTAAATCACCACAAGCAAGAGGATGAAACCCAGCACGACAAGGGGATTCGTTTCGACTTTGCGTCCGTATACCTTAATGTGGGCCATAGTGTTGGGGTCAAAAAACCACTGGTAAAGCCCCCAAGCGCAGAGTGCAAGATAGACCGAGTGAATACCGATTACCCAACGACGTGAGGATTGTTTAGCCTGACGAATTCCACTGGCCCATGCGAGCCAGCAGAATCCACATAGGTTCAACCCGAGTAGCTGAACCGCTCCGAGAATGTACAGATATGTTGATAATGTTCTTTTCATTGGATCCTCATCGAACTTACGATTAGGTAGTTTCTGTATAAGGTTCACACATGGAAAGGATTTGCTGTATAAAGACCATAAAGCTATTGTGGCGTTGATGAGGTAAGGTTGTCTATTTGGACTCCGTCCCTGTGGGGTGTATCGGCTGGGTGTTTTCGGGGGTGCTTTTTCGGTTGGTGG
>Ga0180438_10009835_pt1 | contig 11821 bp, 11 predicted proteins | sample SS_ome_12_FD_132455 | JGI IMG/M metagenome (GOLD analysis project Ga0180438, IMG submission 132455) | Hypersaline lake sediment archaeal communities from the Salton Sea, California, USA - SS_3_D_2 metaG | ecosystem: Environmental > Aquatic > Non-marine Saline and Alkaline > Hypersaline >...
GAGGGGTGAGGTAGCGATGGTTTGGGCGATAGACCTGGCTTCCGCATTTGTCCTGGCGTCACAAACCTCGATGGTGACAAATTTGGATGCGCCTTCACCATCCCGGACGATCGCCTGTGCTAATCTCTGACAAAGCTTCTTTAACGCCTCAGCGAAAATTTGCAACCTGTCCTCGGTCTGGATGGAGATCCCACTGGCACCATTGGCCAGAAGAAGGACGCTGTCATTGGTGCTGGTATCGCCATCGATCGAGATCTGGTTGAAGGATTCTTGCACTGCTTCTTGCAGGATTCTTTGCAGATCCACTGCGGAAATCCTGGCATCGGTGGTGAGCACGGCCAGCATGGTCGCCATGTTGGGATGGATCATACCGGCGCCTTTTGCCATTCCTCCGAGTATCACATCCCCTTCCGGATAGGGAATAGAAAACGCGACATGTTTTGGGTGAGTATCGGTGGTCATGATGGCTCGAGCTGCCTGGATGCCATTCTCTTCCGAAAGGTCCTGGGAAGCAACCTGGATGCCAGATGATATTTTTTGCATATCCAGGGGTACACCAATCACACCCGTGGAGAGCACCAATATAGATTCATTGGGGCAGTCGAGTGCCTGTGCAGTGTGGTGTTGGGTAGCACGAGCATCTTTCAAGCCGGCTGGACCGGTACAAGCGTTGGCAATACCTGCGTTGACCACGATCCCGCGCAACCTGGATGGGTTGGCTGCCAGGGTTTCCTTATCCAGAATCACAGGAGCAGCTGGGAATTGGTTCTGGGTGAATAATCCCGCCCCACTGCAGTCCTGTTTGGAAGCCACAAGGACAAGGTCGAGGTCGCCGCTCTCTTTCAGACCACAGGCAGTCGCTGAAGCCACGAATCCTGATGGTGAGGTAATATGTCCATCGCGAATTTCGTTCATCTAATCCCTCTTGAATATACTGTAGTCAGGGGATTTGTAACGGGTTTTTCCCCCATTGCTGACATCCATCAAAGCCTGCACCTTCATCTGAAGGCTGAAGAGTTCGATGAAGCCTTTTGCATCCGCCTGCTCATAGACATCATCCTGACCGAAAGTGGCGAAGTCCTCCCGGTAGAGGCTGTTGGGGCTCTGGCGGCCTAAGACGGTAACATTCCCTTTATACAGGCTGAGGCGTACCCAGCCGTCGATGGACTCTTGCGTCTTACTGATGAAGAACTGGATCGCTTGGCGTAAGGTGGTGAACCATTTGCCGAAATAGACCAGTTCTGCATACCGAAGAGCAACCTGCTGCTTGAAGTGTAAGGTGTCCCGGTCCAGACAAAGCGATTCCAATTCCCTGTGGGCGATATGCAGAATGGTCCCTCCAGGGGTCTCATACACCCCGCGTGATTTCATCCCTACCAGGCGATTTTCAACCAGGTCAACTCGACCAATACCGTGACGGGCGCCTATTTCGTTCAATCTTTCGATCAATTTGGCAGGGGAGAGCTTCTCTCCGTTCACAGCAACAGGTTGGCCGGATTCGAACGTGATGGTAATTTCCTCTGGCGAGTCGGGGGCATTTTGCGGGGAAGTCGTCCATTGGTACATCGCTTCCTCTGGAGATTGGGATGGATCTTCCAGGATGCCGCCTTCATGTGAGAGATGCCAGAGATTCCGATCCCGGCTGTAAATGGATTTTGAGTTGGATGAAGTTGGGATGTGGCGGGCTTTGGCATATTGCAATGCGTCCTCTCGGGACCGGATATCCCATTCTCGCCAGGGTGCGATGACTCGGAGGGCGGGGTTCAAGGCTTTATAAGACAACTCGAAGCGGACCTGGTCGTTGCCTTTTCCTGTGCATCCATGGGCTAGGCCATCTGCACCTTCCTCTTCGGCGACTGCAACCTGCCATTTGGCGATCAGTGGACGTGCGATTGCAGTTCCAAGCAGATACTGCCCCTCGTAAATTGCACCGGATTGGAGCATTGGGAAGAGAAAATCATGTGCAAATTCCTCCCGCAGATCTTTCAGGACAAGCTTGCTGGCGCCCGATGACAGGCTTTTTGCCTCCAGATCAGCCAATTCCTCGCCCTGGCCGACATCGGCACAGAAGCAGATCACTTCACATCCAAAATTTTCACGTAACCAGGGAACAATCACGGATGTATCCAGGCCACCTGAGTAAGCCAGTACAACTTTATTTACTTTGGACGAATGCATATCGACCTCCTTGTAATAGAATGGCTGGTGGGTGAGTGTATGAATCGAGTTCACTCAGTTGCAGTGCGACAGCTTTCTCATCACAGTTCTCCTGGATCGGACACTGCCAACAGTCCCGCCAAATTTTCTCTGGAAATGTGCTCTTATCTCTATGGGTAAACCCGAGTTGTTCGAAAAATGGGACGATGCGCGTCAGGGCGAAGAGCGCTTCGAAGCCATCTTGTTGAGCTTTTACGATGAGCGCCTGGACAACCAGCGTTCCCAACCCATTTCTTTGGACTGAGTCGTCAACCACCAACGAACGAATCTCGGCCAGGCTCGATGTGTAGGGCAATAATGAACCGCAGGCTACGATTCTTTCGCCATAACTGACGACAATCCAATCCGAGATGGTTTCACGAATGGCATGCTCGGAGCGCGGTAGGATTTCTCCATCACGAGCATGGTTTTGAACCAAGTGGGCGATGCTGCCTACATCGGATGGGGTTGCTTGACGCAGGTGGAATGTCTTGTCTGTCATTGTGACTCCAAACCAGGGAGGCACTCCCGCAGGATCTCCACACCTTGCGTGAGTTGATCCTGGTTGATGATGAGCGGGGGGCAGATCCGCAGTACGTTCTCCCCGGCGCTGATCACAATCAGGCCTCGCTCCAAGGCAGACTGGACAAGGGGTTTAACAGGTAGATCGAATTCGATCCCTACCAGGAGACCCATGCTGCGTATTTGGAGGATGTGTTGGGAGGGTAAAGATTTCAATGCTTGCAGCAGATACTCCGAATTTGAACGGACAGCATTTAAAAAGGATGGCTGCGAGACACGGTCGAAAACGACCTGCGCTGCTCGGCAGACCAGGGGTCCCGCACCGAAGGTGCAGCCATGATCCCCTACCTCGATTACGCTTGAAACCTCCTCTGTAACCAGCGTCGCGCCTATTGGTAAGCCTCCAGCCAGCGGTTTGGCCAGTGTCATGATGTCGGGGGTGATCCCATAAGCTTCATGCGCCCACAGGGTTCCTGTCCGGCCCAATCCACATTGGATCTCATCCAGGATCAGAAGCAGCTCATTCTCATCGCATAGGGACCGTAATCCCTGTAGAAATGATTTACTGGCAGGATGAACACCCCCTTCGCCTTGGATGGGTTCCACGACGATTGCACAGGTCCGGCTGGTCAAAGCCTGGCGTACGGCCTCCTGGTCGTTAAAAGGAACGAAAGTCACTCCCGGCACCAGCGGTTGGAATGGCTCACGATACCTGGCTTTGTGGGTGAGAGAGAGTGCTCCACAAGTGCGCCCGTGGAATCCATTGACAAACGCGATCATATCCGTCTTCTCTGGACCACCTTTCGTTCGCCCCCACTTTCTTGCAAACTTGAAAGCTGCTTCGTTGGCTTCTGTCCCGGAATTGGAGAAAAAAACACGGTCAGCGAAAGAATGGTCCACAAGGCGTTGAGCCAATTCAACATGTGGGGTGGTATGAAATAAGTTGCTGATATGTGTCAGATTATTGGCTTGATCGGTGATGGCTGAGATCCATTCTGGATCGCTATGGCCTAATGCCAGAACAGCAATCCCGCCTGCGAAATCAAGGTACTCGTTTCCTTCGCTATCGAAGAGAAATACACCCTCACCGTGTGTGAACACCGGTGAGGGTCGTTGATAGGTAGGAACGAGGAGTTTTTTCTCCAACACATGGACTTCTTCAGGATTCATTGCGCTCCTCCAGCTGTGATTTGGATTGCTTCAGATGGATAACCGGATGGTCTAAGGGTAAAGCGTGTGCCACCTGGTTTAATAAGGTGTTCGAGATCGACAATCCGGACATCCTTAACCCCTCCCGTAATCGCTTTGAATGCGGATTGTACTTTTGGGATCATTCCGCTGTTGATGGAGCCCTGAAGGATCAGGCGCTCGGATTCTGATTCGGTGATGGCGTGAAGGAGCTCTGTTCCAACCATCACTCCAGGAACATTGGAAACGAAATCGATCGATTTGGCCCGAATGGAGATGGCGATAATGCTAGCCGCTTCATCGGCGTTCACATTGTAGATTTGGCCATCCTCGCCGAGGCAGATGGGGGAAATGACAGGTGTAATTCCATGACTTGTCAGGAGTGACAGCAGGTCTTGCCGGACGTGGACGATTTCACCCACGAAACCCAGATCTAAATCAGAGTGAGGGTATTTTTGAACCCGAAGTAGACCGCCATCTACACCACTTAAACCCATAGCGTTCACACCCACATTGATCAATCCCGCCACAAGCCTTTTACTGACCAAGCCACATAGGATCATCATAGCGGCATTGAGGGCATCCGTATCCGTGTATCGCATCCCTTGAATTTTGATAGGCTGCTGACCCAGTTGGAGTTGAAGTTCATCGATTTCCCTTCCGCCGCCATGGACGACGATGGCGGGTTCTCCTAACTGTGCAAGGGCTCGTGCAAGATCATCGATGAATCCGGGCAGTTTCAGTTCGTTTCCGCCAATTTTGATCACACGCATCATGCACCTTCCTTCCTGGTTCAGCTTAATCCGTGGGTTTCCTCAAGCTCGAAAATCACGTTCATATTCTGTAATGCCTGGCCTGAAGCACCTTTGATTAAGTTGTCGATTGCAGATGTGAGAATGAGTATGTTCTCAGCCACCGTTATGCCGATGGCACAACGGTTGGAATAATTTACATGGGCATAGGTTGCGACTTCCCCCATAGGGAGTACTTCGATGAAGACCTCATCGTTATAGGCATCCTGATAGAGTTCACATACGCTGCTCTCGGTCCAACCTGGTCGAAGTTGAACATAGATTGTGGAAAGCAGACCGCGAGGTGCTGGGATCAAATGGGGGGAGAAGATGAGTAAGGGTGGGGAGGATGACCACCAGGTGAAAGCTTGTTCGATCTCCGGGAGATGGCGGTGGACTCGCCCGATGTTATAAGGGCTTAAATTGCCAGCGACTTCGACAAAGTGAGTCTTAAGACTCGGTTTTCTTCCAGCACCGGAGACTCCTGATTTAGCATCGATGATCACTGGTCCAGTGAAGATATCATTTTTCAAGGCAGGTTGGATGGCTAGCAGTGCGCTGGTAGGGTAGCATCCCGGGTTGGCAACCAATCGTGCCCCCACTAGCTCTTCCCGAAAGAATTCCGTCAACCCATAGACGGCCTCTCCTAAAAGTTTGGGAGCAGGATGTGGATACTCATACCACTCTTGATATACGTTTTCATCCCGTAAGCGAAAATCAGCGCTCAAGTCGATGACGCGCACATTGGTTTCTAGAATCGTTTGTGCTGTGGATGCAGAGGCAGCATGAGGTAAACATAGAAAGATAACATCAACTTCATCCAAGGGTGCCTGTTCTATGGAGATAAGCTCTAGTGAAGGGGCAGAAGGGAAGACCTTCTTCAGATTCTCTCCGGATTGTGAATCGGAGGTGGCAAAAATAAGATTCACATCAGGGTGATTTTGCATCAGGCGGACCAATTCCAGTCCGGTGTATCCAGTTGCACCCAGAATGCCTGCACGGATCATGTTGCCTCCAAAATAAAAACCGCCAGACCTTTTTGGTCTGGCGGGGAAAAACAATTAAGGTTTGAGAACTGCTTAGAAAACCCCAATTTCCAGACCGGGAGTCTGGCGACGACGACGAGCACGAGGGGTGTAAGCAGATACGAGCTTCATGATTGCGAGAGAATAGCCGAAATTTCCCAAACTGTCAAGCTTTTTTGCCCATTCGGTTGATGACTGATCATCGGATTCAAGCTTTATGGAAAGCCCCATAGCCAGGTTATGGAAGTGGACGATGAATCCATCTTTCACCATGCATGGACATTTGAATTCAGCAGGCCATACAGGATCGAACTGAGAAGCAAACCCAAGGTTATCTATACATCGAGCTTGCTTGAAGAAAATGAATTGATCAATTGAACACGCGCAATGAAGATTAAACGGGATGAATCTCGCCAGCTTCACTAACATCAAATTTCAAGAGTCGTACGACCCTGGCATCCTTGCGGATGACAGATGGTACGATCGTCCTGGCCTGCTGCTCATTTTCGGCTTCAACAATAGCCCAACCGCAATGCACACCATCTGCACAGCCCCATTCAAAGTGATACAGGTAGCCTTGACTATGAAGTTGATTGATGATCATGCGGCAGTCAACTGCTTCATGCGGTGTTTCAATCATATATCGATCCATGGTATCCCTCCGGAACAAAACGTCCATCTCGGATGCTAATCTGTCTGATATATAGTTCCCTGTGAGACAAGCCGATAAGTTGATGATCGTTCTGTGAGTAGTTATTCAGAAGTCGCTGAAGTAAGAATCCCTGATATCCTACTAATAGGATAAATTATATCACAAATAAAAAATACAATAGAGATGGAGATATTGACAATGGATTTTAAATTTAGTGGTTCAATTCTTTACTTTAAGATCCTGCCGACGGAAAATGAAAATTGAGAGGATGATAATCGCCAAACCATAAATGATGAGAATCATTGCTGCTTGGAGTGGGTTGGCAAGTCCTTGCTCCGCCCAGGCTCGAGGTAACGATATCGCTGGGTCAGATGGGAAAAGTTTCTCCATGATGCTGATGGCATGGAAGGTGATGGTGTAGCGAAAGGCTCCCTCCATTCCGAGGATTGTGCCTGTTCCCAAGCCGCCCACGAAAAAATCGAGGAAGAACGTTCCGATCCCGGCTAACATCCCGAGCCAGGAGCTTCGTCCTAGAATTAGGGCAAGCATCACGATCGTAGATAACACGAAATTAACCAAACCAATCACACATCCAGCGCCCAAGGCTCTCCATAACAAATCACTCCCAGTTGCCTCCGATAGGGGTATGTCACTGATTCGAATATGGGCAATGATCGTCGATATGAGGGTAATTCCGATGAAAGCCAGACCGAATACGAGTGAAGAAAAGACTGTGGCGATGACCTTGGAAAGGATGAGTTCACCACGCTTAACACCCCGGCTTAGGATGATCGGTATGGTTCCCAGGTCGAAATCGATACCCAGAGATAGCACAGATAGAACAACGGTGGCTAATGAGATAAACATGAGCATGTCGGCTGAGAACCACAGGGCAGTGACGCGAGGGTAAACGGCATCACGAGGGGAAAGCTGAGCCAGCAGAACTTCCCCGACAATTGGACCGAATATCATAAGCAGCAACACCAATCGGGCGATAGGTCTCTGCCAGAATTTGCGGATTTCTAACCACGAAAAACGATAGATTCTTTTATATTCATGCATGTTCTTGATAGGTTTTCACGATCCATAGGATACATCACGACGTTGTAGGATTCCCACCGTCCAGGACAGAAAAAGGGCGACGAAAATGATCAGGATGATCCCGGATCGGAGTGGAGTGGAAGGCAGCAAACTAGCATCGTTCAGGCCAAGTGTTTTGGCGACGAATAACGGATCTCGTGTAAAGGGTGCCCCCCAATTTTGGAAGATGTCCGCGTTGTAGCCCAGGCTCAAACTAAAAATTCTCACTTGTATTTTATAGAACCAGGGTATTTCGGATCCTGAAAGATTTCCGAAGACCACAGCCACAAATGGGATCACCAAGCCGTTCAGATATTCGAAGGTGTGAAGGCCAATCCCAACCGCCATCGCTGGCCCAGGATTGCGAGCCAATACCGCCCAGAAGAGTGTGGCAATGATGAAGGGGAGAAAGGTCAGCCATGTGCGGATGATCATTAGCAGCGTGTTTCCAATGCCCTTTAATGAGATAGGATCAGTTGTAATCTGATCGTGCGTAAATGGACCTACGGTAGCAGCTAATACTGCAAGGATGAAGATCCCCATGCCCACTACGATCCATAAGGATAGGCAACGGGCAGTGGCATATTCCACTCTTCCAATCCCACGCGAGAGGAAATTTGGCAGCGTACCGCGGGCGAAATCCTCACCGCCCACGACAGCTGTGAACAGGATGACCAGGAACCACCCCACACCGGTGGAAGTTTGAACGAATGTTCCGATAATGGTCGGATACATTAGGTCCTGTCTGAGGTGCTCAGCCATCAGGCGGTTGGCTTCAAGAAGCATGGATTCATTTTCGTCAAGGGCAGGCTTGTCGATTGCCTGCGCAATCATGTTCTCCAAATCTGATAATTGATTGAATTTGCCTTTGATCTGGAGGAAGGGGATGAAGATCACTACAGCCAAGAGAGCCCAGGTAAGCCAATAGCGACGTATCCGCAGTAAATCTGCACTGAGCAATCTAACCATCATTATCGCCAGCTGCATCGTTCGTCAACTCAAGGAAGATACGTTCAAGAGAGGCTACAACTGGCCTTACTTCCACTGGGAAGTGTTGATGGGAAGCGAGGAAAGCCATCAGTTCTTTCGTTCTCTCGGGGGAGGCTTGAACACGCAGGATATCGTCTTCGAATTCGACAGCTTCTACCCAGTCCAATCCCGAGAGGATCTTTGCAGCTTCAGGCGTTGAATCGATGCGTAATTCAACCATATGGGCTTGACTGAGAAGTTCAGAGACCTGACCCTGGGCAATAATCTTGCCCTTGTTGAGGATCAACACCCGATCACAGACCTGTTCCACCTCATGCAACAAATGACTGGAGAGAAAGACCGTTTTCCCTAAATCATCTGCTATGGATCGTATAAGGAGACGCATTTCCTGCATTCCGGCAGGATCGAGTCCATTGGTAGGTTCATCGAGGATGAGCAGTTCTGGATTGCCCATCAAAGCCCCTGCTAACCCCAATCGTTGGCGCATCCCCAGTGAATATATCCCCACCTTATCTTTTCCACGACCCTTCAATCCTACTTGCTCCAGGAGTTCAGGGATGTGCTTTTCAGTATCTCCGCCAAGGATCAGGGCAAAGATCCGTAGATTATCGATGCCGCTCAGATAGGGATAAAAGGCCGGTGTCTCAACAATAGAGCCAACCCGGGGAAGGGCTTGGCCTAGATCCGATCGGATGTCGTGGCCAAGCACCGTCGCAGAGCCAGCGGTAGGTCTGACGAGACCCAGCAACATCGCAATCGTCGTGGTCTTTCCAGCACCATTTGGACCGAGGAATCCGAAGACTTCGCCTTGCTGAACGGTGAAATTGATCGCATCCACTGCTGTGAGAGCTTTATATCGTTTGGTCAAGTCAAAGGTCTGAATGACAGGGATATCCGTGGCCACACTCTTTCCTCCTGTTTCATGTGGAGAATACAATCATCTTGTTAAACGCGCAATATTGTGAAGAGACATGGTGCATTTGTCGATCTATCCTGACTTGGAAGATTGAATTTTTTGGCTGACCTCACTGATCTTACGAAGGCACGTATGTACCTGAAAGTCAGCTTTATAAACCTGTGTTCATTTTTCTAGGTTTGATCACATGCTGAGATATTTTCAATTGTAGCAACCTTACCAACAATCTTCACTTCAAATAAAATCTGTGCTATCATTGCCCACATTATGGAAAAAAGACAACTGTCCCTGATCCATCATCACCATCATAAGATCCCACTTCCGCCTGGGTCAGGATTGCTTTAACGAAACCTTTTTAGGAATGAGAAGATGACAAAGCCCTCCCCTGACCGGGGAGGGTTCTTTTTTAGGAGGGAACCTATGACCGACCAACGTACGGATATCCGGCTTGGCCTACCCAGCAAGGGTCGCCTGGAATCGGAGGCGATGTCCTTTCTGGCGGAAGCCGGGCTTTCGGTGAAAAAACCCAACCCTCGCCAATTTGAGGCTACGATACCATCCATGCCGGGACTCACCGTTTTGTTCCAGCGCGCCGGGGATATCGCGGTCAGTGTACGAGATGGCAGTGTAGATTTTGGTATTACCGGTTGGGACACGGTTTCCGAGAGGGGTAATGGGACGAAGGATGTCTTTACGCTCCATCGTGAGCTGGGATTTGGCCATTGCACGCTGAATGTCATTGTACCGGAAATCTGGGAGGATACTCATACGATGGGCGATCTTGTTGCCAGGCGTGCCGCCTATGATCGCCCCTTACGGGTAGCCACGAAATATCCGAACCTTACGGAGACCTTCTTAAGGGATTGCGGTGTTCCGGATACTCGCTTGATCCGGGCAGAAGGCACATTGGAGGTCGCACCTGCCATTGGCTATGCTGATTTCATCGTCGATCTTGTCTCAACTGGCACGACGCTTCGGGATAACCGACTACGCTCGTTGGAGGATGGTCAGATTCTATCCTCTCAAGCCTGCTTGATCGCCAACCGCCAAGCGCTCAAGGAGCGACCTGAGGTGTTGACTATGGCACGCCAACTGCTTGAATTTGTGGTGGCTCATCTTCGGGCGGCTACGCATGTCTCGGTGTTTGCCAATATTCGGGGTGAATCGCCATCTGCTATTGCCCAACGCATGTTCGAGCAATCTTTGGTAGGAGGCCTTCAGGGACCGACGATTTCGTCTGTTATCACCCGGCAAGGCGGTGATTGGTATGCAGTCCATATCGTTGTCTCTCGGGTCCAGTTAGCACAGGCCATCGAGGAGTTGCGCTCCATCGGTGGGAGCGGGGTGGTTGTTACGCCGGTATCTTACATCTTTGAGGAGGAGCCAGAGGAATGTCAGGCGCTCCTGGAGTTTGTAGAGAGTTGAGATTGAGCTCAAGCCTCTGATCCAACCAAGGATTCTGATGTGATGATTCGTTGAAGGTATTTTCTTAATAAAGATTGAAACTGGAATGGAGGAATTGAAAGCATGGTAAAGATTTATGATATTGAGTCCGCTCGACGTACCATCCTCAACCGCAATATTGACGAAGGGCAAGGATATCCTCCCGTTTTATTGGAAAGCGTAGAGCGAATCTTCGGTCCCGGGGTTGAGCCAGCTGAAGCAGTCGCTCAAATCTTATCTTCAGTTCGTGTGGGTGGGGATACAGCCCTGGAGCGTTGGATGGAAATCCTGGATCATACCAAGCTGGTTGAACTCCGGATCCCATTCCATGAGATTTCTGCAGCCAAAGAAGGCTTATCAGACTCACTTTTAGAAGCGTTGAACAAGTCTGCATCACGGATCCGCGCCTTCCATGAAAGACAGCCCATCCCGACCTGGACCACCAAGGATTTGGGCGGCATCCTTGGACAACGCATCTTTCCCATAAGGCGGGTGGGTGTGTATGTCCCTGGCGGTTCTGCGCCACTACCCTCTTCGCTCTTGATGTCCGTCATCCCAGCCCAGGTTGCTGGAGTGGAGCAAATCGTGGTTTGCACACCGCCACGGCCTCATCCCACCATCCTGGCTGCGGCCGAGATCTGCGGCATTGAGGAACTGTATCAGGTAGGAGGCGCTCAGGCAATTGCAGCCATGACCTATGGGACGAAAAGCATTCCGAAAGTCGACAAAATTGTTGGAGCCGGGAACATATTCGTCACCCTGGCCAAACAGCAGGTCTATGGAACTGTAGGATTGGATGGTTTGGCTGGACCCACTGAAACCATGATCATTGCGGATTCAAGCGCCAATCCAAGCTGGATCGCAGCCGACTTGTTGGCACAAGCTGAGCATGATCCACTGGCGAGCGCCATCCTTCTCACAACAGATCAAGATGTCGCTGAAGCTGTTCAAAGGAAGATAGCCAACCAGATGGAAGAGCTTTCACGTGCAGAAATCATCAGCCAATCACTTTCCCATC
>Ga0180438_10009836_pt1 | contig 11820 bp, 8 predicted proteins | sample SS_ome_12_FD_132455 | JGI IMG/M metagenome (GOLD analysis project Ga0180438, IMG submission 132455) | Hypersaline lake sediment archaeal communities from the Salton Sea, California, USA - SS_3_D_2 metaG | ecosystem: Environmental > Aquatic > Non-marine Saline and Alkaline > Hypersaline >...
CCATGCCCTCCAGCCGCAGTGAGAGATCTGGCTGTTCGGCAAGCCGGACGGCCTGCCCCGGCATCAACATCACCCCCTCCTGACGCCAACCCAGGCGAGCGTTGAGTGTCACGCCGGTCAGGATGAGCAACAACCCCACGTGCGTCAGCAATGTCCCCACCCGTCGCCAGGTCAGCCAATCCTGCAGCAGATAACTGGCCTGACCTACTTGCTCACGGCGAGGGCGTACCTGCAACCAGCTCGACGGCAGCCACACAGGCCACGCCAACTGTTGGGCCAAGACCTGTACCAGCGCAAGCCGCTCCCGAGAGACGCGCCATTCACCAGCACGGGGAGCAGCTCTGAAAAAAGATTCTGTCTGCCGCACACCGGGAAACCGCCACGCTCGCACCACCCTTGCCGTCCCATCGGCCAGGCTCACCATCATCGACAGAGCACTCAAGGCCAACAAGCCACGCAACCAGACCGTCGTGCTGATGTTCAACATACCGAGAGCCGACAACGTTTCGTACCACCGACCGAAACGCTCTTGCGCGTCGTTCATCCAGTGCGCCACTTCAGTCGCGCTGGCCGGCGGACCGGGGTGCTGCGGCGAGAAGAGAAGGGCAAGCAAGAGGGTAACCGCCAGCAGGATCGACAAAACAGTCACCATCTTTGGAGAGGCAAGCGCACGCCACAGGAAGCTGAGAACAGCGCGGCCTGGCCAGCTTGTGGAGGGCGGTAGGGTTTGCTCGCTCATAGAAATCCTCCGGGCAGAGGAGACCATCACCCACAGAAATGGCCCCGATAACCCAGGCGGGATCGGGGCCTGCTGAGCCACCCATCGGAGTTGAACCGATAACCTAACGCTTACGAAGCGCTTGCTCTGCCGATTGAGCTAGGGTGGCTTCACGCCGATGGCCCGCCGGGCCATCGGAGCTCCTCGACGACGACCGCTATTATACTCCGATCAGTTTGCGTTGGCAAGTCTATTTACCACCGAGGTCTTGAGCGTCACACCTCGCGCACCTGGAGGTCGTGCCGCCGGTTCTCACCTTCAACCCCCTTGAGCAAACGAAGGCCGTGAGGCAACGCTGGCAGGATCGCCTCCAGGTTCTCACGGACGGCCTTGGGGCTGCCGGGCAGGTTGACGATGAGCGTTCCTCCCCGGATACCGGCCGCTGCCCTTGAGAGCATGGCATGAGGCGTGACTTTTAGACTGGTCGCGCGCATCGCCTCGACCAGGCCAGGAGTTTCACGCTGGACCACGGCGAGGGTCGCTTCTGGCGTCACGTCGCGCGGGGCAAACCCGGTGCCACCAGTCGTCAGGATCAGATCCAGGCCTACCTCGTCACACCAGACGATCAGCGTGCCCTGAATGATGGGCTGCGAATCGGGCACAATCGTCTCCAACTCAACCGTCGCGCCCAGCCGTCCGGTGACGATGTCTCGGATGAGCGGGCCACTTTGATCCTCGTACTCGCCGAGATAGCCCCTGTCGCTGACGGTGAGAATGCCAGCCCGTATGCTCACCTTTCTGCCCCTTCAGACGCCGCCAACAACGGCGCGACCCATCCCAGGCTGCTGATGAGCAGCACCTGAAAGAGCCGCACCAGCAACGCCACTTTGACAGTCGGAGTGGTCTCCTCTGACCGGGCCGGGGCCAGCAGGGCATCTATCAGCTTCCGTCGCTCATCTGCTGCCATCTTGGGACGGAATTCCCTGGAGAGCCGCCACAACCCCTCAAAGAGCCACCATATCGTCTGGCGATGCACCAGCGCCGTCTCCGTCTCCCACGCTTTGACGTATTGCAGTGTGGCCAGGACCATCAATCCTTCACTCAGGCCACCCAGGAACAGGCTTTCCAACAAGTGCCCACGCTCCGTGATCAGGTCCTGGATAGCCAGCATACCCACCGATCCCATGTCCATGCGCGAGGCCAACTGGCTGTACTCGTGAGCGGTCATTTTGCTGTGCAACTCGGCCAGATAGTCGTGGAACTGGCGCGCAATTTCCAGCGCCCAGTCTGCCTCTTCCCATCTGCTGGGCGGCAAACGATCCACCAGGGTCAGCAGATCAGCCCGCAGGCTCCACAGCACATCGGGTGTAGGGAATGCCAGCGCTTGAGACAGGGTTGTTTCGAATCTCACTTCGGCCTTCATTCCTCACCACTTGAGCCATTACCCACGAGCGATTTCCACTCGCCGTCAATGCCCTCCTCGGTGACGCCATAGTAGACACGCAGAGAGCCATCGGGCATCTTTTGCACCAGATCGTAGCGCACCTGGCCGGAGCGAGTCCGCTTTTTCCACAGGCCAATGACGCCCTGCCACCTGACCTCATCGGGATTCACCTGCTGCTCTTCCTTCTGGGTGATAGCATAGTGCCACAGTCGTCGCGCCGACCGCCGGGTGACGTTCTGCACCATGTTGCCCTGCCGCAGATCGCGGACGGTGTGGTAAAGCGTGCCCTTTCTCTCTACGGTGTCGACGATCTCGACACCCGTGCGCGGTGGTTCGATGCCTTCCAGCGAGGCCGGCGCTTCGGCCACCGCTGGCGACGGCTCACCTACCGGCGCCCGCTTGACCATCTCGACGATCTCGTCGCGCACAGCCAAGCTCGTCTCAGTCTCTTGACGGACATAGATCTTGCTTCCGTCAAGGGCATAGGGCGGATCGTCGCCCCGTGGGACGTCGAGGCGCAACACCTGGTGGCCTTGACTCTCCAGCACGTCCACTCCCACCTCCAGCGGGGGGGTGATCTTGCGCTCGATCTCGTGTCTCAACGCTCGAGCGGCCTGCTCTGCCTGATCGACCCCGACTGGAGGTTGCTTCGGGTTGGAACCCGCGCCCACGTACACCGTACCGCCGTTGGTGTTGGCAAAGGCACACGTGTCGGCGATGATGGCGTACAGGCGGCCGCCCCGGCGGGTCATTCGTTCGTGGAACGACTGGACGATCGTCGGACCTGCCTCGCGGGCTGCCTGCACGTGGTCGAAGGGTTGCTCGGCAGCCTTCCGGGCGGGCCGCGTGCGGGCAAAATCGTCGCCCAAAAAGAGTGCGCGCAACGCCTCGAAACTCACCTCTGGCAGAAGCGCTTCGGTGGCCCGATCGCCAATGCCCAGCCGGTTCTTTTTGTGCGGGTCGGCCGTCAGACGGTGAGCGTCCGAGCCCTGGATGCACCTCATGCGGCGGGGATACTCTGGCTTGGAGCCGTCAAAGAAGGCAGCAGTCGTCCGGCGGCCCTTCTGCTCCAGGTCGGTCACCTCCAGGACGTGGAGATGAGGGTCCTGCGTGTAGGCGATGCGGGTCTGCCCGCCAAAACCGATGCGGCGCATGGCCACGCCATGCGAGGTGTTGGCGTGCGGTGCGATGACGATGCCACCCGCCTCGGCGATGGTGCGGTAAACGGTCAACACATCGGAGGTAGGGCCGATCTCGGTCGCGCCTTTATCCAGAACGTCTCCCGGCACGCCGAGATGCAGCAACATCAACTCCAGCTCCCGCACCGCTGTCTCGGGGCTGAACAGGCCGATGACGTGAAAGCCAAACGTCGCCGTGATCTCGAACCCCGGCAGCACCAGAATCCCGTCCCGCAGGCGACGGAACTCTGCCAACCGTTGACGCTCGGCCGGCTGAAGGCGATCCAGCCGTTCCAGAAACGCCAGGTTTTCGATCTCGTCCACCATGGCTGCGTAGCCGGCCACGGTGTTGTGATCAGTAAAGGCGATGATGTCCAGACTCTGGGATTCCGCTTGTTTCAGAACCTCCAGGTAGGTAACGTTTTCTTGCTCGTACTCGGAAGAAGCGGGCGTATGAAGGTGCAAATCCATGCGCCGCCACTCCATCTTTTTCTGCTTTTTTCTTCTGGTCACAATAATCCTCACCAATGGTGAGAGCCGCAAGGCATCACGGTGGGCTGGCCTTGTGGCCTGGCCATACATCTCCAGGCTAAATGCTTGCCAAGGCCTATCGCTGCCTCTGGCAAGTGCCACATCAACACATGGCTACCCCAATGCCGTCCCCGTCAAATTGGCGGTCACACTGTCAATAGGATCCCATGGAGGCCCTGAGCAAAATACCCAAAAAAGGATCAATGGGCCTCAGCCAATCGCCGCTTCCCCCATGACGTAGCATGTAAAAAGTCGGCCCACGGGTCGAACGACCGCCACCACCGGCGACATTGCCTGCGGCTCTCACAACAGACCAGTGCGTGCCAATTTCAACCTTGCACCGGTCTCAGCCAATAAACACTCCGCCGTGGGAGGGCACCCCACCCTTGAGTGCAGTCTGCAATCTGCAACCTGTAATCTGCAATCCGCAATCTGCAATCCGCAATCTGCTGACTAACTCTCCCCCGCCACCTCCTGTCCACCATCGGCAGGACATGCGTCATCAAGCAGGGTGGCCTCAAAAACCTGCTCAATCCGATCGACGAGGACGACGTTCAGTTCCTTGCGAATCTCCTCGGGAATGTCATCCAGGTCTTTTTCGTTGCGTCGAGGTATGATGACCGTCTTGAGGCCGACGCGATGCGCTGCCAAAACCTTTTGCTTGAGACCGCCGATGGGCAACACCTGACCTCGCAGGGTGATCTCGCCCGTCATGCCCACGTCGGGTCGCACACAGCGATTGGTAAAGAGGGAGACGAGAGAGGTGGCAATCGTCACGCCCGCCGAGGGGCCGTCCTTGGGCACCGCCCCGGCTGGCACGTGGATGTGAACGTCGGACTTGGCAAATGCCTGCTCGTCAATGCCCAATGCTTTGGCCTGGGCGCGGACGTAGCTCATCGCCGCCTGGGCCGACTCACGCATCACCTCGCCCAGCTTGCCGGTGAGTTGCATTCCTCCCTTACCCCTCATCTTTGTCGACTCGATAAAGACAATGTCACCGCCCACCGGCGTCCAGACCAGGCCGGTGACCACGCCGGGCAATTCGGTGCGCTCGGCCGCCTCGGAGTAGAAGCGCTGCTTGCCCAAAAAGTCTGGGACGTCGTCCCACGTGACGTTGACCGATTCCGCATCACCGGCAGCGATGCGGGTAGCTATCTTACGGCACACGCTGCCGACTTCGCGCTCCAGGTTACGGACGCCTGCCTCGCGCGTGTAATCGCGCACGATGCGGCGGATGGCCCCTTCCTCAAAGACCACCTCCCCTTCTTGCAGGCTGGCCGCCTTCATCTGGCGGGGAACGAGGTATTGCTGCGCGATCCTGAGCTTTTCTTCCTCGGTGTAACCGTCAAGCTGGATGATCTCCATCCTGTCGCGCAAGGGAGGAGGAATGGGATCCAGCATGTTGGCCGTGGTGATAAACATCACCCGCGACAGGTCAAAGGCCACGTCCAGGTAGTGATCGCGGAATTCGAAATTCTGCTCCGGATCCAGCACCTCCAGCAAGGCCGAAGAGGGATCGCCGCGCCAATCGGCGCCAACCTTGTCCACCTCGTCGAGTATAAAGACGGGATTGTTGGCCTCGGCTCGCTTGATAGCCTGGACGATGCGGCCCGGCATGGCACCGATGTAGGTACGTCGATGCCCCCGGATCTCGGCCTCATCCCGCATGCCGCCCAGCGCCATGCGGGTAAAGTTACGCCCCAAAGCTCGGGCGATGGAACGGCCCAGGCTGGTCTTGCCCGTACCTGGCGGCCCAACGAAACACAAAATCCCTCCCCTGGAACGAAGTGCCTCTTCCTCCCCTTCTCGCTCCAGTTTCAGTTTGCGTACGGCCAGGTACTCCAGGATGCGGTCCTTTATCTCTTCGAGATCGTAGTGATCCTCGTCCAGCACCTGCCGGGCGTGAGCGATATCCAGGTTATCGTCGGTGCTGACGCTCCACGGAAGGCTGGTCATCCAGTCCAGGTAGGTCTTGATCACCGAGTATTCGGCGGCGGCAGCAGGCATCTTTTCCATACGGCTCAGCTCGCGTAACGCCTCTTTCTCTGCCTCCTGTGGCATATTCGCCTCAGCAATCTTGCGGCGATACTCATCGGCTTCGACGGACTGCTCGTCCTCCTCGCCCAACTCGCGCTTGATGGCTTTGAGTTGCTCGCGCAGGAAATACTCTCGCTGCACTTTTTCCATCTCGGACTGGGCATCGGTCCTGATCTTTTGACCCAGTTGCACCACTTCCAACTCGCGGCTGAGAATGCCGGTCAGCTTGCTGAGTTTGTCCTTCACGTCGTCCAGTTCCAGGATCTCCTGGGCATCTTCAATAGACATGCGCATGTTGCTGGCGATCTGGTAGACCAGTTGGCGAGGGTCCTCTATGTTCAGTGCCGCCATGACCACCTCTTCTGGCACATGGGGCATTAGCTCGACCAGGCTGCGAAAGAGATCGAGCATGTTCCGTTTTAGGGCCTCGATCTCGACCGAAACCTCACTTTTTTCCGGAATCACCGCCACGTTGGCGCGCATATAGGGTTCGATCTGGGTGAATCCCTTGAGCTGAATCCGCTCTACCCCTTGCACAAAGAGCAACAGAGTGCCGTCAGGTGTCCTGCGTAGCCGGTGAACCATCGCTGCCGTACCTACGTCATAGATCAGATCGGGGCCCGGCTCGTCCACCTCTGGATCTTTGCTGGCCACCAAAGCAATGATCCGCTGCTCGACCAAAGCGTCGTTCACCAGGCGAATGGAGCGGGGTTGCCCTACCGTCAGCGGCATGGCCGCCATGGGATAGAGCACCATGTTGCGCAGCGGCAACACGGCCAACTCGTCCGGGATGGGCAGTGGCTCATCACTCTCGACCTGCCGCCCGCCAGCAGTAGATTCGCCATTTCTCACCTGGACGACGGTCCTGGCTTCTGTCTGCTCAGCCGGGTTAGGCTCATCGTTCCCAATATCCTTTTCTTTCTCAGTGGTCATCTATCATCACCTCCCCATGCAGGTGAAAGCGTGTCCAGGAGTTACTCCTGCGAAAGGCCTGACGGTGGTTCACGTTCTGCGCCGTTTAAATCTCAACCACCCGCACTTTTTGAATGGGCCTCTTGGGCAGCACAATCCTCAGAAAACCATCCGAATAAACCGCTTCGATATCCCCTTCGTCCACCGGCCCTGGCAAAACCACCTCCGACCGGAATTCGCCGTAGTGGATCTCTATCTGATGGCAGGCCAGTTTATCCGACAGATCTTGCCGAATGCCGGTAACGACGAGCGTCCGATCGGCGATAGAGATAGTGAAATCGCGTTCGCTCATGCCGGCCACTTCCACCCGGACGACATAGTGAGCATCCGTCTCGTACACGTCGGTCGGTGGATGCCAGGTCTGGTATTCACACGGACCCGTCCATCGCCCTGACACGATCATCTCGCCAAAGATGCGATCCATTCGGGCCTCCATCCGCTCAAAATCACGGTAACGACCTTGCTCCACCTGCTGCGTCATGGCTCTATTCCTCACCCTATCTCACCCACTGCCCTGTCCCAAATGACAGGGCACAATGCTTTTCTTTTCGACAGCATAATTGTACCATAAATGGCGTCAAAGGCAATTCGCCTGCCCTACACCCTACGCTGCCCAACAAGACGACACCCTACCATCCTTTTGCTGCCCAGGCAGCGCACCGTTCCCCCCTCCGCCCCGAGTCTACAACTGCCCCAGCAACTGCCGGGCAATGACCAGCCGCTGCACCTCGCTCGTGCCCTCGCCAATGGTGCACAGACGCTGATCGCGATAGATGCGTTCCACCTCATAATCGCGCGTATAGCCATACCCGCCGTGGATCTGGATGGCACGGAAAGCGGCGCGCTCGGCCACCTCCGAAGCAAAGAGCTTGGCCATGGCCGACTCTCTGGTCGTCGTCATGCCCTGGTCACGTATCCAGGCGGCGCGACGGATGAGCAGCCGGGCCGCCTCGATCTCGGTAGCCATGTCGGCCAGCATCCACTGGACGGCCTGGAAGCTGCCGATGGGCCGACCAAACTGGTGACGTTCCTTGGCATAGGGCACCGCCCTGTCCAGCGCCGCCTGGGCCAGGCCCAGGGCCATCGCGCCGATGCTGATGCGCCCGCCGTCCAACGTGACCAGGAACTGTTTGAAACCCTCCCCCTCCGCCCCCAACAGGTTCTCCTTGGGGATACGGCAGTCCTCAAAGATCAGTTCCGACGTCACCGAACCTTTGAGACCCATCTTGTCTTCGTCGCGGCCGGGTCGAAAGCCCGGCGTGCCCTTTTCGACGATAAAGCTCGAGATGCCGTGGGACCTCTTTGCCTCGGGGTCGGTGCGGGCGGTAAACACGACGATGTCGGCCACGGAGCCATTGGTACAAAAGGTCTTGCGACCGTTGATCACCCACTCGTCGCCGTCGAGGACGGCGCGCGTCTTGGTGCCGCCGGCGTCGGAGCCCGCCTCCGGCTCGGTGAGGCCAAAGCCGCCCACCTTCTGCCCGCTGGCCAACGGGGCGAGGTATTTCTTTTTCTGCTCTTCACTGCCGAAATAGTAAAGCGGCCCACAAGCCAGAGAGGTTTGGGCCGCAAAGGTGATGCCCGTGGAACCACAGGCGCGAGAGATCTCTTCCACGGCGATGGCATAGCTCACCATGTCTCCACCGGAGCCACCGTACTCCTCAGGATAGGGGATGCCCAGGATGCCCAGGTCGGCCATCTGGCGAAAACTCTCCCACGGGAACCCCCCCTTCTCGTCCAGCTCGGCCGCCCTCGGGGCGACCTCTTTGTCGGCGAACTCGCGCACCATGTTGTGAAACAGCCGCTGCTCCTCGTTGAGTTCGAAATCCATGCGATTTACCTCCAATATAGTCATCGGAGGCCCCTCTGGCCTCCAATGTCTGGTCACTATAGCATTTCGACGGTCAGGGCGACCGCTTCGCCACCGCCCAGGCATAGGCTGGCCAGGCCGGTCTTGAGGCCGCGATCCTGCAGCGCGTAGAGCAACGTCACCAGCACCCGCGCGCCGCTGCACCCGATGGGATGTCCCAGCGCGATGGCCCCGCCGTTGACGTTGACCTTGGCCCAGTCCCAACCGTCCTCTTCCAGTGCCTTCCCGTCGGCCAGGGTTTGCGCAGCAAAGGCCTCGTTGAGCTCGACGAGGTCGTAATCCCCCAGCGCCGTGCCGGTCTTGCGCCGCAGGTTCCGCACGGCGTGGACCGGGGCGATGAACACCCAGCCCGGTTCGACGGCCGCCTGGGCGTAGCCGGTGACCCGCGCCAGCGGCTTCAGGCCCAACGCGTCGGCCTTGCGACGGCTGGCGACGACCAGCGCTGCCGCGCCGTCGGTGATGCCCGGCGAATTGCCAGCAGTGACGATGCCGTCCTTCTGGAAAGCAGGCCGCAGGCGGGCCAGCTTCTCCAGGCTGGTATCGCGCCGTGGCGCCTCGTCGACCTCAAAGACGATCGGATCGCCCCTGCGCTGCGGCACCTCGACCGGCACGATCTCGGCTTTGAAGCGACCGGCGTCAATCGCGGCGATTGCTTTCTGATGGCTGCCCAAGGCATAGGTATCCAGCTCCTCGCGGGTCAAGTGATACTGCTGGGCGATGAACTCGGCCGAGTTGCCCATGTGTCGGCCCTCGAACGAGCACCACAGCCCATCGAGTACCGTGGCGTCCAGCACCTCTCCGTGACCCAGCCGGTAGCCGGACCGGGCTTTCGGCAGCAGGTAGGGCCCCAGGCTCATGTTCTCCATCCCTCCGGCGACGACGATGTCGACGTCGCCGGACTGGATCATCGCCGCCGCCAGCATGACCGTCTTCATGCCGGAGCCGCACACCTTGTTGATCGTGACCGCCCCCACCGTGGCCGGGAGGCCACCGTGGATGGCCGCCTGGCGGGCGGGGGCCTGCCCCTGTCCCGCTGGCACCACGCAGCCCATGAACGCCTCGTCCACGTTCGCCGGGTCAATCCCGGCCCGCTCGACCGCGCCCCGGATGGCGACGGCGCCCAGCTCTGGCGCAGGCGTCGTGCTCAGCGTGCCTTGAAAATTGCCGATCGCCGTGCGGGCCGCGCTTACGATGACGACTTCCTCCATGCTTATCCTCCCGTGTCACCCTTGACCGTCCTCGCCAGCGACGACGCAGACGAGTACGGAACGATTATGGCACACCTTCGGTCATTCTAACACGAAATCCTGAAACCGTCAAGGATTCTTGGAAAACGGGTTAGGTGCGTTGCACCTGTCAACATCACCGCTTCGTTGCCGCGCCCGCGCCGGTGTGGTATAATAGCGCCACAGCGAGGAAGCGCCCCCACCTGTCACAGGAGGCTATCCACTATGGTCATGAGCGAATCTACACGAAAAGTTGACGTCGCCGTCATTGGCGGTGGACCGGGCGGCTACGCGGCAGCTTTTCGTGCGGCAGACCTGGGCCTGGACGTGGCCATGGTCGACATGGACCCGCGGCCCGGTGGCGTGTGCCTCTTCCACGGCTGCATCCCTTCCAAAACCCTCCTCTACCTGACCGAGGTCATGCACGACGCCCGCCGCGCCGCCGACATGGGCGTGACCTTCGGCCAACCCCAGGTTGACGTGGCGGCCTTGCGGGGCTGGAAGGACCGGGTGATCGACCGGCTGGCCAACGGCCTGGTGAACCTGAGCGACAAGCGCGGCGTGCAACGAGTGCAGGCGCGGGCTGTCTTTGAAAGTTCAGATCGCATCCGCCTGCACGGCGCCGAGATCACCCACCTTCAATGCCGCCACGCCATCCTGGCCACAGGCTCCCATCCCATCCCCCTGCCGGGCGCCGCTTTCGAGCCGGGCGGCCGGATCATGGACTCCACCGCCGCGCTGGCGCTGGAGGACGTGCCCCACACACTGCTCGTCGTCGGCGGGGGTTACGTCGGCCTGGAGCTGGGCATGATCTATGCCTCGTTCGGCAGCCGGGTCACGGTGGTAGAATTGAGTGGGAGACTGATACCGGGTGCGGATCGCGATCTTTCCAGACCGCTGTTCGCCAGGGTCAAGGAGGCTTTTAAGGCCATCTATCTCAATACCAGGGTGGTGAGCCTGGAGGAAGGCCAGGACAGGGTAGATGTCACGCTCGAAGGCACGGCCGACCCGCCGAGGCAAAGCTTTGACCGGGTGCTGGTCGCGATCGGGCGGCGCCCCAACTCCAGAGACGTCGGCCTGGAGACCACCCGTATCGAGCTGGACGAGCGAGGATTTGTCGTCGTCGACGAGCGACAGCGCACCGCCGACCCGCACATCTTATCCATCGGCGACGTGGTCGGCGGCGCGATGCTGGCCCACAAAGCGATGCGCGAAGGCAAAGTGGCTGCCGAGGTCATCGCCGGCGAACCGTCCGCTTTTGACGTGCGCGCCATCCCCGCCGTCGTCTACACCGACCCCCAGATAGCCTGGTGCGGCCTGACGGAGGAGCAGGCTCGCGGACAGAACCGCCCGGTCAAGGTGGCGCGCTTTCCCTGGGGAGCGTCGGGTCGCGCGATCACGATGGGCGCCTACGACGGGCTGACCAAGATGATCTTTGATCCCGACACCGAGCGGGTACTCGGAGTGGGTATCGTCGGCCGGGGTGCGGGGGAGATGATCGCAGAGGGCGTCCTGGCCATTGAAATGGGCGCCCTGGCGCAAGACGTGGCGCTGACCATGCATCCTCACCCAACGCTGTCCGAGACCGAGGGAGAAGCTGCAGAGGTCTTTTTGGGCCACGCCACCCACATCCTGCCCCGGAAAAAGTAGCCAACGCCACGTCAGCCAGCCGTCCGTCGAAAGCGCAGGACGACCGCAAAAGTGGCGACCAACAGGACGAGACCGGCGGCGTCAAAAGCGATGAAGCGCAGGCCTGTGGCCCGCAGCGCGTCGTGACCTGGCGGCAGCGCGGCGAACAGCCACACCTCGCCGGCCAGCCCGATGCACTGAGCCACGACGGCACA
>Ga0180438_10009837_pt1 | contig 11820 bp, 8 predicted proteins | sample SS_ome_12_FD_132455 | JGI IMG/M metagenome (GOLD analysis project Ga0180438, IMG submission 132455) | Hypersaline lake sediment archaeal communities from the Salton Sea, California, USA - SS_3_D_2 metaG | ecosystem: Environmental > Aquatic > Non-marine Saline and Alkaline > Hypersaline >...
GAAATTAAAAAATAATGTTTTTAAAAAATTAATATAATCATATTAAGCTGTAAAACTCCAATCATCAATATATAATGCGATTTCCTTGAGAAAGCCAATTACGGAATCCTCATCTCTTTCTTTTAAAACAAGAAATAACTTAGTCAAATGCTTGCAAAATTGTTTATTTTTTGCTCTTTTCGAAATAAAATCGTGGCAGTCATGAAATAATTCTTTTTTATTAATATCTATGCCAATATTGTAGGTTTGTTTTTGAGAACCTTTAACTTTGGCTATAATTATTCCTTCATTGAAATCAAATCTTTTAATATCAAAAGAATCATCAGTTACGGATATCGCTCGATTTAAAGTACCTTTGTCAGAAAAAGCTCTTAAAAGTACACCATAATTAATCTTACTGTTTTCTTTTATTCTTTCTTTAACGCTCAGGTTTTTACGAGTTGCTTCAATATTACAAATAATTTCATCTTTCCTTATACTATGCCAAGACTTTAGTTTTTTTTTCAAGCTAGAGGTTAAAGAAATGTTTTTTTGCCCATCTTCTATTAAGAATTCACTCTTAATACTTTTATCAATAAATATTGTTGCTTTTTCAGGGACCATTAGGAATAATTCGAACGAAATTTTATAAAGTAAGTCTTTTTTCGAAATTTTTGGAAGATCAATTATTTTCCAAACATATAAAACCAATTCTGATGTATTGTTTCGAGGCACTACTAGATTCATTATAATAGTGGTTTGATTTATTTTGAAGATCAATTAAATTCTTTTTAAGTCTAATTCAAGACATCTTAATGTATCTAACTCGATAACTGGAGCTATTCCTGGAGTAGGATTTATTCCAAAACTTTTCATGAAATCTGTTTGTGATTGAAAACATCCAGAATTCACCAATGAAACGCTTTTATACTTATCAAATCCGTTAATATGAACATGTCCCGTGTGAAAAATGTCAGGAATGTTGTCTATTACAAGCCAATCTTTACTAACTGGAGCGATTTGAGTTTTCTTTCCATAGATTGGTGCAAGATGCCTGCATATTAATAATTCCTTCATTGTATCAACTGGTTTATCGTTTTCCAATCCAGCGATCAATAAATTCATATCAAGCATGCTATCTCCGTGATAAATAAGAGTATTTACATTATGAGTTTGTATTAAAGAAGGATTTCCTATGCATTTAACCCCTATATCGATGAGTTCACTTGCATATTTCTTATCTACGGCTGGTCGAGGTATGGCGTTTCGCACGGGATCGTGATTTCCTGAGCTATAGATTATTTTAATGTAATCTGGAATTTCCAAGAGTAATTCTGAAGCATGTTTAAATTGTTGAAAAATGTCCTTTATGTTTAAATCGTCTTGTTGATTCGGATATACACCTACTCCATCAACTAAATCTCCATTAATTACTAAATATTTAATTTTACCTGCTACTTCACGGTTTCTTTTGTTCTGATTTCTTCCATTTAGGAAATCCACGAATTTTTTCCACAAATCACTCTCAAATTCCTTACTTCCAATGTGTGTATCTGAAATTAAAGCGAGCGATAAAGGATCAGGAGATTTATTTGGCTGAAAACTATTTGGAATATCTATTTTTGAGATAATATCAGCAAAAACTACACCTCTATTATTTTTCTCACCAGGATTATAAGTTCCTTCAATATAGATCATTTGATCTTGAATGGTTTTTTCAGCAATCTTACGATTGTCAATGTTTTCAGAATCCTTTCTTATTATTGCGTTGATTGAACCTGTTAAATCTTCTAAAGTAATAAAGTAATTCCCTTTTTTTGTTTGACGGATATCACTAACCATACCTATCGTAGATATGTGTTGATTCCGTGAATTCCTCAATATATTGTTAATCTTTGTGGCTGTGAGTGCTTCTGGCCTTTTTCTCATCAGTTTATAAAGTTTATTAAATTTATTTAGAGTCATTTCGTAAAAATCGTCGTAATTCCCACTTGTATGTATCTTTCCAGTAGGATCTTTTAATATCTCAATTTGAAAGCTGTAATCTTTTGCTATTGGATTGAATCGGAAAGTTGATTTTGTTGATTCTATAGGTTTAACTTTAATTCTTTCTCGTAAGATTGGCCCTGAAACAACATCCATTTGGGAGTCCTTTATTGGAGGTGCGATTGTTTTGATAATTGGAGTTTTCAATTCGCCCTGTATTTCTTTAAGTACTTCACTTTTTATATCAGTTTTTTTAATATCACTTTCAACTCTAGTGATTGCATTGGAATTATTGATGTTTTCATTTTTTTGCTTTAATTCTTGAGTGGAAGGCAAACTGACTTGTTTTTCTTTTCTTTTTGAAGCTTTCTGTAATTCTCCTTCAGAAATCTTTTTTAAAATATCTTCAGTTAAATGACTGTTGAATGTGGGAATAAAACTCGCCTTTTTTACTATTTGATTTATTGTTTCTAAAGGATTTTCTAACTTTAACACCTCTTCCAATGTGGAAGGTGTAATATTTATACCCGTAGTTGCTAACTTGTTTAAAATGGCTTGCTTATTCTCTAAACAGTCATTTCTTGACGATTTTTCATCCATTGCTCAACGATTAATATTATTATGTGATCTAATTAAATCGTTTTTATTAAAGGAAAAACAGCTTTTTTTTTAAAAACAAGGAGCATGTAAATTATGTAATGTGGATTTTTGAAAAATTATCATTCTCTATTTGTATTAATACGCGAATACTTATCCTATTAATAAGAGAATTTATTTTACTTCCGGATAATAAAATCACATTATTAAATTTTAATAAACGACATTATTATTTAAAACTATTAAAGAGATGATCCTCCTTGGTAGAAATGAGTAAAGAAATGGAAGATTACTTCACTGAGATTCAAGAAGAGGTTAATCGATGTTACAATATTGCTGAACAAGCCCGTTTAAAGGGATTAGATCCTGAACTCTTTGTAGAATCTCCACAAGCAAGAGACTTAGCTGGTAGAGTTGAGAAATTAGTAGGACCCGAAGGTGTTGCTGAAGTCATAAGTAATTTAAAAAAAAAAGGGAAATCCGATGATGAGATCGTTTTTCAAGTGGTTTCTGACATATTAGAAAAAAAAATTGGAAATATTGAATCTCTCGATCAACGAGTTGAACGAGCAATAAGAGTAGGATTAGCGATAAAGACAATGGGTGTTGTTAGTGCTCCGCTTGAAGGGATTTCTAAAATATTAATTCGAGAAGACCAGCAAGGAAATAAGTATTTATCCTTGTATTTTGCTGGACCTATTCGCGCTGCCGGAGGAACTACTGCTGCGTTATGTGTTCTTATTGCAGATTACGTAAGAAGAAAGACAAATATTCCCGCTTATGAAGCAACTGAAGGAGAAATTGGAAGATATGTAGAAGAAATCAAGCTTTACGATAGAAGAGTCCACTTGCAGTATCCTTCTTCGAACGATGAGATTAGATTCGCTGTAAAAAACCTCCCTATTGAAATCAATGGAGATTCAACAGAGGACGAAGAAATTTCAGCGTTTAGAAATCTTCCTCGAATTGAAACAAATAACATCCGAGGGGGTGCTTGTCTGGTTTTAAATGATGGTATTCTTCTTAAAGCACCAAAACTCCTCAAGATTACTAAGAGTATGAAATTAGAAGGGTGGGATTGGTTAGTAGAATTAAAAAAAATAGCGCAAAAAGATGAGAAGAAGGAAATAAAAGAAGATAATGTTGATGATATAAAACTTATAAATTTTATTCCTCCAAATTCTAAATATGTTGCAGATATAATCGCAGGAAGACCAGTTTTCAGTCATCCATCCAGAATTGGGGGACACCGAATAAGATATGGAAAATCACGTAATACCGGTTTAGCTGCTGGTGGATTGCATCCCGCTACAATGGCAGTTCTAGATGATTTTGTTGCCATAGGTACGCAATTACGTATTGAGCGCCCGGGTAAAAGTACGAGCGTTTGTCCTGTTGACGCTATTGAACCCCCGATTGTAAAACTTAAGAACGGGGATGTGATTAAAGTATTAAATTATGACATGGGCAAAAAAATATTTCCTGAAATAAAGAAGGTCTTATTTCTAGGTGATATTCTTTTTGGTTTTGGTGAGTTCGCAGAAAATAATCATAAATTACTGCCATCAGGGTATGTAGAAGAATGGTGGGCTCTAGAACTAGAAAAGGCTGCTAAAAAAAAAGGAAGCTTGACCATAGAAGTAAAGAAAATGATTGAAAATCCTTTTAAAATCATCCCTACAGCTAATGAAGCAATTAAACTTTCTCAAAAATTTGATGTTCCATTACATCCTGCTTACCTTGATTTTTGGGGTAATATCTCATTAAATGAATTGGATTTGCTTAGAAACGCATTCATTAATAGCTTTAACGATGAGCATCACAAAATTACATTACCTTATAACAAAACTATTAAAAAAATCCTAGAAAAAGCTTTCGTCCTTCATGAAGTAAAGGAAGGTAAGATACTATTTAGTAATGCGATGAACCTCGTATATCTTACCATTTTTAATTTAGATAATAAAAAACCAATTCTCTATAATGCAGGAGATGATGTATTTACTTATTTTAACAAGATAACCTCTATAAAAATTAAGAATAAGGCACCATATTTTATGGGAACACGAATGGGGCGCCCAGAAAAGTCCGAAAGGAAAAGTATGAAAGGGATTCACACATTATTTCCTCTCAGCGACAAAGTAGGGAGTTCAAGGCTGGTAGAAAAAGCGATTGAAATTGGGAAGATAAAAATTGATGTTTGTAGAAAAAGCTGTCCCAAGTGCGGAACTGTGAGCATATTAAATACTTGTCCGAAATGTGGAGAACACGCAGAAATTCAAATTATATGTGAAAAATGCAAAAATTTATATCCTACAACCCAAGAAAACTGTCCTCAATGCAATTTACCATTAAAAACTTCTCACGAGGCGCTGTTTAATGTTAAGTCTCATGTAATTTCAAAGCTAAGTTCCCTAAAAATGTCTCTACCGAAGAAAATTAAAGGGATTTTTGGTCTAACAAATAAGTTCAAAGTTCCTGAACCAATTGAAAAAGGTTTATTAAGAGCAAAAAATGGTGTTCTTGTTTATAAAACCGCTGAAATAAGATACGACGCAACGGACATTCCCTTAACTCATTTTAAACCCAAAGAAATAGGTACTTCTATTAAAAAACTCAAAGAATTGGGGTATGAAAGGTCATATAAGGGAGAATCAATTATCAACGAAGAGCAAGTTGTTGAATTAAAAGTTCAAGATATTCTATTATCAGATGATTGTGCAGAATATTTTGTTAAAGTTGCTAATTTTATTGACGATGAACTTGAATACTTCTACAAGATGGAACGATTCTACAATATATCTAAAAGAGAGGATCTAATTGGACATCTCGCAGTTGGGTTAGCTCCACATACTAGTGCGGGAATAATTGGTAGGATAATTGGGTTCTCTCCCGCAAGATCAATATACGCTCATCCTTTTTGGCATGCTGCTAAGCGTCGTAACTGCGACGGTGATGAAGACGGAGTGATGTTATTGCTGGATCCCTTGCTAAATTTCTCAAGGTTTTACTTACCTAGTAAAATAGGAGGGCGAATGGACGCAACTCTCGTTATATCGAGCATGTTAGATCCAAATGAGGTAGATGGAGAAGCACATAACGTTGATACGTTATTTCGATATCCATTGGAATTTTACGAGGCAACTGAACGATTTTCGTCTCCTTCTAAAATCTTCGATATTATGAGGCTTGTTAAAAAAAGGTTGGGAACTCCAGAGCAGTACGAATCAGGTTTTAATATCCCAACAGATGATATTAACGAGGGACCCACCACTACTGCTTATAAGACCTATGAAAGTATGGACGATAAAATTTCGGCCCAGCTCCATATTGGTAAAATGATTGAAGCAGTTGATGCGAAAAATGTAGCAGAGAAGATACTATCGACTCACTTCACGCCTGATATTATGGGAAATTTAAGAAAATTCGCCGTGCAAGGGTTTCGATGCGTGAAATGTAATTCCAAATTTAGGCGCCCACCCATTTCAAACGGGGGAAAATGTCCGTCCTGTGGAAATAATGTAATCTTGACCGTAAATCGAGGAGGCATTATTAAATACATTCCACGGGCAATCAATCTATGTAACGATTTTAAACTAGACGACTATTTATTACAGCGCATAACTCTTGTCGAAGAATATGTGGAAAGTCTGACAAATAATCCAAAGATTAAGCAGCAAAAATTAAGCGATTTCTTCTAATGATTCATTCTTAAATCGTGATAAACACGAATTTTTAATTGTTTGAACAGAAATTTAAGTGCAGGAGGAGGGATTCGAACCCTCGAACTCCTATGAGACTGGAGCCTCGGTCCAGCACCGTTGACCAGGCTTGGCAACTCCTGCGAATGTTAAATGAAGTAAATAATTGATTTGATGCTAATGCAATAAAGTAAAAACAACAAAATATAAATTTTTTTTTAATTTTTCATGTTTTACTATTAAATAAATTTATATTCCACAATTTTCATTTTTTAGTAGATAAACTAATATAAATATCTTAATTTATAAATAACAATTACACGTGAAAAATTAGCAACAATATGGGTTAAATTCTTGTCGGTCGATAGGAAAAAACTGGGCGCTTTACTCAAGTGGTACATTCAAGAAGTTGGAAAAGACTTGATAGCGGTCATCGTGGTTAATAGAGAAGGTCTAGTAATCGATGCCATTACTGGAGGTTCTGATAAAAGCGTCGATGAAGAAATCGTTGGAGGCGTGAGCGCATTAGTGGAACCCGTTTTGACGAGAATCACGAAAGAGTTTAGTTCGGGTGCTTTTGGAACCGGTACTTTTGATACTGAAGATTACCGGCTCATTTTCTGCGAAGCTGGACCTGAAGCTGTTTTTGTTACAGTATTAGACGCAGTTGCAATGGTAGACCCCGTGTTCCCCTACGCCTACTTGACCGCTGAGAAGATCGCTCGGATATTTGACGGCCGTACGGTAAGTCCCGTGATCCCAAAAATAATTACTCAAAGTAGTGGTACAATTGAAAGGAAAAAGGGAGCCCTACAAAAAATTAAGGTTCAATCGGGAGAGTATGCTTACAAATTAATTTTGGGGGGAGATGGTGGAGTTGGAAAGACGAGCATGGTTCACAGGTTCGTAGAAGACGCTTTCCAAACGGATTATAAATCTACTATCGGGACATCCATAATGAAAAAGGAATGCGAATTCGAAGGATTGAGTAGCAAGGTTCGGTTTGTAATATGGGATTTAGCGGGGCAAAGTCAATTTAAACGCGTGAGACAGACATACGTGGAAAACGCAGAAGCCGGAATCGTAGTCTACGATGTTACGAGAAAAGACACCTTCGATAACATAGATATATGGCATAAAGAAATTAAAGAAGCGTCGCCAACCATTTCATTAGTACTAGTTGGTAATAAAATAGATTTAGTAGACGATCGCAACGTGACCACTGAAGAAGGACAAGCGCTCGCCCAGAAATTAGGTTTGACTTACATCGAGACCTCAGCTAAAGACGGCACGAACATTCAAGATGCGTTTAAAATGCTCGCACTTCAAATGATAAAAAGATTTGTCGTGACTGAAGAAGTATAAAATTCTAAGCCTCTGGTGGGAATTGAACCCACGACCGATTGATATTTCTTCTCAAATGCTCATTTTTTATCGAATACGAATCAATCGCTATACCGCTAAGCCACAGAGGCACGACTTTTGAGTTATTAAATATAATTTTGAAAAAATTATAAACATTTTTATTAAAATATGTCAAAAGGATTGAAAAAATGGTTTTAAAACTCTCTTATTTAACAAATGGTTTAGTTTAATTTTTATATATAAGAATATATGAATTAAAATATAGCTATAAAAACTCCTACAAATTGAATTCTTAACTTTTGAAATATAAAGTAAAATATGGGGTGTTTTAATACTATTATTTGAAGATAATTATGCAATAGGAAACAGAAGTGACATATTGCAGCGGAAGTGAATTATTTAATGGAACTAGATAGAAAAGTAATGGCTGCATTAGCTATTTTATTAACTGTGGGCTATGGAATTACTATGGCCGAGGCCGGAGTAAGCATCCCTGGCTGCGCAGAGGGATCTCCTTAAACTATAGAAATTATGCTAAAATGGACATTTACTTCTTCTTTTTTCTTTCCTCATTGATTCATTACAGATTAAGATTTTTGAATTAAAAATTAATTTTTATTAAATTTTTGACACTGACAATCATTATCGATTTCTATTGGAATTTTTTTAATCTTAAACTCGAATGCATCATACATGATAAAATGGCCATGCGAAAAAGTATCAATTCCACAAATATCATGGATTATTATTTCAGAAATAAGATTCCCTGTTCCGATGACAGTAGCGCCAAGATTGATGCCTTTAGAAATTATTTTTTCTTTCTCTTTATATCGTAAAAATTCACTCTTACTTATGAAATCTGAAGGTCCAAAAATGCATCTTAAGCATGCAATATTATTTTTTGGATAAAAGCCATATATTTCACCAAGAAAATGGTTCACACCTCCCCAATAAAAAGGTTTACGATTAATAACACATAGGTCATTTATTAAATAAGGGGCGCCTTGAAAATCCATGGCATTAACGATGATATCCCCCCATTTTATTAATTCGTTGATTTTGCCAATGCCCTCGTTATACTCTTTCTCTTTTAAATTTAAAATGTTTAATTCCTTAGGATAGTCAATTTTTATATTGTAAGATTCTATTGATATATTTGGATTTATAATCAATAATCGTTCTTCCGCTTTCTCAGTCTTTAAACTACCAACATCTCTAGGGACATATAAAGTTTGACGATTTAAATTTGAGAGTTTAACAACATCATAATCAATAATTTTAAAGTTTTGCACGCCCGAATATATTAATCCCATTAGAACATTTGAACCTATCCCTCCGATTCCAAAAACAACAATACGAGCATCCTTTATTCTTTTCTGTTTTATCAGCCTATGTGATAATTGTCGCGACCATCTTTTCTTATCAAGCTTGTCCAATGTATTATTATCCTTATTTCTAAAATCTTGATTTACCATCTCTCTATATTTAATTTGTCTTGTTAAGAGTTTTATTTTTATTTCCTTTAATTTTGGTTGTTTAAAGTATCGGAGATCCATCAGCTTGTTCAATAATTTTACATTGAATTCCATTTTCACATTATATTAAAAATCTAAGTAATGTTTGATGATAGATCTCGAATTATGTATTTAAACTTATTATAAAAGTATTTTTTTAAAATCAGTCTTTTTTTCTTTAAATATAATAAGCAATTTTAATAATTATCAAGAAATAAAATAGATATTATATATGTCAAATCATCATGAAAACAGATCTTTTAATATGAATATTGAAAAGAAAAATCGTTTTGTATTTTTTTTGTGTATCTTACTGCACAAATCCTTTACATCTACATAAATGCTTATTTACCTATCTATTTTGCCAATGTCTCAACTGTAGATGTCACCAAGCTTGCTTTAGTGTTATTTACTTCTTATTCTTTCATGTTTATTAAACCTATCTATGCAATATATATAGATCATCGAAAAAAAAACAGAATTAGACATAAATAGGAGACTTATCTTAATTATAGGGGCTTTTGGGTTGCTTATAAGTTATATTATATTTATATTTAACCTAGGATTGTTAGTTATTTTTACTCTTTTTCTTGGAATAAATTTTGCGTTTGTTTCAATTATTGATGTTACAATTGATAAAATCATCGTTGAGCAGCGCAAAAACGAAAAACTAAAGGATAAAAATGCTTTATTCATGCAATTAGGCGTTGTTATAGGTGCGATATTGCCAAACATTTTTTACTTCGTATTAATGTCTGATAAAACTTCTCCTGGTCAATGGAATTTATTTTTCATAATAGGAATTATAACTATCGTTCCATTACTGCCAATTGTCTTTTCATTGAAGAATGGGGTAAGAGTCGATAATGAATTAACACCAAAAAGTATTGAGGATAGACAGATTTCAATAAAAGCGATTGCGCTGATGTGTATTTTTTTATTTTTTGCCTATAGTGAAAATTTATACAATTGGTTATTGGAACCGTGGGCATTAGACAGGTTAGGTTCAGCGAGTGATTTGTTTTCTATATTCATGATAATTTTTATTATCTTTAGCGCAATAGGTTTAATTATCGCAGGTAAGATTTCTCATAAATATGATAGAAAAATGGTTTTAATATCATCTACGGTTTTATATGGTATTATATTAGCAATAGCGCCTTTTATGAATATATATATCTTCTTTTTATTAGTCAGCATAACTCAGATAATTTCGGGATTTTTTCTAATAAATATGATATCAATAATGATTAATCTTTCTGAGAAACAAGTTCTTATATTTCAAGTAATGGCTTCCTTTACAATATTAGCAAAAGTAATATTCATTCCTTTAGGTACAGCACTGTCAGCCAATATCGCAACTGAGATAATAATTATGATTGCAGGTATACTAATAACCATCTCCGCCGTTCCAGTCTATTTCATCGAACACGAAAAAAGTTAAATTTAAGCCTTGTCTATTGAAATACATGTCAGATGAAAAAACTGTGAGAAATTTAGGAGAATCTCGACTGATAGAGGTAGTAGAAGAGATCATCCACAAGGTTACGGGAAAAACATTAATAAGAGACGATTCTTTTTTCTTTAACCTTAAGAATTCCCTCCCATCTAAAGATAATGGAGAATATTTCACCGTCTTGAACTCTGACATGTTTGTTTCTACCACTGATGCCCCCCCTCAGATGAATCACTATCAAATGGGAAATAAAGCCGTCGTGATGAACGTGAGTGATGTGATCGTAAAGGGCGCCGAACCTAAGGGAATTATTATTTCATTAGGCATTCCTAAAGATATGATATTAGAATCTTTTAAGAATTTAGTGAGAGGTATTGTCGATCGCTGTAAAAAACTTGATTTAGATTATATAGGAGGTGATATCAACGAGACGAGAGAAATTATCGTTAATCCAACTGTATTTGGGTTTCAAGAAAAGACTAAAATAATACATCGCAAGGGAGTACAACCAGAAGATCTGTTAGTATCCAATGGAAAATTTGGATTAACGGGTGTGGGATTCGATGTTTTACTGAAAAAGAAAGGAAACTTGAATAATTTTCAATCTTACCAAAGATCTATAATGAGCGTATTAGAACCAGGAAATGTCGGGCGAGAAGCAATCATTCTTGCAGAAAATGGTCTTGCTAACGCTAGTATTGACTCATCTGATGGTCTTGTACGATCCTTAAAAGAGTTAATGTTATCAAATCCAAACATTGGGTTCGAAATTGAGTTCAACAATGAATTAATCGATGAAGAGGCCTTGAATTATAGTAAGGAATTTAAATCATTCCTCGAAGATATGGTTTTTAACGCCGGAGAAGAATTTATTCATTTATTTACAATGTCGGAAGAAAATTATAACCTTACATTAGAGAATTTTAAAAACCAAGGAATTCGCTTGTTTAAAATAGGTAAAGCGATCTCCGAAGAAAAGCTCTATTTTATAAAAGATGGAATAAAAAACGAATTGAAAGTTAGTGGATTTGAGCACTTTAAATAGTGAACAGTAAAAGTTTAATATTATTGTTAATATGATTTAATTACTATTATACGATTTACATGTACTTTTTCGTCATTGCGTAAAGCTTTATAATAGGGCCATTAGCGCAGGCAGGTAGCGCAGCAGGCTTTTAACCTGAAGGTCGTGGGTTCGATTCCCACATGGCCCGCCATTCATTAA
>Ga0180438_10009839_pt1 | contig 11818 bp, 9 predicted proteins | sample SS_ome_12_FD_132455 | JGI IMG/M metagenome (GOLD analysis project Ga0180438, IMG submission 132455) | Hypersaline lake sediment archaeal communities from the Salton Sea, California, USA - SS_3_D_2 metaG | ecosystem: Environmental > Aquatic > Non-marine Saline and Alkaline > Hypersaline >...
ATGGGACGGCAAAGTAAAAAGCTCCAAATGCAAGGCTTGCGAATCTTGAGGAGTGAGGCGTACTTACCAGTATGCCGCAATGATGAAAGATGAGGCGTAACGCAGCAGTTGGGCTTTTTACGAAGTCGTCAAGACTGAAATCAGCAGGTTATTGAATATTCCTGATCACCAGCAAGGTATTAGATGCAAGGCACCGAGGAGCGACGACTGAGGCGTATGCAGCAATACGCCGCAAGGAGGAGCGATCGAAGGCAACGCCGCAGATGATGCCTTGATGGTGGATCAGGGTAGGATTTTCCCCTTGAAAAAGGAGATACCTTCTGATAATGTAGACTCTAAAGAGCGTTTGTGAATTATTTTTCAAAATCCGGAGTGTAGCTCATGAAAAGAAGATTAACCAGAGCCTTTTTCGCTGTAGTCCTCTTCTTCTTTTGCGTTTTGTCTCTCACCGGAGTTTGTCCCGCTCAGGAACTGAAGTTCCGAGAGGAACTTGAACTGGCCAAGGAGAAGTTTAAAATCCGCGGAAGGCAGTACTGCCTGGAGTGCATCGATAACTCCAAATGCCTGGAGTGCCACGACAATATTGATGTGACCAAATTCGCCAAATCGGTGCATGGGGCCAACTCCTGCAACAGCTGCCACTGGGACATCACCAATATCGAGGAACATACTGCAAGGGGGGGCCGGATCCAGGCCGAGGCGGTCACCTGCCATCGGTGCCACAAGGTCGAAGGGTCTGAACACTACGCCAGCGCCCATTTCATCAACGACGTGAGGTGTGCGGACTGCCACGTGAACATTCACGAGATCACCTCTTGGGGTGGTAACAAGGCCCGAGTGATAGAGAAGTGTACCATGTGCCACGACGACGATGGCTTCTCGGAGAGCATCCACGGGGAGGCGGTTTTTGCCGGGAACAGGGATTCGGCGGACTGCTCGGACTGTCATGGCCTCCACAAGATCCCCATCCTCTCGGGGGAAGAGCCCGAGAGAATTGAATTCCGCCGCTACTTCCATACGAAGGTATGCCAGAAGTGCCACGCAGATGAAGAAATGATGAGACGAAACAAGGTCATGTTCATCGCCAACGAGACGTATGAGGAGAGCTACCATGGCAAGGTGGAATACCTGGGTTACCCCACCTTCGTCGCGGGGTGTGCGGATTGTCATGGGTACCACAGCGTCCTGAAGGGCGATAACCCCAGTTCGACCATCTCCAAAAATCGCCTTGTCGAGACCTGCGGGAAATGCCATACCAAGGCCAATGCAAACTTCGCCCAGTGGTATGCCCATGCCAATCATTACGACAAGGAGAACTATCCCGTTTTGTATTACGCCTTCGTCTTCATGACGGCCCTCCTTCTCTCCGTTTTCGCCTTCTGGTGGACGCACAGCATCCTGTGGTGGCAGCGCGCATATCGGGAGAAGCGAAAGTTGTGGGCAGCCGGGGAGTTCCTCCCGCCATACATGGAAAAATCGGGGGAGATCTACCAGAGGTTCGACGCTTTCGACATCACCATCCACTTCGTAATGATGGTAACCTTCATCCTCCTGGTCCTGACCGGTCTTCCCTTGAAATTCTCCCACTCCCTGTGGGCCAAGGAACTGTCAAAACTGTTCGGTGGAGCGCACATGGCGGGTTTCATCCACCGGATCTGCGCGGCCATTACCTTCGGCTACTTTGGGGCGGTCCTGGTAAATATCGTTTACTTCGCCTTTTACAGGAAGGACATCAGGGGAAATCCCCTGCAGAGGCTCTTCGGGCCGGACTCGCTCGCACCGAGATGGCAGGACGTAAAGGATGTCAAGGGAATGTTCAAGTGGTTTTTCGGAAAGGGTCCCAGACCCCGGTTCGACCGGTGGACATACTGGGAGAAGTTCGATTTCCTGGCGGTTTTCTGGGGGATGTTGGCCATCGGGCTGACGGGCTTGATGCTGTGGTTCCCCGACTTCTTCTCCGTCTTTCTCCCCGGATGGATCTTCAATATCGCCTATATCGTCCATTCGGATGAGGCGCTCCTGGCTGCCGGTTATATCTTTACCGCTCACTTCTTCAACGTCCATTTCAGGCCCGAGAAGTTCCCCATAGACGTTGGCATCTTCACCGGAAGGTTTCCAAAGGTGGAATTCATCGATGATCGGCCGGGTCACTACGATAGGCTGATCGCCGAGGGGAAGCTCAATACCTTTAAGGCCAAACATCCCGGCATTCTCACCTACCTCTGGGGGCAGCTCTTCGGCTTTGGCGCGATCTTCGTCGGGTTGATCGCCCTCCTGCTCATCATTTGGGCGTTCCTCGGCTAAGTCACGGGATCATTTCCCAATTGAGCAGCCGATTCGGAGGAGATAGCTCCGGTAATTAAAGGCGGGAGATTGATCCTTGGTGTGGCAGGTGCGGCAGCCCCCCAGGGTAACCCTCCTGAACTTGGCGCCAAATCCCGGATGTCCCTTGCCCGGACCGTGGCACGTCTCGCACTGAACTCCCCATAGATAGACTGGAATCTCGTCGAAATCCTCGTATTCGCCGACCTCCCCATATCCCGTGGTGTGGCAGGGAAGGCATTCTCCTGGGAACGTAGATTTCTTCATGGATTCAACGATGGTCTCGGTCGCCTTTGCGTGCCCGGTCGTGAGCCAGGCATTGTAATTTCGGATGTGGCAACGCTTACACGAAATTGCCCCGCGATAGAGGCTGCCCTCGGGGATGCTTGCGATAAGTTCCTTTTCGGACAACCCCGTGGGCTTTCTCCGTTTGATCTCCAATTCCCCCTGTATCCCCTTGGCGCTCTGGCGCTGATATTCCCCAACGAATTGTGCCACGGCGGGGTCATCCTCTATCCGAAGGGTAACTGGGATACTCTCATTTCTGAAGCTGTTTACAGCACCATAAGACACGGCCTTTGCCTGCAGCTCCCTCTCCCTCCTCTTGAGGATCTCCACTTCCTTCTGTTTTACCCTCTTTTCCCGGGAAGGCAAACCCTCCATCTGATCCTGAATGAGCTGGCATCGGAACCGGATTCTCTCTATTTTCTTGAGCAACTCGTCCCTCTCCTCCAGGTTTTGAAACCTGTAGGGGTGCCCTTTCCTGCTTATCTGTATGTCCAATACCCCCAAGTAACCCCCCCGGGGGATCAATCGCGCCATGACGGTGTTTCCCACCTTGTCATACCGTATTTCCCGAGCCTTAACTCCCCCTATGATAATGTCGATATCGGGGATGGCCTGGGCGAGTCTCCTGTCCATCGCCTCCCCCAATTGGGAAAGACCCACGATGATATCGCATTTCCCCCTCAGGTCTTTGACGACGCTTCTGGCCTCCTTTACGGGATCAGAGGCCGTGATCATGGGATCACTGTTAGTCACGGCTCTCTCATCGATTACGCCAAAGATACCGATCTTAAGCCCCGCAATGTCCTTAATCGTATGGGGTATAAACGGTGGGGAATTTCCGGTTTTATCCGTCAAATTTGACGAGATGAAAGCGAATTTGGCCTTTTTTGCGGCCTCAGCGAGGAATCGATATCCCATGATCAAATCCCTCTCCCCAATGTTGACCGCATCATAGCCCATGGCGTTGTAGGCATGAATCAGGACATCGACCTTCCGAATGGAGTCCTTTTTCTGCGCCTCGTTCTTCGCCAATTTGAGGAAGAATAGGTTGCCCGCATCGAGGATGAGGAGGTTCTTTCCCTCCGACCTCAACCCCTTGATTAAGGTTGCTTTCTTGGCGACCCCGCCAAGGGGATTCTTATATCAGCCGCAGGGTTCGATTTCTCCCTGGACATCGTTGGTGTAAACGATGGTGAAGTTATATTTTCCGGCGGCCTCTTTCGTCGAGGAACTCTCGGCTATAAACACGATAAGAAATGACATGAGAAACGCCAGGACGGCCTTCGACCTCATCTCCTTTGCTCCGGCAAAACGAATGGAATACAGATTGATTCACCTTTACGCGAAGAACGTTAAAAGAGAGCTCTGGAAAGCTCGCTCTTCGCTGCTGAAAGATATTTTTCCGACCCTTCTAAAGCTCGCTTGACTGCACATAGCGCCTGTTCAGTGCTGCTTCGTTCTCAAAACTCTACGAAAAGATCTTTAATTCGTGCGCAGAGTTCGTTTTTACAAGTTTTCAGATCCCTGAAAAAATTCTTGACAAACTGCATCTCAGTATACTATAGGTTAAAGCCGTGTTTTCCAACAGTCAATGCAAATAATTGGCTTATTTCCGTGTTGCTTGTTGCTTGGCATGAAATCGAGAAAAAACCTGTATGGAGGATGAAGGTATGTCACGGGTAAGGTGGGCTATGGTGGTGGATTTGCGTCGCTGTATCGGGTGTCATAGCTGCTCCATTGCCTGTAAAGCGGAACACGAGGTTCCCCTGGGAGTCTGGAAGACGTGGGTGAAGGTCGTGGAAAAGGGGGTATATCCGTCGGTAACCAAGCTCTTTTTACCCTGGATGTGTAACCACTGCGAGCGGCCAATTTGCAATACGGTTTGCCCCGTGAATGCGGCCTACAGGAGGGAGGACGGTATCGTGCTCGTCGATCCCCACCGGTGTATCGGCTGTAACTACTGCCGGGCGGCGTGTCCCTATGACGTCAGGTATGTGCACCCGGTGACGGGCATGATCGAGAAGTGCGACTTCTGCGTCCATCGCGTCGATGCGGGGCTGCAGCCCGCCTGTGTGGAGGCGTGCCCGACCGGAGCACTGATATTCGGCAATATCAAGGATCCCGAGAGCCACATTTCCAAGGTCCTCAGCACGAATCGGGTGATCGTCCTCAAACAGCAGATGGCTACCTACCCCCACGTCTTCTATATCAACCTGGATATGGATGTGGCGGACCCCTTAATGGGGTACGAGGAGTGTGTTTCGTGCTATGAAATGAGGCCGGGCCCGACCATAACAGAGCGCCTTAGAAGGAGTTTCTTCCCATGGAAGTAAATGTCCTCCATAACGTTTTCCACCACGAATCGGTGAGCCTGCTCATCGCCATCTACTTCCACATCGTTGGATTGCACGCGGGATGCTCCATCGTCTCCATCTCCGCAACCCTGTTGGGTAAGGAGGCGTACAAGCCCGTTGCCAAGATAGGAGCCATACTGGTAATTATCCTCTTTACCGGTTCCATCTTCTTCCTCGTCTTCGACCTCAAGCAGCCCCTCCGATTCTGGTACCTCTATCTCCACTTCAACCCCACTTCTCCCATTAGCTGGGGCACTGTCTGCCTCACCGCGTATCCCTTGCTCACGGGCCTCTATATTTTCTTCCTCTTCCAAGGGAACAAGCGGTGGTCCAAGATCATGGGGGCCATAAGCCTCCCCTCGGCCATCAGCGTCCACGGGTATACCGGGTTCGTTCTGGGGTTTGCCAAGGCGAGGGTCCTCTGGAACACTGCGGTGATGCCCTCTTACTTCCTCTGCTCGGCCATGATCTCCGGGGTGGCCCTCATGCTCATCGTGGCGATCCTGAGATACCAATTCACGTATCAGGATAAGACCCTGGAGGAACGGGAAACCGACCGCCATATCATTAAGCTCTTGGGAATCTGGATGGCGGCCTTCATGATTACCAATGTTTTCTACGTCTTCTCGGACATTACCGTCATGTACTACCACACGGAGGATGCCTTTGAGACGGTGGAACTGGTGAGATTGGGCAAATTCGGCTTTCTCTACATCTGGGTGGATAATATCCTGGGAAATGTTGTTCCCACCATCATTATCCTCTTTCGGAGAACGCGGGAATCGCACTTCTTCCTGTTTATCGCCGCGGTCCTCGCATCCATAGGCGTTTTTGTCATGCGGTATGTCATCGTTTTCGGGGGACAGTACGTTCCCTTGAGCTGAGGAAGGAGGTTTTACCAAGGTGGGTGGAATCGTTAGACGGGATTTCCTGAAGGCCTGTTTATCGGGTGTGGGTTGCTTTCTCCTGGAGCACTATCTATCCCTTTTCTCCTATGCAAAGGAGATCTTGGGAGGCCGGCAGGTCTCCCGCTATACCGGCAAGTTCTTGAGGGGTATTCCCAGCACCTGCGAGATCTGCCCGGCCCGGTGTGGGATCATCGGGTTTTTGGAGGGTAACCAGCTCTACAAGATCGGGGGGAACCCGAGACACCCCAATAACCGCGGGCGCATGTGCAGCCGGGGATTGGCGGGGGTCAATATTGAGTATGATCCGGAAAGGATGCTCTTTCCCATGATCAGGAGGGGAAAGAGGGGAAGCGACAACTGGGAGAAGATCTCCTGGGGGAAGGCCATGGATGAACTGGCCAACAGGATGAGGATCATCCGCGATAGTGGAAAGACCGAAGAAATTTTCTTTCACGTGGGAGGGGAAGAAACGCTCCTGACCAAAAGGTTTCTCGGTGCCTTGGGTAACCCCACAGTCATCGATGAGGAAGGCCTCAACCGCCTGAATAAAGTCGTTGGACAACGGCTGACGTGGGGAGCCGGGGTCGAAGTGCCCGACGTGGCCAATAGCCGGTATATCCTCAACTTCGGCTCCAATCCCTATGAGAATCATGAATTTTACGTGGGATTGATCGGCAGGCTCGTGGATGCAAGGCTTACCAGGGGCGCGAAGTTGGTCACCTTTGACCCCCGCCTCTCGAAGACGGCGGGAAATAGTGACGAGTGGTTTCCCATAAGGCCGGGAACCGATGCACTTGTCGCCCTGGCCATGGCCCATACCATCGTGAAATCGGAACTCCATGATCGGGAGTTTTTGGAGCGGTGGACGAATATCTCCCCCCAGAGGCTTGCGCAGTATCTCTCGCCGTACACGCCGGAAAAGGCGGAGGAAATCAGCGGCATAAGGGCCGATGACATCACGAGAATAGCCCGGGAATTTGCCGACGTCAAACCCGCAACTACCCTTTCTGGAGGCGGAGTGGCCAAACACCTCAACGGCGTGCAGAACGAGCGATGCGTGGCCCTGCTCAATGCCATTACCGGAAACATCGACACGCCTGGGGGATATTGCCTCCCGAGGACTTACGGCCTCGGAGAAGCGGGCATTCCCGCCTTCGCCTCAGTTCCCGCCCAAAGGGCCCTGACGCTCATCAAGGAAGGGAGGGTAAGCTGTAAGCTCTATTTCAGCTATGAATCGAATCCAGCCTATTCAAATCCCGATAAGAAACTCGTGGAAGATGTCCTCTTGGACGAAAAATCGGTGCCTTACCTGGTTGTGATGGATACCCACATGACCGAGACGGCCCATGTGGCGGATCTCTTTTTGCCCGCCGCGACCTACCTGGAGAGTTGGGGCCTTACATCTCCCCCGGCCCTGGACATGATCCCGTTCGTCGCCTTGAGACAGCCCATTGTCAAGCCCATGGGAAAGTCGAGGCCGCTAGACGAGGTCTTTGCAGAGCTGGCTCTCAAAATCGGTGGGGGAATGGAACGGCACTTCGCCTTTAAGTCCATAGAGGACCATATGGTGCAGGTAATCTCAAGGATAGGCGGCCTCGTGAGGATGGGGGGCTTGGATTACCTGAAGGAACACGGAGTCTGGTTTGATCCCGAAGCAAAGGCGGAGTATAGAGCCTATAGAAAAGGTGGATTCAAGACGCCATCGGGGAAGTTCGAAATAGACTCGGAGGAATTGAAGAGGAGGGGATTCGCCTCCCTGCCCACATATGAGCCCATTCCGGGCCACGAAACCCTGAGAGGGGAATTCATCTTGACCACGTTCAAGCCGGGGCTCATGACGGGGAGGACCGGAAACTCGAAGTGGCTCTCTGAAATAGTCCACGACAACCCTATATGGATCAATAAGATAGCGGCTGCGGAGTTTCATATTGAAAAGGGTGACTTGGTCAAGGTCACATCTCAACTCGGTTCCTTTGTGGCCCGAGCCCATCTCACGCAGGGAATAAATCCCTGGGTAATTGCTATTGCCGCCGGGTTAGGACACTGGAAATATGGCCACATAGCGCGGGCGAGAAAGTTCAAGAGCCGGGACCCTGACACCCAACTCGTATGGTGGGGAGATGACTGGTTCAGGGTAAATCCCAACGCCGCCATTCCCGAGAGGTCCGACCCCATTGGAGGCGGACAAGCCTGGATGGGTACTCGGGTCTCCATAATGAAGATCTAGGCCGGGGGAATTATGCATGTCGGATCACCTCAAAACCATTGGTGAGGAATCGCTGCTATGGAAATCGCTGATCTCATAAAGAGGCCCATCCTGTATTTGGTGAAGAAAAAATGGTTTCTCTTCGGCGTCCTTCCAGGTGTCGTCATTTTGGGGATAGCCTTTGCTATCTCTGCGGGACATGTTCTCATGACCTTCCCGGGCATATGTCTCCATTGCCATGTCAAGCAAACCCGAATCATGATGTGGACCCAGTCGATTCATCCCTCCCGCGTAACCTGTGTCAACTGTCATGCCGAGCCAGGTAAGCTTTTTCCCAACAAGTTTTTCGCCAGAGATGACTTCGTCAATAAGAACTGCGTCAGATGTCATAGGGATGTCGAGAAGAAAGAGAGCCAGATTCACAGGGATATTAAGATTACCCACCGATTGCACATCCAAGAGGCGGAACTCAGATGCGTCGACTGCCATCGGAACATCGTCCATGAGAAGATGGTTCCCGGGACAAACAGACCCTCCCATTCGACCTGCATCCAATGCCACGAGGAAGTGGAAAAGGGTGCACCCGAGGATTGCCTGAAATGCCATATCTAGCTCCGCCGTCCGGATCGGGATGTCCATAGCTAAGCCACATTTCCTCTCTTTGGGAATGGATAGGTAACACACCCACATTTACACCCATGGTTCGATTCAGCTTCCCCAAGCGAAAATGGCTCCAAAACCTCTCCGCTGTGAAAATACGGAAGAGAACTATCGCCTTATCGTGCCTTCTCATCCTCATGATTCTCGCCAGTTGGGGATTGTGGAGCTATTCCGAAACCCCCTCTTTCTGCGGGTTATGCCACAACATGGAAATCTACGTCAACTCGTGGAAAACCTCCTCTCACAGGAACGTGGCCTGTACCAAGTGCCACTATGAGCCCGGATTCGGCAACCACCTGAGGGCGAAGTTACGGGATATCCAATTGGGCCTCGCTTATATCATCACGGGCAGGGGGATTAAGAAACCACACCACGAGGTGAGCGACGTCAGTTGCCTCCGGGAAGGGTGTCATGCAAAGGCGGATATCAGGGAGAATATGATCTTCAAAAACGTCGCCTTTAACCATTCGAGACACCTCGAGGAACTGCGACGGGGGAAGAGGCTGCGATGCAATACCTGCCACGATCAAATCGTCCAAGGCGCCCACCTTAAGGTAACTGAGGTTGATTGTTTCATCTGTCACTTCTACAATGCCGGGCCGCAAGGGAAAGACCAGTGTCTTTCGTGCTGGGAATGCGGATCATGCCATATTCAACCGAAAGGGGATATTCTGGTCAGGGGTTCCAGCTTCAACCATAAGCGATACATCGACCGAGGGGTGGACTGCCTCGACTGCCACATGGGCATCAACAAGGGCGATGGCCACGTTCCGGAAAACAAATGCCGGGAATGTCACAAGGAACACGAGCTTCTCAACGTTACCTTCACCTCGGAATTCCTGCATCGGAGGCACGTCACCGAGCGGAAGATCGAATGCTATCGATGCCATACCGCGATCAAGCATGAAGTAGGCGAACCCCCAACGGTGACCCGCCTCATGAGCAGTTGCAACAGATGCCATATCGAGGAGATCCATCTGGGGCCGAGGGAGATGTACATGGGAATTGGAGGTATTGGCGTCGCGGATGATCCCAACAAGATGTTCGTCTTGGGGGTGGACTGCACGAGTTGTCACAAGAGCCGTGAGGAGAGCAAAGTTGCCCTCTATACAACCAGGTATACTGAAAAGGCCCTGGCGAACTCATGCGTCAGCTGTCACGGAGACGGTTACGATGAGATGTTATTCAATTGGAAAGACCTGTTAATCAGCGCTGAAAACGACGTCAACAGGCGAATCTTTGATGTCCAGAGAAAGCTCTACGAAACGATCAGGACCCAAACAACAATCGATGATCAAGGGATTAGGAGGGCTCAAAACCTCATCAATGAAGCGCGACACAACTTCAGCTTCGTCAACCTGGGAAAGGGCGTACACAACATCGAGTATGCCATGAGGTTGCTCAACTATGCCCGGAACAATACGGAAAAAGCCAATGCCTTAATCGAAGAGGGGTATCGATCCATTGAGCATCAAACGGATTTTACCTGCACGGGACTATGCCACGTTGGCCTGGAGAAACGCTTGGTTCGCTTCAATGAGATCTACTTTCATCACGGGAATCACATGAGGATGGAGTTGCAGTGCCTCGACTGCCATTCCCCCCGGGAGAATCATGGAAACACTCACCTGACCAATTGCGCAGGATGCCATCATGGGGCGGGAGCGGGTGAGGTAACGTGTGGGGATTGTCATCTGAACGTGAAACGGCTTTTCTTTGGGAAGACGGGGATTGGTGTCGAGGAACTCCCGAGCCTTAAGGCCGACGTGGTGGAGTGTATAGATTGCCATCGCAGTGTGGCGGAGGGAATAAAGGAATCCCTGGCCTCCATTAAAGCGTACTGTATTCAGTGCCATGATGAAAGCTATGGAGATATCGCGGAAAGGTGGAAATCCACTGCTGACGCTTTGGTTAAGAATACAGAACCCAGGCTTGAGAAGGTTAGGGAAGAGATCCAAAAACTTGAAAGGATGGGGAAACATACATTCGCTTTTACCAAGTCCTTTGGTGATGCCGATTATAATTTCACCCTGGTTAAGAGGGGAAAGGGCGCCCACAATCTGGAATATGCGGAGGAACTCATCGAGTCGGTCACCATGAGGCTGAAGGAATTGGAAGACACGTTGGCCAAGGGGCGCTGAGCAACTTCAATCGGGTTAAACGGTGAGGAGGGGAATGGTGAGGTCCGTAATTTGGTGGATTTATTACGGGCTCTTTCTCGGGCTCTGCATATTTATCTTCATAGCGGTAACGTGGTACGGAATACGTTTGGTGTTCGTAGATCGGGGAAAACTAAATGCTGCCCAGATCCTCTACGGCGTGGCGGTGGGCGTCATGATTTTCGGTTTACTGTCGATGTCTATCGGCTACCTCACGAGGACCATCTGGTACAGGATTAAAGGCCCATCGGGAAAAGGAGGTAAGGATCTCGCCTTAGACCGAATTGGAGGCGATAAAGCAAGGAAAATTGCCCCAGAGGCAAAAAAGGACGACCAGAGACCGGAGTAGGCACAAGAACCGTGGAGTTTTATCATCGTAATGAGGAGCGTGTCATCAGAGAAAAATGTCGAACGATGGCTCCAACTTCAACTGTTCCCCGAGGATTTAATTTGTCGGCCCTTTCCGAACGGAATAGCCTCGGCCCCGTCGCCTCAGTCCCAGAATCCTAGAATCACCCCCCCAGCCCTTCTGAAGAAGAGATCCGAGAGCAAGAAATAAGGGAGAACACCCCATATCTGCCGCGGAAAAACGGGAATTCACGTTTTTCCCTTGAATTATGATCCAGAATTTGTTAAGTTACACTTAACACAAATTGATCACCAAGCTCTATGGCCCGCCATTACCCAGAAACGAGATGTGTGATCATAATGGAATTGAAAAAACGCCTTTGTGTGGTATGATTTATACCTTTGATTCAGAGCGGAGAGGAGGTTTTGGCTATGGGGCAGGAACGGAAGGCATTCGATTCTGTAATGGATGAGACCCGGAAATTCGAACCACCGCTTGCGCTCAGCAGGGGCGCCTACGTGAAGAGCTTTGCTGAGTATGAGGAGATCTATCAGAGGTCCATCCGAGACCCC
>Ga0180438_10009841_pt1 | contig 11817 bp, 7 predicted proteins | sample SS_ome_12_FD_132455 | JGI IMG/M metagenome (GOLD analysis project Ga0180438, IMG submission 132455) | Hypersaline lake sediment archaeal communities from the Salton Sea, California, USA - SS_3_D_2 metaG | ecosystem: Environmental > Aquatic > Non-marine Saline and Alkaline > Hypersaline >...
ACAGGCTATGGGGGTGGGGGCTGAGGTGCTGGTTACGGCCTGCCCGTACTGCATCACCATGTTTGAGGATAGCAGGATTACCCTGGATGTTACCGAAAAGATAGAGGTCAAAGATATCACGGAGATTATCGCAGAAGCGATTTAGTTTCCATCCAGAAATGGCCCTTTTCCGCAATGTCTGCGTCAATCAGCGCAATCACTTGTGTGGCGTACTGAGTGTACGCCTCCGCGTAATTGCTTGATTTCCTTGGCCTTGCGAAAAATTGCTCGTTTCTGAATAGGAAACTCCATTGTGTCCTGATTTGATTTCCGGATGGACACGGTTTAGGGAACGGAAGAAGAAACGTGTGTGTAGTCGTCGGTTAAATAGGCGAAACTCTGTCATGCCGGACTTGATCCGGCATCCAGTAACCATCTCGATTCCGGCGCCAGGCCCGGACTTCGATCCGGGATGCGCCGGAATGACAGCAGTGGGGTATTTTGTCGCCGGATTAATAATAAGGACGGAGAGAAGTGGAAAAAGAACCGGTTGAAGGACAGTCCAGTCATAGTCCCGCAGAAAGCCATTTTGGGGACGTCATGGTTGTCGGCGCAGGGATCAGCGGGATTCAAGCCGCCCTCGATCTTGCCGATACGGGCTTCAAGGTCTACCTTGTTGAGAAATCACCGGCCATCGGCGGCCACATGGCCCAGCTCGACAAGACCTTTCCCACCAATGACTGCTCCATGTGCATTGAATCTCCCAAATTTATCGAATGCAGCAGACATCCCAACATAGATATCCTGACCTATACGGAAGTTGAAAGGGTAGAAGGGGAGGCGGGAAACTTCAAGGTAACGCTGACTAAAAAGCCCAGATATATTAAGGAGGACAAATGCACCGGCTGTACGACCTGTGTGGAGTTCTGCCCGGTTAACGTCCCTGATCCATATAATCAAGACTTATCTCTAAATAAAGCCATCCACATTTACTTCTCTCAGGCCGTTCCGCTGGTCACCTACATAGACCCTGAGACCTGCCTTTACCTTCAAGGCGATAAATGTACCATTTGCAGGGGAGTCTGCAAGAATAAAGCCATAGATCTTCATCAAGAGGCGGAGAAAATAGAAGTCGATGTAGGGGCGATCATTCTGTCTCCAGGCTATGAGATATTCGACCCCAAGTTGAAGGGCGATTATGGCTACGGCAAGTTTGAGAACGTTATAACGAGCCTTGACTTTGAACGGCTCTTGTGTGCCACCGGACCTTATGAAGGGGAGATAAGGCGACCTTCCGACGGGACACATCCCCATAAAATAGCGTGGATTCAGTGCGTCGGTTCCAGGCGTGTGACGCCGGGCGATAACAGCTATTGTTCAGCCGTGTGCTGCACCTATACCCAAAAGCAGGTGATTCTGGCAAAAGACCATGACGCTGAGATTGAGGCGACCATATTCCATAACGATATTCGGTCGTTCGGCAAGGATTTCGAGCGATTCTATCAAAGAGCGGAGAACCTTCCCGCGGTTCGATTCATTAGAAGCTACGTGTCCATAGGAAAAGAGATCCCGGAAACCAAGAATGTGACCATAAGATACGCCACGGCCGAGAACGGGGTCCAGGAAGAGGAGTTCGATCTGGTGGTGTTATCCGTGGGGCTGAACCCTCCTGCCGAAGTGGAGCAATTGGCTGATAAGTATGGGATCGAACTCAATGGTTACGGATTCTGTAAGACCAATCCTCTCAATCCTATTGAGACCTCTCGCCGGGGAATTTTTGTCAGCGGGGCCTTCCAGGGGCCTATAGATATTCCCGAGTCGGTTATGACCGCCAGCGGAGCTGATGCCCTTTGCAGTGAGTTTCTTGCCTACCGCCGAGGACTCCTGTCCAAAGAAAGGGAATACCCGGAGGAAAGGGATGTCTCGGAAGAGAAACCTAAAGTTGGGGTTTTCGTGTGTCATTGCGGAGCCAACATCGGAAGGGTGGTCAATGTTCCTTCGGTCGTCGAATATGCCTCCACCTTGGACAACGTTGTCCACGCTCAAGAAAGCATCTTCGCATGTTCTACGGATAATGCCCGGCAAATCGCGGACACGATCCGGGAAAAAGGGCTCAATCGTGTGGTGGTAGCCGCCTGTACGCCCAGGACCCATGAGCCGCTGTTCCGAGACACGTGCCGCGAAGGAGGGATCAATCCGTATTTCTTTGACATGGCGAACATCAGGGAACATTGCTCCTGGGTCCACTCCAAAGAAAAGGAAGATGCCACCAAGAAAGCAAAAGAGATCGTCCGGATGTCGGTCGCCCGGACCGCCCTCTTGGAGCCTTTGCAGGAATTCGAGCTGCCCGTTGACAAAAGGGGGCTGGTGGTCGGAGGCGGCCTGGCCGGGATGACCAGTGCCCTCAGCTTGGCCGAGCAGGGTTTTGAGGTTTACCTGGTGGAAAAAGATACCGCCCTGGGGGGAATGACAAGAAGAATCCATTACACTCTGGAAGGGCTGGATGTTCAAACCTATTTGCGAGATGTCATAGGCAAGGTCTATCGGAATGCTTCGATTCATGTTTTGACTGACGCCGTCATCACGGAAGCTTCCGGGTATGTGGGAAATTTCATAACCAAGGTGGAGTCCGGAGGATTGGTCAAGGAAATACACCATGGGATAACGATCATCGCTACCGGTGCTGAAGAATATAAACCCAGCGAATACCTTTACGGGGAAGATGACAGGGTATTGACCCTTCTGGAGTTAGAGGAGCAAATCGCCAAAGGGGAAGAAAGGGTGATCAACGCCGGAAGTGTGGTGATGATCCAGTGTGTGGGCTGCAGGCAGGAAGACAGAAACTACTGCAGCCGGGTATGTTGCAGCCAGGCTGTAAAAAACGCCCTGAAACTGAAAGAGATGAACCCCGAGATGGATATCACCATCCTGTACCGAGATATGAGAACCTACGGGTTTAAAGAAGATTATTACCGGGAAGCGGCGGAGAAAGATGTAAAGTTCGTCCGCTATGAGCCGGGTGATAAACCCGAGATACAAGCTGTTGAAGAGGAAGGGAAGCCTGTTTTAAGGATAACCGCAACCGATCCTATCTTGGGCAAGCGGCTTGCTCTGGATGCCAATCTGGTGGCTTTGGCCGCGGCCGTTATCCCCTCGGCAACAAGTCATGAAATATCCAAGTTGTTCAAAGTTGCTTTGAACCCGGATGGTTTCTTCCAGGAGGCCCATGTGAAACTACGGCCTGTCGACTTTGCGGCAGACGGCGTTTTCCTGTGCGGGACAGCTCATTATCCCAAGCACATAACGGAAACGATCAGCCAGGCTTTCGGAGCTGCCGGCCGGGCTGCAACGATTCTCACAAAGGATTCGGTCGTAGCATCCGGTGCCGTCTGCGAAGTCAATGAGAGTGAATGTGTATCGTGCGGGGCATGTATATCCGTTTGTAATTATGGCGCCATAGAGTTCGTGGATACGCCAAAAGGCAAAAAGGCCCGGGTTAATCCTATCCTCTGTAAAGGAGACGGTCTTTGTAACTCGAGGTGCCCGGCAGGGGCTATTACACTGAAGCACTTTACCGATGAAGAAGTGTTTTGCCAAATTGACGCGGCGCTTCCGGCGCTTGAGCCGGATCAGGCAGAAATTCCACTCATGGACCAAGCGAGGATTGCTAGTCAAGGAGAGAGATAAGAATGGGCATAGGATTTGAGTTTAAACCAAGGATCCTGGGTTTTTTGTGCAATTGGTGAGGGTACTCGGCTGCTGACCTGGCTGGAGTTTCCAGACACCAATACACGACTGAAATTAAGGTTGTCCGCCTTATGTGTAGCGGCAGAGTCGACCTGGCCTTTATCCTCCGGGCTTTCTCAAATGGAGCAGACGGGGTGCTGATCGGCGGCTGTTGGCCCGGCGAATGCCACTATATTACGGAAGGAAATTACCTTGCGTTAAGCACCACGCATATCTGTAAAAAATTGCTGGCCCTGATAGGGTTGAACCCTGAAAGGTTAAGGCTGGAATGGGTATCCGCCTCCGAAGGAATGCGTTTCGCCGAAATCATGAACGACTTTTCAAAGAAGCTGAAGGAGTTGGGACCTCTCGGCAAAGGCGAAGGAATAGACCGAAAGGGATTGAACTTCAAACTTGAAGCGGCCCGAGATCTGGTGCCCTACATTAAGCTGGTGGAAAGGGAGAGGCTGAGAGTTCCCGTCAAATCGGAACACGCATACAATGAATTTTTTGCAAGTGAAGAGGTTGACAGGTTATTCAAAGAGTTGATCGCGGATAAACTGGAAATGTGCCAAATTATGGCACTCCTGCGGGAAAGCCCCCTTTCAACTGGAGAAGTCTCTGAGATTTTGGGCGCAGACCCGTCTGAAATATCAATTCACTTGAACCGTTCAGCAAGGCAAGGATTAATCGAATTCGATGAAAGTCAAAAGCGCTTTGTTCCTGTCTAAGGCAGGAGCGCTGGAACGAGATCAGGGCAAAGAAAAAGGAAGGTCAGGACAGCGGCTATGGACAATGGTAAAATCGATGAGATTATAGATAAATATCCGAGCGATCCCAGTTCACTCATTCAAGTATTACTGGAGATTCAGCGCGAAAATCGCTGGCTTCCCAAGGAGGCCTTGGAGAAGGTCAGTAAGAAATTAAAAGTGCCTTTAAACCGGATACAGCACATCGTGACCTTTTATAAGGCCTTTAGTGTAGTTCCTAAAGGACGTCATGAAATTCACGTGTGTACGGGCACGGCCTGTCATGTTCGCGGTGCGACACGTCTCCTCGGCAAAATTCAAGACCTGACTGGACTAAAACCTGGCCTAACGGACCAGGATTTAAGGTTCAGCCTGGAGACTGTGAACTGCGTCGGCTGCTGCGCTTTAGGGCCGGTGTTGGTCATCGATGGCGAATATCATGGCAAGATGGCACCGGCCAAGTCAGAAGATATTTTGAAAAACTATGAGTAAGGAAAGGTCATGGCGCGGATAAATTCACCTGCTGAATTGGAAGAATTCAGGAAGGACATCATATCAAAGAGGGATCCAAATAAGCCTTGCATTGCTGTATGTACCGGAACGGGGTGCCTCGCTCTGGGAGCAGCAAATGTCGTGACCGCCCTCAAAGAGGAGATCAAGAAGCAGGGACTGGAAACTAAAGTGGACGTCAGGGAGACGGGATGTCCCGGCTTCTGTGAGAGGGGCCCCCTCATTGTGATTTATCCTGAGGAGATATGTTATCTTCAGGTACAGCCGGGCGATGCAGAAGAGATTGTTTCTCAGACCATACTTGCCAAGAAGGTCATAGACAGGTTGCTCTATGTGGATCCCACCGCCGATGAGAAGATAGTCCGTGAATCTGAGATACCATTCTATAAGAATCAGATGCGGCACCTTATCGGAAATAACATCAAGATTGATCCTAAAAGCATTGACGACTATCTCGCAGTGGGTGGTTATTCTGCTTTGGTCAAAGCCCTTTTTCAGGAGACTCCGGAGCAAGTGGTGGAGCTCGTGAAAAAGTCTAACCTGAGAGGGAGGGGTGGCGCCGGATTTCCTGCAGGGATAAAGTGGGAATTTGCTCGCAAGAGTCCTGGTAAGACAAAGTATGTGATCGTCAACGCCGATGAGGGAGACCCGGGGGCTTTTATGGACAGGGCTCTACTCGAGGGGAACCCGTTCTCGGTCCTTGAAGGGTTGACCATCGGTGCTTATGCCATCGGCGCCCACGAGGGCTACTTTTACGTTCGACAGGAATACCCCTTAGCCGTGGAAAATGTGACCCTCGCGATCAAGCAGGCTGAGGCGTACGGTTTTCTTGGGAAAAATATTCTTGGCTCAGACTTTGATTTCACTGTCAAAGTGCATCGGGGAGCGGGCGCTTTCGTTTGTGGTGAGGAAACGGCTCTCCTCATGTCTCTGGAGGGCAAGGCAGGCGAGCCAAGGGCGAGACCGCCATATCCGGCCGTAAAAGGGCTCTATGGCAAGCCGACAAATATAAATAATGTGGAGACATGGTCCAATATTCCCTTAATTATTAACAACGGGGCTGAGTACCTCACCTCAATAGGCACTGAGGGAAGCAAGGGCACCAAGATATTTTCGTTGGTTGGCAAGGTGAACAATACCGGCCTTGTGGAAGTGCCCATGGGTATAACCCTGAGAGATATTATCTATGAGGTAGGTGGGGGCGTCCCTGGAGGCAAGAAGTTCAAGGCCGTGCAGACGGGTGGTCCATCAGGAGGATGTATCCCTGAAGAACACCTGGATATACAAGTCGACTTTGACGAACTGGCCAAAGTCGGCGCAATCATGGGTTCAGGTGGCATGATCGTGATGGATGAGGACACCTGCATGGTTGATGTGGCCAAGTACTTTCTCACGTTCCTTTCCGGTGAATCGTGTGGCAAATGCTCCCCATGCCGTGAAGGCATCAGGCAGATGCTTAAGATTCTGACGAGGATCAGTGAAGGGAAGGGGAGAGAGGGCGACATCGAACTTTTGGAAGAGCTATGCGACGTAACCAGAGGTGCCTCACTTTGTGCTTTAGGTGGGAGTGCCCCCAACCCGGTGCTGTCTACGCTGAGATATTTTCGTCATGAATACGAAGACCACATCCTGGATAAGCGATGCGAGGCGGGCGTCTGCGCAGACCTTTTCAAGGCCAAGTGCATCAATGCCTGTCCCATCGGCCAAGATGTCCCGGGCTACCTCTCCCTGGTGGCAGAGGGCCGGTATGAGGAGGCCATCTCGCTCATCTATCAGACAAACCCCCTCCCAGGAGTTTGTGGCCGGGTCTGTACGCATCCGTGCACAGAGGTCTGCGTCAGGGGACAAACCGATGAGCCATTGAACATTCCAAAGATCAAGCGATTTGCCGCTGATATGGCCAAGAAAAAGGGCTTCACCGTCAAGATTGAAAAAGGTGAGGCAAAGAAAGAAAAGGTGGCCGTTATTGGCGGTGGACCCGGAGGCCTGGCCGCAGCGTACAATCTGGCGTTGATGGGATATCACCCCGCTATATTTGAGGAACTACCTCAGCTAGGCGGCATGCTTCGTTACGGGATTCCCGCCTATCGTCTCCCCAGGGATATCCTGGATCAGGAGATTGACTTCATTCTAAGCGCAGGCGTTGAAGTCAAAACCAACACCAGGGTGGGGCGCGAGGTTTCCCTGGAGCAACTCCAAAGAGACTACGATGCCATCTTTGTGGCTGTCGGCGCTCACAAGAGTCTCCCCATCCGCATTCCCGGGGACGAGCTGCGCGGTGTCAGGGGGGGTGCCGAGTTCTTAAGAGAGGTAGAATTGGGAACCGCTCCGGACCCAGGGAAAAAGGTTGCCGTCATCGGGGGCGGCAATGTGGCTATCGATGTAGCCAGGATCTGCCGAAGGATGGGGGCACAGGTGACCATTGCTTACAGACGTCAAAGGAAAGACATGCCCGCCTACGAAGAGGAGATTGTGGACGCCCTTGCAGAGGGCATCGAACTCAAGGAACTTGTGGCTCCGAAGTCCATCAGTCAGGTCAACGGCAGGTTGGCCCTTGAGCTGGATGAATGCGAGCTGAAGGATTTCGATCGCAGCGGCCGCCGAAGGCCGGTCCCCATCGAGGGATGCGTGATCAGCCAGGAATATGACACCATCTTTTCCGCCATTGGGCAGTCCCCGGATCTTGACTTCACCGGATCACTCGTCCCCGAGAAGGGGAACACCATCACCGTAGACCGTCATTCCTTGCTTACCAATCTCCCTGGTGTCTTTGCGGGCGGAGATGCGGTCACCGGCCCGGCGCGGGTCGTGGATGCCCTGGCACATGGGAAACGGGCCGCGGTGGAGATAGACAAATACCTGGCCGAGAAGAGGGGCGGGAGGCCCCATACGCAACGTCTGGAAACGATCAACGTGACCATGACGGTGCCCGAAGAAGTGATCGAACAGGCCATGGCAGAAATCCCCAAACTGGATCCCAAAGAGCGAATCAAGGATTTTGCTGCAGAAGTGGAGATTGGTTTTGATGAGGAAACAGCCAGGAAGGAATGCGCACGCTGTCTCAGGTGTGATGTCAAGCTGGACTGAGGCCCGAGACAAGGGTATGGCTCTGGCGAGCCGGTTCCGCCTCCTATACCTGAAGAGGAAAGAATTATAGTCAAAGAGAGCAAAGAAAAATGAGTAAAATCCTTTTACAGATTGATGGGACAGAAGTTGAAGCAAAGGAAGGGATGACCATTTTGGAGGCAGCCCGAAGTGTAGGAATATTTATTCCCACACTTTGTCACCACGACAAATTGGAACCTTATGGCGCTTGCCGAATTTGCGTAGTCGAAGTCAATGCTCGCGGTAGGACAAATCTCGTTGCTGCCTGCCTTCACCCGGTAGAACAAGATTTGGTCGTAAGAACCAGGTCTGAGAAGGTCGATAAGACTCGCAAAATTCTTTTGGAGCAGTTTCTGGCCCATGCTCCGGATGCACCGGCATTGCAGGATTTGGCTCAAGAGTATGGAGCAGACAAAAACCGTTTTGAAAAAGAGTCCTCATTTTGCATTCTTTGCGGTCTGTGTGTAAGATACTGTACTGAAGTCAAAAAGAAAAATGCTATAGGATTTTTTGACAGAGGAACAAGCCGGGAGATCAGTTTTATTCCAGAGATAGCCTCTAAGGAGTGCTGGAACTGCAAGGAATGCTTTCCACTCTGCCCTACATCGTATCTCCAGGCAGCTTACCATTTAACCGAAGCGCTCGCGTTTCCCTCACTCTCTTTCAAACCCGCGTCAAAGGAATAGCCAACGATACATACGGCCTCCCCTTACGTTGCATTTTTCGAAAAATATCAACTTCTTACAGAAACCATTTTTTCCTTGACACGTAGTTACGATGTAGCTAGATTGTAGTTATAGCGTGAAGTAGAGCCATGTCAGCCTTCACCCGACGGGTAAAGGCCGTTTTGGGATAAGTGCCTGAAATTCATGATTAATAAAAAAGCATGGCACGGATTCAGGTCATCATTTGCAAGAGGTAAAAAATGAGGTACGCAGAGACAGGGTATAATTTAGAAATTGATCTATCCCGGGGAAACTTTGAGAGGGTACAAACGGACCCGAAATTAACCGAACTTCATCTGGGGGGCCTGGGTACGAACGCCAAGATATTATGGGATCGGGTTCCCCCTGAATTGGAACCCTTTTCTCCTGATAATCTCCTCATATTCAGCACCGGTCTTTTATGTGGCACACCGGCTATCGGTGCGAATCGTACCATCGTTTCCACCATTTCTCCTCAGACTTTGTTCATGGCCTATTCCATGATGGGGGGATTTTTTGCACCGGAATTGAAGTATGCCGGTTATGACAAAGTGGTCATTCGCGGCAAGTCCCCCAATCTGGTCTACTTGTGGATAAACAATGACAAAGTGGAAATCCGTGATGCCTCTCATTTGGCGGGTAAAGGCGCTGTTGAAACGGCGGAGTTTATTCGAGAGGAGCTGAAGGAGCCGAAAGCCCAGGTGGCTGCGATTGGCCTGGCCGGTGAAAACAGAGTCTATATGGCTTCCATCGAGCATGGCAGGTCCAGTGCCAGCCGACTCGGAATAGGCGCCGTTATGGGAGACAAAGGGCTGAAGGCCATCGCTGTTCGCGGGACAAAGGACCTCAACATTGCCCGCCCGGATGAATTCATAAAGCTTTGCAACGAAGTGCTGAAATATATACCAATCCGAGACCAAAACCCAGTTCCGGGGGTCATGCCTATTTTAGCTGGGCTCGGCTCACCGAAAGAGATGGCCGTCCATGATGAGAAGTGGCACACCGAAAATTTCATGTGGGGAAATTCCCGGGTTCGCAGAAAAGGTTTTTGGAACGAGGAAATCGAAAAGAAGTGGACGGAGTCCATGGAAAATGTGCGGACGAGGTTGATCAGTTGCTATAACTGTCCGATGAAATGCGGGGCAATAGTCTCCATCCCAGGAGTCTCGACCTACATGATGAAATGCTTCTCAAAGCTTACGTATACCATGGCGGCCTTTTCAGACCTGGATTTTGGCTTCAGAATCGCCCAGCGTGCCACGGAGTACGGCGTGGACGGATTCTCAACCCCGCAAGTGATGGCCTTCGCCCTTGAGCTTTATGAAGCCGGCATTTTGACGGACCAGGACATGGCGGGAATGCCCTCCGATAACGAGGAGAGATTCTACTGGCTGCTTGACAGAATTGTTCGGCGGGAAGGGATCGGAGATGTTTTGGCCGATGGTACGTATTGGGCGGCGAAAAAGATCGGCAAGGGCGCAGAAGAATATGCCCATAATAACATTAGAAAACATGAGCAGCTGCCTCTCAAGCTGTCCATGCTGAATCCCATTTATTTCCTGATGTATTCCACCGGCGAGAAGGCAAACATCACCCAAATTGAAGGGAATTTCCCCCAGGCGCCTTTTCCTACGATGGAAGAGAGAGAAGAGTTTGTAAAGGATTGGATCCAGGTTCCTGATGAAAAGTTTAAGCAGTATTTTCTGGACTGGGAACCACGCGGGGAGAAATCAATGCCCTATTACCCAACTGTTGAAATGTGTTGCGACATTGTGGACTGGCAAGAGATGATGCACCACATTGATGATGCCCTCGGGATGTGCGCTGGTTTGTCCTCATTTCCCCTGAAGCCCCCCTATCATATACACAATTACCCGGCTTTTATCTCATCGGCCACCGGGATCGATATGGATGAAGCCGGACTAACGCAAGTGTATAGAAGAAACCGAAATCTGCTCAGAGCCTTTAATGTAAGGAGAGGTTTGAGGAGAGAAGATGAGAAGCCTCCTGAGGACCACTGGAAGAAAAGATTTCCCGAACTTGAAAAGGAGCTCTTGGACACGTACTACAAATTCAAGGGATGGAATGAGCAAGGTATTCCTACGAAAGAGTGCTTACATGAATTGGGGTTGGATTACGTGAGCGAAGACTTCATTAAGAGGGGAATCCTGACAGATGGTGAAAGTGCTCCTTCTAAAGCGAAGTAGCCGTTTACGGGTTTAAAGGTTCAGGGGTTCAGGGCTGTATTTCTGACTGCTTACCTAACCTCGAACGTTGAACCCGGAACCCGTGAACCCTTACCAGGAGACTTCGGCGGAAAAACAGAAGAAATAGAATGGAGGGCGTGAACCGTGCCGGGTGAGAACAAAAAGAAAATAATCAAAACAATAAAAGTGGATGTTGATAAGTGCAATGGTTGCCGGGCCTGTGAACTCATCTGCTCCGCCTTTCACGCAGCCCCAAAATACAGCAGCAACAATCCGGCGAGGTCTCGTATTCGGGTGATTCATGAACCAATAAAAGACATCTATATTCCTGTATACGCAGGTGAGTATACTGGAGCCGAATGCATGGGCAGAGACAAATATGTGATTGACGGAAAGGAATACGAAGAGTGTGCTTTTTGCAGGGCTTCCTGCCCATCCAGGGACATTTTCAAAGAACCCGATTCCGGTCTCCCTCTCAAATGCGATATGTGTGAAAGCGATCCGGATTTGGAAGAACCCTTGTGTGTTCAGTGGTGCTTGAATGATGCCCTGGTTTATGAGGAAAGGGAAGAGGAAGGAGAAGAAGAAGAGAAGCAGGAGGACTTGGACATAGGATTGGAAGCATTGGCAGACAAATTTGGATTGGAGAAGATAGTAGATACCATTGCCCGAATGGCAGAGTCAAAGAAGGCCTAGAACATTAAGAGGACAAAGAGACCGTGGAGACTGTAGCCCCCTACAAAGAGATTATCGATGTCATCAAAGAGAGCGGTGGAGAAGCATTCAACAGATGCTTTCAATGCGGATTGTGCGATGTGGTCTGTCCGTGGAACAGGG
>Ga0180438_10009842_pt1 | contig 11816 bp, 10 predicted proteins | sample SS_ome_12_FD_132455 | JGI IMG/M metagenome (GOLD analysis project Ga0180438, IMG submission 132455) | Hypersaline lake sediment archaeal communities from the Salton Sea, California, USA - SS_3_D_2 metaG | ecosystem: Environmental > Aquatic > Non-marine Saline and Alkaline > Hypersaline >...
ACCGTTGCCGCGTCTGCGCCCGTCGAGTTTGAACTGCCGCCTGAGACTACTGACGCAGCGCCGGCTGCCCTGTTCCGAATTCCGCCACCAACCGCAGAATAGTCCCCGCTCGCCGTATCCGCGTTCCCTCCGCTGAGCGTCGCGTAGAGGCCGCTGACCAGTCCGAGATATCCTCCAGCACACGTTGCGTAGTCCCTTGTGGCCCTGTTCGCGTACCCCCCTGAGATGGTCGCATAGGAACCCACCACAGTATCAGCATAGCCCCCACCCACTGCGGACCGGAGGCCGCTGGCGGCGTTCAGATAACCTCCCGCGACAGTGCTCTGCCTGGCCTCCGCCGAATTCCTTTCCCCTCCGCCCACCGTGGAATACCATTCGTTTGCCAGGTTGCCCTCACCGCCTCCGACGGTTCCGCGGTGTCCCGGAGCCCTGTTTATGTAGCCGCCTCCTATGACAGAAGCGACACCGCTCGCAGTATTCCGCCAACCGCCGCCAACCGCGCAGTATCTGTAGCTGAAACCGGGAAGACCTGTGGTGCAGGCCACCCCGAGGTTAACGTGCGAGTACGCGCTGTCTCCATAGAGACTGCTTGCGGTGTCCATCGCAAGCCCGTAGTCTCCATCGGGGAAGAGGACTGTTCCTGATACAATCCAGTCGTTGTCGGTGACCGCGTTCAATGCGTAATCCGCGGTATCCGCATACGGCGCCTTGAACGTATCCGCTGCGTCGGATCTCCTCAGCGTCCCGTCCAGGACCATGGCACTAGTGATCGCACCAACCTGCCCCTCGTTCACCCAGACAGAGTCAAGGTCGACAAGCGAGTGATCCTCGAGACGCCAGGAATTGCCGGAGACTCTCGCGCTGTCCACGTGGCCGACATTCGCGGCCAGAGCGTAGTCGGATGTGTCAGCGTATGGAGCCTTGAAGGCCGCGTCCATATCGGACCTGAGAAGGGAATTGTCCACAACCATGCCGCTGCTGATGGAACTCGCCTGGCCTTCGTTCACATACTGCATGTCGCCAAAGCTCAGGGGGAAGAGGTCGTTGGGGCCGGGCGTGGCGCTTGCGTCAAAGCCGTCGAGGCTGTCCGCGGACTGAGCCAGACCCGCCTTGTGAGACCTGTACGCATAGCCGACACTGGTTATCTGAGTCCTCCGAGAGAAAACCTGGGAAGCCACTTCCAGCTGAAGCCACCTGGGCGCCCCGCTCTCGAAGATCGAGGACGGTATCGGCTGTATCTCACCGAGAACTACGTTAAAGAGTCCCTCCTCGACAATCAGGAATTCAAGACCGTTCCAGAGCTCCGTTCCGCCTTCCGCGCTGTCGTAGATCCTGAACCGGAACATCAGGGTGTCGCTGACCGCGTTGCCCGCGTCATCGGTCAGGTACCCCTGGTAATTGATGCGCCAGGGTATGCCGAGGATGCCCGGCTTTCCTTCCGACACCCCCTTCTCCCTGTGGATTTCCACATTACCATATCGATTCTCATTCATGTCGTTTGCGTTGTCTGCCCAGGCAAGAGTAAGGGCAGCAAGGGCGCCCAGAACCACAAGGACGATTAATCCTCTGTACATTGATGCTCCTTTCCTGCTCAAGATTGGTGAAGAGCTCATCTGAGTATCACAAGCTTGCGCGTGCCCGTGAAGTCGGCCGCTCGCATCCTGAAGAAGTACACACCGTTGGGTATGTCATCCCCGGATACACCCCTCAGATCCCAGCTGATCCTGTAATACCCGGACTTCTGGGTTGCGTGAACAAGAGTCCTTACCTCCTGCCCTGCGCTGTTGTAGACTCTCACGTCCACGAACGCGTCTCTGGGCAGAGTGTACTTTATTGCTGTGGAATTGACTACCGGATTGGGGTAGTTCTGAGAGAGGCTGAATATCCTTGGAGTCGTGCCCTGATAGGACCCGCTCTCTTCTATTCCCGGCCCGACCGCGTAAGGAGGATGCCAGAATCCAATATAAGCGACATAGTTCGGACTCGAGACCTTCCCTATGGTCAGCTGCGCCACACTTCCGCGCAGGATGTGGCCGCTGGAGACCATTTTCGTCCCCCCGCCATCAATCACATCTGCCTTTAACGAATATGCGCCCGAGCCCGCGGCGACACAGAAAAACGCAACCGCGGCCAGAGACCAGATGACTATCCTCATACTCCACCTCTTCTTTCCGCAATAAAGGACGCGACAGACGGCCGGCAAATCCAGAGACCCGGTCGCGCACGGCAACCCGTCAGACCCGACCACCTGAATTCATATATGGACCCCTTGCCTCCACACCCACGACATCCCGCGAAGCAAGGATAACCCAAGACGCACCCGAAGTCAAGCTATGAGCGCTCTTCTTGGGGTCAGACCTTCAATATTCAATATTGAAGTTTGAAGGTCTGACCCCGATGCCGGTTAGTTTTGACCAGAGGGAATCTGCCCCGGAGAGGATAGAGATCTTTATCGTGAGGGCGTAGAGAGGCAACCCCAACTTCATGCGCGGGATACGGACCAAGTCCTTTTCGGTGGTAAGAAGCCATTCCGCGCCGCTGGCCCGGCACTCTTCGGCCAGTCTCTCCATCTCACGCACAGAGTACCAGTGGTGATCAGGGAACGAGACATGCCCCTTGACGCTGGCTTCGCTTTCAAGGGCGGTCATCACAAAAGAAGCGTGATTGCCTATCCCTGAGAAGAGGTACACAGAGCGCCCGTTCAGTTCTTCCGCCTCTGACTCTTCTCCACGGATGGAGAGAATGCTATACGGTTCGGGGGTTGTCCTCACTATCGGAGTTGTCGGGTTGATGCCGCTGATGACCGACTCTATCGAGTCCGCAAGATCAGACTGGCCACACCTCGTGAGCACTATGAGGTGGGCACGCTTCAGTGCTGAGAGGGGCTCCCTGAGCATTCCAAACGGGAGCAGTCTCCCGTTATCGAAAGGGTTGGTGCAGTCGACAAGAGTGATCTCCAGGTCTCTCGCGAGTGACACGTGTTGAAGCCCGTCGTCGAGAATGAACACATCAGGCGAGTATGTCTCCATGGCTGCCAGACCGGCTTCGTACCGGTTCTCGTTTATGAAGATGCCGCAATCCTCTGACCACCTTGACACCATGCACGGCTCGTCCCCGTACAGCCTCGGGTCGAGCGGTCGACCTCCTCCAGGCTTCAAGACCACAGGGCCTGCGCTCTTCCTTCTGTACCCCCTGTACAGCAGGGCCACCTTCAGTCCGGATTCCTCCAGACGTTCCAGAAGCAGCCTGACCACACTGGTCTTACCTGTGCCGCCGACTGTTATGTTCCCCACGCTTATGACCGGTCTGGGGAGCTTCTTCCCGTTCCTCGCCTTGAACCGCATGTACGCGCGCGTACCCAGTGTAAGTGCGGGGTGCAATCCCATCGCCGAACCCAGGATCAATCCCACTGCAGGATTGTCCCTTTTCGAAGTCAGAAACTCGAGCAGCTTATCGCTCATCATTCCTGTTCCCCAGGTAGCCCTTCAGTCGGAGTGTCTCGTAGATCCTGGCGGAGACCCCGGATCTGATCCGGACTACCTCGAGCGCGTTCCGGCCCATCTCGGAGCGGAGCTTCTCGTCCCGCAGAAGCAGGATGACACCGGCCGCCAGGTCCTTCCACCCACCCACTCTCAACCCACCTCCCAGCGAGACCAGTTCCCCAGCCTCTTCAGCGCAGTTGCTCGTGAACTTCCCGAACAGCACCGGAACACCCCACATCGCGGGCTCGAGAACGTTGTGACCACCATAGGGTCTGAGACTCCCTCCGACGAATGAGACCTGAGCGGCGCCGTACAGTCTCATCAACTCACCTAGGGTATCAAGTATGAGGAGGTTCTCTCCGGCATAGTCGCAATCGTCTGATCTGAACCTGATTTTCATACCCATTTCCTCTGCGCGTCTTGCGATGTACTGAGCCCTCTCGAGATGGCGGGGCGCGATGACGAAGTAGGCCGACGGTATTTCGACCGCCACCGCAGCGAGAGCTTTCAGCACTTCGTCTTCCTCGTCAGATCTAACTGAGCCCGCAACAAGGACCCTGGCAGTGGGCGGAATGGCGAACGCATCCAGCAGGGCCCCTCTCTCCTCCGGATCGAATGAAAGATCAGACTTCATCGTACCTGTGACAGTTATCCTGTCGACTGGTACTCCCAACTCCTGAAAGGCCGAGCGGTCAGAGTCTGTCTGGACGAAGAGCCAATCCACGCATCTCAAGATCCGCGAGAAGAAAGTCTTGAGCAGAAGATAGCGCCTCACGCTCCTCCCGGAGAGCCTGCCGTTCAGGATGACCACGGCGACGCCGCGCCTATGCGCAAGACTTATGAGGTTCGGCCACAACTCGGTCTCGACGACGAAGAGGACTGCAGGCGCGATCCTGTCGAGTGCATTCAACACGAAAAGGGGAAAATCTATGGGAGCGATGAACGTCTCGAGACCGGGGAAGAGCTCCGCCGAGCGTCTCTTGCCTGTCAAGGTCACTGTTGAGATGACGACTTGTGAATCCGGTTCATTGTTCCTGATCTCATGGACAAGTCCCGATATGGCTGAGAGCTCGCCGACGGACGCACAGTGGATCCATCGGACATTACGAGCCACACTCTCGTTCACGCACCCCGTTCTTTCGCGGAACTCCTTTCCAAGAAGCGGCCTCGCCAGGGTGAGTCCCACCCAGACCGGTGCAAGTAGCATATTGTACAGGGCATGCCACAAAGGATCACCCCCGAGAGAAATACTCTGCCGCCTCCTCTGTGAGAGACGCCAGCCTCTCCTGCGCCAGTGCGGTCACGCGGGCGGGATCGTCGCTCTTGAGCACATGTATGGGCTCCCCGTACACGTAGATGCAGCGTGAGAAGGGAAACGGTATCATGAACCTGTCCCACGAAGACAATTCTCTCTTTCGGTCTACACCTATGCCCACCGGCAGGACGGGATAGCCCGTAAGCTGAGCCAGCTTCGCAGCCCCCGCCTGGAACACTTGCCTCGGGCCGCGCGGCCCGTCCGGTGTGACCGCGAGACAGCGTCCGTTCCGCGCTTTCCGGACCATCTGTCTGAGGGCCTTCGCCCCTCCCCTTGTCGTTGAACCTCTGACCGGCTCGTAGCCCAGAATGCGCGTCACCCTTGATATTATCTCTCCGTCGCGGTGCTGACTTATGAGTATGCTTATTCCCCTATATCTGTGTGTGAAGAGCGGCACGAGCAAGCCGCCGTGCCAGAAGGCGTATATGACCCCGCTACTCGGATCACCGTGACCGACTCTGCGTATCCTCAGAGTGCTGCCCAGCAACAGCACAATGACAGAACCCAGGACAGCGACGGCGGACATCTTGAATTCATCGAATCTCATATACTGTCTGATACATCGACGACGATTCCCGCGGCCCGTCTGCTCGCCCCGGTATCGCCGAGCCGTTCTCTGACCAACTTGAGGTCTTCCTCCATGAGCGCCAATCTCGCCTCGTCTTTCACGAGGGATAGTAGTTCGCAGGCTATCCTCTCCGGTGTGGCATCGTACTGGATGAACTCAGGTACGATCTCCCTCCCGGCGATTATGTTCGCCAATCCCACTGATCTCACCTTGACGAGACCCTTGGCCAACGCCCACGTCAACGGTGAAGTCTTGTAGACAATGGACATCGGCTTTCCCAAGACGGCAGCCTCGAGCGTAGCAGTACCGGAGGCCACCATAAGAATGTCTGAAGCATGCATCAGGTCATATGCGCATCCCTTCACGACGGAGGCGCCGCCGTAGAAGCGGTTACACAGGTCCTGAACGAGACGCGAGTCTATGGTTTCGGCCGCGCTCACGGCGAAGGAGACGCCGTCCATTCGCCGTTTCATCACCCCAGCGGAGTTGAGCATGACAGGCAGTATTCTCTTCACCTCTTCCCTGCGTGAGCCTGGAACTATGCCCACCAGAAGCTCGTCGGCAATATCGTACCTGGAGCGAAACTCCTGACGTGTGACTGAAGGTCTGACCAGATCCAGAACCGGGTGACCCACGAAGAAGCACCTGAGACCTGTTCCTCTGTATATCTTGCATTCAAAGGGTATGACGGAGATGAGAGCGTCAAAGTAATTGGGGATGAACTTGGCCCTCCAGCTTCCCCACGCCCAGACCTGCGGCCCTATGTAGTAGATGATCTTTGGAACAAGGTGTCTTATGCGTCTCGCGAATCTCAGGTTGAATCCGGGATAATCCACGAGCACAGCTACATCTGGTCCTCTCCGAACCGCCTCCCTGTGGAGAAGTGACATCGCTCGCTTTATCGCGCCGACCTTGGAAAGAACCTCTGTAAACCCGATCACTGAAAGCTCTTCGACCGAGGTCAGGATCTCGACGCCGGCGGCTCTCATCCTCTCGCCCCCTATGCCGAAGAATGATAGATCGGGTTTGAGCAGCGCGAGTTCACGAATCAGGTTCGCGGCGTGCATATCCCCGGACGCTTCACCGGCGATAACAAGCGCTCTCTTCAGACCTCCCATGAGGGTACCTGTGGAAGGGGTGACGGAAAGAACCCCAAACGGGGACAGTCAGCTCGACTCAAGCCTGCCCCTTCGCTCCCGCATCTGCGCCATGACTTGAAGCGCAACTGACAGGGCTTCCTTCCCTTCCCTGCCCGTGGCAAGCGCAGTTTTGCGGTGCTCCCCGATCTCAAGCAAGAAAGCCTCAAGCTCCGCCTTCAGGGGTTCGTCCCCATGGGCACCAGACTGCTCTCTTCTAATCCGGGGCTGACCACTCTCGTCTGGAAGGCGGGTGCATACCTCGAAGCTCTTGCCGGAGGAGTCAATGGATATGTACTCATTCTTCTGGAATATCCTTATCTTTCTGAGCGGCTCTCGGGATACGCGGCTTGCCGTGATGTTGGCGACGCAGCCGGAGGCGAACTCGACGCGTGCATTCGCTATATCCTCGTGTTCCGTCAGGACGGGGACCCCAACCGCATCGACCCTCAGCAGCTCGTCCTTCACCAACCAGAGCACCAGGTCTATGTCGTGGATCATAAGGTCCAGGACCACGGCGACATCAGTTCCCCGCGGTCTGTAACTGGTCAGACGGTGGCACTCCATGAAGAGGGGCTTCCGTATCCTCTCTCTCAAAGCGACCATCGGCGCGCTGAATCTCTCTGTATGACCGACGAAGAGCCTTGCTCCGTTCTTATTCTCCAGCTGGACAACTGCGTCTGCTTCCTCCAGGGTGCACGCTATCGGCTTCTCCACGAGTGTGTGCACGCCCCGAGACAGAGCGTCGCTGGAAAGCCTGAAATGGTCTTTGGCAGGGACCGCGATGCTTACGGCGTCGACTTCTTCGAGCAGGCTGTCGGATTGAGGGACGAACTCGGTCTTGAACTCCCTGGCGACGGTCTTCCCACGCTCCTCGTCAAGATCATTGACCCCGATCAGTCGCGCCCCCGGAAGCTCCGAGTATATCCGGGCGTGGTGTCTGCCCAGATATCCGACCCCTATTACTCCAACCCTTATTTCACCCGAGGTTCTCTTCGTGGCTTGGGCCTCGCTCTGGATCCTGCTTTGGTGAAGAACCTGTTCGCTATGCTTTCTGCTATTCTTTCCGGAGTAAGTCCGCATGATTCCAGCAACTTATCCCGGGAGGCCTGCTCGAGGAAGCGGTCGGGGAGACCCAGACGGAGCACTTCGCATTCCTTCTGTCCGTGGCGCTCCAGAACCTCGAGGACCCCCGAACCAAACCCGCCTCTCAAGACGTTCTCCTCCACGGTGACGATCTTTCCCGTCTTCCTATACAGACTCGTCAGGGTTTTCTCGTCGATAGGCTGCACGAAACGCGCGTCCACAACCGACGCACTTATGCCAGACTTCTTCAGTATGTCGGCTGCCGCAAGAGCTGGATATACCATAGACCCTATTGCGAACAGCGAAATGTCCTTGCCCTGCCTGAGCACCTGTGCCTCGCCTATCGGAAGCACGTCTATACCGCCCTTCGGTTCTACGCCGGTGCCCGCCCCCTTCGGATATCGTATCGCGATCGGTCCCTCTTCATAGGACAGCGCGGTCAGTATCATGTCTCTCAGTTCGTTCTCATCTCCGGGAGCCATGATAACCATATTGGGTATGAGCCTCAAGTAGGACAGATCAAATGCCCCGTGGTGCGTCGGACCGTCCCTGCCCACTACACCACTCCGATCCATGCAGAACACGACGGGCGACCTCTGCAGACAGACATCGTGAAGCACCTGGTCAAACGCCCTTTGCAGGAATGTGGAATAGATGGCCACCACCGGCTTGAGACCGGCAAGTGCTAGACCGCTCGCAAAGGTGACCGCGTGCTGCTCTGCTATGCCCACGTCAAAGAACCTCTCGGGTATCCTATCGGCGAATACTCGAAGTCCAGTCCCTTCCGGCATCGCGGCGGTGATCGCAACGACTCTCTTGTCGGTGACCGCCAGCTCGGTCAGAGTCTCGCCGAAGACCTCAGTGTAGTCAGGAGCTCCACCCGAACTCTTCGGAAGGCCCGTTTCCAGATCGAAAGACCCGAGACCGTGAAATGTAGTTGGATCCTCTTCCGCGTGAATGTAGCCTCTGCCTTTCTGGGTAAGGACGTGAACGAGTATCGGACCCTTGAGTCTCTTGACCGATCGGAATGCGCCCAAGAGCTCATCAATATTGTGGCCGTCCAGCGGGCCCACGTACCTGAAGCCAAGCTCCTCGAAGAGAACCGATGGCACCGCCAGGTTCTTGAGCCCCTCGGCGATTCTCCTTGCCGCATCCCTTGCCCTCGAGCTCAGACCTCGCGGAAGCTTGCCGAGCAGCTCCCAAACGTCGTCCTTGATCTTGTTATATATGGGCGTCGTGGTTATCTTGACCAGGTACTCTGAAAGAGCACCCACATTCTCTGAGATGGACATCTCATTGTCATTCAGCACCACTATCATATCCTTCTTGAGATGACCTGCCTGGTTCAGCCCTTCAAAGGCGAGGCCGGCGGTGAGCCCCCCATCCCCGATGACCGCGATCACTCTGTGGCTCTCACCCTTCATGTCTCTCGCGACAGCCAGGCCGAGAGACGCGGATATTGATGTAGAGGAATGGCCGGTGCCAAAGGGATCATACCTGCTTTCATCCCTTCTCGGAAAGCCGCTGATCCCGTCCTTCATCCGCAGGGTGCGGAAGCTGTCTCTTCTTCCGGTGAGTATCTTGTGCGTGTAGGACTGGTGACCCACGTCCCATACTATCCTGTCCCGGGGCGCGTCAAAGACATAGTGGAGCGCGATCGTCAACTCCACCACACCCAGGTTGGGCGCAAGATGACCCCCGTTCTTGCTGACTACCTCCATTATCAGCGATCTGATCTCGGAAGCCAGTTTCGGAAGATCGCTCCGCTTCAGTTTGCGGAGATCTTCAGGCGAGTCGATCTTTTCGATAAGTGACACGACTTTCGTCCCCTATCTCCCGAAAAGGAATCCGGCCGCGAAGCCCATCGCGGCCCCGACAAAAACCTCAAAGGGCGTGTGTCCGATCAGCTCCCTCACCCTGTCTTCAGATACCCTTCTACCGTGATAGAACTCATCGAGCATCCTATTGAGAACTTCTGCCTGCTCGCCTGCAGCCCGGCGGACGCCGGCAGCTTCGTACATTATTACGAGGCTGAGGAGAAAAGTCACGGCAAAGACCATTGAGTCGATACCAGACTCGAAACCCACAACGGTGCAGAGAGCTACGATTGCCGCGGAATGCGAGCTGGGCATCCCCCCAGGCTCGGTTGCTTTGCTCAGGTTGATCTCTCTGTTCTTGACATAGTGCGCCAGGACCTTGAGCATCTGCGCGACGAGTCCACACATGAGTGGAAGTAGGATCGCTCTGTACTGGTGGTAGAAGTCCAACACTACTCCTCTCCTTCGTCCTCACTCAAACCGAGCTCTCCGTCGGAGTCCTTGCTTAGTTCCTGAACCTTGAGCTCCGCCTCACTCAGCTTCTTCTTCAGAGCCTTCACCAATCCCGAAGCTTCCTGACATAGCTCTATCGAGTCGTCAAGCCCGACCTCCCCGGACTCAATCTTCCCTACTATCTCTTCCAGCCTTTTCATCTGTTCTTCGAACTTAAGCTCCTTCATACCTTAGACCTCCACCTCGACGACCTCGCACTCAGCACTCCCCTGCGCAAACTGGAGAGAGACCGGAGTGCGCTCGGCCAGTTCGGAAGACCTGGTGACCAGCTTACGGTCAGGCAGCTTTCGACATATGCAGTAACCTCTGGAAAGGGTGGCCTCTGGACTCGAGCTTTCAAGCCTCGACTGGAGGGCCGACACGGCGCTTGCGCCGATCTCTAGCCTGTGCCCCATCGCGGTATTCATTCTCCTGATCATATCGTCCAGATACTGCCATCTCTCGAGGACAATGTCGCGGGGTCTTCTGAGCCCATAGCTCCTTCGCAATGCTTCCATGCGCTCGGAGAAGGTCTTCACCCTTTCACCGGCAGCTCGTAGAGCTCTCGAGAAGAGCCCTTCCAGTCTGAAGACTATTTCGTTTATGTCGGGAGCAACTATTTCAGCCGCCGCAGGGGGAGTTGGCGCCCTCACACCCGCAACGAAGTCGGCAATCGTGTAATCCACCTCATGCCCAACGGCCGAGACGACGGGTACTTCGGAACGGTATATGGCCCTGGCCACAACCTCCTCGTTGAACGCCCACAGGTCCTCGAGGGATCCTCCGCCTCTTCCGACTATTATGAGTTCCACGTCCGGACACCTGTTCAGATCGTCAATCGCCTCAGCGATCTCGACTGCGGCGCCATCGCCCTGGACCCTCGAAGGCCTCACGAGAACCGTAGCCAGAGGCCACCTTCTGGCCATTATGTTCAATATATCTCTGAGCGCTGCCCCCGTGGAAGCTGTCACCACTCCTATCTTCATGGGAAACTGAGGCAGGGGCTTCTTATGTTCGTCCCCAAAAAGACCTTCCTCCTTGAGTTTCTCCTTCAGCATCTCGAAAGCAAGAGCCAGATCGCCCACGCCCGCGGGAAGGAGCAGAAAGGCCTGCAACTGATAGTACCCCCTCTTCTCATATACGGTGACACGACCCAGTGCTTTCACCTTGATGCCGTCCGAAGGCGAGAACCGCAGGGTTGCGGCGTCGCTTCTGAACATGACGCACCTCAGCTCACCGGCCTCGTCCTTCAGAGAGAAGTAGACATGACCGCTGGGGTGGGCCTTGTAGTTGCTCACCTCGCCCTCCACCCAGATTTCGGGGAAAGTATCCTCGAGCAGGAGCCTCAGCTGCCTGGTTATCTCGCTCACCCGGTAAACCTTGGGTGAAGATGATTCCGAGCTCTCAGAATGTCTCATTCTAGTCGTCTCAGACCAGTTCTATCTCTATCTAACTGTCACTTCTCTCGAGCCGGAGTTCCGCCGCGCGGACTGTGTTCGCCAAGAGCATGGTTATTGTCATGGGACCCACTCCTCCCGGGACAGGGGTGATCGCCCCGGCCACTTCACTGCACGAGTCGAAATCGCAGTCTCCAACGAGCCTGTACCCTCTCTTCTTGCTCGCGTCTGTCACCCGGTTCACCCCGACATCAATGATGACCGCGCCGGGCTTCACCATCGCGCCTTTCACAGTATCCGGCCTGCCTGCAGCGATGACGAGTATGTCGGCCTTCTTCGTGTACAGGGAGATGTCCGGGATGCCGGTATGACAGACAGTCACCGTAGCATTCCCGCCTTTCGTCTTCTGAAGCAGAAGGTTCGCGAGTGGCTTACCTACAATGTTGCTCCTTCCGACAATAACCTCGTGCCTACCTTCGGGGCTGTTCCCGCTTCTCAACAGAAGTTCGACTATCCCCGCCGG
>Ga0180438_10009843_pt1 | contig 11815 bp, 9 predicted proteins | sample SS_ome_12_FD_132455 | JGI IMG/M metagenome (GOLD analysis project Ga0180438, IMG submission 132455) | Hypersaline lake sediment archaeal communities from the Salton Sea, California, USA - SS_3_D_2 metaG | ecosystem: Environmental > Aquatic > Non-marine Saline and Alkaline > Hypersaline >...
CAAGGCACCGTCGTGGCAGTGCGGCTGCCGGTCCAATGAATATTCCCCAGAATGGGTGCAGTCAAGACCTCGGAGGTCTCCGCATAGCCGATTTCGCGCTCAGGAACTGCTCCTACCGGCACATTTTCGCTGGCAAAACCACCTCATAGACATCCAAGGTCTTCCATGTGTTACCGAACAGTAACACGCCGTCACAGGCCTGTGATACCGGTGCCATACTTCCGTAACGCGCCCATGTTACAATCGGGGTGATGTAGGAAATTGTAGGGAGGTGAACCATGCCGTTCAGTATCGGGTTGGCCGAGCTCGTCATCCTGGCCGGCGCTGCCGGGGTGGTGATGCTCGTGGTCGCTGCCATCGTCGTGGCGGTGGTGAGGAGGCGGACGGGAGGCGGTTCCCGCCCGTGGAAGTGGATCGCCATACTCGGTTTGATCCTGGTCGTGCTCCCGCTGCTGGTGGCTGTCGCTGTGATCCTGTGGGTGACCCCGGTCCGGGTCGAGCGTGCGTACGTAGACGTAGGCCCCACGGTCGAGCCGGTTCTGGTCGAGCCGGTGGCTACGGCGGAACTGGCTTCAACGGCATCTGACGCGGCGTTGACCGGCACACCAGCGAGGGGCGCATCTGCGCCAACCCCAACGCCGGTCAGAAGCAGCCGGCCCTCCTCCTTGTCTATTGTGCCCAGTAGCGCTCTGGAGGTATTCGCCATCCCGCTCCTCATCGCCGGACTGGTCCTGCTCATCGGTGCGGCCATCGTCTCCGTCGTCGTGCGCAGGTGGCCCGAGAGCGATATCCAAGCACAGGACTCCGATGGAAGCGGACGCAGGTGGGCGCGGGTACGGTACGTGCTGGTCGCACTCGCCCTCTGGATGGCCCTGAGCGTCTTCCTGATCCTGGACCTGGGACTGGGCCTGGCGGTCTCCCTCTACCCGGCGTTCGTCGCTGCGTACGCTGCCTTCTGGGTGCTGGTGGGCGCGCTGCTGCTCCAGGGGAGACCCCTGCGCGAGAAGATCCTGATCCTGCTGCTCTTCGTGGCCGTCGTTTTCGCCGTGCGCTTCGTCGACTGGAACAGCCGCAAGCCGTTTCTCCGGGACTTGCACAGCGTCAAGGAGGGGATGACGCCGGCGCAGGTCGAGCAGATTATGGGGGCCTATACGAATGGGAGCGGACAGTCGCTCGACAGCCCCGTGACTGAGGTCGACGAACGAGGGGAGATTGTGACGGGCACGGTGACCTACCGGCACACGGATGAAGGCTGGGGTGATTCGGACTGGGGCGTGGTCACGTTTGAGGGCGGCCGTGTGGTGGAGGTTGAATTCCTCCCCGATTGACGATTTGGCAGCGAAGACCTGACAGGTTTCCATGGTCGACGTTGGCCTGGGGGTAGGTCGCGTGTGGGCGCAGCCTGGCTGCTTGAAGGGGGCCTACGAAAACCTGTCAGGTCTGAGATGTCCCCCTTTCAGATGCAGTATTCTTCGACTATGCCCGTTACTACAGATGAGATTGGTTAACCAGCTTCCGAGCGAACGGTTACAGACCGCATGCAACCAGGAGCAGTTATGACATTGGAGCAAGAACGTGAGTACATCCGGCAAGCCCGGACAGATCCCCGGGCTTTCGTGCACCTCTACGATCACTACTTCCCGCGCATACACGCGTATGTGTGCTACAGAGTGCACAGCCGACAGGATGCCGAGGACGTCATCGCCGAGGTCTTCTTCAAAGCCATTCGCGGGCTGCGGCGCTTCAAGTGGCGCAACAGAAACTCGTTCGCCGCGTGGCTCTTTCGCATCGCCCATAACCTGATTGTGGATTACTACCGGCGTTACGAGCGAGTTGAGCTCTCGCTTGAATCGGATGAGCGTCCGGCGGAGATGACAAACCACGCAGCGTTGCCCGAGAGAGTCCTGGTACAACAGGAGACCTTTCGGCGCATGCGTGCCCTGATTGGGACTCTCTCGCCGCGGCGGCAGGAGGTCATCACGCTCAAATTCTTCGGTGGGTTGCGCAACAAAGAGATCGCCGGCATCCTGGGGCTGGACGAGCGCACGGTAGCCGCTCATCTCAGCCGGGGCTTGCAGGATCTACGAGACAGATACACAGCCCAGACCCAGTCGGAGGTCTTGGAGGAGGTGGCAGTTTGAACAGGCAGCAGGAGCGAGACGTGCAGATCGGCGCCCTGGACAGGATCGAAGGCGCCGTCGCTGAGAAGCTACAGTCTGGACACGCCGATGAGGCGCGCTTCGGGTTTGCCGCCCGGATGGCGAACGCGACGCCGCCGGTGGACGAGGGTTTCCGGCAGGCGCTGAGAGCGCGCATCCTGGCAGAACTGACAGAAAATGCGGAAAGCGCACACAAGGAAACCAAGGAAACAGAGGAAGAATGGACGAGGACAGCCAAGGCGCGGGTGCGAACCATCAAGCTGTGGCGGGTTTCCCCAGGTGTCGCCTGGGCGGCCATTCTCGTCCTGGCCGCGCTAACCCTGACCCTTGTCGTATCTTGGTACGCAGGTATGTGGAAGCCCGACATGGAGGCTCGTACGCCTCCGGAGACGGAGACACACACTCCACCGGTTGGGCCCATCCCGCAGCTTGAATCCGCAGACGTCGATGCCCTGGCCAACCGGCTCAATGGAGCGCCGGCCCCCCGCACCGTGGTGGTCTTCCCCGGTGACTACGCGCCGGCGCTGGCAGGACGGGTCCAGCACGAGGTGGTGCCGCTCACCCTGCGCGGCACCCTGGCGCCAGCAGCCATCCAGGCGGCCCTGGGAGCGGCGCTGCCCCCCAGCGGTCTGGTGGACGTGATCCTGATCGGTCAGGACGCGACCGGCGCGGCACGCCAGGTGCGGGCGACGTTGGAGCGGCGGTTGTATCGCCTGTATCGCCCGGGGGAAACAGGTACAGAGGCTTTCGGCGCGCTGGAGCGCAATCAATACGTCGTTGGGCCTGAAGCGGCGACGGTGGAGCCGATCGGGGTGGTTTTTGAGAACGGTGTCGAACTGGTGGCGGCCGGCGTCCTCGATGACCCTGAGCCTGGAAAGCCCCTGCGCCTGGCGTTTGACTGGCGCGTTTCAGAACAAGTGAACGACTCGGTGGTTGTGTTCGCCCACCTTATCTGTGATGGGGGGCAGCTCGTCGCGCAGCGGGACGCGGTTCCCGGCAACGGGATGTTCCCGGTCGAGAGTTGGGAGCCGGGCGAGGTGGTGCGGGATCAATTCGCGCTCCTCCTGCCGCCGGAACTTCCGCCGGGCGAGTACGAGGTCCGGGTGGGGATCTACAATTCCACCAGCGGCCAACGCTACAGATCCGCTGGGGAAGGGGGGGAGCCTCACGTTGTTGTGCGGCAGTATACGGTGGAGGACTAGGCCCCATAAGGGCGAGCCAGACTTCGGAAGTCTCAAACGACACGCTGTCCAGCGGGTTCTGGGGCGTAGCAGGTTGGTTCTGCTTTCGAGAGGTTGGCCGCAGATTTCCGAAGTCTTGTCTGGGAGGTACGATGGAACGCAAGGTGAAATGGTGGGTTGTTGGCGCGGGAGTCGTATTGGTGGTTGCCAGTGTGTTGGTCATACGAGCAGGATTGCGGCCGTGCGGCTGGCTGGATATGGCCCTGAAACGCAGCGGCTGCCTATGCACGCTGGAAAAACATACAAGCCCGGTGGACAGTGTCGCTTTCTCGCCGGATGGCGCTCTTCTGGCCTCGGGGGCAAGGGACAATACGGTCCGATTGTGGCGTGTGGCGGATCGAGCGCTTCTGCACGTATTTCGGATACCGGTGTCTTCATCGGGGGCAGGGGGATACTCCCAGGATGTTGCCTTCTCGCCCGGGAGAGAGATGCTGGCCTTTGGCTCGACGGACGGTACGGTGCGGCTGTGGCGGTTGAGCGGGGATAAACAGGATCCCGAGGGCACGCTGGTGCACACGTTGCGAGGCCAGGCGGGCAAAGTATGCAGCCTGGATTTCTCGCCGGACGGACGAACTCTGGCCGCCGGTACGTGGAACGGGCCGGTGCGCCTGTGGCAAGTCGCGGACGGAACGCTATTGCGGACGCTGAACGGACACACGTCCGGCGTGGTCAGCGTGGCCTTCTCTCCTGATGGTACGACGTTGGCCTCCGCCTCCCTGGACGGCACCACGAAGTTGTGGGACGTCTCGAGCGCCACACTGATCCACGAACTGGGAGTGGGAGACCCATCCGCCCCGACGGGTGTGGCTTTCTCTCCGGATGGGTCTATGCTGGCCATCGGGACGAGCGTCGGCGATCGACAGCTCTGGAGCGTGGATGACTGGCACTCCATCCGGGATATGGAATCCACAGGGGGCGGGATGGGCAACGTGGTTTTCTCACCGGATGGGACGATGTTGGCAGCCGGCAATGCGTGGTACGAGGTGGTTTGGTGGCGGGTGGCGGACGGTGCGTTGCTGCGTGTTGTGAAAGGGCATACGGACAGCGTGAACAGCGTGGCCTTTTCGCCGGATGGGAACACGATGGCCTCGGGATCGCTGGACGGGACGGTGCGATTGTGGCGGGTGCCGGAGAGATGACAGCATTGCCCGGATGCAGCGAAGAAAGGATTTTTGGGAGATCGGGAACCTTTTGGGCCACAAAGACGTTCTTATATCGCAAGCCCAAAAGGGCGATATCCAATCACGAGGAGGGTAAGGAAATGTCGAAAAGAATCAAAATGCTACTCGTAGTCGCACTGTTGGCCGCGTCGTTGGCAGCCTGCACGGCTGTCGGGGCTGCGCCTGGATCCGAGTCCCCGGCGGGGCCGCGGGCCATCACCGTCGTTGGAGAGGGCACGGTCCGCCTGGAGCCCGACCTGGCCACGATCAACGTCGGCGCCGAGGCCAGGGCGGACACGGTGTCCGAGGCCAAGGATGAGGTAGACGCCCAGATGGCGGCCATCTCGGCCGCGCTGGAAGAGGCGGGCGTCGACGAAAAGGACGTTCAGACGTTCCACTACAGCATCTACTACGAGGAAGAGCCCATGGCGGTGGCGCCTGGGGAATCTGCCCCGGCGAGCCGGGGTGGGTACCGGGTCTCCAACATGGTCCGGGTTACCGTCCGCGACGTCGACAAAGCGGGAGAGGTGCTGGACGCGGTCGTCCAGGCCGGGGCCAACCAGGTGTCCGGCGTGACCTTCACCGTCTCCGACGAAAGCACGTGGCAGAGCGAGGCCCGGGCCGCGGCCATGGCGGACGCCAGAAGCCGCGCCCAGGAGCTGGCCGAACTGGCCGAGGTCGAGCTGGGCCAGGTGCTTTCGGTCAGCGAGGTCATCGGTTCTTCCCCGTTCCCGAAGGTGGCGGTCGAGTACGGCCTGGGCGGCGGCGGCATCGCCCCGGGTGAGCTGGAACTCGGCACGCAGATCCAGGTGACGTTCGCCATTCAGTAGGCGTCGAATCACGCCAGCCGGGGGCGGCGTGCCCTGCCCCCGGCTTCGTTCGAAGGAGGGCGAAATGGGGCGATACTCGAACGTCGGTATGCTGACGGCGATGGTCCTGCTGTTTGTCTACACCTTGGTCCTGGCGTGCGGCACGCTTGAGGTCGGGATCGAACGCACGCCCACGCCACAGGCCAGCCCCACGCCTGGCCCGACCGAGACCGTGCCTGCACCCAGCCCGGCGGCGACGGTGACTGCGCTCCCCACCGCCACGTCTGCTCCGGCGAGCACGCCGACGCCTGGGCCGCCAAGTCCCACGCCCGAGCCGGAGCCGCGGCGGATTCGGTTCACCGCGGGCACCACGTCGGCGGCGGTGGCCGGCACTCTCTCGCCGGGGGGAGCCGACCGGTACGTCCTGCGGGCGCTGGTCGGCCAGACGCTCATCGTGGACGTCGCCGCGCCCCAGCCCGTCCTCCTGAGCGTGTGGGGAGCCGATGGCACGGTTTTGAAGCGGGAGATGGGCGGGACGTCCCATTGGGAGGGTGAGCTGCCGTCTACGCAGGACTACCTGCTTGAGCTGGCTTCGGCCGGATCCGAGATCGAGTATCGGATGGTCACGACCATCCCAGGACCGGTGGAACCGACCCCGGCGCTGAACACCTATCGAAACGAACAGTACGGGTTTGAGATTCAATACCCCTCGGACTTCGCGGTGGAGGCGACCTGCTTCCCCGAGGCCACCATAGGCAACCCGGTGGTCAGCCTCCGGTTGGTGGGTGAACCGTACCACGCCGGTACCAACCTGCTCGATGCCTGTGTGATCGTTGGCGTGGACCGAAGCGCGGAGGCCAGGGAGATCTGCATGGAGCCTCGCCCCGTCGAGGAGTACCTGGGCGCGGAGGAGATCAATGCCACCATCTTCTCCAGGGGGGCGCGGGTGGGCGCGGGCGCCGGCCACGTCTACGACGTCACCAGCTATCGCACCCTGCACGGCGACGCCTGCTACGAGATCGCGTTGTTCCTTCACTCCCACAACGTAGGCGTCTATGCCCCCGGCACCGTCTCCGACTTCGACAGAGGGGCGGTGATGGACCGGCTTGTGCGAGTCCTGGAAACCTGCCGGTTCACTGGAGGATGAGCGGCAATTGCGCGATGACCCCGGAGATCGGCGACGTTTCAGAACTGTAACAGGCTGTTGCGAGCCGGTGACGCGCCTGCCATACGCTCGTAACGTCAATCTGGTACATTGGAGACAGAAAAGCAAGATAGCCATGTGGAGATGCATAACCGATGAGGGCGGGGATGCGTACGACAAAGGGGGCGGCTGGCCGCCCCTGAGCAACCAGGAGGGTATATCATGCTCAGAAAATTCAGCTTCCCGATCGTCCTCTGGATGTTGTTTATCCACGTCCTTCTTCTGGCAGGCACGGCCCATGCCCAGACGCCCGAACCGCCCCAGGCGAAGCACACCGATCCGTTCTGGCAGGTCGCGTATTGGAACAACGTGGCGCTCTCCGGCGAGCCGGTGATCACAGGCACCGAACAGAACCTGGATCACGGCTGGGGCAGCGGCGCGCCCCGCGCCGGCGTCAACGCCGATCGTTTCTCGGCGCGGTGGAACCGCTACGTCGACGTGACGGAGGCGGGCACCTACCGCTTCACCGCCACCAGCGACGATGGCATCCGCGTCACCGTGGACGGCGTCCCCGTCATTGATGAGTGGCACGACCACCCGGCGCGCACGTTCGTGGGCGACGTTCACCTGGCGGTGGGGCATCATCAGGTGGCGGTGGAGTACTACGAGAATATGGGGGAGGCCGTGGCCCGGCTGGCGTGGTCGGGACCCATCTCCCCCGCGGCAAGCTGGCGCGGCGAATATTTCCCCAACCGCTGGCTGAGCGGTCCGCCGGCCCTGAACCGCGACGACCAGAACCTCGGGTTCAACTGGGGCTATGGCTCGCCGGCCAGTGGCATTCCCAACGACGATTTCTCCGTCCGCTGGACGCGCACCTTTCCCTTCGAGCCGGGTTCGTACCGGTTCACGACGACGACCGACGACGGTGTGCGCCTGTGGGTGAACGGCCATCTGCTGATCGACCAATGGCACGATCAAGCACTCAGCCCGCACAACGGCACGCTCTACCTGTCGGGCGACGTGCCGATCAAGATGGAGTACTACGAGCACGCCGGTGTGGCCACGGCGTGGCTGACCTGGCACAACGTCGATGACGTGCCTACTCCGCCCCCACCCGACGTCATCGTCGTGGACGACACCGATCGCGGTTTCGTCACGGGCGGCTCTGCCACCGGCTGGCGCACCGCGGCCGAGGGATATGGCGATCATCTGACCTGGACGTGGAACAACGACCGGGCGCGGTCCAATTACAACTGGGCGCGGTGGTATCCCGACCTCGCCCCGGGTCGCTACGAGGTCTTCGTCTACGTCCCCGAGCGCTACACCACGACGTCGAGCGCGCGCTATTGGGTGGTCCATCGCGACGGCTACACGTTGCGCCGCGTAAGTCAGTCGGCCAACGGCGGTCGCTGGGTCTCGCTCGGTACCTACTGGTTCCGTGGCTCTGGCGGTGAATACGTTTCGCTGGCCGACGTGACGTACGAGCCGTACGTGTCGCGGCTGGTGGCCTTCGATGCGGTGAAGTGGGAGCCGCGATAGCAGGATGCAAGAGGCAGGGGGCGGGAGGCAGGGGGCAGGGAGCGGGCAAGTGGGTACACCAGATGCTGGATTCAATCTGGGTTCTGGTTCTGAGAGGAGGGTGTGATGATCCAAACGAGGTATCGCAATCGATTGGCTTGGCTGGTCTCGCTCGCTGTGTTGGCCATGCTCCTCTCCACGGCCTGTGGCACGCTAGAGATAGGCATTGAGTCTACGCCCACGCCGGGCGACTTGGCCGCCGCCACAGCGACCGCTCTTGCCGCCGAAAACGGGGAGCCGGCGACCGAAGTAGCAACGTCGGTGACCGAGTCCACCGAGGTCCCCCGAACCCCCGGGCCCACTCCTATGCCCATCCCGCCGGCGACCGAGCTGCGCGTTGCTTTCGTCAACGTCACGGAACACGGCAACAACGCCTGGCTGTGGACGGAGGGTGCGGGTGATGCCGTGGCGCTGACGAAGGATGGCGGCGTCGGTGACGTCAAGATCTCCGACGACGGCGAGATCGTGGCGTTCACGCGCGGGGATGGTCTGTGGATGGTCCGCAGCGACGGTGCGGACGGCGGGCGTCCGGCCGAGGAGCGTCCATTGGTGAGCGCGGAGGATTTCGCCGCCATGGAAGGACGGGATCCCGAGTTGGAGGTCGTGCTCAACCGCTTCGAATGGGTCCCGGGCACGCACGTCCTGGCGTTCAACACGCGGCTGCGCACCGAGATCGGCCTGGTGCTCAACGACGACCTGCACCTGGTGGACGCCAACACGCTGGAGCGAACCGCGCTGCTGCCACCCGGCGAGGGCGGCGAGTTCATCTACGCGCCCGACGGTCGCCAGATCGCCATCGTGACACCGGGGAGCATCCACCTGGTCGACGCCAACGGCGGGAACCGGCGGGACGTTTTCACCTACACGCCGGTCGCCACGCAGAGCGAGGCTCCATTCTATGCCCAGCCGGTCTGGGCGGCCGATTCCAGCGCGTTGCGGGTCGCCATCCCGCCGGTGGATGCCAGCACGTTTCCGTTCCCGCCCGCCACGGTCTGGCACATCCGCACCGATGGCACGCCCGCCAGCCTGATCGCGAGCGTGGTGGCTGGACAGCGAAAACTGCCCGCCCTATCGCCTGACCTGAGATACGTCGCCCATTTAGATGATGGACAGTCGGCTCCCCCGGCCGATCCAATCAGCAGCCTGCTCATCACAGACCTGGACAGCGGCGAAACCACCACGTACTATCCTCAGCCAGACGCGGGCACCCAGTCCGCCCCAGGGACCGCGGGCATCCTTGCCCGCCCCGCCGCCACACTTTTCTACGGCTGGGCGCCGGACTCGCAGCACTTCGCGTTCCTGGCCCAGTCCGACTCCGACCCCCAGGCCCAGATCGGCCAGCTTGGCGGGGACTTCTTTCCCGTGTACAGCGATGCGGATACGATCATCGACCTGCGCTGGGTAGACGCGGACCGGTATTTGTTCCTGGCGAGCAGTCCCAAGGGCTGGGACGTCATGCTGGGGAAGATCGGTGGCCCTGTCAGGGCCGTGGCAGGCGTGGTCGGCTCCCCGCCGGCCTATGACTTCGCCGCCCCCACGCGATCACCCGCTGCCGGTGACGAGGAGGACCGTCCCCTCCTGTCTGGACTGGTCTACCAGAGCGCCGATGGGCTGTGGTACGTGAACGCCAATGGAGAGCCGGTGTGGATCTTCGATCGCCCGGGCGCCGTCATCTCCCCGGACCTGGATCAGGTTCTGTATATAGACGGGGACGATACCTGGTTGGCCAACGTGTCCACCGGCGAGCGGCGCAACCTGACCCAGACGCCGGATCGTTTCGAGTGCTGCGCCCAGTGGTGGCCGGGCCGGTCGGATGCCGCGCCATCAGAATGGCCCTCTAGAAGGGATGGGGTCCTATTCAATTCCCGGACTCCGGAGCAAGAGGGGCCGAACTATGGGTTCCTGACCACGGTGCGACTCGATGGGACTGGATACCAGGTTCTGGACGATGGTCAGGTCTCCTTTGCCCTGTTTGCGCCCTCGCCGGACGGCCAGACAGTGGCCTACGACCGGGCTGCCCAGCCGTGGCTCTACCGGACGGACACCGGCCCAGAGCCATTCGACCTGACGCCCTACGGCCTGTCGAGCGACCCGGCGCAACCGCCGGATGGCCTGCGCGTCGTCAGCCCCGCCTGGTCGCCCGAGGGAAAGCGGCTGGCCTGGGTGGTCGGCGACTGCCGCCAGGGGGAGTGTGTGTACAGTATTGGCGTGTTTGACCTGGAGGCAGACACGGCTTGGTTTCTGCATCCCTACACGCCGGTGGGCGTGGGTGGCCAACCACCCGCTGCGGCGTGGAGCCCGGATGGGCGCTGGTTGGCCTTCAACGCCTGGTCTGCGAATGCCGACGAGGCGGGCCTGTGGGTGGCGCGGGCTGACGGAGGAACAGAAGAAGAATACCCTCTGGATCCCGGTGTCAGCCGGGCGAACCCTCACCCGGTCTGGAGCCCGGACGGACGGTGGCTTGCGTTCAGCTCCACGCCCCAGGGTGTGGGGTCAGGGACTTGGCTGGCCGAGGTCGGGACGTGGGATCTGCGGCCGCTCGACCTACCGCCGGACGCCCTGGTCGTGGATTGGGTCGGCTTGCCGTAGGGCGGCGGGCATGGAACCCGCCCTGTAGGAGTTGCAATGATCAGAAGAAGAATCCGCGATGTGTCTGTGTTGCTCATCTTGCTTCTGGCACTCATCCTACTTGTCTCCAGTGCCTGCGGCACGCTCGACGTGGGCGTCCTAGACACACCCGCGCCCGGCCAGACGGTCGCCGCGACAACGCCGGCCATCGCTGCGACGGACCCGGCGACCAGCTCGCCCTCAGCCGAAGTCGCCACGCCGGCGCCTCCGGCCACGTTGGAGACCGTGCCGCCTACACCGAGTGAATCAGTCACTCCCGTCCCAGATTCAGCGCCGGGTGGTCTCGCGTTGCCACGGTCCCTGTACTTCCTGTCCACAAATCGTGGCCCTGATGAGGACTCTCGATCTGTCTGGCGTCTTGCCCCTGGCGACACCGAGGTCGAGCGCGTCACGCCCCCGGATCTGTGGATCAGGTCCTTTGACGTCTGGCTGGACGACGGGCGAATGGCCTACGGCACGCGGGACGGACAACTGTACGTCGCCATACCCGGGCAGGAGCCCCGCCTGCTCTACGACGCAGGGCTCCAGGCCGACGACGCCGTGGAGATCGATAGCGTGGCCTGGTCGCCCGAGGGGACACGCCTGGCCTACACGGTGCAGGTTCTTTCCTACGACCCAGGCTCTCCCGGGGAATACGATGGTCTATGGCTCTTTGCCCTGGACAGTGACACACCGGTCAAGCTGTTGAACAACCGGCATCTGGAGGCTGACTACGGCAACATCAACGACGCTCGAAACGTCTCGGACCCCGTCTGGTCACCGGATGGCACGGCGTTGATCCTGACCGGCCATTATTGGGAATGGATCGACGTTCTTTGGCTGGATCCGGTGGCGCCCGATCCGAACGAGACAAACCTGCACCGGACGCACGACCAACGTCCGCAGTGTCCCCAATGTCCGGATTTCCTCGACCAGTTCTGGACGTGTGGTTCGTGGGCCAATGACGGCGTCCAATCGCGAGCAAGCGGCTTAATCCTGCTCTCCGGTACGAATTACGGTGACTTCAGCGACCTCGTCCGGGTCCGGCGCGACTTCAGTGCCTGGGAACGACTGATAGACGGGGAAGCCGAGGATATGTTCGTCTACAACGCCCAGG
>Ga0180438_10009845_pt1 | contig 11812 bp, 14 predicted proteins | sample SS_ome_12_FD_132455 | JGI IMG/M metagenome (GOLD analysis project Ga0180438, IMG submission 132455) | Hypersaline lake sediment archaeal communities from the Salton Sea, California, USA - SS_3_D_2 metaG | ecosystem: Environmental > Aquatic > Non-marine Saline and Alkaline > Hypersaline >...
CCAGCAGCGCTCAAGTATAATAGGCCCATCAATCGCTGTCGTCTGAAGGAAGAGATGGGCTCACAATGACACTGGCCGATCGGATCGAGGCCAAGGCCCGCGCACTGGGATTTGATCTAGTCGGCATCGTACCTGTTCGACCGATGGCCACGGCTGACCACTACCAGGTGTGGCTGGAAAAGGGCTACCACGGTGATATGGCCTACCTGGCTCGTCCAGAGGCCGTTGAAAGGCGGCGCGATTTATCGCGCATCTTGCCTGGGGTCCGCTCCGTGGTGGCCGTTGGGATCAACTACCACGCAGCCTCCCTGCCTGCCAGGTTGGGCAAAGATCCTTCGCGGGGCGTCATCGCCAGCTATGCCTGGGGTGAAGACTATCACGACTTGTTGGCCTCACGCCTGCGGGAATTGGCTGCGTTCGTCGAGTTGGAGACTGGGCATGTGGGGGCCTGCCCTGATGGCTCGACGGGCTCACCACGATGGCTTGCCGAGGGGGGCTACCGTGTCTATGCGGACACTGGTCCCCTGCTGGAGCGGGAGATTGCCTCCCATGCTGGCCTGGGTTTTGTGGGCAAGAACACCAGCCTGATCCATCCCCGCCTGGGTTCTTGGTTGCTGCTGGGCGAACTGTTGCTCACTGTTGAAATCCTGTCCAGCCAGAGCGAACATCGGGGCGCTTGCGGGCGCTGTACGCGCTGTCTGGATGCTTGTCCCACGGGTGCCTTTGTCGCGCCTTACGTCCTCGACGCGCGGCGATGTATCTCCTATCTAACCATTGAATTGAAAGGCCCCATTCCGCACCAGCTTCGCCCGTTGATAGGCAATCACATTTTTGGCTGTGACGTCTGCCAGCAGGTGTGTCCTTGGAACCAGCGCTTTGCCCAACCCACACGCGAGCCTGCCTTCCAACCCCGGCCCGACGCGATGGCTCCTTCTCTTCTTGACCTCATCGCCCTGGACGACGAGGGGTTTCGCCAGCGATTCCGAGGCAGCCCGGTGAAGCGAGCCAAGCGCCGTGGCCTGTTGCGCAACGTGGCTGTTGCGTTGGGCAATTGGGGGGATCCCGTCACAGTGCCGCCGCTGACGCGCGCCCTGGGTGATGCCGAGCCGCTGATCCGCGAGCACGCTGCCTGGGCATTGGGACGTACCGCGACGAGCGATGCCCGATCCGCTCTGACCCAGGCCCTGTCTGCCGAGCGAGATGGACGGGTGCGGAAAGAGATAATGCTGGCCCTGGGGGAGACCTGAGGGGGGCATCCAAAGGGGTTGTACGGTTTTTCTCATCGGCGGCCATGGCTCTGAGCCACAATCGTTGCTTTTGAGCTTTGCACCGAAACAAGGTATAATGTAAAAGCTGGGGCCTGATGCGATGGTCGCACGGTGCCTCAGCCAAGCTATTCTTTCAAGGAGGCGGTGGAGTGGATGTCGCCGGGAGTAAGGATCTCCTCGAGCGCGTTGCCAGGGCCACATCCTTGCGCGAGGGTGCGGAGGGCGTGGCTCAGGTCCTGAGGCTCGTTTACTCGGCGGGGAGGATCACCCTCAGAGACCTGTCTCGTAAATCTGGGCTGCCGGTGCCGGTCCTGGCCGCGGTCCGTGGCGAGCTGGAGAAAGCGCAAATCCTGACCCGGCGAGCCGGTCTTGTGCTGACGGAGCAAGGGCAGCGTTTCGTCCAGGAACATCTCCACGTCACGACGCAGCACGATCCGCTCTGCCCGACGTGCCACGGTCAGCGGATTGTGATCCATGAGGATCTCTGCCCATCTGTTCAAAAGCTGGCCCGTTATTTCCATCAAAGCCCCGTCGTGGATGTGACGCTAGATCAGGCACCATGCCTGCCTGAGACCAGCATGCGACGCGCCCTGTATATGTACCTGTCTGGGGCATTGGAAGGGAAAAGTGTCATCGTTCTGGGCGACGACGATCTGGTTTCAGTGGCGATTGGATTGCTGGGTCAGGCTCTGGGCGGCCGCCTCTTGTCCCAGCGCCTCGCCGTAGTGGAAACCGATAGGCGCTGGCTTGATCTTGTCCAAACCGCGTCCGACGCCGAAGATCTGGGCATAGAGTGTTTCCAACACGATCTCAGAGATCCGCTGCCGGAGAACCTACGATGCGGGTTTGATACCTTTGAAACTGATCCACCGTACACCAGGGAAGGTACAACGCTGTTCTTATCCCGGGCGGTCAGCGCTCTGAAGCCAGGCTCTGGCGGGCAGGGGTTCCTGTCCTTTGGCCCCAAGTCGCCGGCCGAGATGCTTGGCCTTCATCTGGATTTGACAGCCATGGGCCTGGTCATTCACGAAGTGATTCCCACCTTCAACGAGTATCAAGGGGCGTCGGTTTTAGGGGGTTCGAGTCAGATGATCCGTCTGTTGACCACCGAGGCTACCAAACCATTTGTGTCGGATTCGCGCTACAGTGAGCCCATCTATACGGGCGAATCCTCGCCCACGACGCGTCTCTACGTCTGCACCCAATGTAAGCGAGCGTATCACGTAGGCCAAGGGCACCGATTCGTAACCATTGAGGCCTTGAAAGCAGTGGGGTGCGTGGACTGCGGCCATACGCGGTTTCGTTACGTTCGCCGCGTTGAAGATTAATGAGAGGAAACTTGATTCCATGCCTCACATTCGACAGGCTACGGCCGCTGATTTGCCTGCCATCGTCGAGTTCGAAATCGAGATCGCCCGCATTTCGTTTCCAGAGAACCCTGTTATCGATCCTGAGGCCCATCACAAGAGACTTCTCAGGGCGATGCAAAAAGCGCCAGAAGGGATGTTTGTGTTGGAGGCTGAGGGTCAGGTGGTTGGCTGGCTGTGGATCACGATCAACACCAACTTTGTCACTGGCGAGAGATATGCCACATTCCGCAGTCTGGCTCTCAGTCCAAAATGGCGCGGTCAGGAGACCGCACGCTCCTTTGTAGAGTTCGGGATTGATTATTGCTGCCAGTGCGGGGCCAGGTGGATCACCGGCAAAGTCCACGTGAGCAATTTGCCCATGCGCGTCCTCTACCGCGATGCTGGCTTTCACGCCAAGCACCTGACGATGGAATTGCGCCTGGGCGACGGAGGCAGCGATGAGGTCTAGCGATGAGACATGACCATCTGCTGTGCGATCTTTGGTTTGCGGAGGACGAGCTGCTCAAATACGTAGAGCCTTTGCGAACTATTCTGCTCGAGGCGGCCGAGGCAGGTGGCGCTATCGTGTATCACGTTCATTTCCATCAGTTCTCGCCCTGGGGTGTAACGGGGTTTCTTTTGTTGAAAGAATCTCACATCAGCCTGCATACGTGGGTGGAAGAGCGCTACGCCGCTCTGGACATCTTTCCCTGTGGCGCGATGGACAGCCGCACCATCGTGCAGCACCTGGTTGAACGACTCCGTCCACAGACGGTGAACCTCCTCCAGGCTGAGCGGGGTCGTTCGGAGGCGCAAATCACTGCGGCCAAAGTTTGCCATGTCTGAGAGAAGGATCAAGTGCCTGGTCTGGGATCTGGATCAAACCCTCTGGTCTGGCATCCTGCTGGAGGGTGATCTGGTCGCGCTAAAGCCTGGTGCTCGCGAAACGATCGTAGAATTGGACGGGCGTGGCATTCTGCAAAGCATTGCCAGCCGGAACGACCCAGCCTTGGCCATCGAGCAGTTGACGACGTGGGGTCTGGCCGATTACTTTCTTCACCCGCAGATCAGCCTTGCCGCTGATAAGCCAGCTCAGATCGCCCACATTGCCCATCTTCTCAACCTTCAGCTAGAGCACGTGGCTTTCATTGACGACGACCCAAGCCAACGAGCCTACGTTGCCTATGCGCTGCCGGCGGTGACTGTGTTGGAGGCGGATCAGGCGCCGATCCTGCCGCAAACAGCCATGTTCGCCGTGGATTACCTGACCGAGGAGGCACGGCATCGCCGCCAGTTTTACCAGGCTGAGGTACAGCGACAGGCGGCTGAACGTAGTTGGCATGGCCGGCGGTTGGATTTCCTGCAGTACTGCCAAACGGTGCTTGTCCTCCGTGCAGCGGCTTCAAAGGACGTTCCACGCATTGCAGAGCTGATAGAGCGCACCAATCAACTGAACACGGCAGCCTATCGCTTCAGCCATAAAGACGTCGTCGGGCGAATGAACTCTTCCGAGTATCGTCTGGTCGTCGCCCAGATGTCGGATCGCTTTGGCGACTATGGCACCGTGGGCGTCATGATCGTCCATCAACTAGACCAGCAGTGGCGGATAGAGGTGCTGCTCGTGTCGTGCCGGGTCATGGGTCGAGGGGTCGGTGAGGCCCTGCTGTGCTACGGGCTGCAGCAGGCCAGGGTGCAAGGTTTGCAGTCTTTGCACGCCCTGTATCGCAGGACGGCGTTTAATCGGGCGATGCACCTGCTATTCGTCACCCATGGCTTCAGGCGCGGCAAACAAAAGGACGGGATGGTCGCTTTTACGCACGACCTCGAGGTTATCCCCGACTATCCAACCTGGATAGACGTTCAAGTCACGTGAAGAGTGTAGAAGAACGCGTCCGATCGATCATAGCGGCCATCACTGGCTACGGGCCCGACAGTTTCGGTGCTGACACACCTCTGTTCCGTGGCGGCCTTGAGTTGGACTCGCTGTCTGGGGTTGAGCTCATTTTGCGCCTGGAGCGTGAGTTTGGCATCTCTATCGCTGACGAGGACCTGGACCTGGCCTCCCTTCACTCCGTGCAGACCCTTTGCCACTTTATTGTTGAGAGTGGCCGGGAATAGAGCCAGTTCTCCTGTTTACGCCACCTCTCGCCGCATGGTCAACGCGCCCAGGGCAATGAGTAGAGCTGCAAAGCCCGCCAGCACGGCCAGGTTTGGCCAGATGTCTGCCAGTCCCCAGCCCTTGAGCATTACGTCGCGCAGCGCACGGTTGGCATAGGTCAACGGCATGAGATAGGCCAGTGGCTGAAGGTAGGTGGGCATCTCTTCTACGGCCCAGAACGTGCCACTCAGCAGGATCTGGGGAATGATGAGCAGTGGGATAAACTGCACCACCTGAAACTCGTTGCGCGCAAAGGCCGAGGCCAGGATGCCCAGGCTGAGGCCTACCGCGGCCAGCAAGGCGACGACGAGGAAGAGCAGGCTGAGACTGCCCAGATAGTGGATCTTGAGCACCCAGACGGTGAAAAAGAGGATCACCCCTGCCTGGATCAAGGCAAAAAGCCCCAGACCGACCATGTAGCCCAGGACGATCTCCAGGCGGGTGGTTGGCGTAGCCAGCAGGCGCTCCATCGTGCCTTGCGTGCGCTCCCGTAGAAAAGAGACACAGGTCAGGAGAAAGACAAAAAAGAGCGCCAACAGTGCGATGTAGACTGGCGCGACAAAGTCCATTGTGTCGAATTCTGCGCCGGCAAAGAGATACGTCGCCTCAACTTTGATGGGCAGTTTTGCCTCTTCCTCGCTCGGTTTCGGTACACCGGGCAGTCCAATGCCCGTCGAAACCAGTCCGGCCAATGCTTTCATGGCTGCTTCGCTCACGCGCGCAGAGATCATCACGCTCCGCGTCGGGTTGGAGCCCTCGAGTCGCAGGTCAACCGCTGCCTGCCGATTCTGCTGGAACTTGGCCGAGAAGGTCTCTGGAAAGACGAACACCCCTTGGACTGTGCCATCGCGCGGCCGGGCGTCAGTCTCGTCCCGGCGCAGCGTCACCAACTCAAAGGCCTGGCTGGCAGCCAGTTCGTCGGCAATGCGCTTCCCGAGGCTGATCTTGCCCGCTAGCGGGATCGATAATCCCTCGTCCTCGTTCACTATGCCCAGCGGGATGGCAGCCGGCTCGGTGCGGAAAAGGATCGCCCCCAGTGCCAGCACGAGCATAGGCACAAAGACCAACAGTCCCACTGTCCGGCGATCGCGCAATACCTGCCGCGTGACGCGGCGAGCCAGGGCAAAGATGCGTCGCGCGTTCATTTCTCTTCTCCTCCGGCGTTGCTCTGAGCGAACTGTAAGAACGCCTCCTCTAGCGTGGCCGTACCTGCCTGGGCGCGCAGATCGGTGGCCGAACCTTCGGCCAGCAATTTGCCCTGGCGGATAAATCCCAGCCGGTCACATCGTTCGGCTTCGTCCATGACGTGGCTGGAAACGATGAGCGTCACGCCCTCGTCAGCGACGCGGCGAAAGTATGACCAGAACGTGGCCCGTAACTGGGGATCTATGCCTACCGTCGGTTCGTCCAATAGGAGGAGGCGGGGGCGATGCACCAACGCGCAGGCCAGCGAGGTGCGCTGTTTCATCCCGCCGGAGAGGGTGCGCACCAGGCTGTCGGCCCGGTCTTGCAGGTCTACCAGTGCGATCAACTCGTCTACCCGCGCCTGGCTGACGCCGCCGCACATCTCGGCAAAGAAGGCGATATTCTCTCGCAGGGTCAACTCCTCATAGAGAGCACTGGCCTGGGTCATGTACCCCACCTGGTAGAGGATGGCTTTGCTGGGCATGGCCTGGCCCAGAACGGTGATACTTCCCGAGTTGGGTTTTAACAGGCCGGTCAACAGCCGGATCAGCGTCGTTTTGCCGGAACCGTTTGGCCCCAGCAGGCCATAGATCTCGCCAGCCTGGACGGTCAGATCTATCCCATCTACGGCGCGGATGGGACCAAAATGCTTGTGCAACGCTTTGGTTTCCACGATCGGCTCCACGTGCTCTTCTCCTGTCTGGCCGGAGGGTTATGTCTTCGGCTCTCCCTGTCCCTTCTCAAAGACCAATGTGTAGGCGAAAACGCTGCCCATCTTCTCCTTAAGCCGGAATCCAGCACTGGCCGCCAATCGTATGAGTGTTTTGGCCCTGGGATAGTCGGGATCGGGCAACAACTCGCTGAAGGCCAGAGTGCCCGAGGGGGATAACACCCGGTAGAACTCCTTCATTGCCTTCTCTGGGGTAGGGATCTCGCCGATGACCGCGATCATGAAAACCGCGTCAAAGGAGCCATCTTCAAAAGGCAGGTCGAGCGCGTCCGCCAGGCGAGCTTCGACGTTCTTGATACCTGCCGCCTGAGCCCTGCGTGTGACGCGTTCGATCATTTTGGACTCAATGTCGATCGCCACCACTTTGCCTTCGTCTCCCACCCTACAGGCCGTGGCCATGGTGTAGGTCCCATTTCCAGGGCCGACTTCCAGCACGGTCATCCCGGGTTCGATGCCGTGGCGGATCGGCATCTCGGCCGGCGGTTGAATCCTGCGCCGCAAGGGGTTATCAATGGCATTGGCCATGAACTGGGGCATCGGGAATTTGTAGACGGCACGCACGATCTTGGCCAGCGTGAGCCAGAGAATGGCAATCACTGGCAATCCGACGACAGCGTACAACAGAACTCGCAGCGCAGTGCTCACTGTTACACCTCCAAACTGGCATCTTCCAGTAGGGCGGATTGCCAATCCGCCCTACCCTGAGCGCAGTGCTCACTGTTGCACCTCCAAACTGGCATCGCTTTTGTTGTCGCGATGCAGTCATGCTTTCGCCTGCAGAGGTTTCAAAACTCCATGCAAAAAGATGTCCACGAGCCCCTCCACCCAATCCATGTCCGGCAGATCCAGCGTCCTCGCTGGTTTAGCAACGTATTCGGTGATGATGTACCCCGCTATCAGGCTGAACAGGGTGCGATTGAACACAAAGGGCGAGAGGTCACGCAGCCGGCCTCGCTCGGCATCCAAGGCAACTAGCCGCTGATAGAATGCCATAAAATGAGGGAACAACTGGGGCGGGAAGGTGACGACTGCAGTTCCATTGCGCTCCTGGGCATCAATCAGGGCCAGCCGGATGTAATCTTCGTGGTTGGCGAATAATCCGACGATAGCACGAACTGTTTTTCGCAGGAGGTCGCCCGCCGTGTCGGCCTCTGTTTTCTCAAGCAGCTCAAGCGCCTCTTCAAACGGGGCAGCCTCCTCCAATAGGGCGGCGAATATTCCGTCTTTACCGGCAAAATGATTGTAAATGGCTGCTGGCGTGATACCGACTGCCCGCGCGATCTGCCGCATGCCAGTGGCAGCATATCCCTGGCGGAGAAATAGGTTCTTGGCTGCATCCAGAATGGCCCTGCGCGTTCGTTCTCCTTTGGTAGGTTGGGTTTCTTTGGCCATATGTTCCCTCTATTAAACGAACGTTCGTTTATACTTTAACACAGAAACAGGATTTTGTCAAGCCTGTTGTCCTGGTTTGGAGCTTTTCCACGTGCTCCGACCGCCGTTCTTTTGGCAGGGCGCTCGCCCTGTGCTATACTATGGCCATAGAATATAAAAATGTGGATCCTGACCAACGATGGGAAGTGAAATGGAGACTGAAGGTGCGTGGGTTGTGCGTCAGGTCACGCCGGCCGATGAAAGCCGGTTGAGACAATTGATCGCCCGGGCGGAGCGGGTGACGCTGCACTTTCGGGTCGAAGACCTGGCCGATTATCTGACTAGGGCGCCGTTCTTGCTGGCCGAAGAAGCGGGAAAGCTGCGGGGCTTTCTGGCCTTTTTCGTGCGTCATGCTTCGCGGGTGCTATTGGCTGCTGCCGCCCTGGCGGACGATTGGACTGTTTTTTCCTGGATCGACCGGTTGCTCCCTCCCTGCGTAGCCCACCTGCAGACCTGTGGCGTCCGCTCGCTCTCTTATATCGGCTCGGCTACCTGGCTCGCCGAGGCGCTCCAGGCACGCGGATTTCATCTGATCAGTCGTATCGTCGCCTACGAAAAGATAGGATGGAGGATCCCAGCGGCGGGCAACCAGGGGGTGCAGGTGCGCGCCGTTCAGCCGGCTGACTTTTCAGCGCTGGTCTCCTTGGATGCGCTGGCTTTTCATCCTCTGTGGCGCAACTCGGCCGAGACGTTCCGGCGGTGGCGAGCAACGGTTCCCTATTTCGTGGTCGCTGTGGCCGGGCAAGACGTCGTTGGCTACTGTTATTGCTCGGTGAGCGAACAGCGACAGGGCCACCTGATCCGCGTGGCCGTGCACCCGGCCTGGCAGGGACGGGGTGTCGGTACGCGGCTGATGGCCGAAGCGGTGGGGTTCTTTCAGAAAGCCGGTGTGCGACGCGTCACCCTGAACACACAGGAGGAAAATGCGCCCGCACAGCGGCTGTATCGCAGGTTTGGGTTTAGTCCGATGGGGCGAGAGGCAATCGCGCTGTGGCGGGACCTATAAAGGGGATTCAGGGGCGTCCAGGCTGCCAGCTAAAAAAGTCGTGTGCCCAAAAAAAGAAACCTTGGCTGCAACCGCTGCTCACCGACAATTCGGATCACCTTGTGTCTCAGTTTCTGGAGAATGGTGTGCCGTCGTCCGGTGGGGGCCCTCCGGTGTTTAGGGCATGGATCATGACCGAGAGCGCTTTGCTCTCGCTGTTGAGCAAGGCAGCTTCCTCGCGTAACAAAGAGGGCAGGTCGGCGATGGCAAGAAGCCGCTGCTTGACTGGCAGTGTCACTTGCAAGAGCATAGCGGTGAGGTAGGCCACCGATGCTGGATCGCCAGGGGGGCGCTGCAACTTGATCTCCGCCCCAATTGCCTGGGATAGCAACTGTAGGTAGGCGGCCAACAGTTTCGTGCCTCGCTCGGCCAGGGGTCTGACTTCGGGTGCGTCCACGGCTGCCAGCGGGAATGGTTCCATCTGTCCGACCAGATAGGGCTTCTCATGCAGGATGCCACGCAGCCGGAAACGCTCTTCTCCCACGGTGGTGATGTGCCATAGACCTTTGGCCTTCTTTTCCACACCCAGGATGCGGGCTGTAGTGCCGACCTTGTGTGGCAATGCCGACCCGCCCACCTCCACGCCCTCCTTGATGAAAGTTACGCCAAAGATCGGCTCAGTGCTCAGGCAGTCGTCTAGCATCTGTTGGTAACGCGACTCAAAGATCTGCAATGGCAATGTCATGCCCGGAAAGAGCACCGTGTTGAGGGGAAACAGGGGCAATTGTCCATCTTTGATCGGCATAATTGTCCTTATTCGAGGTGGATGATCTCCGCCTCCAGCACTTCCTCTCCGAGGGTGAGGAGACCCACTGATGGGGACTCGACGGTGTCCTGGCATACGGCGCCGGGATTAAAGAAGAACTGACCACCTGTCCAGGCCCTGAAGGATTTGTGCGTATGCCCAAATACGATAATGTCGGCCCAGGGGAAGCGACGGCCTAGCTGGCGTACGATGCGCTGAGTGAGGTGCGCGCGTTTGAGCAGGCCGAGCCAGGAGGCCACGATATCGAAAACCTTTATCGGGAACCCCAGCAACCCCGGCCAGTGGCCGTGACTCACGACCAGGCGGCGTCCGTAAAAGGTCAACGCCACGTGAGCGGGCAACTCGGCGCCGCCACTTGAAAGGTCCTGCACGTGGGTGTTGCCCCGCACGGCGATGACCGGTGCCACCTGGCTCAGTGGCTCCAGGGACCGCAGATCGTCCACATCGCCCGCGTGAAGGATCAGATCCACAGCCGCATTGGCAAACAGTTCAACGACGCTGGATGGCAATCGTGGCAGTCGGTGTGGCAGGTGCGTATCTGATAGAACGCCGATGCGCAGCGTCTCACCTCTGTCTACCATGCAATCGGTTCCTCAGTCTCGTAGCCAATTCCCTGACCAGTTGCTCCCGGTTCGCTGGTGTGACCTCGACGAGTTCGACATCCTCCCTGGCCTTGAGCCCTTCGATGAATCGGTCTCCCCGTAGCGCGATTGTGGCCAGCACCGGTGTATCAGCCACCAGGGCATGCAGGACTGCCTGCCTGAAGAGCTGGGAGAAGCACTCCATCTTGCCGATTTCGTCTATCACAATGAGCCGTGTGTGCGGGCTCAGGGCGAGGCTGGGCAAGGCGACCCTTTCAAAGGCGGCCACGTCCACGCCGTAGCGGCTGACGCGATGCTTGCCCGGGATCTCGACGTGAGCCAGGATTGCCTCCTGACCATCTAACGTGATGATCCGGAAGCCCAGGCGCCGACCAGCAGATCGGATCTCGGCGGTGTAAAAGCCAGACGCGGCTATGTCGTTCAGTTCTTCCAACACCCGGCGGACGAGCGTCGTCTTGCCCACGCCAGGCCGTCCGGTGAGCAACAAGTTGGGTGGCATGGTGTGGGGATTATACACAATATATGGTTTGGTGTCGAACAGGGAGAGCACCACGCCTTCGGCAGAGATTATACTTCAGTTGCACTGTTTTGCCAATCTCGGCGACTCATGCCGGGAGAAGGAGGGTGCCTGGAAGAGATCGAGAGAGCGATGAACGGGATCAGTTACCTGTGGTGGCCTGTTGATAGATCTCCTCCAGTCGAGCCGTGAGGTGGTTCCAATCGTGGTGTGTTTCCACATAGCGGCGGCCCGCGACACCGATCCGGGCGGCCAGATCGCGGTCGTTCAGCAAACGGACCACTTGGGCGGCAAAGCTGTCAGCGCTTTCGCCGATGAGAAAATGCTCGCCTTCGCAGGCAAGAAGGGCCGTGCTGGTTTGAGGCGTAGTGACCACCGGCGTGCCCATGGCCATGGCCTCCAATACCTTGTTTTGAATGCCGACGCCGTACTGGATCGGCGTTGCAGCTACGGTGGCCGTGCCAAGGAAGGGACGCATGTCGGGCACATAACCGGTAACCATAATGCGGGGATCTTGCGCCAGAGCACGCACGGCAGGAGCAGGATCTTTACCGACGATCTGGAGGCGCACGTCGGGGCGTTTTTTCCAGACACGCGGCATGATCTTTTGTCCCAGGTAAAGCGCAGTGGCGATGTTGGCGTGGTAGCTCATCTTGCCAGTAAAAATGATCCTGTCTGGCTGGCGTGGCGCCCCCTGCGGTGCAAAGTGCTCCAGATCGACGCCATTGGGCAGGACGGCGATCCTGGCCGTCCTGGGATCG
>Ga0180438_10009846_pt1 | contig 11810 bp, 10 predicted proteins | sample SS_ome_12_FD_132455 | JGI IMG/M metagenome (GOLD analysis project Ga0180438, IMG submission 132455) | Hypersaline lake sediment archaeal communities from the Salton Sea, California, USA - SS_3_D_2 metaG | ecosystem: Environmental > Aquatic > Non-marine Saline and Alkaline > Hypersaline >...
ACCTGTAGAGGGCTCTGATATTTTCTATCAATACATATTCGGAAAATTTTTTTCCGTCGATTCCAGCCTTTTTCCGGTAAAACTTCTGTTTTATATGGGTACAGAATGTTTCTGCATAGTCTATACTTAACGTCTTAACTAATCGCGCATAACTTTTGTATCTGTTCATTTCCATTTTTCCATTGAACAAAATGTGGTTCTATAGCGGCACTCAATTCATCAAGCGTGGGAAAATACCTATTATGGGTACAGATTCTCCGCGTAAATTGCCATAATCGCTCTATAGGATTCAATTCAGGACTGTATGGAGGTAAAAATTCAAGAGAAAATTTCTTGCTACATGCATCTCTCCATTCTTTGTGATTTTTTGCATGGTGATACCGGGCATTATCTATGAGGACAACGATTTTTTTTGAGGTAGGGGCTGTTATTTTACGTAAGAACTTTAAAAATTTCTCACAGCTCTCTCCATTGAATTTATTCTCCTCCTTTCGATAGACAAATTTCCCATCCCGTAACCTGACTGCACCATAATACTTCACACTCTTTCTCACAGGATTATGATAAACCACAGGATCTGAATCTTCTGGAGCAATCCACATTTTACAGGTTGTCCCGTGTAATTGAAGAGTCACTTCATCCAGTGCCCACAGCTCTGTTTCAGGGTCCTGCATCATCATGAGAGTTTTTTTTAAATGTTTCCTTGACTTCAGGATCAGTCCCTGCAATCAATGGTCTTGGTTTACGGTATCTGAACCCGAGTCGCCGGAACAATCGCTGGCATTGCCGTATACCTAATTGTACACCATACTCCTGTTCTATGAATGCTGATAAGGTCTTTCCATCCCATAGATGTCCAGTTAACCCGTATTCAGTGGGTGTAGAATGGAGTGCACGACTTATTTTTAAAAGCTGGTCTTCTGTTAAGCGGGGGGGTCTTCCTGGGCGAGGAGTATCCATCAACCCCTGCATGCCTTTGTTCTCGAATTGATGAACCCACATCTGTACAGTTCGTGTTCCATCACCCAGCAAATGGGCCACTTCAGGACATGACATGCCGTGGGCCACCATGAGGATAGCATGGAGTCGGTGGTCATATCGGGCATTTCTGGACCTCCGTATCTCCTCCTGCAGTTCTATTATTGCCTGCTGGGCATTCGATATGGTTAATTGTTTCATGGTGTTATTATAGTGCGCAACTATTTAAGTCGTTCGGTATAGAACAAGAGCATCTAAAATCTCGGGTGTAAGAACACCTGCATTGATTTTTTCTATTATATCAGCTTCAAGTGTCATATATAAAACATATATAGCTTATTTATAAATTTTTCGGCCAAAAATAATTTTCATTTGTGTTGAAAGGTAATATATATACTATTTTCAGATTTCTCAATATGGAAATCCCCATATTGCTATATGGACACTGTAAAAGTTTATATTTCTGTGATAAGATAAATCAGATATGGGCACCCTTAATAATGGAGAGCAATTTCTCTCCAGGAAATTCTCTGCAGCATGTTCATGGGCAGGTATCACCCACATCAAGACAGCCATTGCTCATCCCCAGAGTATCGGGAAGATTGAGCGCTGGCATCGGAATCTCCAGGAAGAATTTCTGGATCTCACTCCCTTCACCAGCATAACAGAAGCCCAGCTGGTATTGAACAAATACGTGTACTACTACAATCACGAAAGGTCTCATATGGGCATCAACGGTGCAACACCGCACGCGAGATATGAGGAGCGGTTGCCATGAGACTTATAAAGAGTGTTACCTATGTGTGGTGTCAAAAGTATCACCCATGTCTGGTGATATTACAGTGATTCTTATGATCCGATAAACCTGAATACTCTCTATGAGAGTAGCACCTTCATTCAGCTGATCTTTCAGTTGTCTAGGTTCAGTTCCTCGGATACTTTTGCCCATTACTCCCACATCCAAGATTCGGTCAAACGCAGGATCAAAAGATGATGGCTTTCCTGCAAACAGGGCATTGTTGTATGTTTCTCTGCCGCGCGCATTGTTCATGGAACTTAACTTTACAAAACGGGCATTCAAGAACCTCCTGTCCAGCAGTAATAGAATCATTTCCAACACAACACTGGAGATCAGTGGTGGCCTTCACTTTTCTTAGTAGTGCTCCCTGTGGAACTTCTCGACCTTCGACTGCTGTGAGAAGTAATCTCTTTCCACAAACAGGGCATTGTTGTATGTTTCTCTGCCGCGCGCATTGTTCATGGAACTTAACTTTACAAAACGGGCATTCAAGAACCTCCTGTCCAGCGGTAATAGAATCATTTCCAACACAACACTGGAGTTCCCCTGATGCCTTGACCTTGTTAACTAGTTTGCCTGTGGAGCCAGAAGGTGTCTGTGTGGGAGTAATCCGGGGCTGAGAGAGATTTCTTGCCGGTGAATAGAAGGGAGCAGATACATGATGAGGTATAAATCCGGAAGAACCAATGATCAGATAAACCCCTGCCAAGATACCACAGAGTACTTGAACTTGGAAAATCAGCTCATCCTGGTCTAATGAGAATATACTTCTGTGAGTTACCACCACTGCAATAGAAGATGCAATAGATAAAAACCCTGCTAAAATCCAGAAACTCCTTCTATCAATGAGCTTTTGATAGTAGTCAATCGGCTCTTTTCCCATAAACAAGCTTTTTGAAAATAATCCACATGCAAAGAAACTTGGCAGGGCTGCAGATGCTGATGTTATAAGAGCAACTAACAATCTGTTTGAGAGCTGCTTTTCCGTCGATAGGAAAAGACCATAGAACGACTCACTTCCCAATGCAAGAAAAAGAAACCAACAGCCACATAACAAAAGACCTGGTTTCTTAGATTTCTCCGCAATTTCTGAAACTTTCTTCATTGTCACACCTTCATGAATTTCTCTTTCATAGTATCTACTGCCATCTTTCCTGTCTTCACAATAGTAGGTAAGAAAATAATAAGGAAAACAGCCACTACTATAAGACTTCTGGATCCATAGTAGTATCCAGTGTTTCGGCTAATTTCTGTGGCAACGACAACAAATGACTGCACCAATTGACTTCCAGATGCAGCGAACAGATATTTTCCTCCAGTTTTTGCAGCAATGTTCTCCAAGTCGCCTACTGCAGCATCACTTCCGAAACCTATCGTGTAGATTACAACATCATTGGAGAAAGCAATCTCCGTGGCTTTAGGCCAATCGTAGTTATTGATTATAGTTTGCATTCCATCTGTCATCAAGACGATATATTTGCTGGCTCCCTGCCCCCCTTTTGATTTGAGATGGTTTGCTGCTAATGCAATGGCATCCCCTAAGGCTGTCTTTCCCCCTTCAGTCATCTTTTCGACATCCGAAATGAGATCATTTCTATTCGTACTGAGAGGTGACTCCAAGGATGCAAAATCCTCAAAAGTAACGAGGCCAACACGAAACTCGGGGTGGACAATTCTCAGAAACTCGGTTGCAGATTCTTTAGCATCGTCAAGTTTTGTCCCTTTCTGTCCTGGATCTCCCATACTGCCTGAAGTGTCCAAGACCAACATGATATCAGTTTCCTTTACTTCTTCTCTTTCTTGTGTAGAATAATAACTCAATACCAAAGCAATCAGAAACAGAACCACTGCTGCAACCAATTGCTGATTTCTCTTATTCACATCAATCCCCCTCTGTAAGTTTGTAATATACATGAGGTATTGCTTATAAATGTAACTATCGTATCAAGCAAAAAGTTCCATAATTTGCAGCTCAAGCTCATTTCACATCACTTAGGCCATTATACATCAACAGCTGCTTCATGATGGTTCAGAATTATACAAGGAATCAGGTATAATGCCTACCAGATCATCATCCTCGATGCCAGCTTCACGGACAGTTATCTCAGAAGAGAGTTTCTGGCCTCCAAATATCAAAGCGATTTGTTGTGGGTCAAGGTCGAGTTTCTTCGCCCCTTCTTCAATCAATTCTTCAATATGTGCATCACAAGAAATCTCCATTACTGTCTCAGTTTCAAGATTTCCGAAAAGCTTCCGAATACGAATTCTAAGTTGGTCTAAATGGGAATCCTTCTTTTTTCTAACGCTGGCGCTGGTACTTCTACTAGTTTCCTGTGGATCAATACCATTATTGTCTCTCGTTCTATTAGATTCAATCATTTTAGACAAAGCCCTGGGCTCTATGAGGTGTCCCGCTACAATTTCATTTGCCATTACAGTTCTGATAAAGTCCTTTGCTACCTCCGCCTGCTTGGAATCTAATATGTCAATCAGTGTATCGTTTAGTCTTTTTCTTGATACATCTCCGATCAAATCTGAACGCTCCATCAATTTTGACATTAACAATGAATCGCTGCATTCTCCATTGAAGAACGAATCAACCAAATGGCACATCACATTATCCCTCATCACCAAGGGTATGTGTGGAAGTATCCTAAATAACTGTCCTGAATCGAATGAAGGCAGTAATTGTACTATCTCTTTTCTGTCAAGATACTTTCCACATTCTTTTGCAACCTCCGTGTGGAGTTCATCAGGAATCAAGTCATAGACATGGCATATGACGTTCAAGCAATTGAATCCTTTACTAAATCGTTTGCATTGGAGAGCTTCGTTACACCACCATAGGATAGCTTTCACATAATTAATCTTATCATTATCTGGCGTTTCACTCAGGATGTCTACGACTTTATTGACCTCGTTTCTGATTACATATACTTTGAATTGTTCTAACTCATGTATCGCATTTTCGTAGACTTCTTGGTTTAGCAACAAAAACGGTTTCACATCATCAACCCTAACGATCCGTGTGGCATTAAGAAACTTCATCAATTCGGGATCTCTCTCGAAGTGACTTATTATGAGACTGGCAACGTCCTTCTCCAATTGCGCATTTCGGAAATAATCTTCAATTTCATCTAACAAATAATTATTTTGGGCCAAGTCTTTATGGAAATCCTTCCATTCCTCTTCAATTATGGATATTTTCGCCAAAAATGGCAGATTGCCAGTTATAGTTCCTTTCCTGACTATTTTCATTTCTTCCTTTTTTTTTGCAAGAAGATATAATGTGGTCAATCTGTTAAAAGCATGTATTATACGTCTGGGGTTCTTAGCATGAGCACTTACTATAATATCTTGCACATTTTCGTCAAACGAAGTCCGTAAATTTTGCCTAAGTTTTTGTGTATATTCCTCTAAATTTCCTGGCAGAAAAGGCGGTATTCTGATCATCACTTGGAAGATTTTTCGAAGAAACTCCTGCCTATTTTCTGTGAAATAGCCTCCTTCTCTATTGGCAATTGTGATATGATCAAGTATAGCCTCCTCATCACAGGGTATTATATAGATGCATTTAGGTACATCCATGAAAGCTCGAAGCTGGGCAAGTATCTCCACCAGTGCTTTGTTTTCACATCTGTCAAGGTTATCCATAGCAATCACAATCCTATGAGCTTTGCTACTAGTGATTATTTTGTTGAAAAGTGCCTCAAATTCTCCAGCCCATTCCTTCTTCGGAAGTATTAGTCTTTTTCTGATGGAGGCATTCAAGGAGTTCATTTTGGATGCTAACTCAGCCATAAGAGGAATAATTATGGACGCAGTGATAATATTTGCTATTTCAATATCGGTGAAGATATAGAGAAAAATATCGACGAAGATTATCACAAATATAAAAATGAAAAACGTCCTTAGGTCAAAAAGAAAATTTCTGAGTTGAGTCGAAAATTTCACAGGTTTATTTCCAATTTCCTCTTCTCGAATGTTGTAAAGAGCATCAATGATGGTATCCTTGCCAATAATCTTTCCTAGCTCTCGGTCAAGTTCAATGAGAAAACTCGTTCTCCAAGAATCGTTAGAACATTTCCACGAATCAAAGTAGAAACACTTGATGGTCTTAACCATGACATTGTCATCTCTTATTCTATTGAACAACATCTTTATGATAGAAGTCTTTCCCGCTCCCCATTCTCCAAAAAGACCTATATTGCAAGAAGTTTCAACCTCTCTTATCAAATCAAAGAGAACGTCGACAAAAACGCTGTGCCTAAACTCATCCTCCTCCTGGGTTTCTATTGGCTCATCATGCAACAGAAGTTTTTTTTTAATATTCTTCCTTCTCATAACCACCACAACGCTTGCTTTTGAACAAGGATACTATAAAAGTCTTTGGGTTGCATTTGTCAATTGATAGAATTTCCGGCTGATTATCCCATGATAGAACCTATGGAATAGGGGGGACAATATTGTTATTCATTTGAGTAATTGTATTGTACACCATATACTTGCCTGGTATCTCTATGATCTACATCTTTGACTGAGTCTAGGAAGAATCTGAGAGAAATCATGCGACGTCGCAGAGAAACCGAAAGGTTTTTATTGGCCCTCATACTTGACGAAATGAGTTGGTGCACATGGCATGGTTCATGTTAGAAAGAAACGATACAGATAAGATCGTGATTAAAAAGAACGTCTACTCGTTCTATACAAGAATCATGGTCAAGGATTTTGAATGGGGAGTTCTGGTAAAACAAGGCATCACCACACCGCTCATGACTGGAAGAACAACATCACTATTCAAACTTCCTTGGGAGACTGTCCAAGTTTATCTGGGATCTACTGCTGATTTCCTGGTACCCTTCAATATTTCACCATACCTTTCCTCTTTCAAAGTCAATATCCAAGGAGCGATATATGCCAAAGTGACCGATCCTATATGTTTGATAAAGAACATAGATAATTTCTCCGACAAGACTATCCATGAAAGAGTGAGGAACGCTTTGGAGATGTCCTTGATTTCTGTTGTATCACATCTTCAAATACCGGAAATCCAAGAAGGGATGTTCCAGCAGCCCTCAAATATCGCATCCAAGATAATGTATGAAATGGGGCTTACTCCACGTTATGTGACTTTAAGTGAAGTAAATATGCCTGGATTAGTCGAAAATGCACTTCACAATTTGGCTGCTAGCTACGCGGAAGGAGGTCGTATCAGGAATCTATCCAGTGCGTTAGGTAAGAATTCTCCGATGGTCAATCAGCAAATCTTGCAATGGGAAAATCGGGGAAATATCTCTGATTTTATGAATCTCCTGCTTCTTGCTAATGTCTCTGGTCAGGGGACTGCTCTTATTAGCCCAGGTACTAGTCAACCTCAGATTCAACCAAAAAAGCAACAGCAAATCACCCCTCCTATCTCAATGGTTTCAGCTCCTGCCGACGGAAATGTATGTCCTGTGTGCAACAGCACAATTGATGGAAAAACAGAAGTTCTTCAGTGCCCTAAGTGCAAAGCAACATTTCACGGAGAATGTGCAAGAGCATATGTTAGACAAACAGGAAAGTGTCCTATTTGTAAGAGGCGCCTCAAGATTGACTAAGAAGGCTGTCATTTTTTCCAGTGCATGAGAAAAGAAATCAATTTAGTCTTATTTTCGTACAATAATATTCGGAAGGTCAGTGAAGAAAGTCAGATTTTGATTGCTCTCTTGCAGATTGGGCAGCCTTTATTTTGGTCTAGGTATTTCTTGATACACTTCTCGTGGAACTGGACCTTGCAAGAAGGGCATGAATATACAGATTGATTAGGCACTATAATATCGCCTCCTGCAGGGCAAGTACCTCTTGCAGTTGCAGTCGTCTTTACAACAGCTACTTCTGGTCTTGAATCCACAATTAAGGGAGTACTTCTGATCTTTGATAAATTAAGTGGCAGGGATCGTGGCTTTGAGGTCCCTTTGGAAAGTGCTTTGCTCTCCATGACATTCGAAAGCAGCAAAGCTGAAGAAAATGTGTCCTTCAACGTCACTGACTGCAGATAGACATGAGAAATCATATGCAAGACTCTACCAGATCCCCATTCAAAAGCAACAATCAAAGGATCATTCTTCCGCAAGATACCTCCTCTTGAAACGGCCAAGACATTCACTCTTCGGCCAAGTACTCTTATTCTGTGTGAAGCTTCGTCAATCTCCCAGGTTGGTGCTCCCTGTAAGCTCCGGGTAAAAGGATGGGTAGTATTGACTATTTCAAGTTTGACAGAACCAGCTGACACCGAACCATTGTAACCGATAGTATTTGAGAATGTCTCCTCAATCAAATTGGTTAAGACCCAATCCGTAGAAATGAGGAACCCACCCTTTTCTACGAATTTTCGTATCTTCCTGGCATTTATATCCAAGACTTCTCCAGGACAATTAACAATAAGTATGTCATATATATCTAATGGTTTGGTGAAATCATAAGAAGTCAGCTCGAATTCGATCTCTGCACTTTCTAGAACTCTTTCAGCATGGTCGAAACATCCTTCTATAACCAGAATGTTGAGATTCTTGAAGAGGTTGGGTGATTTGCCTCCTTTGATCTGTTCCCATGATTGCCGATATTCTTTATACCCCATGTGTTCACCTTATCAGGATCCCAGACTTGATTCCCTAGATTCAATTATTCTCCTATTGTGAATGTCAAAACATAGATAGCTCCCGATGTTGTGTCTATTATCTCTATCGTTACTGTATAACTATCATCATTCTCACATGTAATGCAAATATCAGCCCTATCTGTTATAAGATGTTCTTTCTCAATTTTAATTTTACCGACGGTGATAGATACTCCTTCAGGAATGTCTTCTCCCCATTGAATTTTGAATTCTCTGTCTCCAGTGGGTTCTGCTTCCAAGCAGACTGATTCAGAAGAAGTTATTTCGTACGAGAAAGTACCCTCTGACAGGTGTGGATCCAAAGATTTTCCTTCAAACGTAAACTCAATACCCTCTTTTAGATTTAAATAGTAGGGTTTCTCTATTTCGTCATATTCATCACGGACTGTTACCATAATCGTAGTTTTCAGAGACTCAGGGTAGAATTTATCGATTTTGAAAGAGACGGTATTCCTTTCTCCTCTTTCTAGTTCGAGATGCTCAATTTTCTCAAAATCAAACTCATCAAGTCCCGATATCTCAATAGTGTACTGATTATGAACATTCCCTGAGTTTTTCACTGTAACTGTAATTTCTAAGGTTTCTCCCCAAAAAACAGGTTCAGATTCGACCTCGAAATCAAAAGCATAGCTGGTAACCATTTCCTTTATTTTTTGAAGTTCTTCTTCAATACTCTCAATTTGGTTTTCTTCAGCTTGATAGATAGACTCTTTTATATCGGTCAATATACCAGTCTCGAGCTCAATCAGCTTATTCTCTGTTTTTTCCAGTTTGCTGTAAAAATTCCCACCTGCTAACAAGCTATTCTCAACTTCTTCAACCTTACTGATACTGTACATATTTACCAGCAGAATCAATACAAGCAAGCCCACACCAACGATCTGAATCCACGACCTTTGAGATGGTTTCATAATGATGCGCTCAATAATAGTCTCTTTCCCAGACACAAATCCTCGAAACATCTCTTCTTTGGATTTTCTCGATCCGTCAATGTCCGAGGGTATCTCAGTCACCTTGCCATCGGAAATCGTAAATACCTTGAAAAACTCACTGGAAGGTTTTCCTTCGACGAACATCACAGGATCAATGACAAAAGCAATTGAGTCCTTATACAAGTTAAGCATCTGTTTGTGGGCTTTCTTATCAGCATCGGACATGAAACATGAGTAGCCTGGATGAGAATGATACCATCCAATAATGGGGTCTTCAATTTTTCTCTTTTCTCTTTCCTTGTATGCTTCTGCGAAAAGCTCTGGTGTTATCTCCACAGTAGTCCTCTGCCCCACTGACAAAGGTATGGCACCAGTAATCATGACTCCCCCATTCTCTTTCCTCCCAGTTATGACTCCCCCAACTTCAAGTCCTTTTTCAAGTTGGCTTTTCCCATGCTCAAGCATGGTTTTCAGTGCTTCTGGCGTTGCTTCTACACGTTCCATTTTGGCTCCTCCTCACATATATGTATGATATCTTATCAAATACTTCTGTCTTTACCCCTGTGAAGTCTCTCATTGCTTTCCTGGGATTTCTTCAACTCAGGAATATATTCTCGAAAATCGTTTTCTTGCTTTTCTCCAAAAATCTCTACATCAAATTGCTTATTTTTCAAATCATCCAGATTCTTAATAAGCTCAGATTTCTCATTTTCTAGTTTACTGACTCTCCTCAAGAGTGCCTCATTCTGTTCTTTTATCCCCCTTATCTCATCTCTCAACTTCTTGTTCTCTTCTCTGCCTTTAATGTATTCATTCTGGAACTTTCGGCGCTCCTGCTCCTTCTTCTCATTTTCATTACGCAGTTCCTGAATCCTTGCCTTGGCAATCCTTCTGATCTTTTCAAACTCAGCCTTTATGAGGTAATTTTCTTCCTCAACCTTTCTTCTTTTTTCTTCGATCTCTGGAAGTATTTTGGACTGCAGCCTTCTTGTCTCACTAGTTATTGATGCCACTGCTCTTGTTAGGATAGTGTCAAACTCCAAAGCGGGCTGGAGAGATTCCACATCCAAGACTGGCAGTTGGAGCGCTTCTTGTATGTTCATAAGATAAGTCTTGGCTCTTTCCAGGTCGGCTCTTAGTTCTCCTGAGGCAATCTCAGAAGGTAACTCGTGCATTATATTGAGGGGTAAGAATTCGTGATTCCCATTTCTGCCTAATCGATAACAAATTATTTCCACTACGACTTTCCTCTCATCAGATTCTTCTCTGAATGCTACATTAAGAGAGAAAAATCGACTATTGAACTGTTGAAGAGTTGCCTGCGTTCTTTCATCTGTGTGGGAAATGAAAGCATTCCTTTGAGGATGGCTATGATACCAGCCAATGATATATTTCTTCTTTTCTTCAAGGCTCTCTCTCGTTTTCGCTAGGAAATCTGAAGGAATCTCTACTTGAGCCTCTGATCCAACTGCTCCATATACTACAAAATCAGATACCAGAACAGATTCATCAGCCAGGCCTGATCCCAGAAGAAGCCCGGATATCTCCTTTCTGTAAGCAAGTGCATGGGAAATTATCCCGGAAATGACTCCTTTCTCAATAGAGATCTGCACACCATTTCCTCCACTCTTTTCTCATTCTGGTACTATATAAATTTATGGGTTTTCTTGCTGTGTTGCACAATTTTTCATTTAAATGTTCCATTTAATGCATTAACCAACCGAAAGCTTTAGACCAGAGAGAAACCAAACCGATTTCATGGATCGAGAATGGAGTAAATATAATAGAAAATTAATAAAGAGAGGAGAATTCTATTTATCTTTCGATTTTATTGAACAGTGGGAGGAAGAACTCGACGATATAAATAAAAATAAACGGGGGTCACCCTATGAATTTCCCCACTCCTTCATAGAATTTTCATCATTTGTGAGGTGTGTCTTTAATTTACCTTTCAGACAGTTGCAGGGAGTGTGTAATAAATTATCATTGTATGTACCAGAACTCCATTCTGCAGATTACACCACCTTATGGAGAAGGGTGAGAGCCATAGAGTATGCAATACCCCAGCAGCCTCCACCCGACAACAATGAATCCGAATCTGAAAATGAATCCGAATCTGAAAATGAATCTGAATCTGAAAATGGCATCGTGGTGGCTATCGATGCCACCGGTATGAAGGTCACCAACAGGGGTGAATGGATGAGAGAGAAGTGGAAAAAGAGGAGGGGATGGATAAAGGTTCATATTGCTGTCAATGCCCACACGAAAGAACTGTTAGGTATAGAAGTGACCGATGAAGGGGTGGGAGACAGTAAAGAACTTGAAAATTTAGTTGAACAGGCAGAACACACAGTCAATAAAAGGAAAATTGAGAGAGTGCTGGCAGATGCAGCCCATGATACTAAAGCCAATTTCAATTTTTTAAAACAAAAAAATATTCAGA
>Ga0180438_10009847_pt1 | contig 11808 bp, 22 predicted proteins | sample SS_ome_12_FD_132455 | JGI IMG/M metagenome (GOLD analysis project Ga0180438, IMG submission 132455) | Hypersaline lake sediment archaeal communities from the Salton Sea, California, USA - SS_3_D_2 metaG | ecosystem: Environmental > Aquatic > Non-marine Saline and Alkaline > Hypersaline >...
AAATATATGGGTTTTTTATATGTCATGGATTTCCTGAGTGCACCAGCTTGGTCTAAAAGTTGGAAATAAAGGTCTTCGTCAGACGCTGCTCGTGCGTCTTGCATCTGGTTTTGAAGTTCATGCCATTTCTGGGGGTCACTGATATAATCTGTGGTATTTGTTTTGGGGGAGAAACCGTTTTGTTTCACTTCTCTGGCATCTGGTGTGCCATGAAACCACACCATGCCCTCAAAAAGCGCAGCACCGATTTCCTCATTTATTATCTGAATGACATCCATGTTAATAAATAGTTGGTTTTGTCACAATAATTCCATAAATTTGTGACATGACTGAGCAAGAACGAATAGCGGAACTCGAAGAACAGATTGTTGAGTTAGAGGGAAAACTCATTGATTTGCAATTCGAATTGAAATACAGTAAGCAAAATGAGCTTATTGAATTTATTCGGGATTTGTATTTATCTCTACAAACGGTAGATGATAAACTCAATAAAGAAGAAATGATAGAAAATCTGAAGAAATATATCGAAAATTTTATAAAAGACAATAATTTGAAGTTATGAGTTATAACCTGTTTTTAGATGATTTCCGCAGACCCGAAGACGCATTCAATTATATGGGTTTGCCAATCTATAACCTCGAAGACTGGGTTGTGGTTAGGAATTACTATGCCTTTATTTCCGTGATTCAAGGCAAGGGGATTCCAGATGTCATTAGCTTCGACCACGACCTTGCTGACGAACATTATAAGGAACAGGATTTCGATTATGACGCACCAGACTACGAAAAAACGGGTTATCACTGTGCTAAATGGCTTATCGATTATTGTCTGGATAATGAAAAAGAACTCCCGAAGAGAATCATCGTGCATTCAATGAATCCCTACGGGAGTATGAACATCAAGTCATTGTTCGAAAGTTTTTATAAAGTGCACGGACAACCAGTTAATCATGCAGCAAATCCGATTTTATTGAATCCCAGTTTCAGGTATTAACGTCTGCCTCTGCTACTTGAACTGCTTCTGCTTGCACCAGAACTCCTGCTCATGCTTCCAGAACTTCTGCTAACACTGCTTCTCGATGGACTACTATAACTACGTGAGCTGCTTCTTGACGGAGCACTGTAGCTTTTTGACGGTGCTCTTGACGGAGCACTATAACTACGTGAACGACTTTGAGTAGGTCTGCTGTAGCTACTTGAACTTCTACTCGTAGAACTCGGTCTGCTATAAGTCGCAGAACTTCTTGAATTACGTTGATAAGTACGTGATTGCGTACTTGTTGATGGTCTGGTATAGGTTTCAGACCTATTATATGTGCTGGTCACACGACTTCTTCGAACGGGTTTATTATAACTCTGTCGAGTACTTGTTCTGGGTTTTGTGTAAGTCGGTGTGTAAGTCCTTGTGTTGGATTCACGTTGAACCCTTGTGGTTACTGGTTTCTGAACACTTGTGGTTCTTGCAACAGCAGTTTTTCTACCACTCGGTGCTGGCACATAACCACTGCGATATGTTTTCTTATAATATGGGTTACTCACATAAGACCTACGATATTTTGGATATTTATAGGCATAATATGGATAATGATAACCATATCCATAATATCTTGGATAATAGTGGTAATGATTATACCCGTACCAACCGTAATTATAATACGGATAGTAGCCATACCAATTATAATAATAAGGGTCATAACCCCAATACCTATCGTAGTAAAACGGGTCATAAAATGATGGGTATATGTAGCCAAAAGTCAATTTAAAACGGTAATTTGGCTGGTTATAGTCGTTGTAGTAATTATTAATTACCATTGGGTCATAGTCAGCATCAACATATACCGTATCGTAAACAACAACGGTATCTTTTTCGGGTTCAGCCAACATTTCTGCTTCTTTCTGCATGCGATATTTTTCATAATCGCTGAGTTCTCGTTCTTGTGCAAACAACACAAAAGAGAAAAATGTAAGTAGTAGTGTGAATAATATTTTTTTCATCATGACGTGTTTTTTAATTAAAAACAATAATAGTGCCAGAACTTTATATGTTTACGGTGTATTTATAAAAAATATCTTGTTATGAGTAAAGAAAGACTTTTCGAAGTAATGGGTTACCTCGATAAAGGATTCAAACCCAAATTAAATGAAGAAAAAATGAAGGGCGAAGACCCTTGTTGGGATGACCACGAAATGGTCGGTATGAAAAAGAAGGACGGAAAAGAAGTCCCGAATTGCGTTCCGAAAAACGAAGGAGTTGGTGGAAATATTGATGACCCAACCAAAGAAGAAATGGTGGAGTTTCTGAAATCCAAATATCATACCGAAGATGATTTCGATGTGGAATCAGCTATTTATTGGTTTGCCAATGATTATCACGGTGGACAAAGCAGTAATCTGTATTCGGCACTGAGTACATCGGAGTTCAGACCCGGACCGATGCATCGTGGCATTGAAGACGAAGAAAGCGAAATGGCTACCATGATGTACAGGGATTTAGAAGACAAATACGCTGGCGGTGGTCAAGAACCAGAACCTGAAGTCGATAATTCAGAGTGGATGGGATTGTCGATGAATGAGGAAGAAAAATGGATGCAAGACGCAGTGAAAAGACCGGGTGCGTTACATAAGAAACTCGGAATTCCAGAAGACCAAGAAATTCCAATGGAACTCATAAATAAGAAACTTGCTGAACTCAAGAAAAAATCAGAAGGCGATAAGACCCTATCTAAAGAAGACCTTAGATTTCAACGTCAGTTGAATTTCGCCAAAAACGCTAAAAATATAAATGAAACCATGAAAAAAGATAGCTCAAAGAAAATGCTTTTCGAAGCCATGCATAAAGTGGCGGGGATGCCGTTAAATGAAGAAAAAAAGCAATTAAATGAGGGCATCACATCTTTCAACCAATATCATTTGGATTGGGCAGAAAAGGAATCAGAAGCCTATCCTCAAAAATATAAATCAGAAAACTATGATATGATTCGTGATTATGTGACACAGAATAATCCAACAATTGCTGAACTTCAAACCGAATTTTCAGATTATATTGGATTAATACTACAATTAATTCATAGTGGGGATATTAAAGTGACTGTGAGTCCTGAAGAACTACTAAAGAAACAGGTGTTTCTAAGTGGCGATGAAAAGGTTGTTACGGGTTAATTTCAATTTTTTTTAAAAAAAGTTTGGATTTATTGTAACCTTTTATATCTTTGCATCGTATTTACATGAAAGAACAAGATTAATGTTTAGAATTAATAGATAAAAAATGATACGCTTACTCGACATATTATCACTGATGCTCGTTGCCCTATTATGGGTGGATGATGCGGAAGAGGTACGCTCGGTCGGGTTCGCAGACACAGGTATAGGATAAACTGTTTTAATATAATACCTAAAAGAAACCCGACCACAGAAGTGAGTCGGGTTTTTTGTTCTTTGACGTATTGGAATTTTGGTACTGTAGTTCAGTTGGTTAGAATGCTGCCCTGTCACGGCAGAGGTCGTGGGTTCGAGTCCCATCAGTACCGCTATTGGTCTATTGGGGTTAGTGGTTATGCTTCCTGACTGTCTATCAGGAGACACGGGTTCGATTCCCGTATAGACCGCAATTGGTAGCAGGAGAGGGTGCGTACAACGGGGTGCGTGCCCTCGCAGAGCGTCTTCGTGGTGTAATTGGCTAACATACCTGCCTGTCACGCAGGAGTTTGGGGTTCGAGTCCCCCGGGGACGGCACAACATGGTTTATTGGTGTAATGGGTGGTCTTCGACAAGTGCACTATAAGACTACGGGGTTTCGGTGTCGCCATTTGATTCTGGATGCATACAGCGACAAGTGCAGCGAATGAAACTCTTAACATGCCCCAAGTCGGTGGGGTGAAGGTGGTTCGATTCCATCATAAACCGCAAATTTACCGTTATAGCGGTAAAAAGTATCATATATGGCACTTTGTCTGGCTAATCCAGACGAAATTACCGTTATAGCGGTAAAAAGTGCCATATATTGGTACATGGGTATCATAAACGATACTTTTTATCTGGAAAAATCAGACGATTATCGGAAGATTAAATGCTGCGTTGGACGAGTGGTTTATGTCGTCAGGCTTTCAACCTGATATGCTGGGATTAACTGGCATCAGGGGTTCGAATCCCCTACGCAGTACAAATGAGGGTACAACGAGAGTGTAGTCCGTTCAATTCGTGACGTAGTTCGTGGTGAACATAGTAGGTGAAAGTCCTACCGCCTCGGTGAAACGGGGTAAGAAATCTATGAAAAGGAGGCATCCGCACGATGGTTAGATTCCATCACCCTCACCTGCTCGGTTCGTCTAAGGGTTAGGACACCACCCTTTCACGGTGGAGATACGGGTTCGAATCCCGTACCGAGTGCTTTTTTTCATAATGTGTATTATATTAAACAAAAAGTGCTATATTTGTGTAAAATATGATACATTATGAAAATTTTAGTTCTGGGTGACGGACTTCTGGGGTCACATATAATATCACAAGCAGGTTGGGATTACCTGTCAATGGATAAAGATGATATTGATGTTGTTGAAGATTTTGAGGGTTTAATCTATCTTATTGATGACATAGAACCCGATGTTGTAGTTAATTGCATCGGTTATACCGATACCTATGGAAAAGACCGTAAACCCCATTGGGAAATCAACTTCAGGTTTGTCGTAAATCTTTGCGATTTTTGCGACAGTCGAAATATCAGATTAGTCCATATGTCAACGGATTACATCTACGCACAAAGCCGAGGGGGGTTCGCAGAAACCGATATCCCTGTTCATCAAGAAACTTGGTATAGCTACACCAAATTATTATCTGATGGTTACGTGCAATTATTTGATGATTTCCTGTTAATTAGAGGCAGTTTAAAACCCACGCCATTCCCCTATGAAAAGGCGTTCGGAAATGTCAAGGGAACATTTGATTATGCCGATACCATAGCCGAACAAATCATTGAATTGGTTCGGGAAAACAGAACTGGTGTCTGGAACATAGGAACACCAAGTAAAACCATGTATGAATTGGCAAAACAAACCAGACCCGATGTCGGGGAATTTTATTCAAGCACATTGCCCTCAATCGAATTGGATTTATCCAAGTTTCAAAACAGAAAATAGTCGCATAGCTCAGTCGGTTGAGAGCGTTTGGGTGACAACCAAAAGGTCGTGAGTTCGAATCTCACTGCGACTACGATTATTTGCAAATAATTCTTAACGGGTTCGATTCCCGCTCCCAGAGATTAGCTACTCAGAGGGGATGGTGCGAAGTGGCATGGCACAAACGCTCCTGTAACTCAGTTGGTTCAGAGTGCCACCCTTACAAGGTGGAAGTCACAGGTTCGAATCCTGTCGGGAGCACAATATCGGTAAAAACACTGATAAACACAGTTTATCGGTAAATAAGCCGATAAATTCCTCAAGTGGTGGAATTGGTATACACGCTGGTCTTAGAAACCAGTGCCGAAAGGCGTGTGGGTTCGAGTCCCACCTTGAGGACATCTGGGGCAATAGCTTAGTTGGCTAAAGCACCTGCCTTGCACGCAGGAGACCGTGGGTTCGAGTCCCACTTGCTCCACAACCAGCGCACATGTTGGAATGGTAGACAAGCCAGTTTGAGGGACTGGTGCTCGAAAGGGCGTGAGGGTTCGACTCCCTCTGTGCGCACAATAATTACGGGGCATTAGCTCAGATGAATAGAGCACCTGATTTGCACTCAGGAGGTCGTGGGTTTGAGTCCCACATGCTCCACCAATCCATGAAATAAGGCGGGTAATATCAAATCCCGTGACGACAGGGTAGCGTGTCCGTGCGTGCGTGGGGATAAGTTGGTTGACCCAATCACGTCCTGTTGTCGATTGCCTTGTATTTATGTAGAAACAAAGTTATGATTTTATCCACGATTTTATTTACAATTATGGTATCCGTTTTCCTCGCCTATGTGGGTTATATTTGGGCAAAATACGGTGTTCAGAAAAGCATTAGCGAAAGCTACTACGTGCTTCCAAAGAAAAAGAATTGGCTTTTTGTTGCTTTCACTTGGTTATTCGCATTTCCTGCAATAATTTTAGGTAATAGTTTACTAATGCTTTTTGCTGGCGGTGGAATCGTGTTTGTTGGCGCAGCAGCAGCTATGCACACATTTCCGACACGAGCATGGCATCTCACTGGTGCAATCGGTGGTATGATTCTGGCTTGTCTCGCAATGATAACTCAATTTGGTATGTGGTATCTACTTCCAGCTATTGCTGTCGCCATACTCATAGCATTTCTTGTCGATAAAAAACACCTGATGTGGTGGGCAGAGGTCGCAATTTTTGTGGCTATTAGTATCGCACTGGGATTTTCAATATTTTAGTTGTCGAATTCGGCAACCCAAGTCAAAGTTGCCATTATTGACAACCACACACGTCCGTAATTCAATTGGTAGAATGCTGGTCTCCAAAACCAGACGTTGGGGGTTCGAGTCCTCCCGGGCGTGCAAAAATCTTTTAATTAATTTCACTTGGAAATCTCACTTAGATACATTATTTTTGTATTTATGTGAAAACAGAAATCATGAAGAAATTAATTATCTTTATCGGAATGCTGTTAATCGCAGCAAGTCTGTTTTCACAAACAAGACAAAACGAAAAGTATTATCAGGAAGCCTTTGCTGATATGATGGAAGGCAAAACTGAAGTAGTTCTAAGTGACCGCACACGTGTTGATGTCGAAACCGACACACATGTATTTGAAGTCGATTTCGCAGAAAAATGGGCAGAAGCAATAGGTCAATCTCTACATTATCAAGGAATGACAGGAAAACAAGCTGGTGTTCTATTGGTAATGAAAGGTTATCAAGAAGACCGTTTTCTTGATAGATTAATGGGTGTCGCAGCCAAACACGGAATCGATGTTTGGGTTTGGGATTACCTGAATAACACCTGTAGAAAAGTTAAAGTAAATATTGAATATAAATATTAAATCATGTACATAATTTCAAAACATAAGGATTATTATGATGGCGTTGTCGGTACTGTGGGTATGGACAAAACCATTGTCTATGAACGCAATACTGAGGAAATCTCGGAAAGAAAGAAATTCCCTAAGATATTTCATTACACCAGCTATAGTTGGAAATCCGATAATCCTGTTTTGAACCTATGTAATCTCGATATTGATAAAGAAAAGACCGATAAGTATTACGATGCCGATGGTTTCATCGTGGGATTCTGCGGAAAACTCTATTTGGGTTGGCAATTGTTTTATAAAGTAATGGAGTGGAAAGAAGAATTCGGTCATGAAGAGGAAATAACTAAAACCGATATCGTTTATGGTTACGAGAACGCAAAACAATATCTTAAAACCGAATACTGGGGCAGTAATGCCGAAGACGATATCAAGTATTTTAACAACTACGACCCCATAGAGGTATTCAGGGAATTCAACACACCTGTCTTCCTCTATGATAGTTATACTGACAGAGTAAGAAGGGACAGAATATTTTTCGTGAATCCCGTTCTCAAAGATTGGGAATTCTATAAAGCTGTTGACGCATTCACAGCATTCACCGAACTCCAAATGTTTATATCGGGAGTATTGGGAACTGGTGAAAAAGAAATAATTGAAATCAGCAATGAGCATAAAATAGAACAGCATGGATTCGACAGAAAATGGTCGTTCAGACGAGAACCTACCAAAAAACATTGAGGATTTTTTGAGATTAATTAAACAAGGCGATTTTAAAAAAATTAAAATCGAAAAGCTGCCATTTAAGGAGCAGGAAAAAATCAAGGAATTCATGGAAATGATTGGAGATGATGCTGAACCCGAATTATTTATAGCAGATTTTCGTATGGAAGTCGAAGACCTCAGTCTTGTTCCAATGGATATATTGGCTGAAATGTATAGGGACGCTCTTGTTGAAGAAAATTTTGAAGACGCACAGGATTTGGGAGAGGAAATAAAAAAACGTGGATATACCATTGAAATCTCGGAAAAAAGTGTATCTTTGACAAAAAATATTGACCTTGAAAAATGAAACCAATTAAAACAAGATACGCAAAGAAAATGGTGGACGGCAAATGTTATGGCACTATAAGAATAAATAATAACACGAATGATTTACCACCAGTATTAACGAGAAAAGAATTTCAAGAAGGAAAAAAACAGGGAATTGTTTTTCTGGATAACAAGACAGGTAAAATAGTTTTTGATGACGAAGAAAAAGACTGAAATAAATATAACTATTGTTCCCGCTTTATTCGAGGGATACCGTGAAGACGGAAACGTTCTGCTGAGATGTTTGCAGGACGATGAATATGTAATCAGGGCGTTTCAACCCATGTTATTTGAAAACATAGAAAATCCCAAGTATATATTATTGGGTGTTATGACTGGTAAGAATACCATTGGACTGAATGTATGCGATGGTAGTGAATTTGAGGACATTTACCACGAAAAGTGGGGCGTTCTTTTGAAATAATGGGGATGACTTGGATTTTGACAGCGTGCAATTGAATGGCGTTGTAAGCAGGTCGTGGTTTGAGCAATACCACGTTAAAACAGGTTCAAAACAATAGAAGCAGAAGACATTATGTCTATTCCGACTTCTCTTACGAGAGGGGAAAGCGTATTTGCGAGAGACGCTGAACTCGCATTTGCAGCGTAGGAACAGTAAAGTAGCGAAGACCCTGTTTTCGGAGCAGCAATTCCGAACCTATAATTCGGCAGCATAGGTAAAAAAGTGCCGATAATTTGGGTGATTAGAAAATCACATCCTAAACCTGTAGAAAGCACGACAGTCACACGTATGGACCGGGGTTCGACCCCCCGCATCTCCACAATTGTTTAACCTGAAATATTATGAGCGAAATGTTAGAAAAACTCAAGGCGCATCTTGAATCCCCTGAAGGTAAAGCACAAGCAAAAGCGTATTTCGAAAATCTGGCAAAAAAAGAAGCAATAAAAAAAGCGAGATTCGATAAGTTCGATAAGTGGCTTGAAGACAATGACTTCGATACGCTTTTGTATCGCTTGATACTGGAACACAATGACGAATATCGTGAAAAGTGTTATGATAAGGGATATGAACCCTACATGACCAATAAATTGTCGTTTGTTTTTGATTACTGTTGTGACCGAGGAAAGAAAATCAAGAAAATACCCAAAGAACTTCAATGCCCCTTTGCTCAAGTCGTATATGAATTCCGTGGTTACTATTTTGAAATTGTCTGGGGGCAGGGAAGCATAGAGGCAATATATAATAAAGATGATTTAAGACGAATATTTTGGTGATGAAAACATATGATAAATTAATCCGTGATAAAATTCCAGAAATTCTCAATGAAAAGGGAATTGAATTTGGTGTTCGTATTGCCGATAAAAACGAATATATTGATAAATTATATCTGAAGCTACAAGAAGAACTCAATGAATTCGTCTTGAATCCAAGCGCAGAAGAAATTGCGGATATGCTTGAAGTCATTGAAGCAATGGCAAGACTACATGGAATCGGTTTGGATGATATTAAGAAAGAAAAAATCGATAAGAAAACCAAACGTGGTGGGTTCGCCAAAAAAATTGTTCTCGAATGGACAGACGAGAAAAACGAGAATGTCGTGATAAGAGACGGTAGTCACGTCACACTTGATATGGGAGACAATAAACCACTTGATAAGAATTTCAAAACAAGTGGGACAGAATAGATAATATATTAGCCAAAAGTTGTCAAAAATGTATAATATGGCTAATATATTAACCAATGGCGCAGTGGTGGAATTGGTAGACACGCTGGACTTAAAATCCAGTGGGCAGTAATGCCCGTGACGGTTCGAGTCCGTCCTGCGCTACTAAAAAATAACGTTATGGAAAAGGAAAAAGAAGTGCACGAATTGTTTGAAACGATTTTCTTGGAACAGGTTGACCAAGAATTACGAAATAAGTTAGCGGAGAATCTATCGGAAATTTTCGGATTTGAATTCGAAGATATGACTCAACCAGAAATTTTAGATAAACAGTTTTTGGAGTTTCAAGGATATAATCCTGAAACAAAAAAGGTAACAATCATAACAGTAGGTGTTGGTCAATAAAACAAATGATATTATGGAAACATTTACATTTAAGGGAAAAACAATTTCAGAGCACGAACAAAACGTTGAAAATGCTGAAGGTTATGATGATAATGGTAATCCCAAATGGTATCAAGCACAAGCAGATTTAGAAGATGCTGTGACACTAAAAAGATTATTGGACGATGAGACCTTACGGAGAACGAAAAAAGATTAATACCAACATCCCCGATGTTCATCCACAAAAAGGCTATACCATGTGGTGGAAAGTAGAATGGGATGACGTGAATAAAGGCAGGGAACGTCAACAGGCAAAACGCCAGATAAGGAAGGAACTCGATGATAATAATTAATAGACCTAACACTGGATTCGTATATAGATGCAAGGACTGCAAGAAACTCTGGGTAAGTCCTTTTGATGACCAGAAGGAGTGTCCGTTCTGCAAAAGTACCAATATCAAGGAAAAATGAAAACCATAAGGAAAAAAGTCAGGGAAGAAAGACCATGTTGTGGTAAACGGGTAAAAAGAACAACTAAAAAGAAAATCGTCAAAAAAATTATTACCAAAAGAAAATAACTCCAAGTGGTGGAATGGTAGACACGTTGGTTTCAAAAACCAATGCCGAGAGGCGTGTGGGTTCGACTCCCACCTTGGAGACTGATGCAATTATGAGCCAATTGAGCCAATTATGATGCAATTATGGCTCATATGTCTTGCAAATATGGCTTAAATTTTGTAAATTATGAGCCGAAAAACAGTGGTCATTGAGCCACAACCGAGTATTTATTATTAACATGAACGAAAAATTTCAAAAGAAAAGAATTGAACTGTTACAAAAGGTAGCGGATTTCATATACCTCATGTTGGAAGTCAACATGCAGAACCAAAAACATTTTGATTTCTGGATGTGGCAGGGTCTGAGTTTGGATTACTGGTGCAAGGAAAGAGGAATTTATTTGGAATAACATGATTAGCAGAAAACGAGTAAAACAAATGTTTAGTCATTACCGTAAGAGACTGAAGAAATACGGTATGACTGAAAACGATGGACAACATGTGTTCAGGACAACTGGAAGTCCTTGCAGTTGTATGGCATGTGCTGGTGAAAAATACAGTAGAAAACAAAAACACAAAGACGCAGATATGAAACAAGAACTTGATGCCCTGTAACTTGCTCAAATGCAAGCCAGTGGCAAATGAAGAAAAAGAAAATCTTAGAAACAACTGACAACAGCAGAGTGTATAACCACACTCTCAGAAACTATCTCTACAATTACGGAGTCTGTGATTACTGTAAACCCCACCGTGGCTGTAATCGTAGAAATCATTATGGTGGCTTCGCCCACAAAAAACTCAAGTATCCATCATGGAAATTGGTTTCGAAAAACCGCAAACAATGGATGGATAAACCCACAAAAAAACTCAGGAGAGAATTATATTGGCGTAGAAAACCAGTAAGTATTGATGAACGTGGTGAAAACCGTGTGCCTCTTGATAAAATTTATATCACCATTAAGTGGTGATACATGGCGGGATAGCTCAGTTGGCTTAGAGCGTTGGAGTCATAACCCAAAGGTCGAGAGTTCGAATCTCTCTCCCGCTACTGTTTCCAATACGTTAGTATTCGCTTGGAGTGAAATCCACATCGCAGATTTTGGTGTCGAAATCAAATGTTGCGTCTTGAATATAGAGACCACCGCCTTTTTGCAAACTGGCTTCACTTACATTGAATTTCCATTTGATT
>Ga0180438_10009848_pt1 | contig 11807 bp, 4 predicted proteins | sample SS_ome_12_FD_132455 | JGI IMG/M metagenome (GOLD analysis project Ga0180438, IMG submission 132455) | Hypersaline lake sediment archaeal communities from the Salton Sea, California, USA - SS_3_D_2 metaG | ecosystem: Environmental > Aquatic > Non-marine Saline and Alkaline > Hypersaline >...
CAGTTGAGGGACAATAGACCGAGATACCACCGGCGCCTCTGTCTGACCAGGCGTAGTTGGTCACGTACGCGCATCCACCCATGGCCTCCACGAATGTTGGGCGGGTTCCTACCGTCACTCTAGTATGAGTTCCGCTGTCAAGTTCCAGTAGCGATAGTGTGCTTCTTGCAGAGGGTTCGTGGTTCTCTGGATATTCTCCAAAGTTGACGACGTACAGGTATTGTCCATCTCCTGTGACTCCAAATGGCCTCTGTCTATCTCCAAGAGGTATGTTGTCCAGCACCTGCCCGATCCCGGACTCTGCCGCAGGAGCTACTCGGACGACGTTGTCCGACTGACGACCTGTGAGCCACAGCCCGCGGGCTACAGACACCCGCACCGGCGTGTCATCGGCCGACTGGTTGTTGCTCAGGTCGCACTCCGGCGTCTGCCCGCTGATCTCCACCACGTTGATCACTCGATCCTCGGCCGGCGGGAAGGGATCGTCTACTTGCACGATAAAATGGGCCTCGCCGCCTTGATCCGGTGCCAGGTCGCCGACATTTAGGGTGTATTGTTGACCACCGACGTGCGTCCACCCACCACCGATGTAGGAGGTATAGTCGGGTAGCCGCTCGGTTAACACTACATCCGTCGCCGTGCTGAGGCCTCTATTGACATAAAGGATGGTGTAAGTGACGAATTCACCCGGTCGGACGTACTCCCGATGCTGTGTTGCCTCCAGAGGGTTGAGTGGGGAGAGTTGCAGAATATTGGCGATTGCATTCCAGCGTGCTTGCTGGGCCAAAGGCAGTGGCCCTATGTTATCGTTCTTCACCACCGACAGATCGGCGCCGGTGTCAATGGTAGTCATGAGGACAAAGCGGTTGCCTTCCTGGATTTCGACCACGTTGGTGAAAACCGTGCGGGGGAAGGTTTCGTCCAGTCGTACAGTCAGGCTCAGCGTGTCCGTGACTCCTGGCTGGATAGTGGGAATGGTCAGGTTGCACACCTGGTTAGTGCAGCTCCATCCATCGCCCGGCCTGCCGACATAGTGGACGTAAGGGTCCAGTGTGTCGGTCAGCACGACGTTTGTGAAGAGGGCATCGGTCGTTGTGTTCCGATAGGTGATATAGTAGTTGAACTCGTCGCCAGGGGTGATGCAAGCGTCTGCGCTCTTCTCCACCCACAGCGGCCGCTGGCGGACCGGTGTATCCTCGCCGTTGCAGTTGTCGTCGGGGTAAAAGTCCGGCTCATCGCTCCAGCCGCAGACCCAGTTGACCAGGTTGTTCACCCCGTCTGGCAGCGGACCCTGGACGCGCACGACAAAGTGGTAGACGCGCCCATCGCCGGGGGGCAGCGTGCCCACCGCCAGGGTATAGGTGCGGCTGTTGACCTGGGTCCAGCCGGTGCCCACGTAGTTGGTGTGGAGGGGGAGCGTCTCGGTCAGCACGACGTTGGTGGCGGTGTAGGTGCCTTCGTTGACCACGGAGACGGTGTAGGTGACCAGATCTCCCGGTTGGGCGAACTCAATGGGCAGAGATGGGCCGATGTTGTCATCCTTGGTCACGACCAGGTTCACTCCCAGGGGGTTGATGCGCATGGTGAAACAAGCCCACTGGGAGCCGCCGCTCCAATCAAGCGTCGCGCAGTTCTGCACCGGCCAGTTGGTCAAGTCACTCTGCACCCTGGCGGACAGCGTAGTGGTGATACGGTCGCCGGTGTCGAAATCCTCCTGCCACAAGATGTCCGATAGGGCGGGATAGTCGGGATTGCAGGGCAGGTCCAGGGAGGGGTCCGCATTCCTGCGGTAGGCACAATCAACGTACTGGAGTTGGGGCGGCAAGGGGTCTGACAGCGTGACGCCGGAGACAGGAGCTCCCGTGTTCACCGCGACGATGGTGTAGGTGATGACCTCACCATTATTGGCGAAGGGCGGCCCTTCCTTGTGTAGGGTGAAAGCAGTGGGCTGTGCACCAGAGACGGGTGTGTAGTATTCGGCCCACTTGTTGCCGTGGTCGCACTCCGGATCGTCTCCGCCAATTGTCACATAGTCGTAGATCCACGTCACCGTCGGCGGCAAGGAGGCATCCACCTGGACGATGAACTCGACCTCGTCCGCTTGGCCTGGGTCCAAATCGCCGAGGCTTAGGGTGTACGCTCTGCCACCGGCGTGGGTCCAACCGCCGCCGAAGTAGGAGGTGTGCAGGGGGAGCGTCTCGGTCAGCACTGTCTGTGACATTGGACCGAGGCCGCGGTTCAGGTAAACGATCCTGTAGACGATCCAGTCGCCTGGTTGGACGGGATCCTGCTGCAGCTGCTGGGACTGCTCAGTCCAGAGGGTTTCCAGCAGATCCAAATCAGAGAGGAGTTGTGTGCTGCGAACGGAATCCTGTTTCGCGCGCCGGCTGGGTTTTGCTACAACTCCGTGGAGGTCGGGGGACGTGTGCCAGACGACGCCGTGCTTGGCCACCGCCAGGTCGGGACCGGTGTAGATGGGGGTAGACAGGAGAAAGCGGTTTCCATACTCGATCCTGACCACGTTGGTGATCATAGTCCGGGCCGGATAGGGAAAGTCCCTGCCCAGTTGTACCGGGAGGAGCAACGTGCCACTGATTTCCGGTGGGATGGAGGGAATGCTTTGGGTGCAAAGCTGGCCGGTACAGCTCCATCCCCCCACCGGGTCACCGACATAACTGACATAGGTGTCCAAGGTATCGGTCAGGACGACATCGTAAAAGGTCGTGTCAGTCGTTCTGTTTTGGTAGGTGATGGCATATTCGAACCACTTGCCGGGCGAGACACAGTTATCCTCTACGCGTTTGGTCACGCGCAATGGATAGCGACGTACACTCGTCCACTCATATCCACAGTGGGCGTCGGGGTCAAAGACGACGTCGTCGGTCCTGACACAGACCCGATTTTCCAGAACTTTGTACGCGTCGTCGGGGAGCGGGTCCACGACCCGGACGACGAGCTGATAGAAACGCCCAAGGACACCTGTCGGGTCTGGGGGCAGGGTGCCTACGGCTATCGTATAGGTGCGGCTGTTAACCCGAGTCCAACCGTAGCCGACGTACTCGGTGTACGGCGGCAGCGTCTCGGTCAACACGACGTTGGTGGCGGTGAGGGTGCCAAAATTGAACACACCTATGGTGTAGGTAATCAGGTCTCCCTCGTAGACGAAGGGTGGCTCTTGAGCGGGGGCCAATGGGCCAGGCTCGAGAGCGGTCTGGAAGGACCTGAAGACGGCGGCCTGCTGATGGGCCGTCAGGGACGAGTGCTGGAGTGACATCCTGAGGTCGTCGCCCCTGAGGTGGTCGCTCTTGTGCACGAAAGGTCTTGCCTCGACAACCATCGTGGTGTGGTCGTCATCATCGGTGATGATGTTGGTGAAATTCAACGGATGGTAGGTGACGGTGACGGTGTTGGTGAGCACGTCGGGGGTGGTGTCCGTGGTGATGGTGATTACGCTGAAATGACAGGAATCCCCGTACGTCAGGAAGCCGCAGTTGTTGCTACGGGCGATGGCGGTCAGATCCCCTAGACCAGGCCAGCCAATTCCAACGTCCATCACACGATCCAAGATCAAGAGCGGACTGTCAGAGGAGCTGGTGTTGGTGATCCAGAACTCGAAGGTGATGCTCTCTCCTCTCCTGACAGCGCTCGGGGCCGTCTTGAGCACTTGGACCTCTGGATGGAACAACTCCACGGCGTGGTCGTCATCGTCGGTGATGACGTTGGTGAATCCGAGCGGGTGGTAGGTGACGGTGACGGCGTTGATCATCGGGGCAGGGTCGTCGGGCTGTGGTGGAGTGGGCACGGTGTGGGGTATGCTGAAGCAGCAGGAATCGGAGGACGCCAATGGATCGCAGCCGTTGTTGCGGGCGAGAGCGGTCAGATCCCCCAGGCCTGGCCAGCCAACCCCCACATCTACCACACTGTCGAGTATCAATTCGGGGCTGTCGGCGGAACCGGTGTTAAAGATACAGAACTCGTAGGTGACGACGTCCCCTGCCTTGGACAAAGCATCTCCTGTCTTGAGTACCTCGACACTAGGCTGGAACAGGTTCACCAGGTGGTCATCAAAGGCCGTGATGTCGTTGGAGAATCCCTCGGGATGATAATGGGCGACAAAGAGGTTGCGTAGCGGATCGGGGTCGCCAGACTGGACGGTGTAAGGCACGGTAAAATGACAGGAGTCGCCGGGGGCCAGGCGTTGACAGTCGGCGAGCGTGGGGGACGGCAGGCCTGGCCCAGGCCAGCCGTAGCCTGCATCGGTCAGGCTGTCCAGGATCAGGTCGGGACTGTCGCTGGAACTGGTGTTGGTGATCCAGAAACGGTAGGTGACTACATCGTTGACCTTGGAGAGGGTATCGCCGTCCTTGCGCACCTCAAGGCCTGGGTAGAACAGATCGACTGAATGGTAGTCATCGTCGGTGATGATGTTGGAGAAGCCCAGCGGGCGGTAGGTGATGGTGACGGTGTTGTTCAGCGGATCTGGGGCATTGGCCGGGATCGTATAGGGCACAGTGAAGTTGCAGGATGTTCCAGGCGCCAGGGGTTCACAGCCACTGGAAAGGGCGAGAGCGGTCAGGTTACCCAGACCCGGCCAGGCGTCGCCCACGTCCAGAACCGAGTTGAGAACCAGATCGGGGCTGTCGGCAGAACTGGTATTGATGATGCGGAACTCATAGGTGACGGTGTCGCCCTCCTTGGAGCGATTGTCGCCGGTCTTGATGACCTGGACCGAGGGCTGGAACAGCTCTAGCGTGTGGTCGTCATCGTCGATGACAGGGGTATTGGAGAAGCCCTGTGGATGATAGCGGACGGTGACAGAGTTGATCAGCGGGTCAGGGGCTCCGTCCGGGACAGTGTAGGGTACTGCGAAGGAGCAGGACGCTCCATAGGGCAGGGGATCGCAGCCGTTGTTGCGGGCGCGGGCGGTCAGGTCGCCCAGACCTGGCCAGCCGGTCCCCACATCCAACATGCTGTCGAGGATCAAGGGCGGGCTGCTGGCCGGACAACTGGTGTTGGTGATCTGGAATAGATAGGTGACACTGTCGCCGATCTTTGATTGTGAGGGAATGCTTGTCTTGGCAATGCTCACGCCCGGGCTAAGCACTGTGAGAGGATCGGCGCTGGCGGTATTGTCGGCCAGCGTCGTCTCAGCAGTAGCGGAACTGATCGTGACCTGGTTCACCAGAGAGGCTCCACAGGTGGCGTCGGCCGTGCTCAACGTGAGATTGATGACGTGGCGGGTATTTGGAGGGAGGTCTGTCAGGCGTCGCCACACCAATGGTCCGGTTCCGCCCACGGCACAACCACTGACACAAGAGAGGGCTGGGTCGTCTGAGGTGTGGGACGCATAGCGTGTCCCAGCAGGTAGCGTGTCGGTGATGTATATGTCAGAGGCTGAGACGTTACTGGTGTTCGAGTACGGGATGGTGTAGGCCAATGGATTGCCCGCTATTACTTGTGTTCCAGGAGAGGTTGTGTACTTATCGATGGCGACGTTGGTGCGTTCTACCGTCAGCACTGTGGTCGTGGCATAGTTGCAGAACGCCTCTGCGCGGATGACCACCTGATCCGTTGCGGGTATGCCGGTTAGGGTGAAAGTGGCGTTCGCAAGACCATTACCGTCGAGGGTGACCACCGATGGATTGATCGTTCCCGCACTTGCGGTCAGGCGGACTATTCGTGCGCCGTTTAGATCGGGAACGGTGTGACCAGCTCCATCGTTCATGGAGACGAGCACTGAGGCAGTGGCTCCCAAATGGGCCGGCACGGTTGTCGGGACGGTGGTCACCTGGAGGGTGATCCAGGGGTCGATATCGACCAGGCCGTTGACGTTTACTCCCGGAGCAGGGGTGTTGGTACCCCACCAACCATATATAGCATCAACGGTGTGCCCACTGCGGCGGTTGTCGAGCTGGAAGGAGGGTGCTGGGCAGATGGCGTTGTTCTGCATATTGCTGAGAAGATTGGCGTTGTCAGCAGCGTAATAGATACCACTTCCATAGGTGTCGGATATGAGATTGCCATTGACGACCACCTGGTTGAAGGTAGAGGCCATTCCCTGGATGGTCAATGCGGCGACGTATCCGCCCAGGCTGGAGCCGTTGTCCAGGATCTGGTTGGAATGGAGCGCGACGTTTTCGGAGCCATTGGTGATGAGGATGCCTGCGAGGGCTGCGAAGTCGAGAGCGTTATCGAACACCTGATTGTACCATAGCTGTGCATTGGACTGTTCATCTATGACGATGCCGGCGTCGCCGCAGTGGTGGACGACGTTGGACCTGATGGTGTTGTCACTGCCGTCCTCCAGACGGATGCCATTGCTGCCACAATGGTGAATTATGTTGGACACAAACTGATTGTCTGACCCGCCGACTACGCCACCTCGCAAGACCGCGATGCCGTACTGATCGATGTTGTAGATTGAGTTGTCGTGCAGTTGATTGTTGCCGGCCTCATTCAAAACGATGCCGTTTTGGCAACTGTGAATCTCGTTGCGTGAGATGGATGAGTAATCGGTATCGCCGACGATGGCACCGCCAGTGCTGCTATCGCCGTTGTGGATGAACAAGTTGTCTGTGAGGGTCAGGTAGCGCCGTCCACCCGGATCGATACCGGTGCATGCATACTCAATGATCGCGTGTTGAATGCGCACGGAGGGACCGGTTTCCGAGTTTATGAGGATGCCCTCCCAGTCGCAGCGCTGCTCGCTGCCTGTGGCGACGGCCGAGGTGAACAAGATGGGAGCCGTGCTTGTTCCTGCGGCTGTCAACCCCGCGGCCTGATTGATCTGGAGCCGCGAACCGGGATCGAAGTAAATCTCCACGCCGGACTCCACCGTCAGCCAGGCACCTGCCCGGATTGCTACGGTGCTGGTGACCACTCTGTAGCATGCTGGGAGAGCCCACGTCGTTGGCGCGGTGATGTCGCTGTCAATAATGACGCAGCCGGGAGGAGGTGTACGCGCCTGTACTGTTTGGCGGTTCGGCCCTATGAGCAGTGCGACGAGGATCAATCCGCCCACTATACAGGCGCCTGTCAGACCGAGTAACCGTTTCATCCGATATCCTCCCTGACCGTGTGGTCTCAGAAGCGGAAAACACAGCCGGATCACCATCACTTGCCCTCGATGATGACCAGGTTAAGATAGATCACCCTCTCGAATGGGTATGACGATGCATGCTTATATTGTAGATCAGAAGCCGTCGCTGAGAGTTACATTCTAGTTACAGTTATGTAACCGATAGGGGGACATGAGGCGTTTGATGTGTGTGCTATGGGGTGGTCGATCAGTCTGGGGCGTTAGTAGTTAGCTGCGCGGGTTTGTTGATCGGATGGCAAGGATATGGATAGGGATAAGTTGTTGGAGTGGGAGGACAGGGTCCGTACAGTTGGCTGAGCAGGTCTTACTTCTGCTTGGCGGTGAATAGGATAAGGGGTGCTGGCCAAGGTGCTGGATTCGACGTCATACCTGGGCTCTGGACAGCAAGTCATCAAAGATATCAGCGGCGGTGAGGTTTGACTTGCCACTCACCACGCTCTCTAGATCGCGGCGGAAGCTATGGGAGAGATCGTCCCCGGTGGCATGGTGGGTGAGGGTCAGGGCGCGGATGCCGTTGGCGATGGCGTAGCACGGTTCGAGTCGGTCCGGGTCTTCAAAGAAAAAGGTGCAACTGGCGTACATCCGCTGCCGATGGTGCTGAGCCTCCAGTAGCGCGAGCAGTCGCTTGATCTCCTCGCGACTGAGGTGACTCAGGTCGTGCTCTGTCAACAGGGTGGGACCATCCATTTGGCCCATCACAACGGCGATGTAGGCATCCCGCAGGCGCCATGGAGTCGCCCCCAGGCGTGCTGCTTCACGCACGTATAGATGATCCAGGTCGCAGGCCAGGTTGTCCAGCGCTCGTCGCAACGCTCCTTTCCAACGGCTTTCGCCAGGTGTGCAATCGCAGCCGGTGACCCAGCGGGCCAGCCGGTGGTTGCAGCTCCAGGCACTGTTCTCGATCACCTCCAACTCTGCCTGAGGCGGATTCTGGCGCAGGTAGAGCCCCAGTGTGGTCAGTTCGTAGCCAAAGGCTTTGTCTGCCTCTAGAATGCGACCTAGCACTTCCGCTCCCTGTCGTTGGTGATGGCCGAAGGTCTCCCCGTCTGTGGCGATGAGCAGCAATCGGCCTTGTTGGCACCGCCACGTGATCTGCTCACGTATCCAGTCGCCCACGTGGGCGGGGCCAGGCATACCGAAAGAGAGCGCGTTGGAGAGATGGCGGTCGCGCACAAAGATGGCAATGTTCTCCCCGTTGGGCAACCGCACTTGATATGGGCCAGCACCGGCCTCCAGATTGCCACGCACCTGCTCGTCGGAGAGGATGGTGAAACGAATCCCTTCCGCCGACAGAATCTCCAGCGTCTCGTAATCCACAGCCATCTCCGGGAGCCACATTCCTAGGGGCTCGTGGCCGAAGCGACACCTGAAGCTGGCGATGCCCCAGCGGACCTGGCAGATCTTGTCGCGCCGCCGGGCTAGCGGCAGGATGGTATGGTGGACCGGCTGGGCCAGACCGTTTCCGATGGAATGGATTTGCCAATGTTCCCGCTCAGCGGCAACGATGCGTTCGTAGGTGGCGGACGCGTGCTCGTCCAGCCAGCGGGCCAGGGTGCCACCCAGGTTGAAGCTGATGTGCTCAAAGTTTCCTGACGCGGCATTAGGCGCGTAGCACTCGGCGGTGATGCGCTCGTTCCAGTTGGCGTAGGGAGCGGCATCCGACTCTCTCGGAATGTGTCCCGTGAAGGGGTCCATCCGAGGGGGTTGGTAGAAGTGACCGTGAATGCAAAGATAGCAGTCAGCCATCAGTCTTTGTGACGTTCGTCGGCTCGAGCGACAATCTGTTTCAGCCTGCCTTCTATCTCTGGAAGGATGGGCATTGGTTCGTGATGCTCGAGAATGTCCAGTACTTTCGCTCGTACCTGGTCAGCCATCGTCTTCCTGCCGGCCGACTCCCAAGCTCGGCGCATCTGTCGGTCCATTAGGCTCGGCAACCACGTCTCCGTTCTAAAGTGCTGGCGCGTGTGCTCTTGGGTCAGGTAATGGCCGCCGGGGCCTACTTTCTCGATAACGTCCACGGCCAGAGTCGCCGGGTTGACCGTGACGCCTCGCAGGATGTGCTTGGCCATGCCGATGACTTCGCCGCACATGACCAGCATGTCGAAGGAGCCTAGCAGGCCCGATTCCAGGTAACCCACGTCGTGAATCAAGTTGGCGCCCGATAGCGCGGCGATGATCACGGACACGGTCGCCTCAATGGCCGCCTGTTGGTCAGGGACTTTGGCATCGGAGCATCCAGCGGTGGAGAACATGGGCACCCGCAGCCACTTGGCGACATCAGTCATAGCCGCGCTGACCAGCGCCAATTCCGGTGCGCCGTAGGACAGGATAGAGGTCGTCATATCCATTGGCGAATTCACTCCACCCATGATGACCGCTGCTCCCTTCCGCTTGAGTTGAGCCAGCACCACCCCCACCAGGTACTCGGCCAGTCCTTGCACCATCGTGCCGGCCATTGTGACAGGGCCTGTGCCTCCAGACATAATGCAGGGTGTGTATATGGCCGGGATGCCCATTTCCGCCGCGTACAGGATCTTTTCCACCGCCTCGATGGAATTGGTCAGGGGGGAGCTGGGCTCGATGTAGATCACAAAGAGAGGCGCTTTTGCGAACTCTTCCGGCCCACCCAGGGCTTCGCAAGCCATATGGTACTGGTCGGCTAACCCTTGCTTGTCCACGGCGGTGATTACGAGCGGCTTGGAGGTACCCTGCAGCATCGCCAGGAACTGATGGCGGTCGTAGGTCTGAGGGAGCACACCAGAGGTCAGTCCTAAGGACATGTGAAAATCGATGTGGAGCAAGGCATCGCTGATCCTGGCCGCGTTGTACACATCCTGATAGGTGTACTTACGTACCTCGTCGGTGTAAGGATCTATCAAGGAAGGACAGTCCGAGCCGGTACCAAAGTGGAACTTGTCCTTTTCCAGACAGATGCGTTTGCTGCGGTCCCGCCCAGCGACGACGATCCGCTCTGGTGTGGTATTCAGCGCCTGCTTGATTAACCAGGAGGGAATATGCACCAGGGATCCTGCTGAGCCTGCCGGATCATCGTTATCACTGACCAGGCAGCCGGCTTCGCGCAATAGCGAGAGCCCTTCACCTCCATAGACCCGTGTCCCCACCCGCTCCAGGACATGCAGGGCGGCATGGAAAACCTCTTCGATTTGATCAGTGGACAGCACCCTAAACTGCGGAGTAGCGTTCACTTGGTAGTTTGCTCTCATGTTGATTAGTCTCCTGGGAATCTCATCGATGAGGACGAATGTTGACGACGCTGTTGTCGTCCTCTGGTGTTGACCTGCATCTGACGCTTGGACGGTCCTGGCGATGGCAGCAGTGTCATGCTTGCACCAACCATTTGACCACTCTTACGGCCTCGGTGGCGTTTTCGGCATAGGCGTCGGCTTCAATCTCCTCCGCCCACTCAGGACTGGCCGGCACACCTCCAACGATCACCTTGACCCGCTCGCGCAGACCAGCTTCTTTGAGATTGATGATCACGACTTCTTGATTCAGCAGCGTCGTCGTGAGCAGCGCCGAGAGGCCCACCACATCGGCGTCTACTTTGCGCACGGCCTCGACGAATCGCTGGGGCGACACATCCACGCCCAGATCGTGCACTTCAAATCCGTTAGCGCTCAGCATGGTGGCTACCAGCGTCTTGCCAATTTCGTGAATGTCCCCCTGTACGGTGCCGATGACTACCTTGCCCAACACCTGGCGCTGTTGCCTGCGCTTCAATAGCTCCGGTTCCAAGGTGGCGATAGCTGCTTTCATCGCTTCGCCGCTCATCATCAGATCCGGGATGAACAGCTCTCCTGCCGCAAAGCCTTCACCGACGATGTCCATACCTGGCTTGAAGCCTTGGTCTATAGCTGCCAGGGGATCGATCTCTCCACGCAAGGCTTCGTTGGCCAACTCGCGTGCTCTGTCTGGCAGACCTGCGATGATTGCCTGGGTCATCGCTTCGAATAGCCTTTCATTTGCCATGTTGGTATTCTCCTTGATTCCTAGCTCATTCTCGCCGCACCCGAGTCAATAGGTGTCCCTTACCGTGTTTCACGCATCAATTCCCATGTCGCCCGACGATGGCGATGCAACTGACGTTCATATAGGGCATCCCGCCCAAGTTGTGGGTGAGGCCGTAGCGAGGATTCGGTATTTGCCGCTCGCCAGCCCGTCCCTGGAGTTGCAGATACATCTCATACAGCATTCGCAAGCCCGATGCGCCTATGGGGTGGCCAAAGCACTTCAGGCCGCCATCGGGCTGGCAGGGGATCTGGCCATCAAGATCGTAGAATCCGTCCAAGACGTCTTTGGGGGCCTGGCCTCGTTCGGAGACATGCAGATCCTCCATCGTCACCAGCTCGGTGATGGAGAAGCAGTCGTGCACCTCCATCATACTGATCTCCTTCCTGGGGTCGGTGATGCCCGCTTCCTCGTAGGCCACCGCGCTGCATTTGGAGGTGGTGACAAAATGATCTCCGTCCCACTCGTTGTAGCCCATCTCCTCGCCGCTGCTGAGCGCCAGTTGAAGCGCCTTGACGGTGACAAAGCCCCGCTTACCTAATCCCTTTAGGTCACGCAGGCTCTTTGGGACTTTGCGTGGTCAGGGCGCTGGAGTCCCCAACTTGTTGGGGTATCCACGCGCAAAACCCGAACAAGTTCGGGCCTCCGACACGCTATCCCGCGAAATCCCAGAGACCCG
>Ga0180438_10009849_pt1 | contig 11807 bp, 14 predicted proteins | sample SS_ome_12_FD_132455 | JGI IMG/M metagenome (GOLD analysis project Ga0180438, IMG submission 132455) | Hypersaline lake sediment archaeal communities from the Salton Sea, California, USA - SS_3_D_2 metaG | ecosystem: Environmental > Aquatic > Non-marine Saline and Alkaline > Hypersaline >...
CCTGATTCGCGCACACACACACACGACGGTCAGGCAGAACCTCTGCCGTGTCCGCCGCCGCCGATGGCCGACGACGGGGACTACCCCAAACCCCGGATAGAAACCCCGATGCCGCCCGGTGCCAGCCATGAGCTCGCCGATCAGGCACTCGAATGGATGGATGTGCACGCGCCCGGTGATGTTCTGATGCCATACCAGCGGCACGTGATCCGCCGGGCCCTCGAAACGGTCGACGGCCGCCTCTACTGGCGGCGGGTCCTGCTGCTCGTCGCCCGACAGCAGGGCAAGACCTACCTGATGCGGCGGCTGCTGCTGTGGCGGCAGGTCGAGGGGAGCCGGCTGCTCGGCCAGCCGCAGCACGTGATGAACCTCGCCCCCGGATACGACCTCGCGGAGCGGCTGCTGGAGCCGTGGGCCGAGGAGCTGGTCGAACGGTTCGGCGGGCGTAAGCGCGCGAAGACGCATGCCTACGACTACTATCTCGACGGCGACGAGCGTGGCCCGACGTGGTCGTCGAGGGTGCTCCGCCGGGAGACGGTCACCGGCAGCTCGACCACGTGCACGTTCGTGGACGAGGTACAGGACGCCCGTTACGCGGCCGTGCATCGGGGGTTGCAGCCGACGATGAGCGGCAGCCGGGTGCTACAGCCGCAGATGTTCTACGCGGGCGTGGGGGCGAAAGCCGGACCGGATGCCGCGCTGTCCGAGCAGGGCCGGCTGCTGCGGGAGCTGCGCGAGGACGGCATGAGCGCCTCACCGAAAACGCTTGTCCTCGAGTGGAGCGCGCCGCCCGGTATCGACCCGACCGACCGGCAGGCGTGGCGGTGGGCGTCGCCGGACTGGTCACCCGCCCGCGAGGAGCTGCTCGAGGGGCTGGCGTCGCTGGACTCGTTCCCTACCGAGTTCCTCGTGCAGCACGACCCGGTGTCCGGCGTGGAAGACGCGCACTGGTTGAACCTGACCGCGTGGGAGGAGTCCCGCAGGGCGCTGAGTGCCCCGTCACGGCCTGACGTCGCCGCTGTCGAGGACAGGTGGCCGGACAGCGCGGCTGCGGCGCTGGTGTGGCGTACAGGGCCGACGGTGAACGTGTGGGCGCGGATGTTCCCCGACATGGACACCGCGCTGAGCGCGGTCTCCGCCGCGCCGCTGCTGCTGTGCGGTGCCACCCTGCTCAAGGACCCGCGGATGCGAGCGCGCGGCGCGGAACCCGCAGGGCAGCGGGATACGTCTGTGGCGCTACCCGAGCTGCGCCGGCAGGTACGCGCCGGCCGGCTGCGCTGGGACGGCGACGACCTCGACACGCAGGTCCGTCTCGTGAAGCTGCGCGAGGCCACGACCGGCGCGCTGCACGTGCAGCCGCGCCCACCCTCGGAGCTGCTCCGCGCCGCCGCGTGGGCGGTGTACCGCGCCGTCACCGCACCGGCCGGCGTGCCGCAGGTGTTCTAAGCGCTTGTCATGTCCTAGCGGTGTGCAATGATCACCGGCAATGGGTGTGTGGCAACGCACGAACGATCACGCGAAGGTCAACGGCCCACCGTCAGGGTGGCTCGCGTCTCAGGTCGGTCCGGTGTGGTGGGCGGGGCAGGACTCCGGCCCGTACATCGGACCGCACGGACCCCGGCCGTACGGTGCTGCCAACCAGGCGGCGGTGACACAGGCGGTACGCATCATCGCCGACGGGATCACGAGCGCCGGCTGGGAAGTCACCGGCGGGGACCTGCCTCGCTGGCTGTCCGACCCGATGCTGACCCGACCCGACGGCAGGTATGACGCGCCGCTGTTCCCTGCGTCGCGGCGGATGACGGGTCCGACGTTCTGGTCGGACTGGGTCCGTTCGGCGTTGCTGTGGGGCATGGGATATCTCGCGTTCGAGCCGGCCGCCGACGGCACCCCGCTACCCGGTCAGATGTTCCTGATCCATCCGGGTCATGTCAGCGCCGTGCAGCGCACCGACGGCCAGCACGGCCCCTATGTCGCCCGACGCATCGCCGCGCACCCCACGGACCAGCGCAGCGGCGGCTACTGGGACACCGACTTCAACGGTGAGTTCCGTACCGACGCGGGCACGTACCGCCTGCTCGAGCTACGCAATCGGGGTGTGCCCGTCGACCCGGACACCGGCATGACACCGGGCACGCTGTCATGGCACACCGCGCAGCTCGGCCTCGCGGAGAGCGTCACCGACTACGCCGCCGGCACGTTCTCCTCCGGGGTGCCGTCGGGAATCCTGAAGATCGACAGCCCGCATATCACGCAGTCCGACGCCGACGCCGCGCGCGAGGGATGGAACACCGCGCACGGGCAGGGTCATCGGGGTATCGCGATCCTGAACGCGGCGACCGCCTACGAGCCGATCTCGATCAGCCCGGTCGACGCGCAGCTGGTGGAGATGTACCGGATGACGCTGGTCGACGTTGCGCTGGCGTTCGGGGTGCCGTTCGACATGGTCGGCGCGCCGTCCGGGGACTCGATGACCTACGCGAACGTCTCGCAGCGCTATCTCGCGCTGGTGCGGTTCACGTTGCAGCCGTGGGCCGACCAGATCAGCGCCACACTGTCCCGGCTGCTCCCGGAGGGCAGCCGCGTGCACGTGGATTTCGCCGAGGAGGTGATGTCGGATGCAAGCACGGTCGGAGTTCCTTGAGCAGCTGCGGGCCGGGGACATGACACCCCGGCTGGGTGAGGATTTCGGCAGTTACGACGTCGACACCTCCGGCCGGATCTCCGGTCGGGCGGTGCCCTACGGCGTGACCATGGAGATCGCCACCGGACTGCGGGAGACGTTCCGGCCGGGCACGTTCAAACGGCAGGTGAAAGACCCTGCGCGGGTGAAGATCTGCTACGTCCACCTCGACGTGATCGGGCAGGTCGACGAACTGGAGGAACGCGCCGACGGGCTGTACTTCACGGGCAGCATCCCCGACGAGCTGATACCCCCGCAGCTGCGGCACCACCTCGTGGACGAGCTCAGCATCGGGTTCAACAGCGTCAACGGAGGGACGCGGATCAGCGACCATGACGGCACGACGCACGTGGAACACCGCCGCGCCCGCCTCATGGAGATATCGGTGGTGCCGTGGGGCGCGTACCAGCGTCACGCCACCCTGCAGCGCGCGCACACCGTCGACGTGGCCCGTGAGGCCGCGCGGGCGTGGCTCGCCGCGCGCAGGCGGGGTGTGCGCTAAGGTCTGACGCAACGGCTCGCCGTCCCCGCCGCCCAGCCCCGCAGCCAGGGGTGTCGCGGTCCCCGATGGAGTCTCACCACACACCATCGGGAAAGGACGTGCCCGTGTCCACGCTCATCGAGGACCTCACCGAGACCCGCGCGCAGCTGCTCGACCAGCTCGAGGTCATGCTCGCCGACGACGACGTCGACCCTGCCGGTGAGGAGTTCACCGGCCTGCAGCGCCGCGCGGAAACCTTGGAGAAGCGGCTTGCCGCCGCCACCGACGCCGCCGCGAAGCGCGCCGCCATGGGCGGCATGATGGCCTCTCTCGCCGCCGCCCCGCAGCCGAAGGAGCAGCGCGCATGGGGTGACATTGTCACGACCAGCGAAGGACTCGAGGTGTTCGTCCGCAACCGCGGCGGGAAGACGCACCTCGCGGATGTGCCGTTCAACCTGCGCGCCGTACTCGACAGCAGCCTCGTGCCGGCGAACCTGCAGGACCACACCCGCATCTACGCCGCAGCCCCGCAGATGCAGCACCCGTTGCTCGACGTGGTCCGCAAACAGGCTGTCACCGGCGGGAAGCTGATCGTCGGCTACTACCCGGCCGCCGCCCCGGTCGCGGAGGTCGTCGCGGAGGGCGCGCTCAAGCCTGAGGCGACCGTCACGCTGACCTCCGTCGAGGTCGACCTGGTGACCGTCGCGCACTGGGTCGAAGCGACCCGCAAGCTGCTCTCCGACACCCCGCAGATGCGGGACTTCATCGAGGAGAACCTGGTGCGCGGGGTCCTCGACAAGTTCGAGCGGCTCGTCGCCGACGCGATCGCCGGCGGCACGTACACCACAGTGGCGGGCGCGGACATGCTCGAGTCGATCCGGCTCGGTGTCGCGACCGTGGAAAACGCCGGCTACACCCCGAACACGGTGCTGCTGAACCCGGCCGACGCGGCCGCGCTCGACCTGGCCGTGTGGACCGGCGGTAACGGCGCGGTGCCGGGCATCGGCACGTCCATCTGGGGGATGCGGATGGTCGCTGTGGGTGCGCTCACCGCGGGCACGGCCTACGTCGGCAACTTCACCGACGGCGTGGTCCTCGGGTACAGCGACATGCAGCAGCTGTACGTCACGGACAGCGACACCGGCATCGACGGTGTTTCCAACTTCAAGCGCAACATCATCACGCTCCTCGCCGAGGGTGAGGGCGCGGCTGCCGTGGCCCGCCCCGAAGCGATCGCCGAGTGCACCCCGACCGTGGCTGTGGAGCGCACGCAGTCGAACTCCCGGAAGTGACGCAGACGATGAGTGTGACCGTCGAGGACCTGGCCGGGTATCTGAACCTGCCCGCCGGGCATGAGGACGACCTGAGCCGGGTCCTCGGCACCGCACTGACGATGATCGACCGGCACGTGACCGGCGACGTCGGGGTGTGGACGCCCGGTCAGGTCAGCGCCTATGACACGGCCACGCTGCGCGCGGCCGCCGAGCTGTGGCGCTGGCAGCACTCCGGCCCGGCCGGTGACGTCGGATACCCGGACGGGTCGGACTTCCCCAGCCCGGTGTACCGGGACGTGTTCTACACCGTGCAGCCGCTGCTCGCGCATGCGGGCATCGTCGCCCCGGTGGTGTTCGCCTGATGCCCTCCGCCGCGGAGGGGTCGACGGCCGCCCGCCGCGCCGCGTACGCGGCGATGACCACGGCCCTGCCCGACATCTCCGTGTACCCGTCCTGGCCGTCGGTGGCGAACCCACCGTGCGTGATCGTCGGGCTGGGCGCGCACGATCAGGCGTCGGCGTGCCTGTGGGAGGTCGACCTGAACCTGACCTGTGTCGCGCCGGGCGGCGACAACGACGGCGCGCTGACCGCACTCGAGGAACTCACCGACCGGGTCACCGTAGTCGCCCGTGACCTCTACGGCCGCGTGGACCGGGACCCGCCGGTGCAGAACGTGATCGGCGGCACCACGCATCTGACCGTCCTCGTCCGCTCGACCGTCCCCGTCACCCTGTAAGGAAAGGACCGCATCATGGCCGTCACACCATTCGTAGGGCCGGGCAAGCTGTACCTCGGGGACACCGACCCCGACGTCGCCACCCTCTACTGCGAGACGTCCGGCAACGTCCTCACCGACGCCGCCGGCGTGTACTCCGAGGTCGTGGAATGCGGCACCGTCAGCGCGCTGGGCCGCGCCGACTGGGAACTCGACGTAGACATGGTGCAGTCCGGGGACAGCGCAGGACTGTCGCAGTACAGCCTCACCAACCGGGGGAAGGTCGTCGGGTTCTACTTCGTCCCGTCCGGCGCGGAACCCGCAGCCGTGACCGCCGATAACCCGGCATACACCGGGCAGGTCCTCGTGCAGGTGTTCGACATCGGCGGCCCGTCGACGTCACTGGCCACGGCCTCGCGCACGTGGAAGGTGCAGGGCGACATCACGCAGGTCACCACCCCGCCCGCGTAGACCGATGCCGCGCGGATTGAACGGGCTCGCCCGCGACCTCGAAAGGTGGGGGGCAGGGATGGAGCGCGCGCCACGCGAGTGGGAGTACCGCGAGTTCCTGGCCTCACGCGCGATCGCGACGTCGCTGGCGATAGACGCGCGGCGGATGGCACGTCAGGTCACCGGGAACGAGAAGACGGGCGCGCGGGCCACACCGAACAGCGCGCAGCGCCGCCGATGGTCCGGGCTGCGCGACAGCGCATGGGTCGTCAAAGCGACCGGTCCGGTGCACTGGACCGAATGGGGCACGCAGGCGCACTGGGTCGTCGCGTCCGGGGTGGACACGTCGAACCGGGCGGTGCGCCGCCGCCGCCGTCAGACGAAAGGCACCTACCGGGGGAAGCTGCGTAACGCGCAGGTCCTGTCCGCCGGCGGCACCGAGTACGGCGTTTACGCGTACGTGTCCGGTATGAAAGCGCGGCCGTTCTGGTTCCGCACCCTCGACCGTTACTGGCCCGACGCCGTGGACAACGCCCGCGCGGAACTCGACACGGCGATAGGTAAGGCGGTGCACGGTGGCCTCTAAGAAGACACTCACGACCGCTGTCGAGGTCGACACCGACCGCGCGCAGCGCAACCTGAAAGAGCTCGGGGACACTGCGGAGAAAACCGGCCGGGACCTCAAGGACGCGGGCGGCGACACCGAGACGCTGGAACGCGCCACCAAGGACGCGGCCGTCGACGTGGACCGCCTCGCCGACGAGCTACGCAACACCGGCAAAGTGACGCAGGAGTTCGGCGACGACACGAAACGCGTCGGGGACCGCATCGAGGACACCTACGACACGGTCGAGTCCGGGGCGATGGGCACCGCCTCGTCGATCGGTGAGGCGTTCGGTGAGGGCGGTGACATTCAGTCCGGGCTCGGGTCGGCCGCCGAAGCCGTCGAATCGTTCGCGGAGATGTTCGGCCCGGCCGGGCTCATCGTCTCGTTCATCGGCGGTGCGGCAATCGGTGCGCTGACCCGGTTCCTCGACAAGAGCAACGAGGTCAGCGAAGAAGTCAAGGCGCGCGCGGCCGATATCGCCGACGCGCTGCTGGAGATGAACGGCAAGTTGACCGACGCATACGCCGAGGAACAGATACTAGAATGGATCAAGACGAACGGTGCCGCCTATGACGCGATCACCCGCGTCGAGGGTGGCGTCGATAAGCTCACGGCCGTGTACAAGGGCGACAAAGTAGCCCTCAACCAGCTTGTACGCCAGCTTGAGGAGCTCATCCGCACCGACGAGGCGCACCTTCAGGCAATCAAGGACAAGGTCGCCGAGACCGGGTACGCCACGAAAGCGCAGCAACGGGACTACCAGCAGACGAAGCAGAACATCTCAGCGACCAAAGAGTCCATCGCAGCCATCACAGACGAGGCCAGCGGCATCCGCACGGCCACCGAGACCTACCAGCGTCAGGAAGGGTATCTGAACCGGAACACCGAGATGAAGAACCGCAACGCCGCCGCGAGCCGAAACGCCGCCGACGAGCAGCGCCGCCTCGCCACCGCCGCCTACGACGCCAACTCCGCGCTGCGCCAGGGCGGCGTCGGTGGCACGTCCTCCCGCCGCCCGTCCTCCAACGCCGGCGGCGGGCCGATCGCGGCCGGTGAGCCGTCCTGGGTCGGGGAGTACGGCAAGGAGCTGTTTGTGCCGGACACCGCAGGGACGATCGTCCCGCAGCATGACCTGCGCCGCGGCGGGGGCGGCGGGACGGTCGTGGTGAACGTGACCACGAACGACCCGGACCGTATGGCCGTGAAGACAGCGCAGGCGTTGCGGCGCGCGCAGTTCCGGCAGGGCCGCTGATGAGTGCACATCCGGTCCTGTCGGTGGGTGTGGCCGTGCGGGTGCTGTCGGACAGCCAGCCGTTCCAGCTCGGGCTGGACCGCCTCGACGTGGACACCTGGCTCGGTGGCGGTGAGGCCCAGGGCAGGGTCGAGGACCTGACCCCGCATCTGGTGGAGGTGACCTGGGAACAGGGCACGTCGAGCGCGAGCCAGCCCGAGATGGTGCTGCCGCAGCCTGACGCCGGGGTGTGCGAGCTGACGCTGTGGGACCCCGACAACACGATCCTGCCCCCCGCGAGCGACCCGTTCGGCGGGATCCGCCCCGGCCGGCCGGTGTGGCTCTACGACCGCGCTGACGGTCAGATTCTGTGGACGGGCTGGATCGAGCAGATGCAGCGCAGCTCCCCCACCGACGGCCCCGCACTCACGTCCATCACCTGCGTGGACAGCATCACCCGGCTCACCAACAGCGGTGTCATGCCCCCGAACGCGCGCAGCCCGGAAACACCGCACGACCGGGCGGTGTGGACGCTGGCGACGTTCGCGCCCGGACTGCCAGCGGTCATCGACCCGCAGGCCACGGCCGCGCAGGTCGCCGGCACCCAGGTCGGTGACGATCCCTGGCAGACCCTCACCGACTGCGCGGACGTGGAGCTGGGTGGGCTGTTCACGCTGCGCGACGGCACCGTGGTCCTGCTCGGCAACAGTGCCGGGGAGTTCACCGAGCAGTGGCGGGCCGGCTGGACGCATGAGGAACGCACCGACGCGGGCCGCCCGCTCGCCGGCAGTATCCGGGTTACCGACCTCGGCGGGCATTTCGAGGTCGTCGCGCATGAGACACCGGCCGGCGGCGACGCCTGGGCCGCGCCGCCGCTGCACGGTGACTTCCTGTCGATCACGCAGCCGCAGACCGGGTACTTCATCCTCGGCGCTGCGCTGTCCGACGCGACGTACACCGCCCCGCACTGGACATGGACGGTGGAGAAGTCGAACTACTCATGGCCGGGCACACCCCCCCGAGGGCAGGCCGTCGAGGTCGCGCTGCTGGACTTCACCTCAAGCCCACCGGGCACCGTGCAGTGGACACAGCCCGAGTGCAGCACCGCGCACATCGCGGACGTGTCCTACGACCTGGCCATGCTGCGCAACGAGGCGGCGGTGCGCCGACGTGACACGGACACCGACCTCGTCGGCTTCAGTACCGCGAGCGACGCGACCAGCATCGGGCACTACGGCCGATGGTCGTTCCGCTGGGACTCCAGCCCCCATGACAGCGCGGCCGGGGAGCTGCGCGCCGCCGGGCTGCTCGTGTCCGCCTACGCCCGGCCCACACCCACCTACGCCCGCCTCCACGTGAACCTCACCGCGGCCGCGAACACCCCCGAACGTGACAGCCTGATGGAGCTCGTCAAGCGGGTGCAGATCACGAACACGATCGCCGTCCACAGCGGCCGGCCGCGCCCCTCCCATCATGCCCTGCCCGCCAGCCCCCTCGAGCCGATGGAAGCGGCGACCGCCGGACTGGCGAAAGTGTACGGCTGGACGTGGACGTGGACGGCCGCGGGTGGGCTGGCCGGCAGTGTCAGCCTCGGCCGCCCCGCCGCCGACCCGACGTTCAACCAGTGGTTCCTCGGCATCGTCGGCGCGTCCGAGCTCGATACGTCGACGGTGCTCGCATGAAGACGACCGGGCTGCCGGTGCTGTTCGTCGCGCTGCTGCTGATCATCGGCGGCGCGATCACGCTGCTCGTGCAGGACAGCGTGGAAACGCAGGAGGTGTGGGCGGCGGTCATGCTGCTGTCCACCGGGCTTGTCGTCACCGGGGCGTGGCTCGCCGTGGAGATACGCGGGATCCGCACGTCCACCGTGCGAAAGAGCACGGACAACGGGAAGGAAACAGACTGATGCCCAGCAAGGTGTGGACGTCCGGCGAGCTCGTCACGGCCGCCGACCAGAATGTCTACCTGCAGCAGCAGGTCATCGCCACCTTCGCGGACGCCGCCGCCCGCGACGCGGCGATACCCGCCCCGCTCGTCGGGATGCACGCCTACCTCACCGGCAGCGAGGTGCTCACCGTGTACACGGGCAGCTCGTGGACGCCTACCGCGCGGGCGATGAGGTTCGGGGTGCACACCTTCCAGCTGACCGATTCCTCCGAGGCCACCACGACGATCACCTTCGGTGCGGCGTTCCCGTCCACGCCGGTCGTCGTCGCTACCGCACGGCCGTTCTCGGCGCGGCGTTACCTGGCGACCATCACCTCCGTGAGCGCCACGTCGTTCAGCCTGTGGGTCACCGAGGTCTCCGGCGCGCCCGGCAGCAACACCGTGGAAACGCAGTGGATCGCTATCGGGTAGGAGGTGGGAGATGAGCGGATCAGCATGGATGCCGGGCGCGGACCGCGACCCCCGGCACTGGGCGTGCTACACGATGAGCGGCAACACCAGCTCACGGCGGGTGGTGCTGCACTGGACGGCGAGCCCGCGCACCGCCAGCCCGAAATCCCAAGCCGACTACATGCATCAAGGGACGGGAAGCACCGGCTATCACCTGATCGTCCCGGTCGATGACAACGGGTACCGGCCGCTGCAGCTGCGTCCCGCCGGCTGCGGCGCGGGCAGCCTCAAGAACACCGGTGACCTGCACACCAGCCCGAACAAACAGGGATCCGTTCTCGTGCAGGTGGCGATGGTCTGCACGACCGGTGACGACCCGTTCACGAAAGGCCCCGGACCGTGGTGGCCGCAGGTACTCGACTGGCTGGACGGCTGGGGCATCCCCCGGCAGTACGTCGCCGGGGACTGGAACGCCAACCGGGTCATGTCCACTTCGGACTGGTACTCCGCGAAGTCCGGGTACACCGCGCACAAGCAGGTCCCGGAGATACCGAACACGCCCCGCAAACCCGACCCGGGGCCGGTGAACAGCGCGGTGATGTGGGACGGTGCCGTGCCGTCCCCGCCGCCCACCCAGCCGCCGTCGTCGACGCGGGTGACCATCGACGTGAAAGGAAGTGGCACGGTGACCGTGCGGATGCTCAAGCCGACCAGTCCGATCATGAAGGGTGAGGACGTGCGCGCGGCGCAGCAGCTGCTGAAGCTGCGGGGTCACGCACCGGCCGACGGCCGCACCGACGGGCAGTACGGCACCAACAGCGTCGAGGCGTGCAAGCGGTTTCAGAAGGCGCAGCGCCTGCAGACGGACGGCTGGGTCGGGTCGAAGACGTGGGACGCGCTGCTCAACGGGTGAGGCTAGGAGGAGATGCCGAGCACGGCATCCCGTACCGCCTGATCGCTCACCGCTGCGTAGGTCTGGGTGGTGCTCACGCTGACATGCCCGGCCGCGCGCATCACCGCGTACGCGTTCGCCCCGCCGTCGAGCGCGCCGGTGACGAACCAGTGCCGCAGGGTGTGCAGCGACTCCCCGGCCGGCATCCCGAGGCGGCGCATCACCGGCCGGACCCGGTTGCTCAGCCCGTCCGGGCTGTACCCCCGGCCCAGCGAGTCGGTGACCACGGCATCGGTGCCCTGATCCAGCCCCCGCAGCACGAACGCCAACTGGGGATGCACGGGCACAGCCCGCGCATGACCACCCTTGCCGTGCCGGACGAACAGCAGCGTGTCCGTCAGATCATGCCAGCGCAACGCGCACATCTCCGCGCGACGCAGCCCCGCGTACGCGCCGAGCGCCGCGCTCGCCCTCACCGGGGCACCCTCGTCGGCAAGCAGCCCCTCCACGACCGCTGTGGGCGCGGGACGGGGTAGCCCCCGCTCACGCCGGGGGCGGGTCAGTCCCGCGGTGGGGTCTGTCTCGCGCAGCCCCTCACCGACCATCCACCGGCACAGCCCCGCGACCGCGCTCAGCTTCACCGCGACCGTCTTGGGCCGGTTCCCCCGTTCGTGACGTAGGTAGCTCATCCAGTCTTCGAGGTCTTCCACGGTCCACCGTTTCGGCCCGCACTCGGCCCGCGCGCGCAGGTCGGCGTAGAACAGCGTGTACACGCGCAGCGTCTCCGGGGAGTACCCCCGCCCGTCGAGGGCACGCAGGTACCGCTCCTCCGGTGGCAGCTTCGCCCGTCCCACAACCCCCTCCGTTCGGTTAGCAGTGGATAACTCATCCGTGCAGGTAGACCCCTGTGGATAACCCTCAATCTGGACCCCTCGTTACAGCCCGGGCACCTGCTCCCGGTAGCCCTCCTCGAGGAGTTTCATGAACGGCCGCAGGGCAAGGGTGGTCATAAACTTCAAAGTAACTACCACAGGCCAAGGTCCGAGGGGTCGACGGCCAGTACCTCGGAGATCCGACCACCGAGCCACTCGGCTACGTTGACGGTCACAGCGTTGCCGCAGGCGTGGTAGCGGGATA
>Ga0180438_10009850_pt1 | contig 11807 bp, 11 predicted proteins | sample SS_ome_12_FD_132455 | JGI IMG/M metagenome (GOLD analysis project Ga0180438, IMG submission 132455) | Hypersaline lake sediment archaeal communities from the Salton Sea, California, USA - SS_3_D_2 metaG | ecosystem: Environmental > Aquatic > Non-marine Saline and Alkaline > Hypersaline >...
TGACAAGGTTGACATGCTCCTGTCAGAGCTTTCTGATGAATTCAAGCTCAGCAGGCCGAGCTGGGATGATTACTTCATGGGCATAGCAAAGGTCGTTTCAACAAGAAGCAACTGCATAAAGAGGAAGGTCGCTGCGATAATCGTGAAAGACAAGAGAATCATATCGACCGGCTACAACGGTACCCCAAGAGGTACGACCAACTGCTCTGACGGGGGCTGCCCTAGGTGCAACAACTTCAGCGAATCAGGCAAGAATCTTGAGGAGTGCCTGTGCAGCCATGGAGAGGAGAATGCGATAGTGCAGGCAAGCTACCATGGCATCAGTATAAAGGATTCGGCCCTGTATACGACCTTTTCCCCATGCCTGCAGTGCACCAAGATGATAATCAATGCGGGCATAAAGGAAGTCATATACAACGTCGATTACCCCATGTCAGAGGCGCCCCTGAAGCTGCTCAAGGATGCAGGAATCAAGGTAAGGCAGCACAAGGTGGAATGATGGAACAGCAAGAGAACATGAAACCAATCATGAGGTCAATAGCGCTTTCAGCTACCAGCGAATTCCTCATGTTCATAGGCATCATATTCATACTGTGGGGGGTCTCCAGGTTCGTGACAGATTTCCTTGGTGTGGAAGGAGCAGGGGAGTTCCTAGTAGGCCTTTTCCTCCTGGTTGTAGCGTTTGTGCTTCTTATGAGGTCAAAGGCCCTGATGCCCAAGAGAGCCCCAAAGAAGAAAAAGCAGGAAGAGCATCTCGGAGACTACCGTTAGTGGCAGCTGATTTTCCGCTGTTCGTCCAGCACCCTCCTGACTACTTTTCTTATTGGAGCATCCTTGATATCAGCAGCGCTGCTATTTAGTGAGTAGACTTTCTCTTTCTTTGATTTCACAGCCATTATCGCCCCGGCGGATTCCATCTGCCGCCAGCATGCCCGGAACTGCGTCCTTCTTTCACTGTCGCCGTTCACCTTCTGCTGTATCCTGTTCTGGAGGGTTGTCTTGTTGCTGTGCGCCGCTCCAATCAGGGGTTTTGATGTCCCAATCCCGAAGCAGAGGTAGCATATCAGCCGGTACATCTGGCCGTCTGTTACATTCTTTCCCTGAAGCTCAAGCGTTCTTGCACTGCTCGCAGAAAAGGCCTCCAGAGCCGCGGGCTTCTTTTCAGCAGGCTTATCATATCCTGCAAAGACAAGGCGGCCGAGCAGATTCCTCTGCCTCAGTTCGCTGCAGAGGTCGGAGTCCTCGCGGGAAAGGGAAAGGGCGTCCGGGATTTCCCCTTCTCTGACAAGGTCCTGGGCAAACGAGAGCAGCGTTTTTGAATCCTCTGAAGAATAGGCGGTTTCCTTTGCCGCCGGGGCAGCCCGCAGCACTGCCTCTACAGCCGGGGGCATTTTCCCGTTTTCGAAATTCTTTTTTCCATTTTTCTTCGGCGGTCTTGACCGCCTCTGAAGCCTGGCGGTGGCTGTTTGCATAGCTGGAACGTTGTGCTCCCAAATCTTTAAAATCCATGTAACAAAACACCGAAACCATTACGTCTAAAAAGAAGTTCATACAGAATTAATTTGGCAACGATGACGAAACCGTCCCAGACTGAGAAATGATGACAAGAGTAGCTACTGAGTTGCCGCATTCTCGATTGCCGCCGCAGTCGCCTCTGCCATTGCATCCAGTCCTTTGCCATTTGGATGGAGCTTGTCCTTGTACTGGAACTCTTTTTTCAAAGCAGGCGGGGTTCCCTCGGAAAGTATTCTTGCAACATCAGCAGCAATGGCCCCTGGATAAGACAGCATCCAATCATTCAGCTCCACCCTTCTCTTCTCTTTATTGGCATCCCAGCCCTTATAACCATCCAGAGGCCCCACTGTCACGAGGACCACTTCGATTCCGGCTTCTTTTGCGGTTTCAATCATCGAGGTGATTTCTCTTTTCACCCGCCCCACACCAAAGCCTATGTAGAGGTCATTGGTGCCGCACTGGATGACAACCTTGTCGTATCCCTTATCAAGAATATCGTCTTTGAATCTTTTTTTCATCTTGGTGCAGGTCTGGCCGCTGATGCCATAGGAATCGACTACACTGCCGGGAAACTGCTCCTGGAGCTGCTGCTCAAGAGATTCCGGATATCTGTCCGGGTAATCAAGCCCGTTAGTAATGGAGTCCCCCATAACCCCTATACGGAGTGGTTTTTGCACTGGCGCCTGTTCTGGCAGGGTATCCTCCTCCGGGACCGTCTTTATGCCCTCAACCATAGTAATGTCAGAAATCTGGATGCTTCTTGGTCTTTCCTTGGCTGGGGCCTGCTTTGGCTTAGCAACGTCAGAAACCGGGGCATTTTCCGGCTTTGTCTTGGCTGGCATCTGTTTTGGGCCGCATCCGGAAAGAGATAGGCAAAGGACGGCAGCGCCTGCAACAATGGCTCTGGCTCGCAGTTTTCTCATAGAGGATATTGGCAACAAACCATTTTTAAAGTGATAGAAAAGCTATCGTTGTGTAAACTAACCCATTCCTAAGGTGCTGCTGTGGGGCGTCGGAGCAAAAGCTATATTAGCATTCTCTACAAATAGCTAACCGGGAGGATTTTTATGAAAATAGTCGTTCAAGATGCACCAGCACTAAAGGCTGCAATCGACTCTATTGTATGCCTTGTGGAAGAGGGCCAGTTCGAAATCAAGAATGATGGATTATACTTCAGGGCAATGGACCCGTCCCAGATATCCATGATATCCTTCAGGATGCCGAAGGAAGCCTTTGTCGAGTACAGCATCCCTGAGGAGACAAAGCTGGGCATAGACATAGGTCAGCTCTCCAACGTGCTTTCCAGGGGCAAGAAAGGCGAAAGCGCAGAGCTCTCCACAGAGGAGGGCCGGCTTGTGATAAAGTTCGCCGGGGAGAAGCACAGGAGGACCTTCAAGGTGCCTCTGATTGAGACCGGAGAGAGAATCCAGAAAGAGCCCAAAATCGAATTCGGCAACTATGCCAAGGTGAAGGCCGATGCCATAAAAGAGACCCTGAAAGACGCAAAGCTCCTCAGCTCCCATGTGAAGCTCCAGCTCACGCCTGAGCAGTTCGGGGTGGATGTCAGAGGAGACAACGGAGACCTGAAAGCAGAGTTCCAGAAGGGAAGCGACGAGGTTGTAGAGATAAATACTTCAAAGGGAGCGAGGGCCACCTTCCCGCTCCAGTACCTCGAGGACATGGTAAAGGCCACGAACTCCAGCTCAGTCGTTACGGTCAATCTTGAAACAGACAAGCCGCTCAAGCTTGAATATGAGGTCGAGGGAGCAAGGGTTGTTTACTACCTCGCACCCAGGATAGAGACCGACTAAATATGAAACATATGTTTAAATAGGTGTGGTGGCATAAAATATACATTCGTAGATGTACGTAGGCCAGTTAACGACATCACATGCGGCGATTGTAGATGAAGAAAATGGAATATTCAGAATCCCGAGTTTCGGATGCTGGAGAGATACAGGAGACCCTTGATGCAGGGAAGCAGGATGAGAGCCAGCTCCCGGATTTCTCCAAGGAAGTGCCCAAATCAAGGAAAAGGAGCGAGCACGGGGATACTGTGCATATCCATTATGGGTGGAAAGACACCTCTCCTTCTGATATACTCAAAGTAGAAAAGATTGACTTCCGCAAAGACGAGGACCTTGAGGGCCTATACAGGATAGCAGCAAGGGACAAGGCCGACACCATCTGCTTCACGCATAACAATACAACATACATCATGAGAAAAACCCTGCATGAGATTGCCCATGCGCTCTACAATGCACGCGGGAAGGTGAAGGGGGCCGTGGAGAGCATCGTCGGCTACCTCAAGAGCGTGCTTGGCACTGTCTATGTCATAGCCAAGGTGCCTGAGGAATCATGGTCATTCGACAAGAGGATTTCCAAGGGGAATGTAAATTATGTCGATGTGGACACTCTTGAAACAAAGAACAAGAGCAGGCTCGTCGAGATGATAACAGAGAAACTGGCGGACCTCCATGCCAACAATTTCATCATAGGCAGGTTCAGCCTGAACAATGTGCTTCTCAGCCAGGATGATGTCGGGTTCACAGACCTCAGGAAGCTGCGCGTATCAAGGAAGAAGTCGTTCGTGATAGATGAGTTCAAGAGCGTGCTCCAGTACCTGCTTGCAATAGGTTTTGTCTCGAAAGAGGATATCTACTGCTCTATAGCTTATTATGCAGAGCGCAACAAGGACAACTGCAGTGAATGGTATAAGGAGCGTTCTGGCAAGAAGCCTAAGGACGAGCTGGACATAGTGACACGGCTGGAAGAGGAAGTCTACAACTAGGCCGGTTCTATTTTTGTTTCTCCGTTGTTTATCTTATCCCTTGACAAGCGGTAGCTGGAGGCGAATTCAGATCCCATGAGCCCTTCTTCATGGGTTATGACAAAGGTCTGCTTCACTACTTCAGGCACCTTGTACTGCAATGCATGGGAGAGGAGGTGCACTGCCTCCGTATCAAGATTGTGGGTGGGCTCATCCAGGATGAGCCAGCTCAGCTTGGGCGTGAGGACCATCGCAAGCGCCACACGGAGCGTCAGCGCTGCGCTTGCCCTTTCTCCCCCGCTTGCCATGGACTCCAGGACCTTCCAGTCTGCGCCGTCGTTGACCTCGAATACATAGTCGCGTTCTGATACATTGAGGCGCAGGGCATGGTAGTTGCGGTATGGATAGAAGATGGGCCAGATTTCGTTCATCGCGCTGTTTATAGCATCAGTGAGGGTGCTGCGGAGCGAGGTCTGGGTCTCAAGCAGGGCATTCTTGTAGATCAGAAGCTGCTCTTCCAGTGCAGAGTAATGGGTTATATGCTCTGAGAGCGCCTTCATCTCTGAAAGCTCCTCTGCGACCATCTTGAGCAGGTCTTTGCTCATTTTCAGCTGCTCTTCGGATGATTTTTTACTGGAAAGCAGGCGTTCAAGCTGCAGTCTGGATTCCTCAGTCTTTCGGCGCAGCTCTTCGAATGTTTTCTCATTGAATTTGACTGAAGAGAGCTGCTTCTTTGTGTCTGCAAGCTTCTTTTCCAATTGTTCCAGCTGCTGTTTTTTCTTCATTGCCCCCTCGCATTTGGCTATTTCCAGTTGAAGCTTTTCTGATTCCTTGGCGGCTTTGTCAAGAGCGGCCTCTGTCTCTTTCTTTTCGTCTTTAATCTTGGACATCTCAGATTCTATTCCCTTTTTCTTTGGGGCAAGCTCTCCCAGGCCGGCGCATTCCTTTTCAAGGGAAGCAATCTTCTCGGAGAGCAGGGAGGCGTTCCTTGATTTCTCTCTCAGCTCATCCGCCTGCTTCTTTGCGTCCGTAAGAAGCTTGGAGAGCTCTTTGATGCGTGCTTGTTTCTTCTTCACCAGGGCTTCTTTTTCCGATTTTATGTGCGCGACTCCGTCCTCAGCAAGTTTTGAAGAGCAGAGCGGGCATTCCGAAAGACCGGGCCTGAGCTTTCCCATAAGCTCTGAGATTTCTTTTATGTCGCGCTCAAGGGATTTTGATTCCGATTCCATGGAAACAAAATTGTTTTCTGCTTCTTTCTGCTGTTTCGCAAGTTCATCTGGTTTCTTGCCGCCCAGCATCTTCGATAATGCCTCGGCCGACGCCTTAAGGCGTTCCTTTGCATCGGAGCCTGCCTTGAGACGTGCATCCAGAGAGCCCGCTTCCTTGGAAAGTTGTGTGCTTTTTTCATCCAGTGCCTTGGCAGAAGCAGAAAGCTTTTTCCTCTTTTCAGACAGTGCAGAAAGTCTGTCTTTGCTTTCCTGGAGGGCCTTTTCGTCAAGCCTGCCCTCTTCAACCTCTTTTTTCAGGGATTCCTGCTGGGCAGACAGGCGCGTGATTTCCTTGTCCAGCTTTTCATAGAGCTCCTTGTTCTTGCGCATGCCTTCAAAATCTGCAGACAGGGATTTCAGCTCTTTCTGGTGTTTTTCAGATTCCTCTGCGGCTTTTTTCAGTGCTTTTGCAGCAGATGCGATTTCCTCTTGGTGCTTCTTCTCTTTCTCCTGAAGGGATTTCAGCTTCTCTTTGCTGAAGCGCCCCTCCATGCCCTGTCTCTTGGAGCGGATGCGGCCCGCAACAGTGACTGCATTGGCTCTTGCTGTCTCGAACTTGTCCAGTCCCAGTAGGGCATCCATCTCCTGTTTCCTTCTTCTTGGCTCAAGGTTCAGGAAGTAATCTATGTTGTTCTGCTCAGAGTAGATGGCCCTGGTGAAAAGGTCATAATCAAGAGAAGTGAGCGTTTCGATATAAGAGGTCGCTGCAGTAGAGCCGCTTTCAACACTGGAGTTGTCCTTGAAGACCTCTGCACTGGAGCTGGTTCCGCCTTTTTTCTTCCGCTCTATGGTGCGGACAACCCGGTAGGTTGTCCCGTCCCAGCCGAAGTCAAGGGCAACCTTTGCCTCCGGTTTATCCAGACGTATGATGTCCTCCATCTTCAGCTTCCTTCTTTCGAGGGCAGGGAATGTGCCGAAAAGAGCAAAGCTGATGGCTTCCAGGACGCTGGACTTTCCTGAGCCCATGATTCCGATGAGAATATTGGTGCCCCCTCTGAAGTCGAGCGCAGAATCTGCATGCGAACGCCAATTGATAAGTCGAATGGATTTAAGCATCGGACTGGATAGATATAAGGAAGTGAATTAAAATCAGCACGGATAAAGGTCTGGATATATGTTGTTCGAGGAGGAACTCAGGCAGATTGTTTCTAATACAGAGCTGATAGCCAATCCTAGTTCGGAGGAGCTCAGGGAGCTTTCGATGAGAGAAGCAAAGAAGACCGCATACGGCAGCATGTGCTATTCCACCAGGGTCAAAGGCAGGAGCGCAAAGCTTACCGAAGTCATTGAAGGAGACGCAACTAAAGAACAGGTTGAGACAGTCCGCAAACTTGCCGAGTATCTCAAAGGCAGGAAGCTCATACAGCTGGACAGACAGATGTGCATCACAAAGCCGTTTCACTGCAGGGCGTATGTGTCGGCGGATTATGCCCATATCCCATATATGTGGGGAACCATGCTCTTTGAGCCACCTGAGATAGACCCCCCTGATTTTGTCACTGTCCAGATACCTGAATGGCCTGAAATCAAGGTCATCGTTGAGCCTGAGGGGGGAACGACATTCGTGCTGGGCTCTGATTATACAGGTGAGATGAAAAAGGCTAACCTCAGGATGGCCATGTACAGGACAAAGCAGTCTGGAGGCCTTGGGCTTCATGCAGGCTCCAAGCTGATAAGGGCCATTGGGAAAGACGGCAGGCTGAAAGAGAAGGGGGTTCTTCTTTTTGGCCTGAGCGCCACCGGAAAGACGACGCTCACATGCCACCACCATTGGCTGGACGCACCAAAAAGGGAGGGGGTTGTCATAAGACAGGACGACGTCGTGCTTATGCAGAAGGATTCCTCATGCCTTGGTACGGAGAAGAATTTCTACATAAAGGCCGATGCACTGGAGCCCGGGGACCAGTCCGTGCTTTACGAGGCTTCGCTCAGCAAGAATGCTCTTTTTGAGAATGTGAAGCTGCTGGAAGATGGAAAGATTGACTTCTTTGACAGTTCCATCACGACAAACGGAAGGGCGGTCGTTTTCAGGAGAGAGATGAGACATACGGATATTGACATAGATTTGAAGCAGGCTGATATGGTCCTTTTTCTGACAAGGAGGGACACTATAGTGCCTCCTGTAGCAAAGCTCACCAGGGAGCAGGGAGCAGCTTTCTTCATGCTGGGAGAATCGATGGGAAGCGCCGCATCTGATGTGGACCCTGGAAAACCCAGGAGGGTCGTAGGCACCAACCCATTCATCATAGGCTCAAGGGACGAAGAAGGCAACCGTTTCTATGACCTGCTTAAGCAGAACCCGCATCTGGAATGCTATTTGTTAAATACCGGCAAGATAGGGGTTGGGGGGCACGGGCCTGGAGAGAAGATAACCGTCCATGATTCCGCAACCATCATAAAGGAGATTGCAAGGGGCACTGCGAAATGGAAGAAAGACCTGGATTGGGGATATGGGATACTTGATTCTGTACCTGGTATTGATAGCTCCAAATTCCATCCTGAGAAGCATTACACGCAGGAGGACTATGATAGACTTACAGGGGAGCTGAAAAATGAAAGGACGGAGTGGCTGGCGCAGTTCAAGGGGCTTCATCCGCAGATAACGGCTTCTATCTAGTCCTGTAGAGGAAACCTGTTAGCAGGAGAACCGCCAGGATAAAAGCCGAACCGCAGCAGACAACACCATCTTCAGGCCACCATTGGCGTTCTGAGTCCGGATTGAAGCTGGCAGGAGCAGAAGGCGGCCCTCCTGCTTTTGATGCTGTAGAATATTCGCCCGGCCCCAGCGCCACAACTGCATCTGAAGCATCATTAGCGAATGTGACATTGCCTTCAATCACTTTCACTGTAATCTGTGATGAATCGGCATCCACAAGAAACTCTGTGCCTTCAACCCCTACAACAGCGGTGTCCATCCTGACCTCAAACTGCTCTATTCTTTTCTCATCTATGAGAAAGTGGAATGCGCCTTCCACCATATCAAGGGCCAATGCCTCTGTTGCCCCTTCCTCCGTAGTGCTTATGGATTCAATGGCGAACATGCTGTTCTGGTCCATATCGACCTTCCCGCCGTTAAAATAACGGACTGTGGCCATGGAGAAATTCTGGACAAAGATCTTGTCCCCAGGGCCTATGACAAGGCCGTTGGTTGCAAGGCACCAGGAGTTGCCCCTCTTTATCCCAACAGTGCCCTGCAGACTTTCCAGTACTGCGCAGTTAGGGCAGCCGGTTGCATCAGCACATTCTTCTGCATCTGCAAGGAAAGGTTCGGCTCCGCCATACACTTCCGCACCACCCTCGTAGGGACAATAGCAGACACAGGGTTCGCCCTGTGGGCAGGAGCATGCAAGATACATCTGGGCCGACTCGTCCCATTGGCCCTGGCAATCAGTAGTGCAGGGGATTTCGCCTCCGCAGAGGAAGCAGTCAGAAGCGCCTGGAGGGCACTCTCCTGCAAAAACAAAGCCAGACAGAAATAACAATATAAGTAAGTATCTCATGGAAAGGAATTGAAGGGAAAGAATTTAAGCGATTGGGCCTACTCGGGTATGCCGAGTTCTGACATCTTATCACAGAGTTCTGAAATCTCTTTGGGGTCCACCCTGGCATCGCCACACTGTGAATGTGAATAGATGCCTTCAGCATCCGCTTCTATCTGCTCACAAAGAGAAATCACCCATTCGGGGCAGCCGGAAGGACCACATTCATCTCTGACGCCCTCTACTAGAGTCGTTAGATTCATAAGGAGATCGGTCATTGGAATGAAGCAAACGGCAATTACTGACCCCTCGGGCCCACAATATTCAGCATCGCCATCTCCTGTGAGCTCGCACAGCTCTTCAATATCTTTTTCCATGCCGGCCAGATCAGTTTTCATTTCAGACAGTGTTTCTCTGGCTACTCCATATTTGCCTCTGTCCAGGTAAATGTCGACAGCATCCATTTTTTCAGATGCGTTCTTCATAGAGGCGTTGAGCTGCTCCTCCAGCTCTGCAATTCTCTTTTCCTCGGGTGAGGGTGCGCCTATACCCATGCAGCCCAGAAAAAGAAGGCCCAAAACGCCAAAAAACAGAGCAGTTATTGCAGGTTTCATGGGCTTCAATTATGTCCCCACATATAAAAACAGGGCAGTCATGGAAAGGATAGGGATAAAAAGAAGGAACGGCTAATCCTTTTAGATGATGACAAAGGTGATCTCTGAGGGCTTCGGCCCGATGAAGACTGACGTGCGGACTGATATAGACATCTATTAATTTCAGGTAGTGGCCCATCTGGTGAGAGAATAACTGAAAACTACGCTTCAAGAAAAAATACGGTAAAATTACGAAAGCATACGTTGGCCCTGGCCGAAATCAACATTTGATTCTTCTCAGCAAACCAGTGCTATTGAGAAATCTTACGCGCACGCCTTTTCTATGAAGGTCTTTCTGGCGGTCCACCATCTGTGCAAATCCAGGAGAGGTTTTGCTGAGGGAGTAAATCCTGCCCCCGCGTCTGAATTTTGGGTCCACATACTGGAAATCGCGCGGCAAAGACAGTTGGGGTTCCCTCTCATCCTCTTCCAGCCTGAACCCGCTGGTAAGAAGCTGAAGGGATGCCCGGATTGTTGGGTTTTTTGTCCTTGTAATCTTGTCCAGAACATGGGCATCGTCCTCAAAAAGGTCATCTACTGATATTATGTCCTTATCAAGGGCGGTCTGGACAGCGTGGATGAAGAAATGCTGCCTAACCGTCTTTTCTATGCTTGCCCACCCTTCTGCCATGACATAGAGATAGTCAGTTGCGAATTTGGCTGCCATCTCCATTTCTGTGAAAATGATTCTGTCCTTATGGACTGCCAGGCGTTCAACACACTCCTCCAAATCTATGGGCCGCTCGTGGTGCAACAGTTCTCTTAATGTGTAGTCTATCCTGTCTGCGCAGAGCTCTGGCAGCTCACTTTCAAGAAGTGTATGGCGCTTCAAATCAGCAATATGGCGAGGATCATAGCCGTGTTTTCTGAGTATCGGGGCCGCTTCAGAGGAAAGAAGGAATGCTTCATGCCTCTGGTCCTGGAGGTCTGTATACAGCGAGGTCCCAAGAATGGCATTGGTAAGGTGTGAGAATGCGGTGTGTGAGATGTCGTGAAGCAGGCCTGCGACCTGTTCTGTCAGGCTGGCGCCCAGCTTCCTTAGGAGGAGCAATACGCCCAGTGAATGGTCATATCTTGTGAAATTGCCGTTGTTGGAGTATTCTGGTGGAAGGCCGTACTGCTGGATGCCTTTCAGGCGCTGGACTGCATGGCAGTCGATAAGCTCTGCCAGAACAGGCTCATGGATTTTGAACGTCCCGTAAAGTTTGTCAGAAATCTGCATTGTCTTTTCCTCTTGGCCGTGCGTGCCTCACCCTGGCACTATACCAAGTGATAGTAGTTAGAGTAAAAACACATTTAAACACTATTATAGCCATTTTGGATGCTTTTTTGCCACCTTTATCTGCCTTTCCAGAGGGTTTCCTCGACCTTCTTCTTGTAGTTGATATACCTGGCCAGCATGAAAAGAAGGTCACCGACCCGGTTGAGGTACGCGATTGTGGTTGGGTTCACCTTTCCTTTGGCTGATGCGGCAACAGTCCTGCGCTCGGCCCGCCTGCAGACCGTCCGTGCATGATGTAGAAGTGATGCGGTCTTGCTGCCACCAGGAAGAATGAAGTGTTTGAGCGGAGGGAGCTCTGCCTCCAGCCGGTCAATCTCCTTTTCCAGCTCAGAGACATGTGTTGGGGTAATTTTCTTTACTTTTGCCCCTTTTGAGGCAAGTTCTGCGCCGATTACAAAAAGGTCCTTCTGTATTTTCTTGAGTGGTGCTGTGACCTCTTTGAGCTCACTGAAGGCAATGGCTATGCCGAGCACGGAGTTAAGCTCATCCACTTCCCCATATGCTTCAACATGGGGGTGGTTCTTCGGCACCGTGCCTGGGCCGGCCAGAGAAGTCGTGCCCTTGTCGCCGAATTTTGTGTATATGGGCATGTGAATTGAAATCGCAGGTTTGTTATATAAGAGTATTCTTTGGGTCGGCCAGGAGCATTAAAAATAAATATAGAGAGGAAGAGTAACCACCATGACTCTTGTTGATGACTTCTCCTTGCTGGAACAGCACGGTTTCCGGCTCCTGCCCTACTCTCTGGTCAAAGACGAGGGGGCCGCCGCCGCGGCAGCAAAGAAGATGGGCTACCCCATAGTGCTCAAGGTTGTTTCGCCTGAAATTGAGCACAAGACA
>Ga0180438_10009852_pt1 | contig 11806 bp, 14 predicted proteins | sample SS_ome_12_FD_132455 | JGI IMG/M metagenome (GOLD analysis project Ga0180438, IMG submission 132455) | Hypersaline lake sediment archaeal communities from the Salton Sea, California, USA - SS_3_D_2 metaG | ecosystem: Environmental > Aquatic > Non-marine Saline and Alkaline > Hypersaline >...
GTGATCCTGATAGACCACCACTTCCACACCTTCCTGACCACCCCTGTTCAAAATCACGTAGCCCACCATGGACTTTCCAAGGTACGGCTGGTTCCTGGCCTCCATGATCATCGTCAGGGCGATCAGGGCCACACGAAACACGTCCATCTGTCTGCCCCCTAGAACTCCCGCAGGGAGTCAATTTCCTCAAGTACGTCCCTGGCCTCGATCACCACCGATCTGCCAGGAATAGACCATTTCACCTTGTCCAGCTCGGCCACCAGTGCGGCCGAGATCAATCGGTCGTCGTGTATGGCGGGGTCCACTACCCCCCATCGCATCCGTTTGTCCTCACCTTCGCTCACCTCATACTGGCATTCGTCCACCTGTCGCCAGAACTCCCTCCAATCCGCTGACCCATCGTCACGGAACATTTTGAAGCGACCCGTCTCCACCACCGACAGGAAATCCCAACCCAGGTCACTCTTCCGCTTTGGGGGCGAGAACTGAAACGGTATCACCCGATCCCCAAAGGCGGAGCGAGAACCCAGGAACGAGACCAACCCGGCGCCAACTCCCGACGCATCAGCCACGATGTGGCGCGCCCTCCACTGCTCGAAGAAGCCGCGTAGCTGACCGTACAGTTGCGTGTATCTCGTGCCCACGTCCTCGAGTACCTCCACCACCCGGTACGACGGCGCCGCCAGGAGCGGATCCTTCACCGTGGACAGGTCCACCTCGAAGATAGTGGCCACCGTCAAGTCCTTTCTGGGCTTTGCCGCGCGTAGTTCATCGCCGGTCTTCTCTTCGTCTTCCCCCGCCACATCCAGAGTGGCCGCGTATACCTTGTCCGCCTCAGGGCCGTGCATCCGCACGTGATCCCCCTGCATCAACGCCTGTCGCCGATCGTCGAACATGCGACCCTCGGAGTCGACCTCCTCCAGGTAGTATTGCGTCTTCACCAAGGGATGGTGGCGACCCTTGCGGAGGATCTCCTGGCGCACGTACCTGCCATACGCCGGTACCTCCTCCGCCACGTCCTCCCAGGTGGCCAGGAACACCCTCTGCCGCCCATCGGCCTGCTCTTCCCTGCGCAGCTGGCGCATCAGCTTGGCCAGCATGGTCCTGGAGGTCCACACCGTCCCGTAGAAGACCCTCGTAGCGTTCGTCGACGCCGCCATGGGAGTAAACTCGATCTCCCATTTGTCCTCGTCCACGTCCTGAGCCTCGTCACATTCCAGTAAAATACTGGCTGTCGCCCCCACCACACTGGACGACGGATCTGCGGACAGGAATAGACACGCCGCCCTCTCCAGAAAGACCATGTACCCCTCTCTGCCCCGCACGTGGCGACGGTTCCAGGGGTTGTCTAGCACGCCTTCCAGACGCAGCTTGGAGTTGATCAACTGGGGCTTGTACGTCGGCGCCGCCTTCACGATGAACCCGCCCTTGCGCCTGAAGAGGTTCAGCAGGTAGGCCTCCAGCTGCGCACTCAGCTCGTTCTTACCTGCTTGGCGAGAGAAGATCACCGCAAAGGACAGACCTCGTTGGTGGAGGACCGAGTCGAGGATGGCGTCGGCCGGCCGCAGCTGGTACTCGCGTAGAGGTCGCCCGACCACCAGCCGGGAGAACAAGCGAACGTCCGACAGGAACTTCTTGACCACATATTCCAGAGGCTTGATAGCCATCGCCAACCCCAAGAACACCATTCCGATGGTGCGACTCTCTTTTCCGCAGAGCGCCTTTCAGTGAGAGCAGCCAAAGCCAGAGCACAACACCCCAATCCTGTCCACAGGGGTTCGCCACTACGTTTCGGCAGATCCGCCCCGCGCTTGCCTCAGCTTTGCTCCGCGCTTCTCCAGGTCTCACCAAACGCTCAGATCCCGCCCTCTTGCTGGCCAACTTCCCAGCCCTCACGGTGCAACGGCACCCGCTTGTCGATTCTCCTCAGTTCCCTCTTACGCACCTGTTGCAGCCTCTCCTGGAAAGCCCGCATCCGGCTCTCGGCCCAGCTGAGCCAGTGCTCCGGCGTCTCCGACGAGACGCCAGCTTTGCCAACCGATCCTCGCGCCTTCTGGAGCACCGCATACGCGGCAGCTCCCAATACCAGAGCCTCCTCGTCCTCGGAAGGCACGGACGTTGACTGGGCCTCGCCCAACCCCTCTACGGTGTGCACTTTGTGATAGAAAATGCGAACTGTCGCACCACTCGCCGGTTCTTCGTCTGACGAGAGGTACAGCACGTCCCCCCACTTGTCCCAGCGCACCCAATTGGGCGGGCTTTCCGGAGCACACGAGTGGTAGGGATACCACACTCTGACCACCCGTGTCAAACCGGAAATCGACCCGATATTTACCTCTCTTCCATCGGCCGAGAGCTCCAAAGTGCTCACGGCTGGTTGCGGATGGGCCTGGGAGTAATCCATCAACGCCCGCTCGATGGCGCGGTCCACGTCGTCCGTGCTCCAGATCTCGTTTCCCGTGTCGTCCAGGTCCCTCTCCACCAGATCCCTGATCGCCGCCAGATTGCTCATCGGTACGCCCCCGTCACCGTTTGGGACCCGGATCCCGACTTCGCCAGTCCATAATCCGCCAGATCCGGGCAGTTCCACACGGTCTCCATCTTCCGCACCCTCACGTGGCCTCCCAGTACAGCAGCGCCAGGTTACCCCTGTGCGCCACCTCAGTGTTACGGTCTTGCGACTTCCATACCTTCACACTGTACGTCGCCGAGGCCGTGATCTGCTCTACCACCACCAGCGACGACGAACCGCGCTCGCTCACCCCATTGTGACGCCTCCCCTGAGGTTGGCCAAGAGACGTGCTCCCTCTGTACAACTGCATCAAGTCGATGTTGAAGCCCGTCCAAGCAGTACACTCAAACTCCACGCTCGCCGCTGCCATCACCCCAAACGTCTTGCCCGAGGGCATCTCCACCTCTTGAGAGAGCACATCGTACACCGCCGCTGAAGTGGTCAAGTTCTGATCGGTGCTCGTGCTCTTCAGATACGACCGGGGCGTGGCGGGGCAGAAGGACAGATCTGTGGGCGCCACCTCGCCGTCCTTGATCAACGCCGACGTCACCCACGGATCTGGAGTCCCCTCGAAGGTGCACACCACCACGCCTGATGCACCCTCCGCGAAGAAGAGCACTCCACACGCCGCACCCTCCACGACCAACTCTGGCCCGATCTGGTGCGCCACCGCTACGCCCAGCACCACGCGCGACATGGAACCCACCAGCAGCACATCCGCCCTGTGATTCGTGGCGTCGTAGGCCCTGATGACCCCTCGATGAAACTGCATGGACAAATCCCTCCTCCCCTGGGTGGCAAGCCCACCTGCCCGCCGTGCCACACGTCGATAACCCACCCCAGCCGCCGCAGGCAGGGCCAGGGTCGCCACTCCCTGGCCCTGCCCACCGTAAGGAGGTAACCATGAGACGGACGGCTTCTGCCCGCCACCGCCCGCCCACTTCGCCCAGTTGCCGCCGACAGGCCCCCGCCAAGGGCGTGAGCGGTCAACTCCCCTTCCGGGTTCAACCCTGAGCGCCGGCCAGGTAGTAGATCAGCAGCGTGAAGTCCGCGGTAGGCGACGATCCGCCGGTCAGATTGACGTCCACCTCCACTGAACTCCCCGCCGCCACATGCACGGGCGTCTCAGCGCCTCCCATCTGAGGCGTCTTCCAGGTTCCCGGTGTCCCGGCCGTGTTGGCCGCGATCGCGGTGATCACGTCGCTGCCATCGTCCTGGATGTCCACGTCGAAGCCACTGGGAGTCCCGGTGAAAGCCTCGGCGCACAACGAGGCACCCACGATGGTCATGTCCTCCAGGGCTTCGAACTCGAACACTCCGTTCGCCGAGTCTTGAGCCTCCGCCGAGAAGCTGAGCACCCGCATCACTTCGTTTGCCATATCTTCACCTCCTACAAGGCCCCCGACTGAGGGGTGCCGTTGCGGTAGTAGCTCGCGGCCTTCGTCGCCGCTACAGACAACCCGTGCACCGATTGCGACGTGAAGTAGGCCAGGAACGCCACCTGCATTCCCCGGGCCAACGTGTCCGCCTGGCAACTGCCCACGATCCACAGCATACTCAGATCGACCCCCAGGGCTCGAGAGACGCACCCCAAGGCCCAGGGCGCAACACCCACCAGCAGACATCCCAGCAGCCACGCGAAGCGCTTCAACTCAGCCGGCAGTAGCTCCCAACGCCCCTTCAAGCCTGGGACTACTTCCAGCGCCAGAGCCATCGCACCAGCCACCACCGACACCACGAACTCGGGCGTGATGGTGACCGCGCCCCCGAGCACGGATAGCGCCAACGCCCCCACTCTGATCGCCGCCAGGGACACCAGAGCCGCTCCCCCAGCGGCGAGACCAGCCTGCACCACACCTGCCATCATCACTCTTTCCCCCTTTCGCTCTCACTAGGGTGGCGCGCTACGCCACGTTGTTCTTGTGCAGAGGGCGATAGTCAGCCACGCCCACCGCCACGAAGAAACGACACTTGATGCGCATTTCGTCGTTGGTGAACATGGACCCCACCACCTGATCGTCCGCCACGAAGAGCTCCGGTTCGCGCCCGTACCTGTACCCGATGCAGATGCCCGGGCAGTCCCCCGGATCGCAGACCGCGGCCCAATCGTTGGCGTCCGTCCACTCGGGAACCACCACCACGCGGCCGGACTGGTACCTGGGCTCCAGGTAGTGGTACTCCGCCTCCGTGTGCCACGGTTGCTCGAGGATCGCCAGGGCTGTCCGTTCCAGCTCGATAGGCACCAGACAGAACTTGGGGCGGATGGCCAGCGGCGCGCTCGAGCCCGGTTCCGTCTGCTGGTACACCGCCTGGATCACGTTGTCCCACTCGGCCGCCGCCAGGGCCGCCGTACGCAAGTTCCCGTGGTTCGAGGCGTCGAACACATTGTGCCCACAGCCCATCGCCGGGCCGGTCCCGCTGCTGTCCGTGAACAGCGCCGACACCAGAGACGACAGCGTACGCCAGGCAGCATTGCCGAGCTCCCTCGGAATCCGCTTCACCGCACCCATGTCGTCGCGATCCATCATCTCCAGGGTGATCCCGATGTAGCCCCCCTTCTTCACGAAGTCCGCCGTCTCCTCGGCATCCGACCAGTCCAGCTCCGTGTACGCAGCCCCCTCCGACACCGTGGGCAAGGCCCCGATGCCGCCGGTCTTCATCCACGTGATCTGGTTCAGCGATCCGAAATCCTCCTCGTAGGCGATGGGCGCCCACCACCTGGGTCGCACGTTATACGCCTTGAGCAGCACCTTGTTGAGCACATTCTTCACCACCGAGGTCATCGACGACGTGGTGACGTTGGACAACCTGACCCGCTCCGGATGGAACGTGCCATAGAAGTCATAGTCACCGGTCATCATCAGGTACAGCTCCCTGATGCCCGACAACCTGGGGATGTCGGTGTTCTGTTCGGGGATCTCCAGCCCCATCAGCCGCTCGAAGGCCAGCTGCACCCGATCCAGGCTGGTCAGCATGCCCGACACCTGCGCACCGTCCAGAGCGTCCCCGGCGCCCCGGATCACCCCATCCTCCAGCATGCCGGCCAGCATCCCACGGTACCGCTCGATCTCCGCGTCCAACGCCTCCGGCGCGAAGACCTTGCCACTGAACTGGGCTCGCACCGCGTCCTTCATCGGCTGAGGGAGGTCGCACCACGTCAGGGCCCCCTCCAGCACCGTCTGACACTGGGCACGCAGCAACTCTTCAGCCTGCCGCGCCGCCGAGTCAGCAGCCGTAGCCCCCTCGATGGCCTCCGCGGTTCGCGTCACCTTCCCCGCGTCACCACCCCCTTCCTCGCTACCAGAGTGCGATTCCTCCGTGCGTGCACTCCCGGACGCAGACTCGGAGGAACTCGCCTCCTGCGCCCCTCTCACCTTCTCCTGGTCCTCTTTCATCTCTCTACCTCCTCTCACTGAATTGAGGACACGATCGAACGACCCGCCAGAGGCGGGATAGAACACCACGTCCACCGAGTACACAGACCGGATCTCTGAGGCCACCCTGGTCTCACCCTCCAGGTAGTAGCCCGCGAAGAGGTCCGCCGACAGGCCCACGTTGGGAACAGGCAGACCGTCCTCCCGATCCCGGATGATCTGATCTATTAGTCTCTCCACCCATTGCGCTGTGGGAGTCCTGGACAGCATCAGGCGCCCACACAATCCACCCCGGGACCCGGCGTCCGCGTGCCAATCCACGTCGGCCATCACGCCCACCAGATTGCGCACGCTGGCCCCCGCCTGCAGGAAACCCACGTGATCCACGAAGCAACTCGCTCCGTCGAAGCGGGGAACCGCCGCCTGTAACACGGACGCAGGGAAGCGCCACCCGTGCAACGTGTCTCCCGCCCGCATCAAAGTAACCGCGTAGTCCCGGCGCTGCGAGATATCGACGTCCAGGGACAACCTCACCCGCTCTTCCAGACACTCAGCCTCCATCTTCTGCCTCCAGCCCAAGCCCCTCTACCACCCTCTCTGCGCGGCCCCGACCATCACACCTCCGCACGTCTGCGCCAGACGCGCTTGTAGCCCACTGGTCCCTCGATGATCACCACCCGGTCGGGATACACTCTGAACGACAGAACCTCCTCGCCCTCGATCTGAAGCGCCCGGCGGGCCATGGTCAGACACCCTTCGTGGTCCTCCTCCGGCCTCCCTCGAGGCTGCTTCCCGGTCTCGGGCTCGGAGCGCCCCGCCACCACAGGAGAGGTCCCGCCCCGTGCCTGCACTTCTAACACCCCGTGGTTCGTCTCCATGTGCCGGCGCAGCCAGTGCTGGCTCTTGTACTTTCTCCCGCACACCTGACACTCGTACATCCCCTCTTCCTCCCTCATCTTGCATCAGAACCAGATCCCTCGCGGCCCTCCTTCTCCAGCTCCCTCAGCAAGGCCTCCACGTCTATCACCTCACCTGCGAACTTGTAGGCCAACTCCATGGCCTTACGATCTGTGATCCACCCTTCGGCCTTCATGGCCCGCAAATACTCCACGATCTCCTTGGCGGCCCGAGCCACCTTTAGGTTGTCCTCCTCCCTCAAGTCTGCGACCACGTAGGAGAGTTGGGGACCGCCCCTGGGCCGAGCAAGCCGGCCCGCAACCCTGGCCCTGTAGGCCGCCTTCTCGATCACATCCACCAGCAGATCACAGAAGAACCTCTGCCGGTGCTCGTAGTGGCGCACTGTAGGCCCCACCATCTCGCGGGCCGTCGTCCGGGTGGCCGTCTCTCCCTCCGCCAGGTAGTGCAAGGGCACCCCCGCTCCGGCAGCGATCATCAAGCGCAAGGCTTTCCCGTCATCCTTCACGTCCTCAGCTTGGATCTTGGGCTGCACCGGTTTCCACTCTTCGGTCTCGTCGGTGACGATCACCGAGCCGGGCGATGGCGGTCTGCTGTACTGCCCCTGCTTCGACTCGATGTCCCCGGGACCCGCCCCCTCCAGCCGCACTTGCCACAAGAAGGCGTTCTTGTGCCTGTTCACGCGTACGCGGTCCTCCAGCCACTCCCGGTACCGTCGTAGCCAGGGAAGGATAGGCACCAGGTCACCCTGGCCCCGGACGCAGCCCACCGCCCGGTTCACCGCGTAGTGTTGCATCACCGGCCTATCCAGATCGTCCCTGGCCGACTCCCAGCCGGCCCACCACTTGCCATCCACAGGGTCGTCGTGCCGCAGTTCGTGGAACCTCAGCTCCCTTTCCAGATCGTCTGGGTCCGTCTCGATACGATCTATCTTCACCGCCGGTATCGACCTCACGTAGCTCAAACCGTCGGCGGGATTGGTGAACAACACCAGAAACAGCTCCCCGGCCCTGGTCAATTCGTCACACCAGGAGTAGATGCGCATCGCCATCTTGTTCTGCCGGTGATTCCAAAAGGCGGACACGAAGTGGTCCACGTAGGCCACTGGCGAAGAGATCTGGATACCGCTCCCCACCACATAGTCCGTGGTTAGGGATACGATACGAAACGCCAAGGGGTTGCTCCGCCAGGCATTCAATGCATCCTCGAAGTCGTCTCGCAGCTCCCACCACTTCTTGTCCTGGGGACCCGCCACGCCATCCACCTGGCGCCACCAGCGGTCGTCCACCACCTTCACCGCGGTCTGCACGCGGCCCTCGATGACGTCGCCAAACAGCCTCTCCGCCAATCTCTCTTTCCAGCTCATACCACCCCCAACCTCTCCAGAACGATGTTCACCGCCAGGCCCACCAGCATGAGGAGTATGGAGACGTAGATCCTATTCAACGTCACCTTTAGCTGCTCCAGATCCTCCGCGAGGTTGTGGAGCTCCTCTCTGGTCAGCATCCCGTACACGCAACCGGGTCGCTCGTCCACGGTCACACCCCGCTGCCTCGTACCTCGGTACCGGCGCAGAACCTCCTTGAGCCTCTTTTCTCCCTCTCGTCGATCAGACATGGGCATTCTGATTCCCTGCGGTGGGCAGGCTGGGGGGCTTCGGTCCTTGCTGAGTCGCGCTCAGCCACGCCCACCGTGACTTCCGCCCCCCAGTTATTCTCACAGCTCGATCCCCATTTCCGTGGAAAGCTCGTCCAGCGCCTTGGCGAAGGCATCAGCCAAACCATCGGCCGCCTCTCCAGAGACCGCACGCTTGGCCCGCATCAGCCTCGCTAGCTGCCCCACGCCCCTGGACAGCAACTGCAAGGTCTTGGCCGGGTCGATGTCCGCCTCCAGTACGCGGCGCATGCAGATACGTAACATACCGATCTCCTCATCCAGAGCGACGTCTCCGGCCGCAGCCAGTCGAGCCACGTCCAGAATCTCATCCTCTGAGAAGGTCCTGTGGTAGAATCCATTCATCTCCTTCACCGTCACCGTCCACCAAATGGAGAACTTCATCCAGTTCCGATTCCCTGATCACCAGAGCCAAGAGCCCGCGAAAGAGCAAGCCATAGAGCCGCACCGCCACCCCTCTGGCCAGGGTCATCTCAGCTCCCTCCTCAGAATGAGCAGGAAGAGCAGTCCCGTGCCCAGGGCGCCGAGCAGTCCCACGGCGAAGATGGGCCAGAAAAGGCTCCGCACCAGCACGTCGAAGGTCAGCAGTCGGTCGCGCATGGCGGCGACGGTAAGCAGACCACCCCACAACAGGTCCTGCCAGAAGATGAAGGCCGTCAATAGCACCAAGGCAGTGGCCGCCGGCCGCCGAGGTCTGTAGAGGGAGAAATAGTAGCAGGCCGCGCCACTGGAGACGGCGATCAGTCCCAAGATCAGGAAGATCAGATATTGTCTCGCATCTACGCTCATAGTCCAGGCCCATTGTCTGCATACGGTAAAGAAAAGGAGCCCTGGGATCCATCCCCGGTTCTCCTGGAGAATGGATCTCAGAGCTCCCTTACGGCTTTCGCTTGGGGAGCGGCGAGGCCCTAGCCTCTTCCTCGCTATGTGGGAGGCCTATGCCGTCTCTATGGATCTACCACTATTGCCTGACACGCAAGATGTACTTGCCCTTCTGGCGGCTCACTTCCAGCTCGGCGCTTTCGGGCACCTCCTCCAGGAACCCCAGGAGGCGTTCCAGAGAGGGGAAGACCCTGGTCAGCTCCGATCGCACCTGAGAAGGCTCTCGCACGGCCCTCTCGTGAACCTTCAGTTTGCGTACCTTGTCTATGAACTGCATATCAGGCATGATCTACCCCGGCATTAGAACAAGTGTTCTAATTATAACCTGAGTTCTACCCTTTGTCAAGAGGGCATAGCAATCTTTAAGGTTCGCCCCTTTTCCACTACCCTCCCGGAGGTTTGGAACCTCCGGGAGGGTCAAAGGATCCACATCATGCCGTACCGCGGCGACGTCTTCAGGCGAGGCCACTACTACCACCTCTACAACCAGGGAGTTGGGGGCACCATCATCTTCTTCAACCCCGGCAACTACGAGTACTGCCTCCAACTCATCGACGGGTATAGCCGACGTCACGGTGCCTCCGTCATCGCCTACTGTCTCATGCCCAATCACTACCATCTTCTCATCTCATCAGACAGAAGACTGACACCCCCACGCTCCACCTGCATCCGGGTGCTGTTGAACTCCTAAGTGCAGGCACCCGAAGAATGGAAGTACTCCAACTACCTCGAGTGCATCGGTGAACGGGCTGGCACGCTCAAGGATGGCTCTTTCATCCGGGATCGCTTCCCAGCAGCTGGCACATATCGATCCTTCGTCACCGAATACTTCGACGAACCATCGCCACGAGACGAGGTCCAGGGATACCTCATCGAGTAGGAAGACTCACCCTCCATCGCCGGCCTCTTGACCCAAGGGCGGTGCGGGTGTATACTGTAGACGAACCAAAGGACCAACAACATCAAACAGATCCTCTAGGGAAACTAATCCAGAGACTACGAATGTCTCAAGTCGCGTAATTCGCGTCAGGGAGACATCCCAGGGAGGGATCGTCATGGAAAGACGCGCCCCTCAGACTTCAAGTAGGTGGAGGGTGGCGCGTCTTCTTGGGTTGCGTATCGAATTGGGCTCACCACGATGGCGCTCGGGTCATCCTCCTTGACCGGCGTGGGCGCGAATAGGGCTAGCGGACCCCCAAAGTCCTTGACTCTGCGCAGGGAGGGACGCAGATGCAGTCATCGAAAGGAGAGAGCGATGAAAAGAGCACAGAAGTGGTGGACGCCTATGTTGTTGGGCGCGGCCCTGATGGCGGTCCTCGTAGGAGTGGCCGCAGCCGTGCCTCCCGAGAAGCCCAGCGCGCAGAATCCGCCCAGGCAGGTGGTGCTGTGCGCCGCTGACTTCTACCCCACGCGCGACATCGTCGAGTACTGGAACGACGGCTATACGCTCGACACGATGAAGGACAACACCCAGTACCGCTTTCTCGCCCCCGTCAACTTCGTGGCCCCCTATTGGGTCACCGTGGACAAGGTCGAGCTCTTCGCCTACGACAACAACACCAACGCCAGGATAGTGATGGATCTCTATCGCAGCAAGCCTGCCGGCGGGGCCGAGACCCTGATGGCCAGCATTGACACAGGCCATGCGTTCGCGGACCCCATCAACGATCCCCGCACCTGGCAGACCACCACCATCAGCCCCAACGTCGTGAACCCGGCCAACGACGTCTACATCTATCTCTTGATGACCGACGACACCGCCCTGTCGCTGTATGGGGTCAGGATTTGGTATCACGTGGGGAAGTAGTCGGCTAGCACTCCTGGCATAGGAGTACCAGCTGCGGCGCCAACGCCCGTCAATTGCGGCCCGCCAGTCTCCATCACAGAAGGGGTGTGGCCAGCCTGAGCCCAGACCAACTGAGGGCCACCATCGGTGGATGGTGGCCCCGCATTACATCCTCCGGGAGGTTTCTACTTATCCCCTGCGCAGACGGAGACTTGCGTACCCCGCCAGGCCCATCAACCCGCTGCCCAACAACAGCACCGAGGCCGGCTCCGGCACGAACTCCTCCTCCAGCACTCCCAAGATCGCCTTGGCCCCTTCCAACTCACCGATGCCGCAGGGTCCTACCACCCTGACCGTGGCCGTGCCTCCACTCTCCGGCACCAGGGTAACCTTCAAGGTCCCATTGGCGCCCACGAACTTCTCCACCGTGGACCCGTTCCCATCCAGTCTGCCGTTGTCCGTGCTCACCGTAAACGGAGCTGGGCCCCTCCTGTCTCCAGGACCCTCCCCCAAATACACGGCCGAGGGATTGGCCGAGAACTGGAAACTCACCACCGTGGCCTCGCCCACATTCACCGGGTCCAGCGTGGCGCTATCAGTGATCTTGGCGATCCACGGCGTGAAGTCCACCCAGAGGCTGTCCTCCTGGCAGATGGGATCGCA
>Ga0180438_10009855_pt1 | contig 11804 bp, 9 predicted proteins | sample SS_ome_12_FD_132455 | JGI IMG/M metagenome (GOLD analysis project Ga0180438, IMG submission 132455) | Hypersaline lake sediment archaeal communities from the Salton Sea, California, USA - SS_3_D_2 metaG | ecosystem: Environmental > Aquatic > Non-marine Saline and Alkaline > Hypersaline >...
ACAATCGCAGGTCCTTGATGATCAGCAACTGCACCTGGCCGGGGAGCATCGACGTGGCACGGCCCACGGCCCGATCCATCCAGGCCACCCTGGTCCGCTTCCGCAAGCTCCCCTCGGCGTGCAGGCGGCTGTAGGCGGCGCGATAGATTCGGGCGGCGGTCCAGACGGCCAAGAGGCGGAAGAACATGGCGTTGGAAAGCAACAGCGCCAGAAACAGCAGGCCCTCGCTCCACACGCTCCTGCCGGACTCCATCAGCCCGGAGGTCAGCCACCAGCTCGGCAAGAGGCGGTTGTCGGCGATGCTCAGCCGGTCCAAAAGATCCTGGAACCAGGTAGGCGTCATCATGTCGGTGCGGGCGGCCCTGGCGACGGACCAGCCGATCCAGACGCCGGCCACCAGGACCGCGGCGACGATCGCCGCCACCAAGAGCACGCGCCCCCGCGGCAGGTAGCGGACGATCAACAGGCAGAAAATCGCCCCCAGGGCCGCCGGAATGTACGTGAACGCCAAGAGGAGCGGCAAGAGCAGGACGAAGTAGTACCACGGCGCCGAAACCACCACGCCGTAGGCGAGCATCAACGGGCTTCCCAAGAGCAAAAAGGCCCAACTACTCAGCAGGATCGCCTCCTGGAACTTGTGCAGGAAGACGCGCTCGTCGCGGGCGGGCATCGTCAAGAGCAGGCCGACGTCCGGCCCGCGAAACAGCGAGCTGTAAAGGATGATCCCCGAGGAGAAGACGAGCATCGCCGAAAGCGCGACGAAGAACATGTTGAACACCGCGCGGACGGCCTGGTCATGCAGGTCGGCCGAGGGGATCGACTTGCGGAGAAAGTCGAACCCGTCGGCGAAGAGCCAGAACAGCCCCGCCCACAACACCGCGCTGAGCGCGGCGATCAGCGCCAGCCGGAACCAGGCGTCGAGAAAGGTCTGCCGCAGGAGAGTGGCGACGATGCGGCGCCGCATCTTCCAGAACGCCCTCGCCTCGTCCGCTCCCGACAAAAGCCCGGCCGCCGCGCCGCCGGAGTGCGGCGCCAGCCGGCGAGGCTGGGGTAGGGCCAGATTGGAAGCGGACTGCTCGGTCACCGGCGATTCACTCCACGCGCTCGGCTTGCCGCTCGGGGCTTTCCGCAGGCCGGCCGTCCTCGCCGGTCGTCAACCGCAGGAAAAGCTCCTCCAGCGAGCTGTCGCCCACGGCAAGCTCCTTTTGCAGTTCCTCTTGGGTGCCCAAAAACCGCAGGCAGCCGCGGTCGATCACCCCGATGCGGCCGGCAATCTCCTCGGCCACGGCCAGCGTGTGCGTCGACATGAACACGGCCGTCCCCGCCGCCGCCCGCGCCCGCAGCAGGTCCTTTACGAGCCGCACGCTCCGCGGGTCGAGACCCACCATCGGCTCGTCGACCACAAGCACGGCGGGGTCGTGCAGCAGGGCCGAGGCAAAGACCAGCCGCTGCCGCATCCCGTGCGAATAGGTCTCCGCCAGCTCGTCGAGGAATTCGCCCAAGGCGAACTGCTCGGACTGCAGGCGGACGGCCGCCTCCGTCTGCGTGCGGCTCATTCCTCGCATCTCGCCCACAAACTGGAGGAACTCGCGGCCGGAGAGCTTGTCGTAGAGGAACGTCTGGTCGGGGACGTAGCCCACCAGCCGCGTGGCCGCCCGCGTGTCCGTCACCAGATCGTGCCCACAGACCGAAACGCTCCCGGCCCCCGGCCGCAAGAGGCCGACCAGCATCTTGATCGTGGTCGTCTTGCCCGCCCCGTTCGGCCCGAGGAAGGCAAACAGCTCGCCCGCTGGAACGGTCAGCGTCAGGTCCGAGACCGCCACCTTCCGGCCGTATTTTCGCGTGACGTGATCGAACGAGATCATCGGGGCCGAGGGTCGAGAATTGAGGGTTGAGAGTTGAGAATTGCGGGTGGAGAGCGAAGTGCCTTTGGCTCTGCGTCCTTTGTTTGCGCGGGCTGAAGCTCGGGCAAGGTCTTTACCATCTCGGCCGCCTCGTCCTCGGGAAGCCGCACGAACGTCATCACGGAGTCCAGCACCGCCGACTCCTGCTTGAGCACGGTGCCGTCCGGATGCACCCAAAGCCGCGCCCGCGGCCGGTCGGAATTCCGCTGGATCCAGCCGGAATCTGCCCGGTAAGTCACCAGCCAGGCATCGACCGGGCGGCCGTTCCAGAAGATCGGCTGCACGCCATCCACTTCGGCGTGGAGGATCTCGATGGGACTGTTGGGCGGCCGCAAGGGGCTATAGGCTTTGACCGTCCAATGCCGGCCCTCGTATAAATTCTGCAGGCTGGCCTCCGGCGACAGCGAGTCGCTGAGCACGACCTTCGGCGGCATCTTCATCTCCGTCTCGAAATCCAGCTCGCCCGCCCGCACCGAAAGCGACAACATCGCTCCTTCGACTACGCCATAGATTTCGATCGCCTTGCGGGTTGGCTCGAACTGCACGCTCGACTCGAACCGCTGCAACTGCCCGTCGTTGGAAAAAACCAGGATGTGGAGCGTGTCCATCTGGTACTGATCGTCCAACTCCGTAAGCGCCGGGAACATCACCTTGAGCGGCGTGGGAATCATCTCGCTGAGCGGCAGCTCGTCGAAATGCACCTGGCTGCGGATCTTGGTGGAGCCGTCAGGCTGAGCGGTGGACGTGCTCACGGCCCAGCCGAGCGGGCGGTCGTTCCAGGCCATCGACCAGCAGAGCGGCAGCTCCGGCTTCCGCACTTCGAGCATCGACTCCGCGCTCGGGGGGTCGCCCGCAAGCAGCGACGGCATCACCTTCTGGCTCACCAGCCAACTCATCGTGGCCAGCCACAACAGCACCACGGCGATCTCATACCAGCGGCTGTACATCGGACGCGATCGCTCGCAAGCGCCGGCTCGGCCGGAAGTGCGGCAGCCGGCTTGAAGCCTGCCGAAAAGGGCCCACGGATGGGGGCCGTGCGGGGCCGCCCGCTCCGGCCCCCACCGATCCCGCCCTCATTCTACCACATTCGCAAATTGGGGGGAAATGTCCGCCCGGCAACCAACCTTGCACGCGGCGGCCAATTCGCCCATGATAACGCCTGGCGCCGGCCCCGGCGGCAAGCGAAGCGATCAGCATTCAGTAATCAGCAATCATTGGGCAGTCAGCGCTGAGAGCTCATAACCCGCTGCCGCGGCCGTGTGAAGACGCAGGGAGGCAATCACCGATGTGTACTGCAAAGAAGCTCGTTGCAACCTGGCTGATGCTGGCCTTCATGTTGTTGGCCGCAGGCTGTGGATCGGAGGGAGGGGAGGACTCCCCGACAGACCCGTCGGACGGCGGAAATGCGGCGGCCGGCAACTCTGCCGCGGCCCCCGCCCCGCCTGCCGAGCCGTCCGACTCGCTGCACCCGGTGGTCGTGATTTCGACCTCGATGGGTGACGTCACCGTCCAGCTTGACGCGGAGAAGGCCGGCATCACGGTCGACAACTTCCTCCGTTACGTCGACGCCGGCCACTACGACGGCACGATCTTTCACGAGGTGCACCCGGGCCACGTGATCATCGGCGGGGCTTATACGGCGGACCTGGTGGAAAAGAAGACCGACGGCCCCATTTTCAACGAGGCCCGCCAAGGACGGAACAACCTCCGCGGCACCATCGCCATGGCGCGGAAGCCCGACGTCATCGACAGCGCCACCTGCCACTTCTTCATCAACGTCCAGGACCACCCCAACCTCGACTACAAGAGCGACAAGTCGCCCGAAGAGTACGGCTACTGCGTCTTCGGCGAGGTGGTCGACGGGATGGACGTTGTCGATCGAGTCGCCGCCGTCGAGGTGCACGACACGAGCGATTTCGAGCGAATCCCCGTCGACGTCGAAAACGTCTCGATCCGCTCGATCCGCCGCGCCTCGCAGCAGTAGGGTCGTTCGGCCGCGGCTTACGGTCGTCACGTCGCCAGCGGGTGCGCGGCCTCGCTCGAAGTGCTGGCAGAGCTAGCAGGGTGCGAGGGGTCAAGCTTGAGCAGTTTCTCCAACCTCTCCGGATTATCGCCCCCGTGCCGTCGCAGCCGGTACTTGCCATCCTTGCGACTCGGTTGATCCCCGCCACAGCGTTGTTGAATCGCGGGGCGAAATGGCGTAGGATACACGTCGCTGGAAGGACGCCCCGTGTGGTGAAAGGAGGTGCCCCCGTGTCGTGCAAGACGTTTTTCGTGCAAGAATGCCCGACCTGCGGGCGGCGGTTACACATCCGCGTGGAATACTTGGGCAAGAGCGTCGTCTGTCAGCATTGTCGCGGGAAGTTCTTCGCCTTTGACTCGGCCGGCAGGAAGTGTGCCTTGCCTGAATCGGTCGACACCCTGCTCCGCCGCGTCGACGAGCTTCTCGGAGGCACGCCGCCGGGAGCCGAAACGGCGGCCCGCTCGCCCAATCCCCGCTAGCTCACTCGATCGCCGCCAGCCGCGCCAGATCGTCGAAAAAGCCGGGATAGGTCTTCGCCGTGCAATCCGGATCGCGAATCACCACGCCCGGTTGCATCAACCCGGCAATGGCAAAGCTCATGGCCATGCGGTGGTCGTCGTAGGTGTCGATCGCCGCCCCCCGCCGCGGGCCCGGCACGATCCGCAGCCCGTCGTGGCGCTCTTCCACCTCCGCCCCCAGCTTGCGGAGTTCGGCCGCCACGGCCGCCAGCCGGTCGGTCTCCTTGTGGCGGATGTGGGCCACGCCGCGGATGGTCGTGGGGCCGTCGGCAAACAGGGCCACTACCGCCAGCGTCTGCACCGTGTCGCTGACGGCGTTCATGTCGACGTCGATCCCCCGCAGCGGCCTGCCCGCCACGGTGATCGATTCGGCGTCGTAGCGGACCCGGCATCCCATCCGTGCGAGGCAGTCGCAGAAGGCGACGTCGCCCTGAAGGCTCTGCCGCGAAAGCCCTCGGACGGTCACCTCGCCGCCGGTCACGGCGGCGGCGGCGAAGAAATAGCTGGCGGCCGAGGCGTCGGGCTCGATCTCGTAGTGCCGCCCCAGATACGTCTTGCCCGCCGGCACGACAAACCGCCGGAAACCTTCAACCACGACCTCGACGCCGAAGGCGGCCATCACCGCCAGCGTCATCTCGACGTAGGGTTTGGAGACCAGCTCCGTGGACACGGCCAGCTCGACGGGCTGCCGGGCATAGGGAGCGGCCATCAAGATGCCGCTCAAGAACTGGCTTGAGATGTCCCCGGCCACGGTCGCGCGACCGCCCGCCAGACCGCCGCTGCGAACGACGACCGGGGGGCAGCCGCTTTGGGTCTCGCTCACGGCGTCGCCGCCCAACTGCCGCAAGGCGGCGAGCAGGTCGGCGATCGGGCGCTGCCGCATCCGCGGCGTGCCGTCCAGGCGGAAGGTGCCGTAGCCGAGCGTGAGCATCGCCGTGAGGAATCGCACCGTGGTGCCGCTGTTGCCGACGAAGAGGTCGGCCTCCTGGCAAGGCAGCCGCCCGCCGCAGCCGACGACCCGAAGCGTGGCCGCGTCCCGGTCGTGCGCAACGGCCACCCCCAGCAAATTCAGCGCGTCGATCATCACGCGAGTGTCTTCGCTCGCAAGCGCACCGGCGAGCGTAGAGTCGCCCTCCGCCAGGGCCGCGCAGACCAGCGCCCGGTTCGTAATGCTCTTCGAGCCCGGCGGACGCACGGTCGCGCGCACGGGCCCGCTGGGTTGGATTTCGATAGCGTCGGGCACGGAAGAAAAGGGGGTCGGGAGTTGGGAGTTGGCAGTCAGGCGTTGGATGCTGGGGACTACAGATCGCCGCCTAGCGTTCACTCACCGCATAGGCAATCTTCCAGAGGTGCTCGTCGCTGCGGAAATAAATCGCGCCGTCGGCGACGGCGGGTGAGGCGCGGATGCCCGGCTCCAGTTGTCTCTCGGCAACCAGCTCGCCGTGGTCGTCTTCCAGCCGCACCACCTGTGCCAACCCGTCACGGTTGACCGCGATCAGGTGCCCGTCGGCGATAACCGGGCTGGCCCAAAACGAGCCTTTGAGTCGAAGCTGCCAGAGCACGCTTCCGTCGCGGACGTCGCCGCAGGCGAGAACCCCCGCCGACTTGATCGTGTACGACCGGCCGCCGCAAACGGTCGGGCTCGGGTACCCGGAGCTGAGCACCGGCGCGTACCACGCAAGCTCGACGCCGCCCTGTGGCCAAAGCTTCAAGGCGTTCAGCCCGTTGGCAGGCAGGTAGACCGTGCCGGCCCATGTAGTCAGCGAGGCGATCGTGTGGCACTCGGTCTCGAACTGCCAGCGCTGCCGGCCGGTGTCGGGCTCGTGCGCCGTCAGCCGGTTGCGCGACTGCACTAGCACAAGGTCCTCCTCGGGCGTCAGGCCGCGGAGCACCGCGGGCGAGCACCAACTGGCTCCTTTCTCGCGCGGCAGGCGCCATCGCGTCAGGCCGGTGGTAGTATCCAGCCCCGCGGCGAAAGCGTCGCTCTCGCTCTCCATCTGCACCACCACCGTGCGGCCGACGACCAGGGGCGAGGAGGCCATGCCGACGTCGTTTCTGGCGGCCGGGTAGTCGCTGCCCAGTCCCCGCATCCAGCGGAGGTTTCCCTCCAGGTCGAAGCAGGCCAGGTCGCCGGAAGAGAAGAACGCGAAAAGCGACTGGCCATCGCTGGCCGGGGTGTTGGCCGCCACGCCGCCGGCTTCGTTGTAGAGGCTGCTGCCGGTGGCCCAGAACTGCCGGTGCCAGGCGAGCTCGCCGTCGGCCGCCTCAAAGGCCAGCAGATGGAGCACGTCCTGCCGCGGCCCGCTCGCCGCGGTGACCACTACGCGACCGCCGACCACGATCGGGCTCGACGGCCCGGAGCCGGGCAGCGGCACCTTCCAGGCGACGTTTTCATCGTCGCCGAACTCCAGCGGCAGGTTCGTCTCGTCGGACACGCCGCGGCCGTCGCGACCGCGAAAGCCCGGCCAGTCGCTGCCGCAGAGGAAGACCGCCAGAGTGCACAAGACCCAGCGGAAGGCGGAAGGCGGAAGGCGGAAGGCACAGTTGCTCACGTTCGATCTCCCTCGCGTGCGGAAAAAGGGGACAGGTCCAATTCGCCGGAACGGCCCGGAGGGTGCTGCGCACGAATTGGGCCTGTCCCCTTTTTCTCGTCGCGGTCGGCCGACAGCACGGCCCCGCCCAGCGGGTCGCACACCCGCAGCTTGAAACCCCAGACGCGGGCCCAGCTTTGCGTCTGCTCGTTCTGGCAGACCTTGACGAGGATCAGGTTGCTTCCCGGCTCGAGCAGGGCACGGCTCGTGTACTGGTCCATCGGCGAGCCCGAGTGATAGACTTCGTGCCCGGCCAGAAACTTGCCGCCCAGCCAGAGCTTAACGGCGCTGGACGAGCTGATTCGGATCTCCACTTCCTGCCGCTTCCCGGAGAGAAACTGGCTGGCCGCGTAGGCGACCACTCCCTTTTCCTCGCCCAGAGCTTTGTTCAGGTCCACGACTCCCTGTTCGTGCGTGCTGGCGTGATCACTCCAGCGGACCGGCCCGTGCTTGCCCTCGCATGGGGCGTCGAAATCAACTTGTTGCTCGGGCGGGTAGGGCGCGTCGAAGCCCACCCCGCCGCTGTTGTCGAACGGGCCGATCAGCTTCCAACGGAGGATGAAGCCGTAGTGCCGAGTGACGTCGATCACCTCACCGAGCTTGCCGAGCCTGTCGGCCAGGAGCTTGATCTGGTCGGGGTCCCTCGCCGCCGAAAACGCCCGCCGATACAGCGGCAGCGACTCCTCGGGACTGCTCAGCTCGGCGACCTGCGCGGCGTCGCCGATCAGTTGGGCGATCGCGTCGCGGCGAAGCTGGAGACTGGGGTCGTCGACCATGTCGATCAGCAGGCGGCGGTGGGCGGTGGGATCGACCTCCACGAGCCACTCGAACGCCACGCGGCGGCCGCGAGGGTCGTGGCTTGTGTCGCGGGCGAACCGTTCCAGCGCTTCGGCCGGCAGCGGCCCGCCGCCGTTGAGCTGACGCTCGGCCACCGCGTCCACGGCGGTGCGGATCCAGTTGTCGGCCAGCGGGCCGGCTTCGTCCATGGCGGCGAGCAGCTCCGGCAGCCGGGCGGCGTCCACTTCAACGACCTGCTGCCACGCCCGGCTCGCTTCCGGGTTGCCCGCTCCTTCAGGCCCCACGGCCTGGAGTTTTTCCAGCAGCGGCCCCAGCTCGACGGCCGCCACCTGAGTCGCAAAAGCGACCGTCAAGAGCGCCCCGCAGAGCACAGCGCGGCAATTTTTCATTCCGGCGATCCTCAAGGTTGTTCCACGATCGGCCACCACTATGTTGAGCCGCCATTATAGGCGTCGGCCACCCGGTTGGAAACTGCCGCCGAATCGGCTCTAATTGGCTTCCGTTGCGCAAAGGGGGTGCCATGCCCACGCTTGTCGTGGGCATGTTCGAAATCGTCCGCAATGGCAGCAGCATGGCCAAGCAAGCTTGGCCATGGCACCCGAACTGGGAAAAGCGGGAAGCGAATCTTCGGCCACTGGTTACTGAAGAATTTGGGGTCTGGGCTAATGACGAGCGATTCGGCGATTTCTTACGATTTCGTCGCCCCGCAGCGGATCGTCTTCGGCTGGGGACGCCGCCGCGAGGTCGGCCCGCTGGCCAAGACGCTGGGCCGCAGGGCCCTGGTGATCTGCGGCTCGCGGACCCTGGCCAGGCAGGGTGTTCTGGACGAGATCATCGCTGCCTTGGCGGCGGAGGGGATCGAGATCCTCGGCAGCGAGATGCTCGCCCGCGAGCCGGAAGTAGGGGACGTCGACGCCGTCGCCGCGCGCTTCCGCCGGCAAGGGATCGAGCCGGGCGATTTTCTTCTCGGACTCGGCGGCGGTGCGGCGATCGACCTGGCAAAGGCCGTCGCCGCCATGGCCACCAACGACCAAAGCCTCACGGTCAAGGACTATCTGGAAGGCGTCGGCGGGGGTCCGGAAATCATCCGCCCGCCGCTGCCCGTCCTGGCGATGCCGACCACTGCGGGGACAGGCTGCGAGGCGACCAAGAACGCCGTCATCTCCAGCTACGACCCGCCCTTCAAAAAAAGCCTCCGCGACGAGCGGCTCGTGCCGCGGATCGCGCTGGTGGATCCCGAGTTGACGCTCTCGGTGCCGCCTTCGATCACGGCGGCCAGCGGCATGGACGCGATCACGCAGTTGTTCGAGACCTACATCACCCGCCGCCCGCAGCCGATCACGCAGGCGCTGGCGATCGAAGGCCTGCGGCTGGCGTTTCCGGCGATTGCCGAGGCGGTCGAAAACGGCTCGTCGCGGCCGCCGCGGGAGAAGATGTCACACGCGGCGCTTTTGTCGGGCATGGCGCTGGCGAACTCGGGGCTGGGATTCGCGCACGGCGTGGCGCCGGCCCTGGGCGTGCACTGCCGGGTGCCGCACGGCGCGGCCTGCGCGCTGATGCTGCCGGCGGCGCTTCGCGTCAATTGCGAAGTCCGCCAGGCGGAATTGGCCCGGCTCGCCCGCGCCTTGCTCGGCCGCGAGCGATTCCAGACGCCCGGGGAAGCCGTCGACGGGTTGATCGCGGAAGTCGAGAATCTGTGCGAGCGGGTGGGCGTGCCACGGCGGCTTTGCGAGGTCGGCGTCACGGCCGAAATGATCCCCGCGATCGCCAAAAGCTCCCACGGCAGCAGCATGAGCAAGAACCCCCGCGACGTTCCCCAGGATGAGTTGATCCAAATCCTGGAGGGCTTGCTGTGATTCTCTCGGCCGGACTGACGCCCGCCTGGCAGCAGATCCTCGAGTTCGATTCTTTTCAGCCGGGCGAAGTGAACCGCGCAAGGCAGGCGCTGTGGTGCGCCTCGGGCAAGGTCTTCAACGCGGCGCTGGCCGTCCATCACTTGGGCGGGCCGAGCCTCGCGCTGGCCGCCGTCGGCGGACCGCCACGGGCGCAGATCGAGGCGGAGTTCGACCGGCTGGGAATGCCCTACCGCTGGGTCGTCACCGCGGCGGCCACCCGCGTCTGCACCACGATCCTCGATCGCCGCTCGGGCGCGGTCACCGAACTGGTGGAGAACGGGCGACCGCTTTGCGACGCCGAGCTTGATGCGTTCTGCACCGCGTACGCGGAAGAAGCGGCCCGAGCGAACGTCGCCGTGATCATCGGCTCGCTGCCGCAAGGCACGCCCTCGTCGTTCTACCGCCGGCTCGTGGAACGGACGCCTGGTGCAGCCGTGCTCGACTTCCGCGGCGAGGGGCTCATGTCGGTCCTGGGCCTGGAGCCGCTGGTGGTCAAGCCCAACCGCCAAGAGCTCGCTCAGACCGTCGGCCGCCCGCTGGAGAGTGACGACGAGCTGGTCCGGGCGATGCGATCGCTGAACGACCGCGGCGCCCGCTGGGTCGTGGTCAGCCAGGGCGGCAAGCCCGTCTGGGCAACTTCGGCGTCGGAAGTCTACCGATTCCACCCCCCGCCCGTCCGCCAAATCGTCAACCCCATCGCTTGCGGCGATGCCATGGCCGGCACCATCGCCTGGGCGACGCGAGGGGGGCTCGGCATGGTTGACGCGGTCCGCTTGGGCATCGCCGCCGCGGCCGAAAACCTCGCCGATCTGCTCCCCTGCCGGCTGAATCGGGCGAAGGTTCGAGAACGGGCCGAACAAGTCGAGGTCGATATTCCCGGCTGATCCAAGGCGGAACGGGGAACTGCGCCGGCAGCCGGGGCGTCGAACATCTGCAAGCACCGGCGGGGTGCGCCGATGCGGTCAGGGCCTCCTTTTAGGGGGATTCAGCGATGCGTGTCAAGCAATGTCTCGCCGCTTTGGCGATTGCCGGCGCGTTCTTGGCCGCGGTCGGGCCCGCCCGGGCAGACGTGGTCATCGACCAGAACACCACGATCGACGCCGCCAACTCGTACCCCGCCGAAGCGGTGGAAGTTGTCGACGGGGCCAGCCCTCCCACGGTCGTCAATGTCGTCGCCGGCGGAGAGGTTTTCTGGCTGGAGTCCTTCGACACCAGCATCGTGAATATGTCGGGCGGCCGCGTCAGCTTCTGGGTCGCCTCCGATTGGAGCACGGCCGACCTTTCCGCAGGCACCGTCGACGACTTGAATTGCGACCTGTTCGGCACCGTCAAGGTCCGCGGCGGGAACGTCACTTTGCTGGCCAGCTTCGGCCTCGGTCAGGCACTGGTCTCCGGCGGCAACGTCAGCGTGCTGGAAACCGACGACACGAGCTCGGCGAGCGTCTCGGCGGGAACGGTCTCGCAGTTGAACGCCTTCGGATCGAGCATGGCCGGCGTGACCGGCGGAGTGGTGCGGCGCGTCGACACCTTCCAGTCGTCCGTCGCCGAGATCGCCGGCGGGCTGACCGCCGACTCGACGCTAAGCGCGCATCATCAGAGCATCATCCGCGTGTACGGCTCCAACCTGACTTATGCCGACAACGTGCTCTCCGGCATGTTGCTCGACGGCACCGTCGTCACGATTCCGGCGTTCGAGTACAACGACGGGCAGATCGTCCTCCAACCCGGCGAGCCCGTCAATGCGATCAACGATCAGTACACGACCGACGAAGACAAGGTGCTGTCGGTTGCCGCGCCGGGCGTGCTGGCCAACGACCGGGGCGTCGGGCGAACCGTGATCGACGTGGACGACGCCTCGACGCTGGGCGCGGTCACGTGGGGCCCCGATGGCAGGTTCGATTACGACCCCGACGGCCAGTTCGATGATCTCAACGACGGCCAGACGGCCACCGACCGCTTCTTCTACACCATCCGCGACAGCCTCGGCGTCGTCGACACGGCTGCCGTGACCATTACGATCGAAGGGGTCGGCGGTGGTGGTGGTAACGGCGGTGGCGGCGAGTGTCCTTCGACGG
>Ga0180438_10009856_pt1 | contig 11804 bp, 15 predicted proteins | sample SS_ome_12_FD_132455 | JGI IMG/M metagenome (GOLD analysis project Ga0180438, IMG submission 132455) | Hypersaline lake sediment archaeal communities from the Salton Sea, California, USA - SS_3_D_2 metaG | ecosystem: Environmental > Aquatic > Non-marine Saline and Alkaline > Hypersaline >...
GCCTGAAGCTGAAATAATCCTGGTATCCGATTATTATATGGTCCAGTACTTTGATGCCCACGATGTCAAAGCTTTTTTTCAATCTCCTGGTGATCTCGATATCATCAAGCGAGGGCTCGGGATTTCCGCTGGGATGATTGTGGATGAATATCACCGAGGCGGCAGAATTCCTTATGGCAGGATTTATCACCTCCCGGGGATGGACTATGGAAGAGGTCAGGGAACCCTGCGAAATAAGCTCCTCCTTTATAGTCCTGTTTTTTGAATCCAGCAGGACCAGCCTGAACTGTTCCTTTTTTAGGTCCCTGAGGATGGGTATATAATAGCATGCCACTTCCTCGCTGCATGTAAAACTGTTATTATCAAGGTTTTTTAGGGCAGCTGTCCTCTTTCCCAGTTCAAAAGCAGCTGCCAGTTTGGCGGCTTTAGCCTTTCCGATACCGTTAATATCCATAAATTCTGCAGGAAGTGTATTCATAAGTCCTTTCAGGTCTTTACCCCTGATGAGTATTTCTTTGGCCAGGTCTACTGCGGAAAAGCTGTCTTCCCTGGTCTTCAGGCCCGTCTGGAGGAGGACCGCCAGAAGCTCGCAGTCGGAAAGCTTATCCGCTCCCATTTCAAGCAGTTTCTCTCTGGGTCTTTCTCCGGGGGGCCACTTGTTAATGGCATACTTTTTCATGAACATCCTGTTAATAATATATATAATTGCATAATAGCATAAATATATAATAATAATCAATTGATTCTTCGTTTTTTGTAGACACAGGCAGTGGGTATGTGATTAAATAAATTATTATCTGCCTATGGGGAAGGGGTCATGAAATGAAGATACTGGTTGTATTTGCCACCAGGTACGGCACCACCGGGAGATGTGCCGGTATGCTTGGTGATGCCCTTAAGGAAAAAGGACATAATGTGGACATAGTGGACCTTAAAAAGAATAAAAAAGCCGATCCCCGCCCATATGATGCCGTGGCGGTGGGCGGGTCCTTTGTAATGGCCAGGATGAACTCTGCAGTAAAAAGATTTACAAACAGGAATCTTAGGACACTCATGGACATGAGGACCGGTGTCTTCATGTGCGGGGCTGATGAAAATTGGGAAGAAGAGATAAAAAAAGGTTTCCCTGCAGAGCTGCTTGATAAAGCGGCAGCCAAAGGTTACTTTGGTTTTGAGATGATATGGGACAGAATGGCTCCCTTTTTCAGGAATATGCTGCAGAAGGAATACAAGACCACTGACAATGTCTCGAAAATAAAGGAAGAAAATATAAAGAAGTTTGCCGGGGAACTAGCCGGACCCTGATCAGATAATGGCATCCACTATAAACCTGATGCCCAGGTAAAACAGAAAAATACTGCAGGTTATAAGTATGATGTTATATATTTTCTGGTTGAAAAACCTCCTTCCTGTACTGATAAGGAAACCTATAAAAAGATACCAGATAAAATCTGCACTTATGTGACCGGTAAAGAATGCTGCAACCCCGCCCACGTTGAATTTGACACTTTTGATTATAAATGCCGCCCCGATGCTTATCCACCAGATATACCAGTAGGGGTTCATGAGGCTTACCAGTATGCCCTTGAGCACGGTAATACCGGTAGATCTGACATTCATGGTCCTCTCTTTGATCACGGACCTGAAATCTATAAGGTATTTCTTGCGTATAACCGCTACCATGATATCGATCCCCAGATAGATCAGGAAAATTCCCCCTACAATACCTATTATTTTGGCTATCAGAGGGTTTTGGAGGTATCTGATCAGGCCCAGGAAAAAAGCAGCCACTACTGCAAGCTCAAGTACGGCATGGCCTACCACGATAAAAAAAGAAGTCCAGAACCCCTTCTGGGCAGTGCTTGAAATCACAAGGGTCAGCATGGGACCAGGGGTAAGGGCCCCGGAAAATCCCACCACCATAGCTCCAAAAAAGATTTCAACCAGCTCGTTCATTGGAATTAAAGGAGGCCAGCCACCCTATTGGTCAGCCGGCCGATACCGTCTATTTCACAAATCACTTCATCCCCGGGCCTGAGCAGTTTTTTCCCTTCTGTGAACAGTCCTACTCCGGAAGGAGTGCCTGTAGATACCAGGTCTCCGGGATAAAGTGTTATGGACCGGGAAATATATGAGATAATTTCGTATACCCCGAATATCATGTCAGAGGTATTGCCGTCCTGCCTGATCTCCCCGTTTACATATGACCTGAGGCTTTTGTCCTGGGGATCGCCAAATCCTTCCTTCCTTGCTATTACCGGTCCCAGGGGCCCGAAGGTGTCAAAACTCTTTGACCTGTACCACTGCCCTTCTGTTTTCTGAAGGTCCCTGGAAGTTATATCATTGAATATGGTATAGCCGTAAATATATGCCGATACGCCTTCTGGTTTTACATCCTTAATCTTTTTTCCTATGACTGCTGCCAGTTCCACCTCATAATCCAGCTCCCTGACCTCTTGAGGGCATATTATATCGTCGCCGTCCTTTATGACACAGCTGCGTGCCTTGGCAAAAAGCACGGGCTTGGTGGGAAACCTGCCGTCCTGCTCTTCTATATGGGACCTGTAGTTCATGCCCACGCAGATTATTTTACCGGGAATAAATGTATTTATATCTATATAGTTCACATTCTTTTCTAAGCCGTCCACAGACACCCCTTTTAATCATATTTTTGTATATTTTAAATATTTATGTGATTTTGTAAAAGAGGATTCTGCAGGTGTTCTGCTGCAGTCTTTAAAAAGGACAGGTCTACCTGACCTTTAGCCCTCCACTTTTTATCCTTGAGGCCAGGTGTTTGGGGAGATGGGCTTGTCCCAGTTGATTGCCGCTTATGTAAAGTTCTTTTAACGAAACCAGGTCATCCATGGAAGGCGGCAGGGAGCTTATATTATTATCATTTATGTAGAGCCGTACAAGCCTGCTCAGCCCTCCCATGCATCCCGGCAGCCTGCTGATGGAATTATTGCCCAGGTAGAGGCCTTTAAGGTGTTTAAGCCTGCATATGGAATCAGGTAAATCCTGCAGCAGGTTATTGCTGAGGTCCAGACCCTCGAGCCGGGATAGTCCTTCCAGTGATCCAGGGATACTGCAGATGTTATTGCTGTTAAGGTGCAGTATCCTTATATTTCTAAGTGTACCCAGTATATCAGGGAGCACGCCTATCTTATTGTTATAAAGGTCCAGGCGCTCCAGTGATTTCATCCCGGCCATAGATTCCGGCAGTGAAGTGATATGGTTATCCCCGGCATAGAGTTCCTTCAGGCCTTTTAAAAGCCCTATTCCCCGGGGCAGGGAAGTTAGAGAATTACCTGCCACAGATAACCGGGTAAGGCCTTCAAGGCCGGATATTGCCTCCGGCAGGTTTACCAGCCTGTTATTGCTAAGGTCCAGGCTTTTGAGGTTCTTAAGCTTACCTATTGAGTCAGGAAGCCCTTCCAGCATATTATTAGCCAGATTGAGTTCTTCCAGGCTGCACAGGTCACCTATCGCTCCTGGCAGTGCTCCGATCCTGTTGCTGTCAAGCCTTAGAGACCTGAGCTTATTCAATCTGCCTGCCGAAGATGATATATTCCTGATGCTGTTCTGCCTTAGATCCAGTTGTTCCATTTCAGTCAGTTTTCCTATATCCCCGGGGATAGCTGACAATCTGTTCCGGTTCATATCAAGAAGCCTGAGGCCGGTGATGCGGGAGATGACGGGGGGAAGATCCTGGAAATCATTAAGATAAAGGTACAGGTATTTCAGTTTTTTTAACATAGCGAATGAATCCGGCAGGCTGGCCAACCGGTTACCGTTTAGCTTTAGATATTCCAGGTCCCCAAGGTCCCCGAAAGAACGGGGTAGTGATTGGAGCTTATTCCGGTGCAGGTCAAGCCTTTTCAGGTTATTTAGCCGCCCAAAGTCTTGAGGAAGGGAAGATATCCTGTTTATGCCCAGGTCAAGGTCAGTAAGTTCTTTCATCTCAAGCACCCTGGGCGGTACCTCTTCCAGCCTGCTTACCGAGAGATTGAGTTTAGTGAATACCAGGACCCTGCTGGTCACGTCCAAGAGCTTTTTCAGTTCTTCTTCATCCATTATCTCAGATTAGGGTAAATATAAGAAATTGCATTAAATATTATCATTTTTATATTGACAAAAAAAGGATAGCATATAAAATGTTAACTGATATTGATTATCAATAAGATTATCAATAAGATTCATTTATAATTGGCAAATATAAGAAGGGTAGATCAGAATGTTAAAGAAAATGACACCGAACCTTATTGTAGATGACGTGAATGCCACCATCGAGTGGTACCAGAATGTACTGGGTTGTTTTGAGATAATCCTCACAGACCCTGAATCAGGTAAATTTGACTGGGCCATGATGGCCTGCGAGGATGTAGAGATAATGTTCCAGTCAAAGGAAAGTATTGAGAGATCTCTAAATTTTGACTGTTCAAGAGTGGGCTGCAATGCCATCATGTATATAGAGATGGAATATCTGAAGGGTTTCAGGAACAGGATAATGGACAAGGTTGATATATTGAAAGATATTCACACTACATCATATGGTATCCAGGAGCTTGCCATAAAAGACTGTAATGGTTACATACTTGTATTTGCTGAATGGTAAAAAAGGTTCGCTTTGGAAACTGAAATAAAAAACAGGATGGAACGGGAAGGCGTAAAAACAGAATGGATCAAGATCCTAAGGAAAAACAGATATAAGATCACCGGCCAGAGAAAGAATATAATAAATTTTTTAAGCAAACAGAGATCTCCCAGAAGTACAGATGATATTTACCTGGAACTTAAAAAGGACCACCCGGAAATCGGAATCGCCACTCTCTACAGGACACTTGACCTTCTTTCAAGTCTTAAATTGATCCACAAAGTAAATATTGCCAGTAATAAGTCATTTTATCTCTTTCCTGGCAATTCTGATGATAATTCAGGTATTTATCTAGTCTGTGATAACTGCGGTAAGCTGGTATCGAATAACAAGTGCCTTAACAATTCTGTCAAGGTAAGGCTGGTCGATAATGCTGCCAAGAATATTTTTAACAACTGCCAGCTCCAGGTAAATCACTTCCAGATATTCTTTTCTGGGCTTTGTGAAGAATGCACAAGAGATGTGAACAAGCCCTGAGGATAATATTTATAATGGTATTATCTTATAGGAGATGTCTATGAGCGAATATAAGTACAGCTTTGACGACTATCAACCCTTTGACATGGAAAAAAGGGTAGAAACTGCCAGCGTGGCCAAAGCAGAATTGAGTTTCCTGAGCCTGTTTATGCTGGCCGTCCTGGCAGGAAGCTTCATAGCTCTGGGTGCAGAATTTTATACCCTGGTCACATTTGATTCCCAATTAAGCTATGGCCTCACAAAGCTCATCGGAGGGCTTGCTTTTTCCCTGGGACTTATACTGGTAATTGTTGCCGGAGCTGAATTGTTCACCGGCAACAACCTTTTAATGATGGGCCTGGCGTCGAGGGTGGTGACCTACAAGCAGGTATTAAAGAACTGGGTGGTAAGCTATGTCGGTAATTTTATCGGTTCCATAAGCCTTGTCTTCCTCATGTATTTTACCGACCTATGGACTGTAAAAGATTACCAGTTTGGAGCCAGTGCTGTCATCACAGCCGTAGGTAAAATAGAACTTACTTTTGTGGAAGCATTTTTCAGGGGCATCCTGTGCAATGCCCTGGTCTGCCTGGCAGTGTGGCTCTGTTTCAGCGCCAGGACTGTTATAAGCAAGATATCTGCCATAATATTTCCCATTACTGCTTTTGTAGCTTCAGGATTCGAGCACAGTATCGCCAATATGTATTTTATACCTTTTGGCATATTACTGGGAAGAAATCCTGAAGTGGTAAGAAAAGTACTTGAGATGAAGCCTGAAATAAATCTGGAAAGACTTAATATCATAGGTTTTTTAGGAAATCTCCTCCCTGTGACACTGGGAAACATCGTGGGCGGTGCCATAATGGTGGCTGTAGTTTACTGGCTTATAATAGTACTACCCCAGAAAATAAGGAAAAACAGGATCAGGAAATAAAATACCCCATATGCATCCAGGCTACGGTTTTAATAAAAACCAGAGCAAGTTTTAATTATCATTTATCTGCGGGATCCTATCCATGCCATAATTTGAAGGGAAGACTCCTGTGGGACATATTTCCATACACTCCATGCACTCCTGGCAGTTCTTAAAGTATGAAGATTCAGGTATAAATGCCACTCTTTTATTTATACCCCTGCCTATGAAGCCGATAGCATTCCTCTTCTTGACCTCCTCGCAATATCTCACGCATAGACCGCATACAATACAGTAATTATACTCTTTTTTATACCTGGTAAAAGTCAGTCCATATCTTTTTGCCAGGCTCTTTATCTCGGGGTTAAAGGGGAATAATGCCAGGTATAACTCGACCAGGTTTTTTCTGATCTGTTCTACTTTTGGGCTGTCGGTATGTACTACGAGACCTTCCTCAGCTGGATAGGCACAGGAAGCTACTATTTTTGAACGCCCATTTCTTTCTATTTCTACCAAACACAACCTGCAGGCACCATGGGGTTTGACCTCTTCATGATAGCAAAGGGTGGGTATGTGTATTCCCAATTCATGCGCAGCCTGAAGTACGGTAGTCCCTTCCTCGACTTTTATACCGTTTCCATTTATAAATAATTTTACCTTTTTTTTGGTTTGTATCTGTTTAACTTCCATTTTATCTCCCCCCGCTTATCCATGATATTTGCTTATAAGATGAGTATTTATAATATTTTGACTTCCCTGCCCTCAGGGACTTTTTCTTTAATTAATCCTGTAAACTTATCTATTGCATTATATTTTGATGGGCAGCTTTCCATACAGCTTCCACACTTTATACAAAGGTCCTGGTCGATGCGGTATGGTTTTTTTGGTTCACCGATTATGGCATCTACCGGGCATACCTTGGCACAACTTGAACAACCGGCACATTTCTTGTCATCTATTTCAAAGCGTATAAGAGGCTTGCATGCTTTTGCCGGACACATGTTGTGATAAATGTGGGCTTCATATTCGTATCTGAAATATTTAAGAGTAGTAAGCACTATATTGGGAGCAGTAGTACCAAGGGCACACAGGGAACCCTCTTTCATAAGTATTGAAAGGTCACTGAGAAGTTTCAGGTCTTCCTCCTTGCCTTTACCTTCCATGATCCTTTCATAAATATACAGCATCTGTCTCAGGCCTTCTCTGCAGGGCACGCATTTGCCGCATGATTCATCTGAGAGGAATTTCAGAAAATAATGGGCGATATTCACCATGCAATCAGATTCATCCATAACGATCATGCCACCAGAGCCCATCATGGAACCTGCTTTATCCAGTTCATCGAAATCTACAGGCAGGTCCAGCAGTTTTTCAGGCAACACACCTCCTGAGGGTCCGCCGGTCTGGACCGCTTTGAACTGCTTACCTTCTTTAATACCCCCACCGATTTTAAAGATTATATCCCGTAGTGATATTCCCATTGGGACCTCTACCAGGCCGGTATTATTCACTTTACCAACCAGGGAAAATATTTTTGTACCGCTGCTGTGCTTTGTCCCTATAGACCTGAACCAATCTGCTCCGTTATTTATTATATAAGGGACATTTGCCCAGGTCTCGACATTATTGATATTGGTAGGTTTATCCCACAGGCCGCTGACTGCTGTCCTTATATATTTGACTTTGGGTTCCCCTACCTTTCCTTCTATTGCTGATATCAGTGCGCTGGATTCTCCTGAAACGAAGGCACCTGCCCCGCGGTGCACCTTCACATCGAAATCAAATCCTGAACCGAGGATGTCTTTGCCTAAAAATCCATAAGACCTGGCAGAATCAATAGCTTTTAAAACAGACTGGACAGCCTGAGGATATTCCTGCCGTACATATACGAAGCCCTGTTGGGCGCCAATTGCATAGGCTCCGATGGTCAGACCTTCCAGTACGCTATGAGGGTTTCCTTCTAATAAACTTCTGTCCATGTATGCACCCGGGTCACCCTCATCTGCGTTGACTATTACATATTTCGTCTTTCCAGGAGCATTTCTGGTGGTCTCCCACTTATTGCCGGCAGGGAAACCTCCGCCACCTCTTCCTCTTAAATTAGCTTTTTTTACCTCTTCCAGTACCTCTTCCGGACCGAGACTGGTAATGGCTTTTATCAGTGCCCTGTAGCCCCCAACGCTAAGATAATCTTCAATACTTTCCGGGTCGATCCTGGAGTTGTTTTCCAGGACTATGCGTCTTTGAAACTTATAGAAAGGTATGTCATTTTCCTGTAATATTTTTATACCCTCTTCATTTTTGTAAAGCAGGTCTTCCACTACGCTTCCTTCAAGCACAGCCTGAACTATACGGGGCAGATCTTTTTCCCGGACACCCAGGTAACAGGTCTCTTCAGGGTGTATCACTATTATGGGCCCCCTCTCGCAGTAACCATGACATCCCGTCTTTTTTATCTCTATATTCCCAGCCCTTTTGTCACCGCACTTTTTTAGTTCTTTTTCCAGCCCGGCCACCAGCCGGTCGGATGAAAAAGCCCTGCACCCTGTACCGGAACAGATGGAGATTACGGTCTTTTCCCCTCTTACTTCAGTTATATTCTTTACTGCTGACTCAAACTCAGCTGCAGATCTTATTTTTATTTTTGTATCCATAGCTTCCTCTTTTTCCCATATTTTTACATCTATTAGTTAAAGGTTTCAAAAATCTTCTTTAGCTTGGCTGTAGAAGGATTGCTGAAATATTGCTTATCTACCATCATCACAGGGCCAAGGGCACAGGCCCCCATACAATTTACAGTATCCAGAGTGAATTTAAGGTCATCTGTGGTGTCACCTGGTCCTACACCCAGCACATTGACAATTCTCTGAAGAAGGTTCATTGAGCCCCTGACATGGCAGGCTGTACCTGTACATACTACGATGGAGTGCTTACCCCTGGGCTCAAGGTCAAAGAATTTATAAAAGGAAGCAATATTGTATATCTTTGTCAATGGTATATTAAGCAATTCACTGATTTGATAAAGGACATGCTTTGGCAGCCAGTTATATTTTTCCTGGGCTTCAATAAGGATCTGTATCAGATTACCTCTATCATTACCATATCTTTTTATAATGGCATCTACATCAAGTGTATTTTTTAGCATCTCTTCCAATTTTATCTCCTTTTGAATCTTTATTTTTTCGACTTCTTCTAATTGCTTTGACATCCTGTCCCTGATCCCATTAAGCTCTTTTAAATACTCTATACTTTTAAAAACATCGGATTCTTTTTCCAGGCTTTCTATATTGAATTCACTCAGGACATATCTCAATTTATTATTATTGATCCCTGCCTTCTTTATCAATCCTATCTTTTGTAAAAGGTTTATATTCCTGTAAACTGTAGCTATCCCTATCTCAGGATCCAGGTCCAGTGCTTTTTTATGGATCTCTTCAACGGCGCTCTCACTGTGGCTGTCAAGAATTATTCTGAGTATGGTATCTCTGGTGGCAGTAATTCTGAACCCCTCATCCTTTAATTTTTTTCTCCAGTAAAGATAAGGTTCCATATCTAATGATAATGATAATGATAATGATTATCATTATATACTAAAAAGATTATTTGTCAATAGGTAGCCAACCAGAAAATATTGACGGTCAGGAATTTTTTCAAGGTAATGTTTCCCTATTGCCAGGGTTATTATCATGGTAGGAAATTCCTTTATCTTTGCCATCTCCAGGTAATATTAAAAGTCCTTTTAAATATAAAGCCGTAACCAGATAAAATCTGATATAATAACTTATATTACAAATTAAACGGGGAAAATATGAGTAAATTAACTGAATACCTCAATTGCCAGAGGTTTATTGTGACAAGTGAATTAAAGTTTAAAGATAGCTGCTCCAAACCTGATGTATTTAGCTGTGATTTCAATTACAAGGCAGTAGACTGCATTTTTGATTCTCTGGAAAAAATAGCACAAGAAATAGATGAAATAAAAAATAAACTTGGAGATACATAAGAGATAATAAAAGGTACTGGATTTATTGAATAAACACCTATTTTTTTTAAAAATTAATATTACCCAATTTCTAACCTGAAGCTTTCTCCGTCCCGGGAATGAAAAACTTTTTCAAATGATAGAATCAAAATATTTTCCCCTTCTTTTCTTTTAAATCAGTTGTTTTGCCTGTATAATATCTAACCAGTTTGTAATGGTATCCAACGGTCTAGATGCAACAGGAATTCATTGTAAATTATTTTACACTTGGACTATTCCTGGTAGTCAGCATCATCTTTGTACCGGTAATAATATTCTTGACCAAATTCCTGGCCCCCCATAACCCCACTGAGGAAAAACTGATTACTTATGAATGCGGGGTACCTCCCAGGGGAGGTATATTCTCGCATTTCTACATAAGGTATTACATATTTGCCTTCCTGTTTGTCATATTCGATGTGGAAGCGGTCTTTTTATTTCCCTGGGCCGTACATTTCAGGACACTGGGCCCGGCCGGGATAATGGAAGTATTTATCTTTATAATCATATTGGTCCTTGGTCTTATATATGTCTGGAGGAAGGGGATACTCAGGTGGGTTACCTAGACGGCAGGTTTAAAAAACCAAATATCATTACTCTTTCATATGATAAGCTTATGAATGCCGCCAGGAGCCGTTCAATATGGTACCTGACTTTCGGTATAGCCTGCTGTGCCATAGAGATGATGGCCACCGGTGCTTCCCATTATGACCTTGACCGTTTCGGGATGTTTTTCAGGGCCTCGCCCAGGCAGGCCGACCTTATAATCATATCAGGATGGATAACCAGAAAATATGCCCCTGTAGTAAAGAGGATATATGAGCAGATGGCAGAACCCAGATATGTAGTTGCCATGGGATCATGTGCCATAAGCGGGGGCCACTGTTATGATTCCTACAATATAGTGCAGGGCATAGATAAGATAATACCGGTGGACGTCTATGTACAGGGGTGCCCACCCCGGCCTGAAGCACTGTACAGGGGGCTTCTGGAGATGAAAAAGGTGATCAACAGGGAGACCATTGTCGTCAAATGATATGGAGATAATAGACTATACAAATATAAAGGGTGATAACCGGCAGGCCCTTAAACTGATTGCAGGTAAGGCCAAAAAAACAGGGATTAAAATTGAACTGGAACCTGTATGGGGGCAGGTCAATGTACTGGCACAAACCAGGGATATAGCGGCTCTGTGCAGGCTCCTGAAAGAGGACGGGGAGCTCAGCTTTGAGTATATACGCTCCATCACCGGGAGTGATTTCCAGGACCGCTATGAGGTCGTATACAGCCTCTACTCATTTGCCCACGGCTGGTCTGTAAACATAAAAGTAAAGCTTGACCATGATAAGCCTGAAGTCGAAAGCATAACTGGAATCTATAAAGGCGCTGTCTGGTTTGAAAGGGAGGTCTGGGAGATGCTGGGTATAGATATAAAGGGACACCCTGACCTGAGGCCCCTGCTGCTGGTAGGAGACCAAGACTTCCACCCCCTGAGGAAAAGCTTTGAGATCAAATGGGAAGAAAGAAAATATATACCTACAGAGAAGTTTGAATAATACTGTGTTTGTAGATGAATATGAAAAGACTATAGAAGACCTGCCCAGGGACTATATGGAGGTCAACTTTGGGCCCCACCATCCTTCCACCCACGGCGTCTTCCGTTTTATAGCCCGTATAGACGGGGAGAGGATTGTTGGTATAGACCCGGTAATAGGCTATCTGCACAGGGGACTGGAGAAGATGGCGGAATCCAGGAC
>Ga0180438_10009857_pt1 | contig 11803 bp, 9 predicted proteins | sample SS_ome_12_FD_132455 | JGI IMG/M metagenome (GOLD analysis project Ga0180438, IMG submission 132455) | Hypersaline lake sediment archaeal communities from the Salton Sea, California, USA - SS_3_D_2 metaG | ecosystem: Environmental > Aquatic > Non-marine Saline and Alkaline > Hypersaline >...
AGATATGAAAGCTGTAGACAAGAAAAGGGCCGGTACTGACATGTCGCGTGATGAAGCGGTATATAGACTGTGGCTTTTGTCAGTCCAGATTCATCAATTATTTGGGCAAATTATAGACGCCGTATGTGCCTCTGTGGACCTAAGTCGGTCTCAATTCGCGATGTTGTTCGTTTTGAAATACTCTGTCAAGCCAGCGAGAATAGTTGATTTAGCGTCTTACCTACATCAAAATTCCAATAGCACTTCCATGATGGTTGATCGCATGGCAAAGCAAGGCTTGGTTAGGAGGGTTAGGTCTACAAGTGACCGAAGGGCAGTTGTAGTAAAACTAACTGGTCATGGTAATCGTGTGGTTACGGAAGCCATTCCAAAAGCCTGGCAAACGATAAGTACGTTGGCCTCCGCCTTCTCGGATTCTGAAATATCTCAATTACCGGTGGTGCTGGAAGAATTCAGGCAACGCTTGTGTGATGGACTGAAAAAGGCAGGTGAGGAAGCGCAGGTAGAAGGATTTTTCGAAGGGCTGGATTCCTATCAAATCCATAAGGCAGCTAATACTAACGGTTCCCCATAAGATCATCCGCAAATGGCCTCAAGTTGCCCCCCCAAATATGCGAGAGACTCTACCATGAAGATATCTTGAACCTTTTTGCCTGATTCAAAAGTGTAAAAAAGGCCAGTGCCTATCTCCTGAAAAATGTAGCTAAAGTGAAGATAATGCTATTGACAAGTTTTGATAGCATAGTACAATAGTATGGGAAAAATAAAATCATATACGATATACTCATATATGATATAATGCGTATTCAGCTAAAGTTAAGATAATGGTATTGGCAGATTAGAGATATATGGTAGGATATTATCTGGAGATTGGAATTTCGTAGACGACGCTAAATGAGGGGACGCTGAGGCCGAACCTGTAGTTGGTCGCTTGGGTTCGGCGGAGTCAATAGCGAAACCGACCTCGAAGGTTGGTTTCGTTTTTTTAGTTTGAGGGATTGAGATGAAAGTGCTGCTTGTTAGTGACTCAGAGGAGCTGTCCAAGACCATTCCCCTTGTCCTCAAGGTTAGATGGCCTAATTTAAGCCTGTTCTGCACCGGTGAAGCCAGGGAATGCCTTCAGCTAATACATAGAGAGCAACCCTGTCTCGCCCTGCTTCATTTCGATTCAAGAGCCGAGGATTGCTTTAACCGCATAAGCGAGATTCGTGGCTTTTCCGATGTGCCCCTCATTGTTATTAGCCAGAGAGACGATGTTATGGATAAGGTAAGAGCTCTGGAAATGGGCGCTGATGATTGGATTGTCCAGTCCTCCGTGCCTATGGAGTTCATAGCCAAGGTCAATGCCCTTCTCCGCCGCTGCCAGTCCCCCGATACTAGCTGCCTCTTCTCTTTCCTTGACGGCAAGCTATACATAGACTCCTGCAAGCGTCAGGTATCTGTCTTGGGGAAGGAAGTGAAGCTAACCCCCAACGAGTACAAAATTCTGTGGCATTTAGCCCAGAATGAGGGAAGAATAGTCAGCAAGGAATCCTTGGTTCGCAATATCTGGGGACCGGGTTATACCGATTACGTAGAATGTCTCAAGAAGCATGTCTATCGCCTGAGATGCAAAATAGAAGAGGACCCCGCCGTCCCCAGAATAGTCCTCACGGAAAGAGGTGTGGGTTATTCCTTGGCATCCTCTAATTAGAGACCAAAAAGAGACCTTTTTCCACCAAAAAGAGACCTTATTCTACCCAAATAGGCCCTTTTTCCGCCGCACAGGCACTGACCTTTCCATGCTAAAGCGTTAAGCTATATTTAGAGCTTTGCTTGAGGATGGAAAAAATATTACTGGTTCATTCTGACCCTGTGCTGGGGACCGAGCTGACTTTTGCATTACAGCATTCGGGCTTTCAAGTGGTAAGGGCTGTTGATGACCGTCAGGCCCTGTTTGAAATAGATGGCGACCATCTTGCCCTTGTAGTCATGGCTGAGAGCGCCGCCAAAGTAAATGGAGATAAGCCCTTGCTTCGGATGCGGGAGCTGTGCCGGGCCCCTATCATCATCCTGGGGAAGGAACAGGAAGAGACAGCCGGGATTGAGCTTCTGGAAATGGGCGCCGATGCTTATTTGCCCTCTCCGGTTAACTTCAGGGAATTGCTTGCCGGGGTCCGTTCACTGCTCCGGCGCGGCAGGGCAGGTATGGCAGAGGTTGAGGCAGTCTAAACAGGAACAGTGAGCATCAAGGATTGTAAAAGGAGGTGATAGCTTTCTGGGAGTAAAAGAGAATAGAAACGCAAGCCTCAATGCCTAAAAACGAGGGGCGATAAGGATATTGTGAAAGAAAGGAGATAAGAAAATGAAAAGACTAGTTTTTGTTGTGGGAGTGATGGTACTGCTGGTTGGGCTACTGATTCCATCGGCAGCTTTGGCTGATGGTTCTGTAACCAAGAATTATGGCGATGTGACATTGTCTCAATGGCAGAAGAGTAACTTTCCAGAGGTATGGGATCTGACCGATTGTGACCTGACGCTGTCCTACACAATTGACATGAGCGGCATAGCCACCGCTGGCTGGGTAGTCACTGAGGTAGGGCTTCGTGAGCTGTGTGCTCCCAATATTGATCCAAACTTAGAGGGCGGCTGGATGCAGTCAAATTATAAGTTTAGCGCGACCAACCCCAACTCGCTAAACAACAATGATATGCACCTGCTTAGTAAACATGGCTGGTTGTATCAGCAATACGACGTCGACGCCACGGATCCTGATACTCTAATTACTCCATACTGGTCGGGCGCTAACTATGGCTTCTGGTTTGACAGAGACGGCGTTGACGAATGGCAGGCTGCAATGTGGGGCATGGTTGACGGCGACATATATAACACAGGCGGCGAATATGAGATCGTCATCAATTACCACGCGATTGATGATGACACCGGGACGATGTGGGCCACCGTTAACGGTGCTCAGCAAGGATTGTATGTTGGTGGATGGAAAGACGCGCAGCCCGAGTTCTATCCTGCTGGGAGAAGTTTCGAAGGCGATATGACCAAGATGCAGGTTTTCTATGGGCGAGGTGGTGGTGGTGGCAGTGTAGAGTTATCTGACATCACGGTCACTGGGTGTCCCGTCATGGTGATGATCGATGGCCGTGATACAGGCGTAGTTGACCAGGCATCAAATGGTTGTAACACCATCTCAGGACAAATCGAAGCATGTGCTGATGCGGCCAGTAACCATGGTCAGTTCGTGAAATGTGTATCCCACCTTACAAACGAACTGATGAAGGCAGGATATATAACGGGCGAAGAGAAGGGCAGCATAGTGTCCTGCGCCGCTAGGGCGGACATCCCTTGAGCCCAAGGCAAAAGGACACCCCAAACCAAATATGAGGTGGAAAGAGGTGCAAATTACGCCGTGATGCCCAGGCTTATGGGAAATAAGGCGATTTTGAAAAAGGAAGGAGAAATATGCAAATGAGGAAGGCAATGGCTCTGATAATTGCAGCTTTGCTGCTAGTTGCGGTCATAGTTGCACCCGCAATGGCAGCGAAACCTTCTGCGCCGCCAGGCAAGACGATTACCGGCGGCTCTTTTTGGGCGGGATCCACCGACGGTAGCTATGCCTATTCGTGGATAGCGACGCATCCCATTGTTTACCCGGCGGAAAAGGAGGGTGTCAGCCCGCCAACCGCTACAGGTGAATTTGGGAACACCTACGGTTCCAACATTCGAGAGTTCTCATTCGACGGGGCACAAGCCTCGAGTGTGACTCTGGAGGGGACTGTCACCCTAAAGGACATCGGCGCGTGGCCACAGACTTCGTATTTTGAGATCGGTCTAGGTGGCTCTCTTAATGGATGGCATCAATACTATAGTTCGACTGACGGATGCGTCTACATAATCATCTTTGGAAACGGCAATGGAGGATACGATATACACATACAAGATTATATAGGGCATCGTCCAGACGCAGGTGCGATCTATACAACTACAGGCACTTCAGGTCAAGACCCTGTTCCTTCAGCGACCTTCCATTTCTTAGCCGAGTTTGACCTAGTGAACAAGCTGGCATACCTGACAATTAATGGCGTTTCCGTTGACTCAGTGTCCTTTGGATTGTTGGCTTGGGGGTCTGGCGATGAAAACTTCGATGTTCCGATAGGCGTGTTTGCGGGGATGCTATCTACGGATAACGATAACACCGGTCGTGCCAGCATGTCGGCGCTGAAGGTAAAAGTGGAGTAACTCTGGAGGTGAAAACTGGGTGGCACAATAGATGAGTAATGGGAAGCAGAAGTGCAGACCGGATTACTGCTGTTCAAGGGAGATGTGTTGCCCCAGGTCGAGAGGCGATAAGGCAGTTCTAAAAAGAAAGGAGTAAGGAAATGAAAAGAAAAGGTTTTAGTATCCTGTTTGCGCTGGTGCTAGTTATTAGCCTAAGCCTGGTGGCAGTACCGATGGTGGCGTTGGCAGCCGGAAGCACCACGCCACCTGTTTCGCTTGGTCCAAAGACGATCACGGGATTCGATGGTAGTGCCGGTGCGCACGAGTTCTTCCTGCAGCCTAGCTCTAGTTGGAAGGGCGATTTGACGTCAATCAGTGCCGGCCCGAGCTGGTCACTCGGTGTCATAGGCATCGACGCCTCCGGAGTGACAGGTCCTGTGGATCGCAATATCTACTTCAACTTGCAGGACGCTGACAGCGGGTCGCACTTCAAAAACCTTGGTATCAACTTCTACCTAGACGCTACGGGGGCAGGTGGTGGCACCCTATTCCAATGCTACCAGCAGTGGACTGTGGATGGTATATCAAGCCATGGTCTGAACCCGGGTGTACTGACCACTAGCGACTTCGATCTTCGTTTCGACTTCACGAAGGCTACTACTAGCGATGGGTGGACCATTACCCCTTACTTCCGTTTGAGTGGTGGGTCGTGGACACTCTTCTACGATGGCAGCTTTACCGCTACAGTAGGCGCCATCGACTTCAATGCAGGCAAACTAATTGTCGGCTTTGATGGATGTGCGGACGGAACTCTGAGCTTCGACAACTACTATGTTGCAGGGCCTGCCTCCACCGTCTACGTTGACGATGGGTGGGCTGGGAAGGCAGATGGGGATGCGGTACAATTCCCGGGAGAAACCACTTATCGGACGATAGGGGTTGACGCCTTTGCCATTATCCAGGACGGCATTGATGCTGTGGCTGGCAGTACGGTATACGTGGCGCCTGGGACGTATGATGAGACTGTGATTTTACCGCATCATTCTCTCAATATCATTGGAGCAGGAATAGACGTGTCGATATGGGATGGCAATGGAGGCCGTTGCATAGACTGGAAAGAGCCTTCTGCAAGTGAGGTTGTTCCTACACCCGTGCAGTTCGTGATCACCGGCTTCACCTTTCAGTCTACCAATGCTCCCGGTGGGATGATTAAGATTTGCAAAGTTAACCGTAATCAGGATATCGGCTTTGGACTCGATTTCCATCACAACAGGTTGAGTGTCCCCTTGGTAAATACATCGTATGCTTATGGGCTGTGGTTGTGCAGAAACTCGGGAATTATGCGAGATTCCATTACCGGAGAATCCCGAGTAAGAATTCACGACAATATCTTTAAATCCAACTCCGGTATCTGTATGTCGAATAGCGACAACTACGATATCTACAATAATGACTTTACTCATGATATTGTTGGGAATGGCTATGCAACTAGGAAGAATGCAGCAATCTTTATTGGGAGTGGATGCACTAGTGAGCAACCGTCGAGAGGAGGTCACCGCATCTGGAACAATAGTTTTGCGCATGTAGGTGATGGCTATGACGGTTCGGAAGCGAGCTATCCGAGAGGCGCAATATGTATTGAACACTATTCCGGGCAGAGCGGGCTTATGCTCCATTCAAACATCATTGAGAACAACACTTTTAACAATCCTAATGGGAGTGGGGTCCACTACTATTGTGGAGACGACGTGACCTATCCTACTGATATCCTCAGATGGAACAATTTCTCAGGAAATCTCTACGGTATATATGTGGATGGTGATTACGCCGACAATATCGCAGTTGACGCTGAGTACAACTGGTGGGGCGATGCCAGTGGACCAGGTGGAACTGACGGGAGGGTCAATAATGCTGGTAAGGTAATCGGTAAAGGCGATGCCATTTCCGGTCCAGTAGATTGGGATCCTTGGCTCCCACAAGCGGTGGGTCACACCGGGCATGACCCTGTGCCGCCAGGGCTAAGTTAGCATTCTTGAGTGTAAATTCGGGTAAGAGCAGAGAAAATACCTCATGTGAGAAGTAAAGGGCAAAATGGGCACCCCAAACTAAATATGAGTTGGAGTGAAGTGCAAATTGAGGCGCAAAGGCCTGAGGTCGACAGGCGATAAGGCAAATTTAGAAAGAAAGGAGATGATAGGAATATGAAAAGGATTTTGATTCTGGCATTAGTAGTGTTTCTTCTAGCTGGTTTCGCAGTTACTCCAGTGCTGGCAGACCAGGGTGGTAAGAATGCTGGCTGTACCACGATACAGGACGGGACTCTTCTTGATAGTAAAGGCAACGTTATCGAGATAGGTCGCGACCAATGGGGATACAATTATCAAGCTCATACATATAACGGATGGTGGGACAATTATTCACGTCCAGACACCGTATACCAGGGTACATGGGGTTCTCCCGACGAAACTTGGCTCTGGATGAAGTGGAACGAGGCCTGGTTAAGCAATAAGAGCTGTGACGGTGACTCATTGCTGGACAGGCATTCTGGCTATTCAAGTTACATCGGGTCTGGTGCTTGGCTGACCAATCACCTGATTGGCTGGTACACTGGCAGTGACGGCAATGTTCATCAATGGCATTCATTTGTGAAGATTGTGGCAGCTCCCGCAGATGCTACCAAGGTGTTAGGAGTCTGGTATGCTGCCGATGGTACGGAAATAGGTCCCGATATTTGGGGTTCTTTTGCCATTATTCAGGGGGTAACTTCAGACCCGTATGGTGAATATCCTGGTAGACCCAATCCAGAGGAGTTCATAGAATATCTCTCTCCGCTAAGAGCTGGGCTTGGTAACTGGTAGTTTGCTCTGGATTTAGGGTCAAAGAGGAGGCAAGCAGGCCTTCAATGGTCTGCTTGCCTTTCTATTCCTCGATACATCTCGGTGCCATTCTTGCCATTATCCAAGGCGCATAATATGCAGAGTTGAAAGGCTCTTCCTAATAAGGTTACAGTCGAAACCTCGTCTGAAGCTCCGGTGGGACTTTTAAGGGAGGGGATTGAGCAAGGAAGCCACCTCTAGCTAATCGTATATACGAGCACAGAATTTTCTCCTCAAGATGGAGCTAAAGTTAAGATAATGATATTGACAAAGACAAGCTGTCTGGTAGGATAGTATAAGGCATCGAAATCCGCAGGTGATTTGTGCTGGGGGACTGTGAAGCCGGACCTGTAACTGGTCGCTTGGGTTCGGCAGAGTCAATAGCGAAACCGACCTGGTGATTTCGTTGTCTTGTCTGCGGGTTTTGATGTGAAAAGTCCGGTCATAAACTTCTCTCATATATTTGTCAAAGCGCTGAGCTTTCCCAATCTGACACATTGTTTTGCCTGCCGCTTTGGTGCTCCCGGGATCGGGGGCGCGTGAATGAAGCTGCCACAATTACAGGTCAAATATGGGCGTGAATATTCTGCTGGAAGGAGGTGATAGCCTTCGGGAAGAAAAAGAATAAATATAGAAGCAGCAATGCCCCAGGCCGAGGGGTGAGAGCGCAACATTGGAGGAAGGAGATGATAAGGAATGAAAAGAATTTTGATTCTGACATTAGCATTGGTATTGTTGTCAGGGCTAACAGCGGTGCCTGCTCTGGCTGGAGGAGGTGGTGTGGGTATCAACGACCCAGCTGGCAACCCCTTGTATGTGATTATTGAGGTTGACTGGGATGGTGTCAGCCCCGATGGTGACTGGACAGTCTGGGGTCCGAAGTGGGATCCTTTGGTAGGTGGAACGCCGCTGACCTCTTGTACAGATTGCCTGGACATGACTAACTATGTCTTTACATTCCATGGGAAGACAGTGCATTTCGATGAGGTTATGGTTGAAGGTGTCCGTGCAACACCACAAGCGCATCATGTTGTGCTTACGGATAAAGATGGTGACGGAACATACACTGGTTCACTTGCGGCCAGTCATTACTTTCCTTGGAGAGCTGAGCCTGATGGGTCCTGGCCAGTTCACTACTTCGACAGGATTGAGTATGAGATCGCCTTCGATAGCGACGGCAATGTGACTGACTTTCGCTATTTGCAGTACGAGCACAAGAAGCTGGCATCTTAAGGGCAATCCTCTCATAGATTCTCGGGGCAGGGACTAGACCCTGCCCCTTCCTGTTTGTTCTCTGGAATGGCTGTGATGCGTTCTGATTAGCGGGCGAACGTTGTGAGAAAGGGATCCCCTTTGGGTCTCCCTTTTTGTTTCTGCAGCACTTCTTGGCACAAACTCAGGCAGTGTGGCGCATTCCAGACAGAGAGATATTAACGTGGACTCCTCTTTGTCTTTATTCCCGTCAGAGGCTACAATAGGGGCATGCGCAACCAATTCGCTGATGCCCTGAATGGGCACGACTCCGATTACATTGAGATTCATTTTGAAGAGAGCCAGAGTACTACCATTACTTACCGGGGCGAAAATTTGGAGGAGATCAACAGGGCTCGCAGCTCCGGGGGCAATATCCGGGCCCTGGTCAAGGGTGGTTGGGGTTTTGTCAGTTTCAACCAGCTTGATGGGCTGCGGGACAAGGTAGCCCTGGCGGTGGAGGAGGCAAGGCTGGCAGGCAAGGAGGCATTCGAGCTTCCCTCCACGGAACCCGTGGTGGATACGGTAACGCCACAATTGGAGAAGGATGCAACAGCCATACCGCTGGCAACAAAGAAAGGGCTCCTGGATGAATACAATGATATTATGCTGGCTTCACCCAAGATTCAAAGCTCGAGAATTGGCTATCGCGACGGCAGGCGCAGGGTTGTTTTCGCCAATTCCGAAGGCAGCTATATAGAGCAAATTAAACCTGACCTCAATTTACGATTGACAGCCATAGCCAGGGAGGACAACGAGGTCCAGCAAGCGGGGGTGAGCCTGGGCAGCAGCGGTGAGTTTTACACCGTGGAAGGTCTTCATGAGCAAGCCAGGGAGATAGCCAGGCGTGCCGTAGCCCTTCTCTCTGCCCCCCAGGTAAAAGGCGGCGAGTACACCGTAATTCTGGACCCTATTCTGGCCGGGGTCTTTGCTCACGAAGCATTCGGGCATTTATCCGAGTCCGATTTTGTGTACCAGAATGAAGCGCTGCGGCAGGTAATGGTCCTGGGAAAAAGATTTGGCGGCAAGCACCTGAATATCGTTGATGACTCCACCATTCCCGGTCTGAGGGGAAGTTACAAATATGATGATGAGGGGATGCCGGCAGCGAAAACCTATCTTATCAGGGAGGGCATTCTGGAAGGGAGGCTTCATTCCCGGGAAACAGCGGCCAGGATGGGAGAGGCGACCACGGGGAATGCTCGAGCCATTAATTATCTCTTTTCCCCCATAGTGCGAATGACCAATACCTTTATTGAGCCTGGTAGCGCTTCCTTCGAGGAAATGCTCGGCGACATTGAAGAAGGCATCTATGTCAAGGACTGGTACGGCGGGACAACCAGCCTGGAGATGTTCACCTTCTCGGCCGGGGAAGCCTATATGATTCGCCAGGGAAGGCTGGCAGAGCTGTTGCGTCCCGTGGTGTTGACGGGTAATGTCTTTGCTACTCTGGAAAATATAGATGCCGTGGCCGATGACCTGGAGATGAACCAGGGTGGTGGTTGTGGCAAGGGTGGGCAGTCCCCGCTGCCCGTTTCCAACGGCAGCCCGCATATCAGGATTCGTCATTGTGTGATAGGAGGAAGGTAATTGGAAGATCTTTTAGAGGTTCTTCGCTCGGCCCAGAAGGTGGCTGAGCAAGCTGAAGTTTTCCTGGTCTCTTCCCGGGCAACGCCGATACAGTTTGAAGCCAACGAGCTAAAGCAGGTTCAGACCAAGGAGACGAGCAGTATTGCCTTGCGGATTTTCCGGGAAGGTAGAATTGGCTTTGCCACAGCCAGCGGTGGGGGAGGGTTGGAGGCTCTCGTTGACATGGCAGTGGAGACATCTCAGTTTGGCGGTCCAGCCAATTTTCAGTTTCCTTCTCCCCAGGATTATTCCGAGGTGAGCATCTTCGATTCCAAGATGGAAGAGATAGCCATGGAGAGAATGGTTGAGATGGGGAAGGAGCTTATAGCCAGGATTAGGAATCATACTCCCGATATCCTTTGCGATGTTGGAATAACCAAGGGGACAAGCTCCATCTCCGTAATTAACTCCCAGGGCGGTGAAGGAAGGTATGACAAGAGCTTTTTCAGCCTTAGTCTGGAAGGCATTCTAGTTCAGGATACAGACATGCTATTTGTGGGTGATAGCGAAAGCTCATGTCGTTTCCCTGACAATGTCGATGGCCTGGCTAACGAGGTAATAAGGCAACTGGAGATGGCCAAGAAGAAAGCGACCGTGTGTACCAAGCTGCTGCCGGTGATTTTTACACCTCATGGAGTAGCCAGTGCTCTGTTGAGTCCCATAGTGATGGCTTTTAATGGCAAAACGGTCCTGGAAGGGGCCTCGCCATTAAAAGATAAACTGGGTGAGCAGGTCTTTGACAAACGGCTGAGCCTGTGGGATGATGCTACCATAGCCTACGGCTTGGGGAGTTATCCCTGTGATGATGAAGGGATGCCGGGCCAGCGTCTGCCGCTTATTACAAACGGAGCAGTGTCAAATTTCTTTTATGATTTACAGACAGCAGCTTCCGCCGGCACTCAGAGCACGGGCAATGGTAGTCGGGCGGGTGGTGGTTTTCCCAGGCCGGCGATAAGCTCTCTCATTTTAAGCGCAGGGGAAGCCTCTTTTGAGGGGATGGTGGAGGATATGAAAGAAGGGTTGATCGTGGAGCAACTCATGGGTGCTGACCAGGGTAATATTCTGAGTGGCGATTTCGGTGGCAATGTTTTGTTGGGATACAAAGTAGAGAATGGTAAAATAGCGGGGAGAGTGAAGGATACTATGATTGCTGGCAACGTATATCAGGTTTTAGGGGAGCTTCTTGGCATAGGGCGGGAAGCAAGATGGGTTGGCGGGATTCTGCAGACTCCCGCTTTATATTGTCCTAGCGTTTCGGTATCCGCAAAGGGGAGCTAAGGTCTATGAAAGACGTCATAAAGCTTTATAAGCATCCACGCCCCAAGAGCTGTGTTATGCTTGCCTCCTGGCCCGGCATTGGCGACGTTTCTCTAACAGCAGCGAAATATCTGGTGGAGAAGCTAAATGCTGTAGAAATAGGGGAGATTGAACCCGTTGAATTCTTTGAGCCAATAGGTGTTGCAGTAAAAGACAATGTAGTTGAAAGGCCTCGTTTTCCCGAGAGCAAGCTCTATTATTGGCCGTCTGACAAGGGGGGTAAGAGCCTGGTGATTTTTATTGGTGAGGAACAGCCCGCTTTCAAAGGATATGAGCTGGTCAACTGCGTTTTGGACGTAGCACAAAGGCTTAAAGTGACAAGGGTATACAGTTGTGCTGCTGCCGTAACACGCATCCACCATAGCGAAGAAACGAAAGTCTGGGGAGTGGCTACGACCTCTGAGTTACTTGACGAGTTAAGCAAATACAATGTGATTCTCAGGGGCAACCTGCGCATCGCTGGCTTGAACGGATTGATATTGGGAATGGCCAAGGAAAGGGGGATGGAAGGCATGTGC
>Ga0180438_10009858_pt1 | contig 11803 bp, 7 predicted proteins | sample SS_ome_12_FD_132455 | JGI IMG/M metagenome (GOLD analysis project Ga0180438, IMG submission 132455) | Hypersaline lake sediment archaeal communities from the Salton Sea, California, USA - SS_3_D_2 metaG | ecosystem: Environmental > Aquatic > Non-marine Saline and Alkaline > Hypersaline >...
CATAGGAGGACAGCCAGGGGGACTACAACGCGCATGGCGGCAACGGTGTTAAAGGTGCCCCACAGCAAGGCGGGGGCAAGGGGCAGCACCAGTGAGACCAAGGCTAAAAACCCCCATACGCTGCCGAAGAAAAAGCCCCTGAACCTGTTCCAAGAGCTGTCGTTCTTGTGCTCTTGCCAATTCCCGTTGTCAGCGTCGCACCTGAGACATTTCTCAGATGCCTTCTCATCGTACTCACCTTTGCAGGATATACATGTCGGCATTGTATACTCCTTAAGCTGTTTGCACCATCAGCCAGGTTTTGGCTTCAGTACTGCTGACTCATACAAGGCGGGCTCTCAGATTCGCGCCATACATCGGCCGGGTTGCCATGGATTGGGCCCTCCTGAAAAAGTACACGTGGCGCTATTGGCCTCACCCTTCGTCGTCAGTGGGCTCCTCGAGCGCACCGCCTGTGCGACGCCTGGGCCACAGCAGTTGCCTATCTCCCCCAATGATGATAGTCTTCTGCCCCTCACTCTTAGCCAAGACCTCCAACACCTCAATATAGCGGCGGGCGCTAATGCTGTCAGTGACCATGTCACACGACAACTGTTCCATGAGACGGGTGAAGCGAAGAGCCATGTCCTTGTCCACCTGGTTCAGAGCATCCACTATCTGTCTTATCATTTCCTTTCTCGCTTTGGCTTTCACCTTTTCTAGCACGGTTAAGGCCCTGGCTTCTGCTTGCGCCGACCTTAAAAGGGCAATCCTCTCACCATCTGCTCTTACGATTGTAGCTTCTCTCTCACCTTCAGCCTCCTTGATCGCTATCCTCTTCTCCCACTCCGTCCCCCACCAATCCAGCACTTTTCCCAACACGTCCTCTCGTATCCTTATCTCCCTTATATCCACCCACCGAGCGTGGACACCCCGTTCGGGGGCTCCGGCGCTCAGTCTCTTTACAATCTCGTTCTCTATTTCTTTGATAGTCCGCGGGTCGGGGTCAAATCCCTCTGACCCTTCTTTTGCTTTGTCCACCAGCTTGAAAATCTCATCAAAGTTATAGGTGGCAATGATGTCGCGCAAAAGACTCTGGGCAGCACCCGGAGTCATGACCTCCCACCCATGCGGAGGCGCATGGTAGACGGCTTTCTCCAGCGTAGCCCTATAAGTCTCGTATAGGTCGTCGCCAATCACCTCTGACAAAGCTTCACCATTGGGTTCAACAAAGCTCTCTGGCCTTTGAACTGTCACTTCTTTGGGTTCGATCTGGAAGCCAACTCCCATGACGATGGTCAGCGGGATACGATCCTTGGTGAGCACGTTTTCGGTCTCTCTCGTCTCCGATTGGGGACGCAGCTCGAAAATAGCCTTTATGCGCTCATACTGCTTTAACAAGACCAATCCGGGACCGGCGACTTGGGAAATTTTGCCGTTCAACTCAAAGACTACAGCATTGCCAGCACGGATGACGGCGACACCGGGTCCTCCGATTTCGGAGAGGACGCCCTCAGGCTTGCTCTGAGTCACTTTGCCATCCTCTATGATCACCCAGGGGTAGTTGATGCCCATGATCAGACTCCACAGCACCCGCAGAGCATCCCTTCGCTTGATGCCATGGACCTCATGAAGGGCCAGGATGTATTCTGAACTGACCAGCATGACGGCCAGCAAAGGCACACCCACCACCAAGGCACCTGTTATCAGACCAACCAGCGTGGACAAGATGATCTGTTCGGCCAGCCCACCGATGAAGAAATTCACTATCTCGTTTTCCTCGACCAGTCTGGCCACCGTTCTGTTGGTAGCCAGAAACATCTGTAACCCCGTGCTGATCAGCAGTGTGATGAAGAAAAAGAGGTAGAGGGTTATCAAGAGTCTGCGCCATTTGGGCGAGGGCAGATAGAGAATGAGGAAAAGCAGGCCGGTGATCAGCAACACATAGCCAGCTATCCAATGGACCTTGAAGGACAGGGCCATGATAAACAGGAGCGCCAACACCACCACCAGGCGCTTCTCGCCCGTTTGCCTTTCTCCATCACCCTCTTTCGCCGCCGGATTAAAATCATCATTCATGGCAAACCCTCCCACGCAACCCTTTCGGACAGCCAGCAAGCCATCGGACGAATCGCTTCATCACCGGACAGACCATCAGAGAAAGAACTCTCTATACTATACCATAACTTTGAAAAATTGCATCACTCCTCGTCGCTTCGCGCAGTCTTGGGGAATCTCAAGAGCTCGGTAAGGGAGGAAAAGACCCCTGGCGGCGCGTCTTTGAAGCTGCGGACCCACTCGGCCAGGAGAGCCTGGTCTACATCCGCCTCCTGATAAGCAGTGAGTACCCGGAGGATAAGCTCATGCCGCTTAGCTGTCAGTATGGTCTCCAGAAAATCGTTGGGAGGGGTGATCTCTTTAATCATCACCCCGCTGCTGGCCACGGGAGCCACCTCACTGCCAGCCATGGGAGCCAGGCCAAGGTGCCTGACCTGCGTTTGCAGACCCTGGATCACCCTTTGCTCAATATCAGTAATCGGCCCTCCGTTACAGATATTCTCGGCACTGTACTGAGCGACAGCTCGCCGGAGAGACTTTTCCGCGTAATCTCTCACGATGCTTTCCAGGATATGGTCAGGCTGACGAACCAACTGAGCGGCGATAGGACGGCTGCTGGTTGAATCTGGATCGAAAATGTAGCGTACCGTCAACTCGACATCGAAGGGAATGCCGTCGCTGGAGAAGACCTGCTTAACTGTGAATGTCGTGAGATGTACACCGAGCTTGACATGATTCTCCACCTTTTCAACAAGCGGGGCAACCCAGACAAAGCCCGGTCCACAGGCACGGTTGTACATCCCCAAGCGCGTTACCGCCGCCTTGTGGTTTTCCGGGACGAAATGGAACCCGATCAGCCTTGCCAGAAAGATCAGAACTTGCATGTTTCTCCCTCCCCCTAGAGGTCTTGCTCAAAGTCGCCCTCGATTACTTTTTCGAATATACCAGACTGATCACTGCCTGTCTAGACACCACCATGGGGTTTTGCTTATAACCTTCTTACAAAACTCACAATTGCCCAGAGGGTGCTCTGTCCAACTTGAATCCCCGACCGCGAACGGTGATGACATATTTCGGTCTGCGGGGGGCAGATTCAATCTTCCCCCGCAACTGGTCCATCAGGGTATCCACATTCTGAGACTTTCCTGGATAGAGGGCTTCCAGTTCGTCTCTGCTACAAACCTCACCCCGCCTTTCGAACAAATAGGAGAGCAAGGTGAACTCCCCTGGAGTCAAATCAGAGATCGCTCTGCCCTCCACCCACACTTTCCCTGACTTTTTATCCAGCCTGATGTCTCTGAAAACCCCTTGCTGGTTCACGAAATTTTCAAACAACTGGCAAAAGACAGCCGCTTGACCGGCTCTACTCTCCCTCACCAGGCCCTTCAATCGCAAAAGCCGAACGATCCCCCGCTCCAATCGCTGTAATGGATAACCGGCGGCTAGATCGGCCAGAGCTGTTCGCTCATCTTCACCGATGCTGTCCCATATCTTGGCACATTCGGCCTGGATATCAAGGTGATCTAAAAAAAACTGTCGGGAGATGTCGCCGCTTTTTTCTATCTTGCGATCACTGAGGGCCCAGAAGGCCGCTCGCAAAATGCCCGGATGTCCGCCACTGACCTCGATCAACAGATTGGTTTCGTCATCTGTGACCGGGATTCCTCTTCTCGCCACCAAGCGCTGAACCATGTGGATGGCATCAGCCCGGTTGTAAGAACCCAGCCCATAAGTGTTGAGGGAAAAGAGTTCGTAGAAAGACTCGCACTCACCCATGTCTTCCCGTATTCGAGACAGTTCATCACGGGTTGCCACCACGTAAGAGAGGCGATATTTATGCTCATCCCTGAGAGCGCGCAGGCTCAGGAAGAAACGCGTATCCACCTGGCGGAATATTTCGTCGAACTCGTCGAAGAGAAAAACCAGATTAAAGCCCAACCGCTGGCAGAGGTTTTTGGCATCCCACTCCAGATAGCTCCGGGCCAGGGGGCGCTTTTCGGGCAAGAGTGCCTGTTGATAGAGGTCGCTGAAGAGTTTCGACCACTGGCTTTCTACCTCCAAATCCTCAACGGCTTCCACAACACGCCACAGCAACAGCTTATAGAGGCCCCACTCTGACAATTCGGTCAACGAGTTGGTGTCAACATAGAGGAAGAGGTATTTACCCCAACCCTCTCCCAGATATCTATGGCGAACGTCAGGGCGGATGAGGAAACGAAAGAGGTTGGATTTACCCGTGCTGGCTACGCCGACGATGGAACAGGACTCACCAGCAATGATGGAATGCATAATACGAGCCACGAGTTCGCGGCGGAAGGTGAGAGGATGATCCGCTAAGTGCCTTCTGGCAGATGCTGATTCGCTCATGTTGGGGACAATCTCCTTAAATACCCGTTTCCTGCTCCCTTTCTCATGATTTGTCTCCCCTGCGACTCATTTTACCACATTTGCCTGATAAAGGGAAGCCCCTTTGACATTTGCGGAGAATTTGCCAAAACGCTCCTGTTATGCTAGAATAGACCGCGTATCTACTAAAGCCCACGGGGGATGTAAACCCATCATCGTTGTCCCAGGGCACAAAAGCCCCTACGGCTCCTCACCTGGAAGAATTGGACCAGCTATAGGGGTTCTGCAAGCATCCAATCCCTCAGCGAGCTGAAGGGTATTTTGTTGTAGAGGACATGACAATTCGTAGATCGTATGACTCTGAAAATAGATTGGGAGGCTTTACTTAATGGAAGCTAGTACCAATCCTCTATTAAGGTTGATCGAAGAGATGATAGAGGGCAAATGGAGTGGTTGTATCGTTAACCTCGGTCTGATCCCTCTGTTGGTCCTGTCCAGCGTGCTTCTGCCGCCCATCAGGGCAGCAGGCAGGGTCATGGACGCTGGTTACACGGCCATCCCTAGTGCCGGTGGCGCGCTTCTTGACCCGGATGGCACCCAGTTGACCATACCTCCTGAGGGACTGGCTGGCGAGATCAAAGCCAAGGTAACCTCGGTTTCCCGCATAAACTTTCTGGAAGGCTCAGCCGGGAGCGACCTGTGGAAGGCGGCCGAGGAGATGCCGGAATACTTGATCATGAAAAGCCCCCTCTACCGCTTGAGTGTGAGAGGGGAAATGCCTGGCCAGGCAAATTTGACCGTTCCCATCCCCAATGACTCGGAGCCCTACGCCACTCTGGATCTCTACTCCTGGACAGGTGAGGAATGGCAATGGCTGCCCAGCCAGATTATTCTTGAGGACGATGTCGTCGAATCCCACTTGTCCTTTGTGCCGCGCTCAATAGTGGTGATGCAGACCAGACCCCTCGCTCCGGCCATCTCTGCGGTCATGGCTGCCAACGCCACCATGCCGCCGGAAGGGAAAGACACCCTGGTAGAAATCAACCCCCAGGGCCTCTATCTAGAGGGTGAGGGGGACATTGGGGGAAGCGTCAGCGGCTTGCCAGCAGAGGACCAAACGGCCTCCTATGCCATCGTGCCTACCCTGCGCAACTGGGGAGAGGACAGAATCGTTCGCAGCGACCTGGTTGACAACATGCTGATCAGTCAGGAGATCCGCGACCATCACATCGCCACCATCGTTGATTTTGTGATTCAGAACATGTACGCCGGCATTGATATTGACTACCGGGGGATCACTCCTGATCTGAAGGATGAGTTCAGCCGCTTTGTGGTCGAGTTGGCCGACAGGCTCCACGAAAACCAAAAGCTGTTGACAGTCCGGGTTGAACCGCCCAGGCAAGTTGCCGCCGACCGCTGGGAAACAGGAGTCTACGACTGGCGGGCCATCGGCCAAGCTGTGGATGGATTCAAGATCCCGGCCATCGTTGACCCCACAGCTTACGCCCCCGGCGGTCAGATGGAAACCCTTCTGAACTGGGCTGTGGGTGAAGTCAACCGATACAAAATACAACTGATCATCTCCGCTCGCAGCGTTGAGAAGATTGACGGTTCCCTGGTCAATAAACCCTTCAAGGATGCACTGACACCTTTCAGTCGGGTCACCGTCGAAGGGGAAAAGCAGGTGGTCCTGCCCGGCGAACAGGTGGTCTTTTCCCTGGCCAGCTTGCGAGAATCCACAGGCATCAACTTTGACGAGGCTACTCAGACCTATTGGTTCAGCTTCAGGGATGAGAACGGCCAGCAACACACCGTCTGGCTGGAAAACGCCACCAGCATTGCCCGCAAGCTGCAACTGATAGCCCAGTACAACCTGCGGGGCGTGGCCGTACAGAACCTGCTGGGTGAGGAAAATGACCGGCAGATCTGGGAAGTCATGCGCAAATTCCACGATTTAGTCGTGCCGCCAGTGCAGAGCCAGTTCAGCGTGATCTGGACGGTGCAAAGCGCATCTGGCGGTCAAATCTCGCAAGAGACCACATCCCTGGCGGAGCCCAACTATGTCTGGACGGCCCCCCAAGAGCCCGGCCAATACATGGTGGCGGCAGCCATCTCCGTGGATGGTCGGACCACGGCTGGAGGTGGGAGCGTGGCCCTTCAGGTAGCCGAGCCGACGCCTACACCCATGCCCTCCACCCCTACACCCGAACCCACGGCCACTCCCACCCCCAAACCGGCCGAAGCCGCCCCAGCGCCAGAACCGACCCCCACGCCCAAGCCTGCGGTCGCTGCCGCTTCAGTGTCCGGCCTGGGCAGCCAATTTGGCTACGGCCTCCAGGCCCACCTGATCTACAACGACCTGGGGCCTATCACTCATCACACCAAAGCCATAGGCTTTGGCTGGGTCAAGCAACAGATCCGCTGGGGCGATTTTGAGCCGAGCAAGGGCAACATCGGCTGGGGCGAGATGGACCGTATCGTGGACGGCCTGAATGGGGCGGGCCTCAAGATCCTCTTTAGCGTGGTCGCCCCACCACCCTGGGCCCATGGGGAGCACAGCTTACCCCATAACCTTCAGGACTATGCCGACTTCGTGGGCGCCTGCGCCGCCCGCTACAAAGGCAAGGTCCAGGCTTACGAGATCTGGAATGAGCAGAACCTCAAGCGGCCACCCGAGGAGATTGTCCCTCCAGACAGATACGTGGCCCTGTTGAAAGTCTCTTACGAAACCATCAAGGCCCAGGACCCCAACGCCATCGTCGTCAGCGGCGCTCCAACACCCGCCGGAGACGTGGCTGGCTGGGCCATTGATGACATCAATTACCTGGATCAATTGTACGCCGCGGGCATGAAGGACTACTGCGACGCTGTGGGGGCCCATCCCAGTGGCTACAACTGCCCGGCCACCGCCGACTGGCAGACAGTGACCCCGGCCGATGCCGGAATCGCTTCGCCTAATTTCTGGGGCCCCTTCAACAACCGCCACCATAGCTGGTGCTTCCGCGGAACGATGGAGGGTTATCGCAACGTGATGCTCAAGTACGGCGATGGGAACAAGACCATCTGGGCCACAGAGTTCGGCTGGGCGGTATCATCCAGCCCAGTGGTAAACTATGAATACGCAGCCGATAACACCCTGGAGAAACAGGCCCAGTACCTGGTGGAAGCCTACCAGATGAGCAAGTCCTGGGGTTGGGCCGGGGTGATGTTCCTGTGGAACCTCAACTTTGCGGTGGTGAACCCCGGTTCCGAGCAGGCCCAGTTTGCCATCGTGGACAGCCGTTGGCAGCCGTACCCGGCTTACCATGCCCTGGCTAATATGCCCAAATGATAGGTGAAAGTGTAGACTGAAACAGATTCTTATGAGCGGATTGCCCTTGCTCACTGGGGATAATAGTGGGAATAAAAAGAATAGCTCAGCGTCCCTCTGGCTGCTGCTGGCTCTGCTGGTCTGTGCTGCAGCCGTTTTTGCTGGCTGGAGCCTCTTTTTCTACCATCCTGAGACGACAGCAGTGATTGGCCCGACAGCCCATGCTACCAAAAACCATGGGCCCACTTTCAGTCCAACCCCGACGCTCGTGGCGGATTTGCAATCCGCTACGAGCGTGGAAATGAACCCAACCGATATCCCTGCGCCAACGGACCCGCCTCTCCCTACAGACACTGCCGTTCCCACCGACACCCCCATGCCCCAGCCCCCTACGGATACGCCAGTGCCTGCCGCTGTCTCCAACCCAGACTCACCTGCACCAGCTCCTGCTGCCGCCACGAACAGCCCCAAGCCAGCGGGTCCGTGTTCAACTTTGATGTGCCAACTGCTGCGCCGCATGGCCGACCTGTCATCGCTGCCCTATCCAGAGGGGACTACTTCTAAACAGTTCGCCAGCAACAACCACCAAAGCCCAGAAAAGTTCTGGGACTATTTCCGGTCGGACCAGTTCTTCTCCCAGGACCCCCGCTACGGCTACCCGATTGGGCCCAACTCCTATGCCAACTATCGGATCGTTTTCGGGGCTGATGGGACCAAGGAATACGAGGTTCTGCCTCGCACCGAGGGTCCGGGCTACATCGCTCGGGTCTGGTTCACCCACCGCCAGCACGACCGCCCCGGCGAGGGCGAGGAACCTGAACCGGAGTGGGGTTTCTTCGCCGAGGTCGGCAATATCCGCTTCTACTTCGATGATGAACCGACCCCCCGCGTTGACATGCCCGTGACCCAGTTCTTTGGCGGACAGGAAAGCCCCTTCCTGACCCCGTTGGTCAGGCACTACCGCACAGGCAACGGCGGGAACATCTCCCATATCCCCATGCCCTTCTACCGCTCGGTGCGTGTGACCCTGGCCCCCAATCCGCCCTACGATGAGGGAAAATACATAGGGCCCAGGATGTTCCAGATAGCAGTCAAGCGGTTCGACAACGACCCTGGCCCCTTTGAGAGCTTTTGCTTGCCCTTTACCCAGGAGGAGGACCGCGAACTGGAACGGGTCCGTCAGGTCTGGAGCAACCTTGGAGCCTATCCTTACCAGGCAGGCGGAGAGGCTGAGATCAGCCAGGTACTGGACGTTGAACCTGGCGGCTCGGCTCAGATTGAGCTCCCCGGTCCTGGCACGATCACCTCCCTGAGGCTGATCATCCGGGAAGGGCAGGAAAACGACCTGTGGATGAGGATCTTCTGGGACGGTCAGGCCAGCCCCAGTGTTGAGGGGCCGTTGCGCGCCCTCTTTGGAACGGCCGAAGAGACACGCCCCTACCGCTCTCTACCTTTGGGGATTGTGGCCATCCAACCGCCCGGAGACGCGAAGCAGCACGAGTTCTACAACTTTTTCCCCATGCCCTTCCATTCGGCCAGAATCCTGTTCACCAACAACGGCGGGGGTAGACCCCAGATCCAGGCCACCCTCCTCTACCGCCCAACGGACGACATCGCAGGCACCCGGTTCCATGCCCTGTTCAAGGAGGAACGATTGCAGGCCGATAACCCGGCCAACTACCGGCTTTTGGACGTCGCCGGGAGCGGCCGCTACGTCGGCTGCATCCTGACCGGGCACGACGTGGACCGGGGAGGCCAGCCATACTACGGTCAAGGGCTCCCTGAAGTCTGGCGTTTCCCTTACCTGGAGAGCGACTATGACCTCTGGGTGGATGGGCAGCTTGCCCTGCCCGGAACAGGAATCGAGGACGATTTCGACGGCGGCTACTACTACATCTGGTATGACCCCCACAATCCGGCCAGTTCGCAATTCCCCCTCTCCGGCTGCACCTGGAAGGACAAGCAGGTGAGGGGCGAGGTCGCCTCCCAATATCGCTTCTACGTAACCGATGCCGTGGATTTCAAGCAGTCTTTGGGTATTGAGGTGGAACACGGGATCATCGGCAACAACCTCTCTGTGACCTATTCCAGCACGGCTTTCTGGTATCAGTAACTCAATCTGTGGTGAGCCTGCCGAAACAGGCTTTGCCGTTTGACTCGATATGTGATACAATAACGTTGACAAGCACCAACATCACTTCGCCAACGTTCCTATTTGGTCGCCACATTTCGGCAACTCGCGGAACGTTAGCTATGAAATGAACGCAAGAGACTTCTCAAACAGAGTAACGAATAGCCGTAGCGATTTTCTTCAAGAGTTCCTTGACATTCTTGAAGAGAACCAACTCCCATTTTGTGTGGTTGGCGGATTGGCGGTCAACGCCTACGCGGAACCTGTCGTCAGTCTGGACCTGGACCTGGTTGTAGTCTCAGAACGCCTGGAGGAACTTTTAGCTGTCCTTGAGCGCTGCTTTACAGTTGTAAGACACCCTCGCAGCATCAATGTGTCCAACCCACATTCAGATCTTCGTATCCAGATACAGACCGATGCCAGGTATCAAGCGTTCATTGCCCATTCTTCACGAGGAACAGTTCTGGGATATGACATGTCTGTCGCAGCGTTGGAGGACGTCTTTCAGGGCAAGATCTGGGCTTTCTCAGATCCGGCGCGACGACCCAGCAAACGCCAGAAGGATTGGGCAGACATCATGCGTCTGGCCGAAACACATCCCCATCTGATTTCCCTATTGCCAAACTCGCTAAGAGACAGGTTCATGGCTGAACAAGAAGAATATCAAGCTGAAGGAGAGACCCATGGAAACTGAATTCAGCGAAAGCAGGCGCGGACGAGTGATTGAGCGCATCAATCAGCGCTTACAAGTCCTCGATTATCAGACTCTTTTAAAGCTCGACGAGCTCACAGAGCAGGTAGAGGCTGACAGAGAGGTACTCGCCACAGAAGGGATGACCCGGCGGCGCTTCCTGCATGGGGCTCTGGTGGGGGGAGCGGCCGGCCTGGCCGTGGGTGCTGGCGGGGGTCTGGTGGCCTGGGAGACGGGCACAGCAGCGGGGCGCATGGCCGCCGAGTTGGAAGCCCTCAAGCTGAAAGAACTGCTCGGCCTTTACGAGAACCTGGAAAAGATTGGGCTGGACGGCATCGTGAGTACCGGCGTGGCAGCCGTGGGTTTGCTGCTCAAGGGGGTGGAGACCGGGAGCCTGGCCCTCAAAGCCAGTCTGGACACAGTTGAGGGGCTTCTCCTGGACTTTGAGGGGGCCTTCCCAACTATTCGGGCTGGCATCGAGTGGACGGAAGGGGGGATCTCGGCCTTTGCCGACAAATTGCAGGCCCTGGAAGATGCCATCGAAGGGGTACTGGAAAAAGCCCAGCCCATCACCAAAGCCCTGGGCAGCTTTTTTGACTTTGTGCTGGACTTGCTGCCCTTCGGCTACGGTGACAAGGTCAGGGCCATCCTCGACCGCATTGATGACATTGTGACCAGCATCCCCGAGGCCATAGAGGGCATCAACACCAAACTGCTGGAACCTTTGCGCCGTGACTGGTTTTCCGAAGAGGAGGGCAAGGGCCTCAAAGCTGGTTTGATAGACCCCATTGTGACCGGGCTCTTGGACCCCCTGGAAGCTTTCCTGGGAAAATTGGCCGAGTTGGTAGGCAGTTGGGAGGAAAAGCTGGCCGGTCCAGCCCAGAAGGCCATCGGTGAGCGCGACGCCATCCGGGAACAAATCGCTCGTCACAAAGCGGAAGAGGGCCTGGCTTGAGAACATGAGTACCATATCGAACGAAAAGCCGCCCAAACCAATGGGCGGCTTTGTCTTCTCTGATGCTTGTAGAGTTTTTTCAGCCGGGCTTTTGCTCTTGCAAAACGCGCTTCACAGCCGAAACGAGGGCGGTGATAGGAAAGGGTTTCCTCAAGACGGCGAGATCTGCCAGGCGTGAGATCGTGTTCATCTCGCTCCTGCTCAAATAGCCGCTGATGAGAATGGCGGGTATGTCCCGTCCCACAGAGTGCAACAAATCCAGTCCGCTGATGTCGGGCAGGGCGAAATCCACGATGAGAACATCGTAGTCACCCTTTTCCTTCAACATGTTGA
>Ga0180438_10009860_pt1 | contig 11799 bp, 7 predicted proteins | sample SS_ome_12_FD_132455 | JGI IMG/M metagenome (GOLD analysis project Ga0180438, IMG submission 132455) | Hypersaline lake sediment archaeal communities from the Salton Sea, California, USA - SS_3_D_2 metaG | ecosystem: Environmental > Aquatic > Non-marine Saline and Alkaline > Hypersaline >...
ACCAGTTTTTTCGCGTGATCGATCTCGAGGAATTAAGTGTGGAGCAAATGACGGAACTGGTTCAAAAACGCGCAAAATGCGATAACAACAACCGCATCCTTGAAAATCCGCGCGAGCTTTTCATCCGGATGAAGGTGGTTCATCACATTACAGGGGGGAATCCCAGGTTGGCTCTTATGCTTTATCAAATCTGTTCCACAAGTGAATTCCATGAAGTCAAAACCTCCCTTATGCAGCTCCTGGATGAAGTGACGCCCTATTACAAGGCGCGCCTGGAACAGCTGCCCCCACAGCCTAGAAAAGTTTTGGATACATTCGCCTCGCTTGGGAGCCCTGCCACACCCAGGGAGCTTTCCGATATAACGCGCATTCCCTTGAACCAGATCAATTCCATCCTGGGCAGATTGAAATCTCCCGGATTTGTTTCTCTGGCGCTCCAGAAAAGAAGGAAATCCACCCTTTACATGGTGAGCGATCAGCTGTTTCGCATCTGGCACCAGATGCGTTATTCCGGGAAATCGCGCCGCAGGTTGGAATTTTTGATCGAGTTTCTTCGTGCGTGGTACTCGGAAAAGGAATGGGAATCCGAAACGGAAAAGATTTTCGGGAAATTACGGAGCCTTTCCCAGGAAAAACGGTTCGAGGAGGCGTTTCCTTATATCGACCACCTGGGTTATCTCTCCGAAGCCGCGCCAAAACTGGAAATGGGGCACAAGGTGGAAGATAAATTAATTAATTCCTGTATCCAATCCGGGGATTATTCCCATGCAGAAGAAATCTTAAAAGAAAAAATCGAAAAATATACCAATGAAAACAACAATAAACGTTTGGCGGAAATGTGGTGTTATAAAGCTTATTTGTATTATAAACAAGAAATACCAACAGAGGCAATTGAAGCATTGGAAAAAGTTGTAATGTTTAATCCTAAAAATTATAAGGCACTCAGGAACTGGGGAGTCGCATTACATGAATTATCCAATATGAAGCAAGGGAAGGAGAGAGAGGAATTATTAAAAGAGGCGATAGAGAAATATGAAGCCGCATCAAGGATAAAGTATGATGATCACTTTTCACTCAATAACTGGGGAATTGCCTTATATGAATTAGCCAATATGGAACAAGGAGAAAAGAGGGAGGAATTATTAAAAGAGGCGATAGAGAAATATAAGGAAGCATTAAGGATAAAATCGGATTATAACAATTCCCTCTACAACTGGGGACTCGTATTACACGAGTTATCCGAGATTCGTCAAGATGAAGAGAGGGAGGAATTATTAAAGGAGGCGATAGAGAAATATGAAGGAGTATTAAGAATACAATCGGATGATTACCTTTGCCTCGATAACGGGGGAGTTGCATTATATGAATTATCTAAGATGAAACAATTGGAAGAAAGAGAAAAACTGTTATCGGAATCTTTTCAGAAAATGGAAAAGGCTTTTGAAATAGCGGAATCAAAAGGATTGAAAGATGTTGAAAAAATTATTAGACAAAACCTGGTTTCAATCCTCCTTGATCGTTGTAAGGTATCTGTAAAAAACAAAGATACAGGCGCCTCTGTTCAATTGTTCAAAAAGATCCTCGATTATATCCGGTTTCTCGGCAAACCGAAAAAAACTTTACTTATATTAAGCTTCTTCAATTCCATAACACGCCAACAAACAGCTGAAATTGCCGATCAATTATTAACCATGATCAGGGAGCAAAACCTTCCCGATTTATACGGTCTCCTTGCTCCTTTTGAAAAGGCAGTGGAATATTTCACGGAGAAAAACGAGAACAAAAGGGCTGAAATCCTGGATCGCCTGAATCCGGAAGTGCGAAAAATCGTGGAGGATATTATCGGAGAAAACAATTAAACAACCGGGAATATCATTGAAATTATTTGAGCGTTTGATATGGTTTTTCTTCTTTATACATGTGAGTTCGTTTAATCCAAGGTTTTTGGGGTTTATTATAACATGATATTACAGGAAAATAATAAGAATCCAAATGATAACAACAATAAACAGGTGATACTCTCTGTAAAGGACGCCACCAAGGTTTACCGCATGGGAGAGGTGGATGTTCATGCACTTCGTCACGCCTCCTTAGATATTTACGAAGGGGAGTTCCTGATCATTGTAGGTCCCAGCGGCTCCGGGAAAAGCACGCTCCTTAACCTTATCGGAGGAATGGACCGCCCCAGTTCCGGCACGGTGAAATTCATCGATAAAAACCTTACCGAAGCCACGGATCGCGAACTCACCCTTTATCGCAGAAACCAGGTGGGATTTATCTTCCAGTTCTATAACCTTGTTCCCACGCTCACAGCACTGGAAAATGTCCAGGTTGCCATTGAACTGGTAGAGAGCCCCATGGATCCCGTGGAAGCCCTGAAAATGGTGGGCTTGGAGATGCGGGCGGGGCATTTTCCCTCGCAACTCTCCGGCGGGGAGCAGCAGCGTGTTTCCGTTGCCCGCGCCCTGGCTTCGAATCCGCGTCTCCTTTTATGCGACGAACCCACCGGCGCTCTGGACCTGGAAACGAGCAGGCAGGTGCTCGGGCTTCTCTCCCGGCTCTCAAGCGAATTCAATAAAACCATTGTCCTGATTACGCATAACGGTGCAATTGCAGAAATCGGGCATCGTATTGCCCATATCCGCGACGGAGCCCTCCACTCCATCCATGTGAATGAGTCGCCCATGCCAGCGGGGGAAATCTCCTGGTAGCTTTCGGGAAAAACCATGAATCATGTGTTACATAAAAAACTCTGGCGCGATCTCAGGGCGCGAAAAGGCTCCCTTTTAGCCCTTGTTGTAATCCTCATGATCGGCATCGGGTGTTACGTGGGATTCAGATCCGTGTACCACGATCTGGAGTCCTCCCGCGTGTGGTATTACAATAACTATCGCCTGGCGGATTTTGCCGTGAACATGAAACGCGCCCCCGGTTGGGCGCTGGATGTGGTTTCCGATCTTCCCAATGTGCTCCGGGTGCGCGGTCGCGTGAATATCGGGGTTCTGATCGATCTTCCCCACATGGAGGAACCCATCACAGGAACCGCCATCTCGCTTCCTTCAAAGCGTCAACCCGTGTTGAACGATGTGTTGGTTCGAAGCGGCGCCTGGTTTTCCGATTCCGGGGAAAAAGAGGTTATCCTGAACCACGGTTTTGCAAAAGCGAACAACCTTAAACCCGGCGATCGGATCAGGGTGCTTCTCCTGGATGAACAGCACGATCTCCTGGTTGTGGGCACTGCCATGAGCCCGGAATTCGTTTCGTTGATCCCCACGGGTGGGGGTTTTGTTCCTGATCCTGCACGGTTCGGCGTGATCTACCTTCCGGAAAAATTCCTCCAGGAATCATGCGATCTTGACGGCGCGTATAACCAGATCATCGGGATTGCGCGCGATCCTTCGGATAAAGCCCTGGACAACACCCTGGAACTTATCGAGGAAAAACTCGACGCCTTTGGCGTGACAAACACCACGCCTTTCCGGGAACTCGCTTCCGTGAAATATATTGCGGATGAACTCCAGGGCATCAGGATTTCCGCTCATGTGATGCCCTCCATTTTCCTGGTGGTGGCAGCCCTCGTGCTAAACATCCTGATCGGGAGAATGGTGGAACAACAAAGAACCGTGATCGGAACACTCAAGGCTTTGGGGTATTCCAGGGGAGGCATTACCCGGCATTACCTGGGATACGGGCTCATTATCGGTTTTATCGGGGGAATCCTTGGCGTGGCGTTCGGATACTGGATGCAGGGAGCTTTGGTAAATCTCTACAAGCAGTTTTTCAATCTTCCTTCAGTAAGAGCCCATCTTTATCCGGATATTTTACTCAGCGGTATGGGCATCAGCGTATTATTCGCATTATTGGGAACATTAAAGGGTGTGCGATTTGCCACCCGGCTGGAGCCGGCGGTTGCCATGCGTCCCCCGCCCCCGGAAAAGGGAGGCAAGATTCTTCCGGAACGAATAAATCTTTTCTGGCATCCCCTTCCCTTCAGGTGGAAGATCATCCTTCGCGCCATTTTTCGAAACCCTTTTCGAAGCCTGGTAAGTATGCTTGCCAGTTTGATCTCCACGGCTCTCATCTGCTCCACGCTCAGCAATGTGGATTCGCTTGATTACCTGATGAGCTATGAATTCGAACGCGTGGCGCGCGAGGATTATACCATAACCCTGCGCGATCCCAAGGGAACCCGAGTTTTCTCCGAATCGGAAAACCTCCCTTCTGTTTTTGAAACCGAACCCCAACTCGCCGTGGTGTGCGACCTGAAAAACGGACCTTATGAAAAACGCATCGGTGTAACCGGGTTGGTGAAAAATAATTTCCTCTATACACCCCTGGATAAAAACGGAAAACCCCTTATGATGCCCGATGCGGGCCTCGTGTTCTCCAAAAAGCTGGCGGAAATCCTGAAAATCTCTCCGGGGGATAAGATCACGTTAAGACCCCTGATTGCGCAACGTAGGGAAGTGGTGGCGCCTGTTGTGGGCGTGGTGGACACCTATTTCGGGCTTTCCGCTTATGCGGATATTACATATCTGAGCCGCCTTTTGGGGGAGGAGTGGTCTGCCAATATCCTGAAAAGCAATGTGCGAAATGCCTCCTCCCGGGAAAACTTTTTTCAGGCATTGAAAAAGCGCCCCGCAGTAATGGGCATTGCACAGCGCACGCGTTCCCTTACTCAACTGGATGAAACCTTTGGCGAAACCATGGGAACCATGATTTCCCTCATGGTTCTTTTTGCCGGCTTGATCGCATTCGGCAGCATACTGAATACCGCGCTCGTTTCTTTAAGCGAACGCCAGAGGGAGGTGGGCACACTGCGTGTGCTCGGGTACACTCCGCTCCAGATCGCAAAGATATTTTCCGGGGAAAGCCAGCTGTTAAATGTTTGCGGAATACTTTTAGGCATTGCCGGTGGCATCGGGCTTTCCCATATCATGGCTCATGCTTACAGTACCGAGCTGTATCGCTTTCCTGCAATCATATATCCCTGGCGCCTCGGTTTGGCTGCAATGATTATGCTCGTGTTTATAACCCTGGCGCAATTGATTGTTTATCGCATGATAAGAAAACTTGATTGGCTTGAGGTGATGAAGGTAAAAGAATAATTATTACGGATAAAACCTGGGGGAGTGAAATGAAAAATATGAAAAACATATCCGCGCTTTTTGTTTTAATCCTGGCGCTTGTTCTTTGCGGTTGTAAAGGCGCAAAAGAGCTTGAGCTCACAAATCCACGCAAAGCAGATATACAGGAATCCTTTTCCGAACCGGCAAAAACTCGCCTCGTGAAAACCTGGCGTATTACCATGCCCATAGGGGGAAGAATTCGCAGGATCGAACTGGAACCAGGGGATAAAATATCAAAAGGGCAAAAAATAGTGGATTTCGATCTGGTTCCCTTTGAACAATCCCTTACAGAAGCTTCTGCCGCAGTTAAAGAGCTGGAAAGCCAAGTCACCATCAATGAATATAACAAGCTCGAAAAAACCGCTCTAAAGGAAACCCACGCCGCAATCGACGCCACCAAGGAGGCGCTCAAAGCGGCAGATGCACAAATCGATGCGGAAAAAGCCCGCTCCGATCGCGCCACAAAAGAACTCGATCGCCAGGAACAACTCATCAAAACCAATGCCATCTCTCAAAGTCAGCTCGAAGATTATATCCTCCAGGCTGAAACTGCGCTTATTGAACTCAAAAAACAGGAATTCGTGAAAGCCGCAATGAATGCCATATTTATTGCGTATCAGCTTGGTCCCCAATTCATCAATGAATGGCTGGGCAGGAAAACCCTTGAAAGGGAGGTGCTCCTCCACCAGCTTACCCAGGCAAAAGCCCGCCTGGCGCGTGCGGAACACGAGCTGGCGCTCACGGATGTAACATCCCCCATAAACGGCGTTGTGCTCGAACGATTCGACCTTGGCGATACCGTGCTTTCTCCGGGTCAGCCCCTGCTTCTGCTCGGTGATCTTACACAACTCGAGGTTGTGGCTGAAGTTCTAACCCAGGACGCCCTCAGGATCGAACCCGGCTCAAAGGTGATCTTGAAACCCGCAGCACAGATGAATTCCCTTTCCGGGAAAGTCAAACGCATCGAGCCCGCGGGTTTTACCAAGCTCTCCTCTCTCGGCGTGGAACAACAGCGCGTTAATGTGATTATCTCCCTTGATGAAATCCCGGAAAATCTAGGCGTGGGATATCGGCTCCAGGCGCGCTTTATTACAAAAACCCGGAAAAACACCCTGATCGTTCCCCGGTTCAGTGTGCTCCAGGATCAAAACGGATCCTTTTACGTGTTCAAGCTTAAAGGGGATCGGTTGATCAAGCAAACCGTGGAGATCGGACTTCGCAGCGATCTGGAACTAGAAATCATTAAAGGCATCACGCAGCAGGACACCATTGTCGCCACACCGGATACCACCATGAACCAGGGCGACAAGGTGAAAACCAAATCCTGAATCTTTTGAAAGTCTTTTTCATTTTATAACCACATCTTGTAAACAACAGGAGTTATGTATCATGAAATTAAATCTTTTGCTTGTTCTTATTTGCACTATGGTTTTGGCTTCGTGCAGCTCTGTGGATCATAGCTCGAAAACACCTGTTCGAACATCCGGCTTGGAGGTTTTCGAGGATTTTGAAAGCAGCAGTTATGAAAACTGGAAGATCCAGGGAACCGCCTTCGGAAACGCCCCCCATACCGGCACATCCCCAAAACAGCTCCCTGTAAGGGGCTTTCTTGGGAAGGGTTTGGTGAATTCCTATGTTCCCGATGATAAACCACAGGGGAAAATGACTTCCCAAACATTTGTTATAAGTCATCCCTACATTGCATTTTTGATAGGGGGAGGAAGGCATTCAGGGCAAACCTGTATGAACCTTGTTATAGCGGGTGAGATTGTAAAAACCCAAAACGGTCAAAATTCCGAAACCCTTCTTCCCGTGGTGTGGGATGTTTCGGACCAGCTCGGAAAAGAGGCGCGCTTTGAAATCGTGGATCGCCATTCCGGAGCGTGGGGACATATTAACATTGACCATATTGTGTTTTCTCCCGTATATCCCGAGCTCGATATGTTTCTTAATTATAACCCCCTTGTAAAAGCCGGAACGTTCGAGAGAATTTACGATCCCAGCGTGGGCGAAAACGAAAAATGGTATATAAACGATCACTGCTTTTTTCGCGGTGCGGATGGTACATGGCACCTTTTTGGCATTACCCATGCGGAACCGGCAAAACCCCTGGATGAAAAAAATTTCGCTCACGCCATATCCCCGGAACTCACGGCAAACCCCTGGCAAAAGAAGCCTTTTATCCTTAGTGCAGTTAAGGAAAAATGGAACGAGGAACACCTGTGGGCGCCCCATGTGATAAAGCACGATAACAAGTACTGGATGTTTTATTGCGCCGGTGATGAGGATCACACAAAGTATAAGATTCACCTTGCCACTTCCAAAGACCTGAATACATGGGTGCGGCATCCGCAAAATCCCATGGTCGTGGATGGATTCGATGCGCGCGATCCGTTTATCCTTAAACTCGGTGATGAATTTATCATGTATTACACAGCAACCGATCCCCCTGAAAAGGGGCATCACATTGTGGCGTACCGGAAAAGTAAAGACCTGGTAAACTGGGGGGAAAAGAACATCTGTTTCCGGGATGAAGAAGTCGGAAAGTGGGGAGGCGGCACGGAATCGCCGTTTGTGGTTCGCCGGGGCAAATATTATTACCTTTTCATCGGACCCCGCGGTGGATATGTGGGAACCGATGTGTTCCGTTCTGAAAATCCCTTTTTATGGAAACTGGATGATATTGTGGGGCACATCGAGAGCCACGCCTTGGAAGTGATCCGCGATACGGATGGCAAATGGTACGCAAGCCATTGCGGATGGGGAAGGGGAGGCGTTTATCTTGCCCCCCTTAGCTGGCTCGATGGCTTGGACGATCAGGATACCTCAATGAGCATTCCCTGATCTAAGGAGAAAAAAGCGGAACTAACGTTCGTATTCAAACCCGTGTTCTTCGCACCACTCGATAACAATTTTCACATAGGCTTCATGTTTATAAGAATACCATCGTTCCCTTAGATTGTGTCGAGTTAATTTGTTTTTAAACCTTCTAAATGCCCCGCTTCCCTTGATTGCGTTCAGGAAATCTGCACAGAGGTTTTCGTCTTCCAGGGTAAAGCAGAAGTCTTCCATTATTTTGTATTCATGAATGTCAAATTGATCAGGCAGAGGGATGTAGCGTGTTTCATTGTTCAGGATTTCCCTTACTTCATCGAGGTCCATATCCGTAATTCCGATGTATTCATCTTTTCCGTCCAAGGCTGGGTCAATGGCATCCGATGGAATGATCACAACCTTCCCTGTCTCCTTATCATAAAAAGCGGAAAATTGATCCATAAAGCTCTCGAGCTCCCCCGCCACATCGTGAACATCCACTTTATTCATTAAAATTCTTTCCTTTCTATAAGTGTCCATCAAGATGGAATTTATAATCCAACCGACATTAAGGTTTTTTTTAAAGCAAATCAAAGCAAAAAGTCAATGGGATTATATAATTGAAAAACTTTATTCCCCTGTGTTATCAAATAGTTCCGATTGATGTGTAATTTGGGAAAATTCAGATGGGTGTTGTTCGAAAAATAAGGCATTTTCTGTTTCCGCCGGTTTTTACCATAATCATTGAGCAGGGTGTTGCACGCGCTGCCCGGGGAACCATAACACGCAAATTCCTGGATGATTGCGGGGATGTTGCGAAACAACTGGGAATCTATGAAGGAGAAATCTACGGTAAAAAATCCGGCAATAAAATCACCCTTGAATTTTCAGGCAATATCCCCCAGTCCGCTCATCAACGTTTCCGCAACCTCTGGGGGGTGCATAACTCCTGATTTTCTCTCCTAAAAACTCATACTCATAATCGTACTCTTAATCGTAATCTCCATCCGGACCGAAACTCATTTATCTCGAAGAAATTATTACAAACATGGGAAGTCGAATTGCGAATTGCAAATTGCGAATTGCGATCCCCCTCCTTCGTCAAGACTACGGAGGGCAGGCGATAGCTATAGCGATCCCAAGCTTCTGGCGAAGAGTTAAACGCGATCTATGGGGTTAGAGCCTCGAATGAAATAATCTTACAAGATAAATGACGATGTTCTGGTGAAATATTTTCTCAATTCGATCTTCCTCCTTGACCTTGGCTCACGGATGAATTCATTTTTATCTTGAAATGAAAACGAAGAAAACAAGGCGCTCTTTTTTTCGTCGCTGGTTGCGTGGCTTTATTGCAGTAATCGCTGTGATGACGCTCCTTTTTGCCGCTGGCATCGGAATCCTGGTCGGATACATCAAATCGCTTCCACCGATCGAGCAGCTGGAACGATACAGCCCTCCCCAGTCAACCGTGCTTTTCGATCGCACCGGAAAAAACAGGATCGCCCGGTTCGCAAGGCAGAACCGCGTTGTCGTTCCCCTAAATAAAATGCCCCCCAACCTCAAAAAAGCCTTTATCGCTGTGGAGGATAAACGTTTCTACAATCACTTTGGCGTGGATTTCCTTCGAACTGTAAAGGCTCTTTTGATAAATATAAAACGCCGCCGTCGCGCCCAGGGCGCAAGCACCATCACGCAACAGCTTCCCAGGAACCTCCTGAAAAGCGTTTCCAGGAAAAAAATTCTCAGCCGCAAGATCAAGGAAACCCTCCTGGCTTTCCAGATTGAAAGACGTTATTCCAAGGATCAGATTCTTGAATTCTACATGAACCAGATTTACCTGGGCAACGGAGCCTACGGGGTGCAGGCGGCTTCGCGCACCTTTTTTAACAAGGACGTTTCAAATCTCTCCCTGGCTGAATGCGCGGTGCTTGCCGGCATACCCCAGCTTCCGGCTCGATACAGCCCCATCAATAACAAGGAAGCCTCAAAAAGGCGCAGAAATATCGTGCTCTCCCTCATGTATCAACAGGGGAAAATCACCAGAACCCAATATGTCGATGCCTTTACCACACCTGTTCGTGTGACAACACCGCCCCCCCCTCCCTCAAAGGCTCCTTACTTTGTGGAACATGTGCGCCGCTCCCTTGTCAAAACGAAAGATTTGGATAATGAGAGTCTTTACAAGGATGGGTATGTCGTTTACACAACCCTTGATTCGGATTTGCAGAAAATTGCTCATGAAGAACTGAAAAAAGGACTGAGGAAAGCCGAGATGCTCCGGCAAAATCATGCGATTCAATACGGTTTGACAAAAGAGCGGGAAACCTTCGGAACCTCGCCCCCACAAACAGGGAAAAAACGCCTTGCCAAGGTAGCCCGCGTGTTTTCCGATACCATGAACGTGGTACTGGAAGGGTATTACGGCGCCATAGCGCTTCCTGCCTACCTACCTTATTACCAGCCGCTCAAGATTTTAAACCCAGGACAATGGGTTTGCGTGGTTCCTACAAATGTTTATCACGATACAAAAACCTTTTTCGGGAAATTGGGCGATGAAAATCGGATTCAGGGAGCGGTTGTAATCCTGGATACCCACAGCGGCGGCATCCTGGCTATGTGCGGAGGGGAGGATTTCTACGACTTTAAAAACAGCGGGCAATGGAACCGCGCCACGCAAGGTCCTGGACGCCAGCCCGGCTCCGCTATCAAACCACTGTTCTTCGCCTGCGCCCTGGAAAACGGCTTCACGCTTGCCAGCATGTTCGAGGATAAGGAAATCGTGTTCAGCGACGGTTATTCCCCGAAAAATTACGAGAACCGTTACTTTGGATTCACCACCCTGGAGGAGGCGCTCGAACACTCCAGGAACGTGGTGACTGTTTTGCTTTACATGGCTTTGAAACCGGATCGCGCCCTTCCTTTTGTAAGGCGTTTCGACATCCTCGAGGATGCCTACCAGTGGAACCTGGCGCGGGATACCACGGTTTGCCTTGGTTCCTTGACCGCCACCCCCCTTTCCCTCACTGCTGCTTATCTCCCCTTTGTTAACAAGGGTGTAGGCATCAGACCCTACGGTATTATTAGGGTTTTGTCCCAGGATGGCAAGCTAGTTCTTGAACCAAGGAAGATCGAACGGGAGATTTTGTTGCAGGAAACAGCGGCTCAGATCACCTATGCGCTCCGGGGAGTGATCGAGCGCGGCACAGCGGCAAGTGTAATCAATCACGAACCTTTATCTCCTGAATTCCCTGAAGTCGCAGGAAAAACCGGAACCACGAATGATTACATTGATGCTTGGTTTATCGGGTACACGCCCGATCTTCTTATAGGCGTATGGGTGGGTTTTGATAAGAACATTTCCCTTGGGGAGCGGATGACAGGTTCGCGCGTGGCAGCTCCCATCTGGAGGGAAATCGTACTGCGCGCTGCAGCACTTGATCAGGCAACTGCATCAGCCAAATTTCCCTCAAGCGAAAACTTGGTTTACATTGATATTTGCAGTAAATCCGGGCTCCTGGCAACTTCTCAATGCCGAAATCGCCAAGACACAGTTGTTTACGAAAACCTGCCCTTTAAAAGGGGAACAGAACCCCGCGATCCATGCCATTACCATAGGTAAGGGCATGATTTTTCCCGGCAAAACCTTTTATGCATTATCCCCGCTGTGAATCTGGTGTAGGAGGCTGTCAATGCGTCCCGCTATCTTAAGGGAATTATCATAATGAAATTTCAGGGTGGGAAGATAGCGTAGAACAATTCGCTGCCCTAACAAGCGCCGGATAAATCCGCCCGCGGATTTTAAAGCCTTGAGCGAATCCTGAATCCGCTCCTCTGTTTCTTCGTGTATGGCAAAATA
>Ga0180438_10009864_pt1 | contig 11797 bp, 8 predicted proteins | sample SS_ome_12_FD_132455 | JGI IMG/M metagenome (GOLD analysis project Ga0180438, IMG submission 132455) | Hypersaline lake sediment archaeal communities from the Salton Sea, California, USA - SS_3_D_2 metaG | ecosystem: Environmental > Aquatic > Non-marine Saline and Alkaline > Hypersaline >...
CCCCGGGCAGGACCGACTCCAGTCTAACCTTCACTCCCACAACGAGATCCTCCGGACTCGGAGATCCCGGGCCAGACCCCGCCCCCTGGCCTCCCTCCTGCTGTGGGGAGGAACCCGAAGGGACGTTCATGACCCGCGCCAACGGCAAGCGAGGGGACCGGCACGCCGGTCCCCGCGGTTGCCGCAGCAGGTCTGGAAGGTCCCCCACATGGATTGCGTCGAACCGCCGTGGACAGCGCCCACGGGACTCGGAGCCAAGGCTGGTATAAGGGGCACCAGCCTGCGGTCCGGGGTGCGGATGAAGTCTGCAGGGAGCTTCGCCGTCACCCCGACCGTCCGGCTCCGTCGCGGTCACTGCTCCGGCTGGTCCTCGGGGATGCGGGTGGGCGTCTGGTCGTAGAGCGCCAGGAGCCGTTCGGGCAGGTGCTCCCTCTTGACCACGGCGCGCACGACGTAGTCGTCGAACCAGTTGTCGTACATGTAGAAGTACCCGTCATCCCCGCTGTCCGCGCCCCAACTGTTCTCCACGCGCCACTTGACGATCTCGTCACCCACCCGATCCACACCCATCACGACCATCCCGTGGGTGGAGTTGACGATCCCCAGGATGCCCTTCACCTTCTTGGTCCCCGACAGATCGACACCGTAGATCTCGTCGTACCGGTACAACTCGGAGTGCATGATGCCCGACTCCCGGTCGACCTGGTGCGTGACGTCCGCCGAGATGTCCACCGGATCGCCCGCCAGGACCGACCGGAGCACGGCGTCCTTCATCTCTTCGAGCCGCACGTTGAGGAAGTTCAGGTACTCGCCCTCGACGACGTTTCTCGTCAGCGCCACCTCGTACAGGACGCCGTAGTCCCGGGACGGCCAGTTGGCGACCATGACGAACTGATCGAGGTCGTCGAGAATGTACTCCTCCGCGAAGGCCATGGGCGTGTACCGCCTCGTCACCACCGTCGGCTTCTTCTCCTCCTCACGATCGCCGTCCTCTTCGCTCGGCTTCTCTTTGTACCGGAACTCGAACTCCCTCGGCGGAATCCCCAGATGATGGACGAGCATCCGGTAGACGTCCTCGAGGACCTTCTGCTTTCCTCGGCGGAGCTCGGCGTCGCCGGCCCCCCGGGCCCTGCTCTCATGCATCTCGTAGGCCGCGAGCCGGAGTCTCTGGTTGAGCAGACGCAGCATCATGCGCGAGTGCCCGGTCGAATCGGTCTCGGGCATCGCGTTGCGGGGAACCACGCCGTACTTCCGGCAGAGGTTGGTGAACGTCTGCCAGTACCCTCCGTCGTCGACCGGATTGCGGAGGATGCGCTGGAACCTCTCGTCCCTGAGGTCCAGGTCGGCCCGGTCGATCACGTTCTCCAGGAACGCGTTGGCCTTCTCCATCTTGTCCCAGAAGTAGAGGTAGTTCTGGGAGAACTCGAAGTCCTCCATGTCGACCCTCTGGACGACGGCCGGGCGCAGGACGTTTAAGGCCGCGTAGAGCCAGCATCGTCCCGTGCTCTTCTGGTCCGTGACCTTGCCGCTCTTGATCTCGTCCGAGAACAGCGTGTTGTGGTTCCGGACGACTTCATGGTTCAAGGCGATCCGGTCGATCGGGTTGGCGATCACTGCGTCCACCAGCCGTTCTTCGCCCGGGCCGGGCTGGAAGGCGTTCTGGATTTCCTCGACCCGCTCGGACGTGAGCGTGGTCTCCGGTCGGACGTCCGACCCGGCGGCCGCCGCCGACACCAGGACTCCGAACGCCACCGGGATTCCCCATCGAGTCCAACGCGCTTTCACCACGATTCCCCCTTCCGGTTCACGACCCGGGCCCCTCATCCGGCGGACGGGGCGCGGGCCAAGCTCTCCCCGACGGCTCGCCGCACGCTCTCGGCCATGGCGGGAGACACGCTCAGGGTTCGGTAGCCCAGTCGGACGAGGACGGCGATCATCTCGGGATCCGACGCCATCTCCCCGCATATGCTGACGTCGTCCATCCGACCGGCCTCCCTCGCACTCTTGGCGATGTACTCCAGGAGCCACACAAAGGCCGGGTCCCGGGTGTCCTGGTACGTGAGGACGTCCGGGTTGTCCCGGTCTGCGGCGGTGAAGTACTGAACGAGATCGTTCGTGCCGATGCTGATGAAGTCGGCTTCCTCGAGGATCTCGCGGGACGAGATCGCGGCCGAAGGGATTTCGATCATGGCCCCCAGCGGGATGTCCCGCGAGAAGGGAACCCCCTCGGCGGCGAGCGCGCCCTTGGCCTTCTCCAGATGCGCCCTGGCCTGGCGGAGATCCTCGATGCGGGCGACCATGGGGATCAGGATCTTGGCTCGCCCCTCGGGACTGGCCCGGAGGATGGCCCGGAGTTGCGTTTCGAACTCCTCGGGCTCTCGCATCAGGTGGCGCCTCACCCCCCGAACGCCCAGGGCGGGATTCGCCCCGGTGCAGCGCGCCAGCCCCGCGTCCTTGTCGGCCCCGATGTCCAGCGTGCGGATGACGACCGGACGCCCCCGCATGGCCCTCAGGACCTTGCGGTAGATGGCCACCTGCTCCTCTTCGCCCGGGACGCGCCCCCGCTCCAGGGCCAGAAACTCGGTGCGGAAGAGCCCCACGCCTTCCAGTCGGTTGGCGATGACGACGGTGAGCTGGCGCGGGTTCTCGATGTTGGCGAGAAGGTGGACAACCTCGCCATCCCGCGTCTGGACCCGAACGGGTGCCCCGACCTCGGCCTGGCGATCCAGACGCGCGCCGTCGGCCTTCTCCTGTTCGAGGACCTCCTCGTACTTGGCCCGCGTCGCGGCCGTCGGTCGGAGGACCACGCGCCCGGCCAGCGCGTCGACCACGACGTCATCCCCCGGCCGCGTGTTCTCCAGGAGGCCGGCGACGCCCCCCAGGACCGGGATGCCCAGCCCCTTGAGGATGATGGCGGCGTGCGACGCGGTGGCCTGACTCTCGGTCACGAAGGCCACGGCCCCCAACCTGCGCGCGTAGAGGGCCGTTGAGGCGAAGAAACTCCTGGAGACGACCACGGGGCGATCGATCACGTTGAGCGAACAGGTCGAGCCCGTCCTCTCGGCGGCGAGGGCCTCAAGGAGGCCGCGCCCGAGGTCCCGCATGTCTTCGGAGCGATCCCGGAGGTAGGGGTCGCTCAGATTCTGGAACCTCTGGACCACCCGCTCCCCCTCTTCGGCCACGACCCACTCGGCGTTTCGCCTGGTCGCCGCGATCCGGCGGTTGATCGCCTCGAGCATCTGATCGTCTGCCAGGACCATCTCGGCGACCCGGAGCAGCTGGTGGAGATCGCCCTCCTCCTGGTCTCCGATCTGGCCCAACTGGTAGTCGATACCCCGACGGATCGCTTCGACGGCCCGGCGGACGCGCTCCTGCTCGTCCTCGACCTGGCTCTCCGAGATCGTGTACCGGGGGAAGGCCACGGTCTCGTCTTCGACCAGAGCGACCCCGACGGCCACCCCCGCCGCCACGATTCTCCCCTCGAGCGTCTTCTCTGTCTTCGGCATCACGGTCTCCACGGTCGTCCTGCGCTACAGGCCCTCCATCTCCCGCCTTTCGGCCTCCCGTCGCGCCAGCTCCCGGCTGTACAGCTGCACCACGTCCCCGCGGCGCAACGTCCCCACGACCCGTTTCGACCCGTCGGAGGCAACCACCGGAATCGCCTCGAGCCTGTCCCGCTCCAATTGCTTCAGAACCTTCGGCAGATCGTCCGTGGGCTGGACCGTCGGCGGGTGACTCGCCACATCCTGCGCCACCAGGATTTCGCCCAGATCCTCCCTCTCGGCGAAGACTCGCGGGACGTCTTCCAGGTAGATGGCACCCCGGTAGGTCCCGGCCTTATCTACGATTGGATAGAGATCGTCCGGAAGGTCCGCGATCCGATCCAGGATGCCGCTCATGCGCTCTCCGGCCATAAAGACGGTCGGTTCCTTCCGGTAGACGTCGCTCACCCTGAACCCCTCCAGGAGATCGATGGCCATGTCTCTTCCGAGGCGCACACCGCGGCGGACGAGCTTCAGCGTGTAGATCGATTCGCTGGACATCCGCTCCGAGATGAGCGTGCTGAGAACCGTGGCCAGCATCAGGGGTAGGATGATGCGGTAGTCGCCGGTCAGCTCGAAGAGGATCACGATCGACGTGATCGGGGCCCTCGCCACGCCCGCGAACACCGCGGACATCGCCACCAGCGCGTACGCCCCGGGCGGCCCCGCGACCGCGGGGAACAGGACGTTGGCGATCTTGCCGAAGGCGGCCCCCATCATGGCTCCCAGGAACAACGACGGCGAGAAGATCCCGCCCGAGCCTCCCGAGCTGAGCGTGAGGGAAGTCGCCGCGATCTTGACCGGGATCAGCAGGAGGAGCAGGTGAAGGGGAAGCGAGTTGCGCAGGGCGTCGCTCACGGCCCCGTAGCCGACCCCGAAGATCTGTGGAAAACCCAGCCCGATGAAACCGATGGCCAGACCGCCCAGGGGCGTCTTCAGGTAGTCGGGGAGTCCCCTCCACCCATCCACCCGGTTCTCCGCCCAGTAGAGGGTCCGCACGAAGGCCAGGCCGAGGAAGGCCGCCAGGATTCCGAGCGCGGCGTACAGCAACAGCTCCCAGTGGCTCTGGAGCGAGTAGGCCGGCACCGAGAATGCGGGCACGTTGCCGAAGGCCGCCCGGCCGATGACCGACGCGGTCACCGACGAGATGACGACGGCCCCGAACCGCCCGGCGCTGAAGTCCCGGACGACCACCTCCAGGGCGAACAGCGCGCCCGCGATCGGCGCGTTGAAGGTGGCCGCGATGCCTGCGGCCGCTCCGCACGCCACCAGGCTCTGGACCCGCCTCCTCGGCAGACGGAGGACCTGCGCCAGCGTCGACCCCAGCGCAGCTCCGATCTGGACGATGGGCCCCTCCCGGCCGACGGACCCCCCGCTGCCGATCGTGATCGAGGATGCCAGGCTCTTGACGACGGCCACCCGCGGCCGGATCCGGCCACCGCGGAGAGCCACGGCCTCCATGACTTCGGGGACTCCGTGGCCCTTGGCTTCCCGGGCGAAGAAGTAGACCAGGGGTCCCACGATCGCGCCGCCCAGTGCGGGAACCAGGACCACCGCGAAGCGTCCCATGAATCCGAGGCTCCCGCCGACGTACCCGAACCCCAGCGTGTGGAACCAGGCGATGAGCCAGCGGAAGCCGACGGCGCCCAGGCCCGCGCACACTCCCACGACGACCGAGATCAGGATGATCCTGAGCGTCGTCGATTGGTAGGAGCGGTAGAGGACCCCCCGCTCTAGTCCGGATGATCCTGCACGGTCCGGCATTCGCCCTGCCTTTATGTTGAAGGCCGCCCGCGAGTCTATGCGCAGAAGCCCGCGCCTGTCAACTTGCGGTACCCTGAACGGCCGCACCCGATGGGCGCCCGACCGGCGGTTTCCCGCGCACGCCCACCGCTCATGTTCTCCGTCGACTGTTCGCCGATCGAACGCCGCGGATGCGAGCCGACCGACCTGGTCTCGACGGCGGCCGCACGGGCGGGCAACATTTTTTGAAATTTCACTAGCCAAGATTCGGGGGGTTCCGCTAGAATGGCCCGCAGGCCCTCCGAGCCGTTCGGCGCGGAGGTCGTGTTGCAAAGACAATCGGGACGTTTGCCGTGTACCCACGGGGGGCGCGCCGGATTCCGGGCGGTCTTCCGTTGTGGAATCGTTGTGCCGTACTCGGGTTGCGCTCCGTTGGGCCCGAGCCGTGAGGAGGTGATGCCGGTAGTACCGTCAGGATCACCTGGAGCAGTCAACATTAGAGCAAGAGGTTGCTGCTCGCGCAAGGGGGCGCGGATCACTTGCTCTTCGAGAAAAGAGGGGGGAAAGATGAAACGAGTACTGGTTTTCTGTGCGATCGCTCTCGCGTTCACTGTGACTCAGGCTTCGGCCGACGTGAAGCCCTACGGATTCGTGCTGTTCAACACCCAGTACAACACCAGCTGGAACACCGACATCCCGGTCTTCGCCAGTGAGTACGAGGAAGAGACGCCGAGCCTCCTGATGACGGCCCGGCAGTCCCGGGTGGGCGTCAAGATCAAGCTCGACGCCATGTTCGATCCGATGGGGAAGGTCGAGATGGACTTCTGGGGCCTCGGCGGCTCGGCCGCGAACGGCGGCGTCCTGCAGTCCGCGCCTCGGCTGCGCTTGGCCTTCATGACCTTCAGCTTCATGGACGGATGCCTGAAGCTGACGGCCGGGCAGGATTGGGTCAAGGCCTTTGCGCCCTACAGCCCGTCGACCATCGCGCACGTGAGCATCCCCGGGTTCTCGAGCTCGGGTAACCTGTGGAACCGCCTGCCACAGATCCGTGTCGACTACACGATGGACATGGACATGACCACGATGATGTTCCAGGGTGCGATCGTGAGACCCTTCGGCGCGGATGTCGACCCGCACAACCCGTACGGTCTGCCCGGAGCCGACCAGGAGGCCACCCAGGGCGACTACATCGGCGCCGGAGAGCTGAGCCAGACCCCCTTCGGACAGGCCCGTGTCGCCGTCACCTACGACGACATGGTCACGGTGGGCGTCTCGGGCCACGCCGGCCAGATGGACTTCTCCAAGAAGAAGCCGTGGCACGACGGCAGCAATACCCACACCTACAACGGCGAAGAGCTGGATGAGAAGATCAACACCTACGGCGTGGCGGGAGACCTGAAGATCGTGACCCCGATGGTCGAGATCATGGGCGAGGGCTTCTGGGGTCAGAACCTGCCGATGTACTTCAGCAATCTCCGCCTGGGCTTCGAGGACACGGGCGGCACCGACGGCATCGTGGGCATCGCCCATCCGCAGGGAGTCGGCGGCTGGGGACAGCTCAGCGTCAAGACGTCCGAGATCACCAAGGTCAACCTCGGCGGCGGCGTCGAGATCCTCAGCAAAGACGACCTGACCGAGGCCGGAGACATCTGGGGTTCGATCGTCGGTCAGAACATGACGATCTTCGCCAACGCCATGTGCATGGCGGTCGAGGGCTGTGTGTTCTCCATCGAGTACGGCTACATCCAGACCAAGCGCGTGATGAACGCCAACGCCGGGGTGGCCGGAGCGGACTACGAGGCCGACTTCGACGAGGGTGCGGAGAATCACAGCGTCAACGTCGGGTTCCAGATGAACTTCTAGACGACCGAGTCCAGGAGACTTAAGAAGGCGAAGAGGGCCGCCGATCGGCGGCCCTCTTTTCGTCTGCCTGTCTCGGTCGTCCGCCGGTGCGGGTGCCGCAAGAACTACACTAAGCTGATCGAGTTCGTCGGTTACAACTGCCGAGGATTCAACAGATTCCGCTTGCGTATTCCTCGCCCTATGGGCTAGAATGCCACGACTTGTCTTGTAGGGAATGAGGACCCCTGGGGGGGGACGTGGGTGCGCCCTTGACCTGTAGGCCCGTGTGCCTCAAACAACTCGATGCCTTCATCCTGGCCGGCGGCCAGGGTCGACGGCTGAATCGCGACAAGGTCCATCTGGAGCTGCCGAACGGGCGGGTTCTGGCGAACTTGATCGACCTGTGCGGTGATCTGTTCCGGACGGTCACGCTCGTGGTCGACCGGGCGCAGAGAATCCACAACCCGCCTGCCGGCGTTCGCATCATGGCCGACGTGATTCCCGGCTCCGGCCCCCTCGGCGGCCTCCTCACGGGTCTGGGCGTCGCGTCTTCCCGCACGAGCTTCGTCACCGCGTGCGACCTCCCCTTCTTGAACAGAGAGATCATTCACTTCGTGGCCCGTCGGATGGCCGACCAGGACGTCCTGGTCCCCGCGCGCGGGGACGCCATCGAACCGCTCGTTGGCTTCTACGCCAAAACCTGCTCGGATGCCATCCGGCGCTCCATCGAGCGCGGAGACCTTCGGGTGCGCGGGTTCTGGCCAGAGGTCCGGACCGAGGTCGTGGACCTGGCCGGGTCCTTCCGCCCGGGGGATTTAGACACGTGGCTGCTCAACGTGAACACCCGCCGCGAGCTTCAGATCGCCGAGGCCGTGGCGTCGTCCGGAACATGGGAATGACCCGAAGTATGGAGGCCCTCTGCATCCGCGGCGGCGACCGCTTCGCTCGCACGGAGACCGTCGCCGCCGAGGAAGTCCTGTGCCTCTACCTCAACGGGAATCTCGTCGTTCGCCTTCTGGCCAGCCCGTTTCAGCTGGAAGACTTGGCCGTGGGTTTCCTGCTCTCCGAGGGTCTCGTCTCCCGGCCGGCGGACATCGTCTCGGTCAAGGAGGGCGGCGCGTCGACCACCCTCTTCGTTGAGGCCAGGACCGAGGCGCCCGACCCGGTGATGCTCGCGGGGGCGGCGCGGACCTCGGGGTGCGGGGGCGGGATCACGATGGGGACGGGCGCGGGCGCGCTCGCGCCGGTTGCCTCTGACCTTCGGGCCGGAGCAGACGAGATCCTGTCGCTGGCGAGGGAGTTCGAGCGGTCGTCGGTGCACTTCCGCAGGACCGGTTGCGTCCACGCGTGCGGCCTGGCCCGCCAGGGACGTCTGGTCCTTCTCCGGGAGGATGTCGGGCGACACAACGCGCTGGACAAGGTGCTGGGCGCGGCCCTCGGGGGATCGATCGACCTGGAGAGCTCGATCGTCCTGCTCTCCGGGCGCATCTCGTCGGAGATGGTCACCAAGGCCGCCCGGACGGGCGTGAGCCTTCTGGTGTCTCGGGGGGCGCCCACGGCGACCGCCGTCGAGATGGCCCGGGACTTGGGCGTGTGCGTCGCCGGGTTCGTCCGCGGGGGTCGAATGAACGTCTACACGCACGCGGATCGTGTCACCTAAGCAGGGAATGGTATCCGAATGGCGAAGAACGAAAACGCGCCGACAGCGCCCGAGCGGATCGAGATCGACGAGGCCCGGCTCAGAGATACGGTCCGGGCGATCCTGGAAGCGATCCGCCTGCCCAAGGGCACGCCGTTGTACGGTGCGTTTCCAGAGATCGCGTCCCCCGAAGACCGCCAGCAGATGATCGACGACGGGGTGTACCTGTTCCGCGCGTCCGAGGCCCGCGCCGACGGGTCGGCGGTCCGGGAAGTCCAGGGACGGCTCCTGACTTGCCTGAAAAGGCAGATGCCCGATCGCGCCGGAGAATGGACGGCCATCGAAACCGGGCTGGGCGCCGGGGAGGGGGCGGAGCATTTCTTGACGCGGATCCTGGAGAACGACGTCCGCCATCTCACGACCAAGGCCAACACCTGGGGCGTGTCGCCGGACTCTCTCTCGCTCGCCGCCCTGTTCTGGGCCCGCCCGTTTCGGGAGGAGGCGGCCCGCCGGCTGGCCGACGGCGTCCGGACCGAACACTGGCGGATGGGTTTCTGCCCCGTGTGCGGTCACTGGCCGGGGTTCGCGTACCTCGCGGCGGAGGACAACCGCAGGAACCTGTGGTGTGCGGCCTGTACGACGACGTGGCGGTTCGATCGGATGCGCTGTCCGTTCTGTCTGACCACCGACGCGGAGAAGCTCCCCTACCTGACGATCGACGACAACGAGCATCTCCCGCTCTACGTCTGCGAGGAGTGCAAGCGGTACCTCAAGCATCGGAGAGAGGAGAAGGACGCGCGCCGCGACCCGGACGTGGACTTCATCCTGACGGTTCCCCTGGACTACGTCGCCACGAATCAGGGATACATTCAGGAATCGCCGATTCCTGTTCGCTTCGAGAAGCCCGACGGAGAGGCCAGTCGGGCCTATCGGGCAAAGGCGCGGTACGAAGACGGCCCATCCGGGGCCGGCAACATTCACTAAATGGAGGGGCGGAGATGAACCTAACGAGGAGAGGATTCCTGGGGCTTGCGGGCACTGGAATCCTGGCACCGGTGTTAGGGTCATTCCTAACACCGGGCAAGGCAAGGGCTGCGCGTGGTGAGTTCAAAATCGCTCGCACCACGGAAACTACGACGATCTGTCCCTACTGCGGGGTCGGGTGCGGTATGGTGGTACACGCCCGCAAGGACAGCCACGGGGGAAGGGTCGTCAACATCGAGGGCGATCCGGCGCACCCGATCAACCTCGGCTCCCTATGCAGCAAGGGCGCCGCGCTGTTCCAGGTCGCCAACAACGAGCACCGGTTGACCAAGGTGCTCTACCGGGCGCCCGGCTCAGACAGATGGGAGGAGAAGGGCTGGGACTGGGCCATCCGGAGAATCGCGGCGAACATCAAGAAGACAAGGGACGAGACCTTCAAGGCCAAGGACGAGAAGGGACGGTTGGTCAACCGCACCGAGAGCCTCGCGTGCCTCGGGGGCGCCGCCCTGGACAGCGAGGAGTGCTACGCGTACAGCAAGTTCGCTCGCTCCCTCGGGGTTGTGTACCTCGAACACCAGGCCCGTATATGACACAGCTCCACGGTGGCCAGTCTGGCCGCCTCTTTCGGCCGTGGAGCGATGACCAACCATTGGATCGACATCGCAAACAGCGACTGCGTGATGGTGATCGGTTCGAACGCCGCCGAGAACCATCCCGTATCCTTTAAGTGGGTAATGAAGGCGAAGGACCACGGGGCGAAGCTGATTTCGGTGGATCCCCGCTTCACCCGGACCTCTGCCGTGGCGGACCTGTACGCGCCGATCCGGTCGGGGACCGACATCGCCTTCATCGGGGCGATCATCAACTACGCGCTGGAGAACGACCTGATCCAGATGGATTACGTCGTCACCCACACGAACGCCAGCTTCTTGGTCGACCCGCGCTACAAGCGCGACTTCCAGGACGGGAGATTCGGTCAGATCAAGGCGGGCAGCTACACCAAGGGCACCTGGGGGTACCAGACCGATTCCAACGGTCGGATCCGCAAGGATCCCCGCCTCCGGGATCCCAACTGCGTGTTCCAGCTGCTCAAGAACCACTTCTCGCGCTACACGTTCGAGAAGGCGTCGGAGATCACGGGTTGTCCGGTGGACGTCATGCGTGAGGTCGCCGAGACGTACTGCGCGACCTACAAGCCCGAGAAGTCGGGCACCATCATGTACGCCATGGGGACCACGCAGCACACCCACGGCACGCAGAACATCCGCAGCTACGTGATCCTCCAGCTCCTGATGGGCAACATCGGCGTGGCGGGCGGCGGCATCAACGCTCTCCGGGGCGAGTCGAACGTCCAGGGGTCGACGGACCACTGCCTGCTCTTCCACATCATCCCGGGCTACCTCAAGTGCCCAACGACCGAGGACACGACGCTTCAGGCCTACCTGAAGCGTTGGACGCCGGTCTCGAAGGACCCCATGAGCGCCAACTGGTGGCAGAACACCCCGAAGTACACGGTGAGCTTGCTCAAGGCGTTCTGGGGCGATCACGCGACCGGCGTGAACGAGTTCGCTTACCAGTACCTGCCCAAGCGGGGAGCGAACTACTCCCACATCGCTCTCTTCGAAGCCATGGAGGCCGGCACGATCAAGGGTCTCTTCATCCTCGGTCAGAACCCGGCGGTCGGCGGCCCCAACGCCTTCCAGGAACGCAACGCGATGGAGAAACTGGATTGGCTCGTCGCCGCGGACCTCTGGGAGACCGAGACCATGGACTTCTGGAAGCGGCCCGGTGCCAACCCGGCCAACATCAAGACCGAGGTCTTCGTGTTGCCGGCGGCGTCGTCCGTGGAGAAGGAAGGCAGTGTCGTCAACTCGGGCCGCTGGGCCCAGTGGCGGTACCAGGCCGTGCATCCGCCGGGAGACGCCAAGAGCGATCTCTGGATGCTGGATCGGCTTCACAAGGAACTGAAGAAGCTGTACGCCCAGGGCGGCGCGTTCCCGGGCCCCATCGTCGATCTGGCCTGGGACTTCGGGAGCGGCGAGGAACC
>Ga0180438_10009865_pt1 | contig 11797 bp, 20 predicted proteins | sample SS_ome_12_FD_132455 | JGI IMG/M metagenome (GOLD analysis project Ga0180438, IMG submission 132455) | Hypersaline lake sediment archaeal communities from the Salton Sea, California, USA - SS_3_D_2 metaG | ecosystem: Environmental > Aquatic > Non-marine Saline and Alkaline > Hypersaline >...
CTGAGAAAGTGGAGAAGATTATAAATGGAAGATCTTGTTGAAAAGAAATTTGAAGGTTTTTTAATATTAAATTGGAAAACTAAACAGATGAGGGTTATGAAGAAAAAACCTCAGGGAAATAATCCTTTTGAGATTCCAGTATTAATAAAAATAAATGTTAAAGTGCCTAAGATGAAAACTATTGTTGCAAAAGGAGAAGTAGAATTATCTAGGAATCAAGTTAAGGAAATGGTAATAGAAGAATTATAATCATGGATTCAAAATTTAAAAGAGGAGACATAGTAACAGTTAAATTTGGACATTATAAGGGTTTAACCTTTAAAATTCAATATGCTCCATTTTCAGTTATAAAATCAGAAAAAATAATGTACATAAAATATAATAAAAAAATGTATGAGCATTCTTTTGAAGAAAAAGAACTGAGGAAAGCAAATAAAAAAGAACTTAAAGAATATTTAATTGATGAACTATGATAACTTTAATCAACCCAAATATTGTAACTCAGAAAGGAGATTATTTTGGTAGTGGTATTCCTTATTGGCCAATAACTTTAGCTTACATTGCAGGATTATTAAAGAAACACAAAATAAAATATGAAGTAATTGATGCATTTGGGAAAATTCCACAACAAGTTTTTAGAAACGGAACTACTATTGTTCAAGGTTTGTTTACTGAAGAAATTGTTGAAAGAGTTTCAAAACATTCAAAATATATAATAATCTATTCTGGTTTAGTTTTCTCTCATGAAAGAGTTTTATATATAATAAATTCTTTAAATGAAAATTATCCAAAAAAGAAGATCATTGTTGTTGGAAACATCCATCAGGTTGTGTCCTATGATATTAGCAAATTTAAGAAAGATTTCAAGAAAGCAGGTGCTGATAAAGTAATTGTAGGAGAACCAGAAAATCAGATTGCTAAGCTGTTAAAAAAGAAGAAAGTTGATGTTTTAAAATTGATGCCAGATTGGAGCAAGTTTCCATTAAGAAATTATTGGAATTTGGGATATGCACATGCTCCTTATAAGAGGAAATATATGCCAATATTGACTTCAAGAGGTTGTCCTGGCAAATGTAATTTCTGTATTAATCCTAAAATTAATAAAAGCAAATGGAGACCAAGATCTGCAAAAAAAGTTTTAGAAGAAATTAATAATTATATCCAGAAATATAAAATTGAAGAGATTCATTTTACTGATTTAAATCCAGTTGTAGATGATAGTAGAATTAGAAAGATTCTTTATAATTGTCCCATTGTAAACTTTAAATTTGCTACAGGTACAAAATTAGAGTTTCTTCATTATTCAACTTTATATTATCTAACAAAAGGAGATTATCTTTCTTTCTCTCCAGAATCTGGGTCTAAAAGAATTCTGAAAAAGATGAATAAATCATTTGATTTTGAGCATGGAATTGAAATGACAAAATTTGCTCATTTATTTAAAATCACTACTCAAGCTTGTTTTGTTATTGGTTATCCAGGAGAAACAGATCAAGATAGAAAATTAACAAGAAAGTACATTCATAAACTTACAAGAGCAGGTGTTGATGAGATTGCCCTATTTATTTTCGCACCTATTCCCGGAGCTAAATCATATAGTAAAAAATGGAATTATAAGAACATCTCTGATTTAACCTTTTCTCCTAGATGGAGAAAAGAGTATAAAAAATTGAATAAATGGAGACAGCAGTCATATGTGCTGTTTTTCCTATGGAAATTATTATATCATCCATTTTCTTACTTTAGGATCAAAAATACAAAAATATTTAACACTATAAAAAGAGCATTTAAGCTTTGGAGGTTATCAAGATGTTAAAACAAATAAAACACTGGGTTATAGACCAGATATGGAGAGTACAGATGGTATTGGGATTATATAGCATTTTTGTATTTACCCCTTTACTTATCCTTTCAAATAGTGAGAAAATAGCACAAGTTGTTCCATTACATCCAGCACTTCAGGTATTGATAGGAACGCCGCTAGTCTTACTTCTTGTATGGATTGTAGGGTTATTCTTTGATAAGATAATAAAGTATCAGCAGTCATTTGATACTTCTGCCAATTTAAGAAATCCACAGATGCAGACCTTGTTGGAAAGGACAGCAAAGATACTTGAAAAGTTGGAAAAGGAAAAGTTTAAATAGGATAAAATCTTTAATTATATGCAATACCTGATTATGTAACCAACCCAAGTATGTGGATTCACTTGGCTAGAACCCAAGTCTTCTGCATGCTTGGGGTTACTATAGGCCGAAACATTTAAATATTAGTTCTACATATATACTATCTTAGGGCTACACCTTAGCTCGAATCTATCACCTCTTTTTCCTTCGCAAATGCCCTCGGAGTGTTTGCGGGGGTTTCTTATCATGGCAAAGACAAAAAAAGTTAGGAGACATAGCGGCAGAAAAACAATTTCTTCTTCTTGTGAAGGATGTCCAGATATTACCCTTTATGATGAGTGGTTAAATTATAGGGATAGTGCTAGAGGATATAATGATAAAACTAAATTAAACAATAAAGGAGGCTATCATTTTGAATATTGGTCTTGGGATAGATGGAATAAAAAAATAAAGAGAGACCTTAAAATAAGAAAAGCTAAAAAACTAGGAAGGTCTATTTTGGCATAGAAACATTTAAATAGTAGTATGTCCCTTCTATTTTTATGACAGAAAAAGAGAACATCAACTGCAACCTTTGCGGGAATAATAATTTTTCTATTATTTTTGAAGCCCAACCTGAAAAAGAAAAACAGTTTGATCTTTCAGAAAAATATCGTTCTTCAGGAGATGAATCTTTATTTGAACAGGTTGTAAAATGCAACAATTGTGGTTTAGTTTATATCAATCCTAGAAACAAACCAGAAGATATTTTAGAGGGTTATTCAGAAGGAACAGATGCAGCACATGTAAGCCAATCTGAAGGTAGAGAAAAAACTTTCAAGAAAACTCTCAAACTTATAAATAAATATACAAAATCTAAAAATAGATTGGTTGACATAGGTACAGCAGGAGGATGTTTTCTTAAAGTAGCAAAAGATGATGGATGGGGAGTTCATGGAGTTGAACCAAACAAATGGTTGTGTGATTGGGGAAAAAAGAATTATGATATTGAGATAAAACAAGGAGATATTTTTTCTGCAGAATATAGTGCAGAAATATTTGATGTTGTTACATTATGGGATGTCATAGAACATACTACTGATCCAAAAGCTGTATTAAAAGAATGCAAAAGGATATTAAATCCTGGAGGGATAATTGTTGTTAATATTCCAGATATAAGTTCTTGGTTAGTAAGGGCAATGGGGAGAAAATGGCCTTTTTGGAGTTCTGTTCATCTTTATTATTTTACTAAAAAAACAATGATTAAAATGCTTGAAGAACTTGGATTTGATATTGTTAAAACAAAAAGACATTTCCAATATCTTCAGGTTGGTTATTTAGCAGAAAGATTTTCACAGGTTAGTCAATTTATATCTAAGATTGCATGTTTTTTTGTTAAATTATTACATATTGGAAATCTACAGATTCCATATTATTTAGGACAAACTTTAATTATAGGGAGGAAATTAATATGAGCCAATTAGAAATTTGTGAATTTTTGAAGAAACATAAAGAGAAATGGTTTACTGCAAAAGAGATTGCAAAAGCACAAGATATGAGTCTTAGTTCAATAACCAATTGTTTAAGAAAATTAAGGTATTCTGGATTTATACATTATAAACTTGATAAAAAAGTATCAAGGCAAGGTAATACAAATTATGTTTATCAATATAAAAAATGAAAACAATCGTTATTCTAGGAGGAGGATTTACTGGACTTTCTTTAGCTAATGAACTAAAAGATAAATATAAAATAATTCTTATAGATAAAAATGAAGAAGTTGGAGGGATGTGCCAATCTTTTAAATGGAACGATATTCCTTTAGATCTAGGTCCACATAAGATCTTCAGCATAATTCCAGGGATAATGGATAAGTTTAGAGAAATCTGTCCAGATATGCTTGAACATGAGAAGAAGAATAGTATACATCTCAAAGGAAAAAATTTTGATTTTCCTCTTAAAATAACTCAATTTGCTTTTAAGATGAATCCTTATCATACATTTAGATTAGGAATTGATTTTCTAAAAGCGCAGCTGAAGAATAACAAAGAAGCAAGAACTTATGAGGAATATCTAAAACAAGGTTTTGGCAAATATGGATATAATTTGATATTTAGAGATTATGCACCAAAACTCTGGGGAGAACCTACAGATCTATCAGAAGAGATTGCTAGAAGAAGAATTCCTGTTCCAGATCTTAAAGGATTACTTGGATTATCTAAAGAAGCAAAAAAGAAAGTTAGTGCAGAGAAGTTTCTTTACCCTCTTAAGGGAATAGGAGAAATCTGTGATAATTTAAAGAATAACCTAAAAGGAAAAGTAACTATTATTACAGAAGCAAAAATTAATCAGATAATTGTAAATGATAATCAGATTAAAAAGATTATATTAAAAGATTCAGTATTAAATCCAGATTTTGTGGTTTCTACGATTCCTCTGCATGAATTGATTGAATCCTTAAATCCTGCAAAAATAATCATAAATGAAGCAAACCGGCTTAAATATAAACATCTTTTTGTTTCATTTTTATTATTAAATAAAGAAAAAGCTATGGAAGATCATTGGAGATTTTTTCCAGAAAAAGATATTTGTTTCAATAGAGTTGCAGAATACAAGAATTTTAATCCAAATGTTTTTCCTTCAGATAAAACTATAATCTCTGCAGAAGTTACTTTTGAATCTGAAGAAGATTTAGACGCTGTGCAAAATAGGATTATTCATCATCTTAAAAAAATCGGTTTGATCAAACCAAGAGAACTTTTAGATTATACTCAGAAAGTATTAAAAAATGTTTATCCTATTTATGATTTAACATTTAGACATAGATTAAAAATAATCTATCATCATCTTGACCAAATAAACAATTTAATAACAATTGGCCGTGCAGGATGCTTTAATTACAATAATATGGATCATTGTCTAGATATGGCTTTGACTGCCAAAGATTTTATTGATTCAGGAAAAAATAAGAAAGAATGGGTGGAAATAAGGAAAAGATTTGATGAATACAAAATTATTGATTAAAAAAGAGGGTTTAAAATGCATTGGATTTGGTATATATTAATTGCCTACGGATTTTGCTGGATTACTTTAATAGTCTCTTTATCTTTAAAAATATTTTTTGATATGCGTCCTTTTAGCGAGAAAATTGAACCAATTCCTAAACATTATTATTTAATAAATACTCAAGACAAAAAAGGAGTTTATAAGTTTATCAGAAAAGATAAAGAATATTATATATTTGAATTTTATAAACCTCCTTATGAGGATGGATTGCAGCCAATAAATAAGAGGGATATAATAAGGGAAGCTACAAAAGAAGAACTAAAAGAAATATTGATTGATGAACTATGATGGCTTATAATAAGAAATTGGAATTTTTTGTGATTCTTAATCTATTCATTTGTATAATTCCATTTTTATTTATATTTAGTATGCTTTTCGGATTAATTATATTTTCAGTTTTCTTTCTATTTCCCTTATTAGGAGAAGAATGTTCGTTATGTGGAAAAAAAGTAAGGGGTATCAGGAGCATAAAATATCTTTTTAATTACTTCTTTAGAAATAAAACAAATCCAATAATTTGTTCTTTTTGTGAAGCTAAAAACCGAAACATTTAAATATTTGTAGGTATTATTAATGAATATATATTCATATTGGAGGTGAATATCATGCCAGGAGGAGATGGAACAGGACCATTAGGAAGAGGCCCAGGAAACTGGGGAGGCAGCTGGAGAGGCCGTGGAAGATGTTGGAGATGGGGCAGAAACTTTTTTGCAGGAATGACTAGAGAAGAAAGAAGAAGACAACTTGAAGAAGAAAAAGCAATGATTGATGAAGAAATGAGAAATATTTAATTCTTTTTTTCTTTTTTTTACACTGGACATCTAATAGAAACATTTAAATACTAGTTATACTTTACTAATTTTTGATGTGTCGTAGACACCTCATGAAACAAAATGCGAAAGCAAGGAGGTGGCAATAATGCCAGAAAATAACAAACCAGTAAAAAAATTTAGAGCAGGTGCGATTTCTGCAGCAGTTTTTAAGAACGAAACAGTAAGAGATGGAAGAGTAAGCGTTTTCTATACAATAGTTATAGATAGAACATACAAAGATAAGAATGACCAATGGCAAAGAACTAATTCTTTTAGATTTATGGATTTGCCTAATATAAGATATGTCTCAGACAAAGCATTTGAATTTTTAGTAGAGATGAGAAATGAATCTAAAGGAGTAGATCAACAGCAACCAATAAAAGAAGAAATAGTGATGTAAAATGGAAATAACAGATCTTCCAGGTGTTGGACCAGCTATGGCTGAAAAATTAAATGAAGCAGGCTATAAAACACTTATGTCCATTGCTTCTTTATCTTCTAAAGAATTAGCAGCATTATCAGAGATTACAGAAAACAAAGCTTTAAAGATCATTATAGAAGCAAGGAAAAATATTGATGATTTATTTAGTTCTGCAGACAAAGTATTGAAGAAAAGAGAAAAAGTAATTAAACTAACAACTTCCTCAAAAGAATTTGATAGGATTATGGGAGGGGGTTTTGAATCAGGAGCAATAACAGAATGCTTTGGGCATTATGGAATTTCTAAAACACAGATAGCACATCAATTAGCGGTTAATGTTCAACTTCCAAAAGATAAAGGTGGATGTGAAGGAAAAGCTATATATATTGATACAGAATCAACTTTTAGACCAGAAAGGATACAACAGATAGCCAAAGCTGCTGGATTAGATCCAGATAAAGCTTTGAAGAACATTAAGGTAGGAAGAGCATTTAATTCAGATCATCAGGTTCTTTTAGCAGAAAAAGCAGGAGAATTAATTGAGAAAGAAAACATTAAATTGATTATAGTAGACTCATTAACTGCACATTTTAGAGCAGAATTTATAGGGAGAGGAACATTGGCAGACAGGCAGCAGAAATTGAATAAACATATGCATACTTTGATGAGATTAGCAGATACTCATAATATTTGTGTATATGTAACTAATCAAGTAATGGCAAAGCCAGATCAATTTTTTGGTGATCCAACAGAAGCTATTGGTGGGCATGTTGTTGGTCATGCATCTACCTTTAGAGTTTATCTAAAAAAAGGCAAGAAAGGAACAAGGGTTGCTAAATTAGTAGATTCTCCAAATCTTCCAGAAGATGCAATACAATTTAAGGTTACAGAAAATGGAGTTGAAGATGTATGAATAAATGCCCTATATGTAAAAGCAAGATGAGTAGGTTCTCAACAGTGAAATTAAGAGGTGGCGGAGGCTTTAAAACAATTGGACATCATCATTTTTGTACAAATATGAATTGTCATTATGAGGAGGATGAATGATGGTAAAATGTATTATGTGTGAGGAAGAAGCAGCATATAGGGATAAAAAACCAATAATAAAAAAAGGTAGACCTTTTTATCTTTATTATTGCAAAGGCTGCGCAAATGGTGGAAAGGCCTTTGGTTGGTTAGAATCAGAAGATCTTGAGGAAGTAAAAAATGGTTAATTTCATAGCTCAGGATTTGAATGGAACTTGGGAAGGAGGATTAGTCTTATCTCATTCAGAAACTTCTCTTATCTATTTATTAATTGGATTACTTGCATGTTTTGTAATATCATTTGCTTATTACGTTTATATGCTTCATAAGAAGGGAAATTTGGGGGAATAGTACCTTTTTTCGAAAGATTTAAATATAAGGGGAGTCTTTTAAAGAAATTCAGATGGAAAATACTATACTAATACAGAAACATTTAAATAGTAATATTTTTTCTTTTGTTAATAATGATAGCCCAAAAAATCTATGGAGGTAGATAAAATGGAATTTTTTAAGAAGTTGGGGGGAATAATGGTTATGGGGATTCTGATGCTAAGCAGCGTTTTTGCAGCAAGTCTTTCAGATTATCCAGCTCCGTTATTCATAGAGGACACCACATTTGATGGTGATATAGTATATGGGGAGAATGCAGATCCAAGCGATATTATGGGTCTAGTGGATGCTATTGCAGCTATTTCTGTTATAGAAGGTGATGAAATAGTGAGTGGTAGCGAAACTGTATCATTAGAAGGGGATTCTTGGAAAGCTGAAACAAGTTCAAAAATCTTTGAATTAAGAGAGAATATCTCAAGTATTCAAAGCACTTTAACAGAAGATGAACTAAATGCTTTAGCTGATGGAACCTTTACAGCAAAGAATGATGCAGATTACGAACAAGAAATAAGATTTTCTGAAAATATTCTTCTAAACTATGAAGAAGATACAGATGAAGATGTAGTTGATACTTTCTTGACTTTAGACAATAATCAAGAGATATTGACATATACTTTAACATTTACAACATCTGCAGAATCTGATATTGAAGATGAAGAATTAGAAGATTTTGAAGATCAAACATTGACTATTCTTGGAGTAGATTATACAGTAACAGATACATCTTATAGTAATGATGCAATAGAATTTACTTTGATGGGTGGAGCTTTGCTTGATACTCTTGAACAAGGAGCAACAAAAGAATATGAACTAGATGGAAAGACTTATGAAGTTGAAGTTACTTATATCGGAGGAGTAGGAGAATCAGAAGTTAAGTTTAAAGTTAATGGTGAAGTAACAGATGCAATGGTAGAAGGAGATACTTATTCATTAGCTGATGATACAGATATAGGAGTAAGAGAGATCCTTGAAGAAGAAGCAGGAGAAATCACAGCTGATATGGTAGATTCTATTTAGGTGCTGATAAAATAGTTTTAAACGATGGCAATGTAACAGATACAACAGTTAGAGGAGATGTTGATATTGGTGAAGATACTATGGATGAAGTTGAAGTAGACATAGTAGGAAGCGAAGATGGAACTGATTTCTTGCTTGAAAGCATATCCTTAATCTATAAAGCAGATGATGATTATTGGATAGGACCTGGTGAAAAACTTTCTGAAAAGATAGAAGAACCAGAATCAATGATCAATTGGGATATTGTTTTTGAAGGAATGAGTTCAGCTGCAGTAGAGATGATAGAAATTGTTCCTGCAGGAGATGAAGAAGCAGAATTAAAAGTTAATGTTGCTGATGGACAAGTTGATATACCTTTGGCTTATACAAATGGTACAATGACTTGGCCAGGAGCTAGAGATGAATTATTAGTAATAGGAACTAATGCAACAGCTCTTAATAGGATAGATAATGTAAAACAAGACGAATATGTTATCTTGACAACTGGAAGCGGCGTTCCTGATGAAGGAGAAAAATCCTATGTATTACAATATAGAGGAGCTGATAATTCAGCAGGTTCAACAGCTACATTGAAATTCAAAAATCTAGCTTCAGGCAAGATCATTGAAAGAAGCTTCAATAAAGGTATAGGAGAAGGTAAACTAACTCTAGGAGGACAGGAGTTTACAATAACTGCGCCTACACTTGTAGCAGATGAAGATGATTTTAATATAACTATAGATGGTGGAGCAGATCAGGGATACTTAGTTACAGAAGGAGATGCATTAATAACTATAGATACAACAACAGCAGACCAAGTTGATGTTTCAATAACAGAATCTGATGTTAATGGAATGACTGAAAGTGGAGTTCAATCAACAATAGATGTAGTTGTAAATGATGACAATGTTGATGAAATAGACATTAATGTTGTAAATGTAGTTAGCGGAGCAACAACTTTATCAATGATAAATGATCCAGATGACAATGATCTACAGACTCAGATCACTACATATGGTGCAAAGATCTATGTTAAATCAGACGATTCAGGAGCTGATAAGGTAGAGATTGAATGGCCAAAAGAACAATTAAGCGGCCAGGCATTTGTTGTAAGTGGTGAAGTTAAGTCAACAATCATTGGAAGTACATCAACTAAAGTATTAAAAAAGGTAACAATTCCTTTAGCAAAATCAGATGCTGAAGCTTTGCAAAAAGATCCAGAAATGAATAAGAAAAATTACTTATTGGTTGGTGGACCTTGCGCAAATAAAGCAACTGCAAAAGTTCTTGGTTCTGAAACATCATGGCCTGGATGTGCAGCTGGATTTGAAGAAGGTATTGGAAGACTTGTTTTAGTTGAAAGCAATGATAAAGTAGCAATGGTTGTTGCAGGATACACTGGATTAGATACTACAAGAGCAACTAGAGTATTAAAGAATTATCAAGAGTATACTCTAGAAGGAAGCGAAGTAGAAGTCCTAGGAACAACAAGCGAACCATCATCAGTCAGATCTGTTACTTCAAACAGTTCTGATTAAATTTTTTTTCTTTTTTTATTAAAAAATTAGGAGGTAAAAATGTCAGAAGAAAAGCAGATGTTCAAAATAACTTGTTCTGAATGCGGTCAGGAATCACAAGTTCCATTTAAGCCAGCAGAAGACAGACCAGTATTTTGTAGGGAATGTTTCTTAAAGAAGAAGAAAAACAGAAACTAAATTAGAACATATATATTTTCTAATATAACTAGAAAGTATAAACCTACTGCAAAAAATATTGTTGCAATAGCTAATTCTTTTTTTTCTTGTAATTTTAATACTAATAAATACACTATAAATAACATAATAACCTTTACCCAAACTAGAGCAATAAATCCAAATTTATTAATAAGATATACTGCAATTATATTAACTTCTGTAATCCCTTTAGCTAAAAATAACTTAGTTGTTATTAAATCCAGAATATTAAACATAACAAAAATCCATAATCCTGTCTTTATGATTTTTTCCATCTATCAAACTCTTTTAAAGATTCTTTTAATGTTTTATCTGTATATCTTAAATTCTGATTTATCTCTTTAAAATTTTCTAGTAATGATTTTCCATTATGGAATATAATCGGTGCTTCATATTTCTTATCAGCTAATTTTTTCATATAAGGTATTGTTATCTTCCAAACCCAAAGTATTACAAAGAATAACACAAAACCAGCAAATACCTGCTTCAGAAAATCTGGAATTTTAAATTCTTTTTCTTCTAAAACAGGCTCTTCTTCTGGTTCTGTAATTGTAGTCTCTTCTGATTCATTAAGAGGTGCCTCTTCAGAATCATTATCCTCTATAGTTGTAATCTCTTCCTTTAAGGGAGGAATATAAATCTCTTCTGTGATATTCTGTTCTTCAATAGGAGGAACATAAGTGGATGAACTGCCGCCGCTTGATCCACCTCCTCCCCCTGAAGAACATTGACCGCAATCTTGTGAACATGTTGAACAAGTTTCTCCATTATTGCAAGATCCATCTCCGCAATAAGGTGAAATGTTAGGAGTATAATTAATAGTTGATTGTAATTCAAAACCTAAAGGACTTCCAGCTAGTGAAATGGGTATAAATAAAATAAAAAGAAAAAAAAATAGTTTTAACTTTGCCATGGCTCAAAATATATGTTACCACTATAGCTGCCTGCAATCGTGTCACTTGGGATTGGTATCATCAATATAAAGTTATATAAACCAATCTCATCACTTGTCCTCTTGCTTGTACAATATACTGGATCATCTGCTCCATTATATGTGTTATCAACTAAGTAGTAATCTGCATCTGCTAAATAAGTTGTTGGATCCATTGTATAATCTCCATTGTAGTTTTCTTCACAAAGCAATACAGGTTCACTTTCTTCGTTGATCAATATAGTTTCTATGCCATCAATCAAGTCATCCATCCTTGCTTTAGCTCCATCTCCAATTGGCATCTCTATTGTATAATTCA
>Ga0180438_10009866_pt1 | contig 11795 bp, 28 predicted proteins | sample SS_ome_12_FD_132455 | JGI IMG/M metagenome (GOLD analysis project Ga0180438, IMG submission 132455) | Hypersaline lake sediment archaeal communities from the Salton Sea, California, USA - SS_3_D_2 metaG | ecosystem: Environmental > Aquatic > Non-marine Saline and Alkaline > Hypersaline >...
AATTTGTTTTTATAGTCCACCTGCTTGTCGTCAAGGTTTGAATCATCCTTTTTACCAGAATCATCGTCTTGCTTTCCTCCCTCGTCGACATCGTCAAGGTTTGAATCATCGACTTTTTTGTCGTCATCGTCCTTGTCATCATCGGTTTGAGTCATATTATAAAAATAATGAAATAAAAGAGGAGAGATTACTCTCTCCAAAGGATGAAGGAGACATTTAAAAAGGACAGCGAGAACCTTTTTAACGACAGATGTCTTTACTGATGTATTAAACACCTATCACTTATCTCTTTCACCCATTGGAAAGAGCAGGGTTTTTCTCGCTGTCCTAATTTTAAAGGATCATTATTTATTGTCTATTTTCTTTGGTTTTGCTGTTAACCAGTCAATAGATTGTTTTTTTCTTGTTTGTTCTGCTAATTTTTGTAATGCGCTAAGACAATCATACCAATCTTTACGTCTCTGATGATCTCGTGTTGTCAAGGAATTAAAACTTTCGGATAATATATACATCTTCATTGTCTCTGCAATTCTTTTTATATGATCACCGTGGCGCTCCAGCCAATCAATATCTGTCGAGCTCAACCCTATATTATCACGTTTTAGTGATCTTTTAAAATAAAAATTATCTATAATTTTTTTAAACCAATTTATCATGCGGTTTCTACTTCTTCTTCACGTTGTAAATTCATGCCAGCAACTTGTGCTAATTGATCACGATTATTACGCTCTGGCTGTACTGAAGGTTTAGGAGGAAGTGGAAGATCATCAAGAACTTTACCTCTAACATCTTCTTGTTCTTTAGCATCTGACTCTTTTTCAAAGAATTTGTCTGGATTTGATCCTGCGAGTTCAATTAATTCTTCTAATGACATATCTATAAACTTATCTAATCTTTCTGCCACGTCAGGTCGCACTTGCATCAATTGGACTACTCCATTAAAGATTTCTTGATGTTTTAGACGTTTTAATTGTTTAAGAGATGTAGAAGTAATAGGCGTTTCAACTTCGACATCAATATTTGACATAATTTGATCTGGTTGTAACTCTAAAAAGTCAACAAATCCATCTTTTTCTTCAAAAGTAATACCTCTTTCTTCAACTTCGCCTTCAGGAGTTACTCCTTTAACGGTTTTTATCTTTTTATCACGAATTGGTATAGTTCTTAATTTAGTATTACCAACTATTTTACGTCCTGTCGTTTTTGATAAGTAAAATTGAATATAAGCCAATCTCAATCTTGCCATCCTGACCAAGAAGTAGTTATAAGCGTTAATAGTAACTGCAAGAGACTTTAATCTATTAACTTCACGTATTTCTTCTTGGCCAAGAGTTCTGGCAAGGTCTCCTTGAACAGAATAAGCGTCAATCCCTGTAATCATTGTCGCATCCTGCTGCAAGGTGCTACGTAGATTAAGTAAACCTTTGTCTGATTGTGGAGGAGTAGACCATTGGAAGTTTTCTCCATCCATACTTAAAATTCTACCAACTCCATTGATTATTTGATTATCATCTATTGATGTTTCACTACCCATTAATAAAGTATTTGTAGAACTTTCTCTTATTAAGTCTATAACTTGATTGCTAATAACATTTAATTCATATTTCGCAGTTTCAAGTTGTTCATGTAATCCTCTTCCATATAATGACATATATTTAGGTTCATCTACGAGTATAACATACGGTAAACCACCCGTAGGACAAGGATTAACACCCTCTCTGATAATAGTTTTTAAATTAACTGCTTGTATATAAACACCTTTATCTTTATTGTAATAATTCCATATAGAATACTTTGGATTTTTCATTACTACTTGTTTTCGTTCCTCTTCTGTAGTAAAAAATACTCTATTACGTACTTCATTATCTAAAGGTTGTGAATTTATAGCTTCCTCAATGTTTTTATAATTAGGATCACCTTTAAGTGCTCGTAATTGGTCTTCTGATATATCTACTTCTACTTCAAAACAATCTACTGCATCATCTTGATTATGTACAGCATCTATCCAAAATCCTCTTAAGTCTATCATTTTACCAGCTAACCAACTTCTTTCTACTTCTTTGTGTTCTCCCGTGATTTTACCATCTTTATTTTTCTTATTTAATTGCCAATGTTTAATACGTTCCGTTTTAACAAATTCCTTCCAAATACCTGTACCAAATATTCTTTTACATTGTCTTAGCTTAGCTAATTCCTCGTCAGTGTCAGCTTCTTTCCATACGAAGTCAAATATTTCCTCAGTCAATTCTACTTTATCTACATCGTCTCTTTCTGTCGGTACGAACTTAATAACTGGTTTTTGTGCAGTCTCATCCGCTTCTTTAAGGCGACTTTGGCTACGTTCAATAGGAAGATTCACATTAGCTGTACCATCTTCATTCCATTGTATCTTCGCATCTTCTTGCTCCATTCTTAATTCCCAATTGAGATCGTCTCTTGCTCCATCCATCTCTAACCAGCGACTTTGAAGCCATGATAATGTATAATTATCATCTTTACCAGGAAATAATTTAACATCCCCTGATTTCTTCGCTGTTTTTTTGGATGTTTGTTGATATAGAGCCATAAAAGCTGGTGTACATCTATATAAATATCACAAAAAAAACAAAATGTAAAACTTTATTTTTTAATTTTCTTTACTTTGAACTTATTTTTTAGTCTTTTTTTAACTCTATCCTTTTTTTGAGAATCCTTAATAAAATTTAAACATGCATTAAAACAATATTCTAAATAATATGCAAAAGCTTCTCGTGTTTGATCATTAAAATTCATTCCTCTACCTACTAATGTCGCTCCGTGTTTATGACTTAATTCATGGACTAATACTCCTAAGTCTACATCTTGAATCCAAACATAATCATCATCTTTAATGGTAAAGTATGCACCATCTACTGTGCTACTATTTAAAAATTCTATATTATCAACTTTAAATTTCTTATATTTTTTCTTTAATAAGAAATTCTTAAGATCTTCTCTGTCTCCATAACAAAACCAAAAATGACTCTTATAAATAGGATCTTCGATCCATTTAGCATGAAAGTTTTTACTCATAATATTTTAAACATCTTATAGGAACTTCATCTCTATGAAAATCCCCGAATTGTAAACAGTATTCTTTTTCTTCTTGCATTACTTTAAGATTCTCACCAAATTGACTTTCTAATATTAGATTAACACCAAGTGCTAATATTAATATCAATATCATTATAATTAATATTGGAAGTATTTCATTTCTGAATCTACTTCTTTTAGGAGTATGTCTTTTGTAATACATATTATTTAAAGTTAATTATTATTTTGTGAGTTTATCTAAAATTGTTTATTTCTATAATAGGAAGGGGCTTCAAAGGGTTTGTCTTTGCACTTTGGGCAGAAACTGTAAGTTCCCAAATCCCAATCCAAAGTGTCTTTACATATTGCACAAGATTTCGGCAACTCCAGCTTCTCTCTCTCAGTACGGAGGAGGTCTCGGATGAATTGTATCATTTCTGTAGGGCAATGTGCATGTGCATATAAAAACCACATTTTTCTAAACTCCTCCTCCCATTCTTCTGGTGTCTTAGTCATAGTGGGTTGTTAGGATAATCACAGGTTATAAAATCGCAGTTATTTAGCCCAGTAAATTCAAAGCGTTTATAAGTTTCTTCGGAGATTTCATCAAACCAGTCTGATAAATCTATATCCCTAATATCCGATTTATTGATTTTGGCTCGTAGCTTACACATAGCCTCGAAATCTTTTTTATGGAGTTTCCATTTCTTATTTGCCATTGGTAGAGTTGGGGTTAGAGATTATCTTCAATGATTTTATTTTCTTTTTTTTCCTCTAGGAGATATTCATCATAATCTTTATGCTCTCTGCATTTGGCGCAAAGAGGGTTGTCACAATAGGGTGCTAGAACAGATTTATCGCAATATGTCATAAGTCAATTAGGGTTAGGGGTGTTTTGGAAATACTGGTTTGTCGCAGTCGTGGCAATAGGCATAAGTGGTAGAGACTTCTGCTAATTTCTCAGCATCAATATGGGGACATGGCTTCATCTGCTCCTCAAGGAACTTGAGCTTTTTCTGCTGTTGTTCTAGTTGCTGGGCTAGGGAATCCAGCATAGCAATAATGGTGGAATTTAATTTTTCCCCTTTGTATATTTCCGCACGTTTGGGGTCAGCCCAAGTCTTTTTAATCCAGTCTTCAAATCTCATTTTATTATTGGGGTTAAGAGTTAGGTGGGGAGAGGTTAATCCCAAATGATATGGGTTTTTAAATTATCTCCATCTTTTTCGAGAATGGCAACGCCAACCCTTTTACCTTCTTCTCGTATGCCTAATGCTGTCCATTCTTCTTTTATATTTTTAGGTAAAGCTATTTCTTCCATTAGAGAATTGGGGTTATTGACTGGATATAATCTTTGAGTTCATTTGTCTTTTGCTGATAACCTGACCTTACCGCAGATAAATATTTTGCCGAAAGTCCTTTGTTGTCTTTTAGTTTTACTGGGTGAATATCATTAGGTAGATTATAAATATCGTCAAGTGGCAATCCCTCTATAATCATCTTTTTCTGCTGGTCTAGGCACTTGCGGAGGAAGTCTTCTAGGCAATCCATTGTGAATTTTTTGGTATTGAAATTATTACATCCATCAGGACATTCAAATTTCTTTCTGAGCTCCTTTATGTATTCATCAGTTGTCATAGTGGGGGGTTAGATACTTCGTACCCATATTTTAAACCTTGTCCATAATTGCTGTAACTCAAATATTAAATCAAATCTTTCATATTCTTTGCGAAAATTAGGGTTTTTAAGCAATCGTTTTTTAACTTCTTCTAGTTTCATTTTTCTAGGTGTTATGAGACAGGAAGTGAGTAGTGTATTGAAGATGGCGGACGACCGAAGTCACTTTACCACACACTACCCACTCTCTATTTCATAATCTCACAGAGTTCTAGCATCTGTTCTTCTATTTTATCGAAAATTGGTTCGATGAGCCAATCTCTGTTTTTCGCAGACATTCCTGTTTCATCTGCTTTTTTAAGAACATCCATCAGGATTTCTTCGCCTTTAGTTATTATTTTTTTGATAGTTTCTTCTTTCATGTTTTTAGGGATTAGCGATATATTCCTTTTCTTTTAACATGACCTCGTATCAACCACCATAATCTATCCCAGAATGTATTGAGGTGTTCGTCTTGCATTTGGATAGTCACATCTAAATAAATTGTGCAATTAACACCATTTAAGACCACTTCCTTATCAGTCTTGTAGGCGATATCAGGCTTTATAACTGTCTTCATAATTCTTTGGGGTTAAATATCTCACAGAGGAAATCCAGTAAGGCATAAGCGTTGTTTTTTGCGATTCTCTCTCCTGCTGTCGATTCTTTTTCTACCATCTCACTTATCTCCTGCAAGCTCTTGGTGAAGCCAAGAGGTTGCCATAATAAAACACACTCATTAAATTTTTCTATCTGCCACTCAATATTCAATTTATCACTTATCTTCGAGAGGCAATCACCGATTAGGATAGGTCGTTCAAATCGTTCTCCGCAAGAGCCTGTATTTCTTATTGCTAGTTTTTCTATGAGGTCTTTATGGTTCATATTATTTAAGTTTATATTTAACAGCCTCCCAAAGTTCATTACATAATTCTTTATTAGGTGGCGGTTCACAGTCAACAGCATATCCCATTGCTATATTTATTTTTGCTATCCAATCCTCTCCTAAGAATTCTATAAGCTGACCAATAGCCATAGAGTGCCACTCTTTTATTTCCTTTCCCTCTCTATGAGAAGTTGTGAGATTAGATTTAACTAATTCAACCATTTGTCCATTTGTCAGTTCCTCCCATTGCTTTTTAGTGATGTGTTGCTTCATAAAAATAATTCAGCTAAGTAGTTAATCGTTTCTGGGGATTGCTGGTCGAGGGTGTCTTTTTCGAGATTCCAATTACACAAATTACCATCACCATCATTTATCACAGCTTCACCATATTCATAATTATCAATATAAATTGGTTTATTTAAATAGTTAGATTTAAACATTATTCTGGCAAGTGTGACTGGATGACCGATGATTTTAACCCCCCCGTCATATTCAATCATTTCATTGGTAAACATAATACCTTTATTAGCTTCGAAATCTCGTGTATATACATATTTTCCTTCTTTAATTTCAGTAATTATCCACCTACCCTTGTGTGTTGGATGTTTAAGCACACACCCGAAACTGAGTGTCTTATCTGCAAGGATGTCTGTGAGTTTGGTTAGTTTGGTCATAATTTAAAATATTAAGAAAGCTAAACCTACCCATAGAATACAAAGGAAAAATACTTGTGCTGACATCCAGTCAGCTGAAGAATGATCACAAGTTTTCTCATCATGATATTTAGCTGTGATCATTGCTGCTATAACCACTGATATTGGAAAACCTATAATTAGGAATCCTACAAAATTACTCATAATTTATTGTTTAAGATATTCTAAAAACTGTCCTCTTGTAAAATAACAAGAAGTCTTATCCTTAGGATGCTTCTTAAAATGTCTTCGCTGTTTTCTTAGCTTGTTTCGCATTCGTCGATTAGTTAATCTATAACGACTTCTTTTTGCGAGTACAGAAGCTGAACGATGATGACGCCTAGGCTTCTTTTGATTCTTGCCCCCTCGTCTTCGGGGTCTTGATACGATGATGTCCATGATAATGGTTTAAGTATTAATTACTTGCCATGCATGGAATCAAAATTATGAAATAAACATTATCTATTATATCAAAGTATTTACATAATGTACAATCAAAATCAACTTGATCTTCCCGTTATGTAATTTACCACTGGTTTTGGTGTTAATTTTATTCTTGATCTTTTCTTTTCTGGCTTACAAAACGTTAACATTAAAGCATCAGCAGTATTAGGTGACATGATCCCTAACTTAAACATATCACTCTTAGGCATGACTTGAAGTCTGCCTGTGTTATTAGCTCTATACTTTATGTCTAATAATTCATTCCAGTTAGTATCTTCAATCAACTCACCTCCTTTTAAGATCCATTCTCTCATAGTCCAATAAGCTTGAGCTCTTAGGTTCATGAATTTCTCACCAGTAGACTTGTCACCTACATTCAATGCTGTTACTCTTTTATCACTATGGTTGAGCCTATTTATCGCCATTAATTCTTGCGCTACATTAGCCCCTTCTCCAAAGTTATCAATGAATACATTTTCTGGTCTTACTTTAAGTTGATGCATTAAAGTCATTGTAGTCTGCGCTACACTCTTTGGTGTACTTATTTTCTCAGTGCCTACGACTCTTGCTTTAAAAGCATCTCTTGCTACCCATTTAGTCTCGTCACTACCCAATCCAGCTGGATCGACGCCAAGCCTGACTTCTCCTACAAAGTCTCTTGGTTCAATGATACGTAATTCCTTCTCAGCGAGTAGAGGGACATATCCTTTGTCGTCGACCATGTCAGCTGGTGGAAACTTGTTGTCGTATAATACTCCAAAAAATGGCTTTCTCATCGCTTCATCAATAAACTCTTGTGTTGTTCTGCCTTCTGCTACTCCTCTTTTCCAGTCTACATTGATATGATAAAAATTAGGATCATTAGCATCTCTGTAAAAATGATTCAATCTAAATGGATTGCCAATCTTAAAATAAAAGTTGTCTATCTTATCTCCCAACATACGAAAGATCTTAGCTTCAATCTCATCATCTACTAAAGCAGCCTCATCAAGTACTACGTTAGGAGCTCCAAATCCCATTACAGCGTCACCACTCTTTTGCTTATTTCTTGAATCTCCTGATAGTATGAATACTTCACCTATCGTATTATCAGTGTGTCTAAAAGTAAGTCTTGACTTTGATCTCTCAATACGTAGTCTTTGTAATGCATCTCCTCCCGTAGTTATTTCCAATTTCCCTTTAGTGTATTCATTATCAAATGTATGTTCAATAATGTAACCCATAATGATCCTTGATTGTTTCTCTGTTCCACTTACGATACACCATTTTTCAGGAAATGTAGCTACTCTTGACAATACTGCTAAAGCTACAGTATGAGATTTACCATATCTTGTAAAAGTACGAATGTGACAACGTTTACATCTCTTTTGAAATATCAGCAAGAATATCTCTGCTTGTCCGTCCGTCAACGTTATCGGCTTTCCCTCTTCGTCCTTGTACAGGATCTTTACCATCTGTATCGCTGTCTTTTTTTCCGCTTCCGTTATCTTCTCCCCTTTTGGCTGCGAGAGACTTAAGAGCTCGTTCAATATCTTGTATGTTATTAATTACATGTTCATTTTTTGTTTCTACTTTTTGTGTTGCTTTACCATAAGTGCGATCCATCATAGAGTCAATTGCTCTATTATCAGGCTTTTCAGTCGTTATGTAATAGTAAGAATCTCCTGAATTACTCTTTTCAGGATCAGCTAAGAACTCTTCTATCTCAGCTTTACTTTCAACAAGTACTGGTGGTTGTTTTCTCTTAATTCCCTTCTTATCTTCAACCTCATCTATTCTGTAAAGATACGTACATCCTCTTGCTAAAGTGATTTGAGACAAGAATAAAACATCAGTAACTCTTGCTACTTTTTGTTTGTAGGCTTTTTCAATCTCTCTTAAGTCTTTAAGTTCTTTCTTCCTTTCTTTAGTTAACTTAAATCCTTTCTTTCCGCCTGCTCCTTTGCGATATCCTCCTCTTGGCATGGTATAGTAGTTGTTATTTTATCTTCGCATTTCTTGCAAAGTATATAATTTCCTGATGATTTCCCACATTCAGGACACTTCATAATAATTACTTATGCCAGCTCACATGTTTTCAGGTACTTTAGTGACCGTCTTTGCACTGGCTAACTCCAGCCGAGCTGACATGTCCTCCTTTCGGTAGGTATATGTGCTGGCACAAATAATTATTTACCTTTCTTTCCACCTTTCTTACGCCCACCTTTTCGAGATCCTCCACAGCCCATAGTCTTAAAGTTAAATGATAATCAATAAGCAGAATCTAAGTGTGCCGATCTAATTAAGATCTTGCGCAGATATATAAACGAAAATACCACATCTTAGTTTATCATAATTAGAAAGTATCTCACTTTCTTAGACACTGCTTGTTAATAATCAACAAGAAGTAAGGTTATAGATTTAATCTAGCTAGATAAAATTTAAGTGAATTACAACTAACACACTACAACCCTACTTTTCAATGATCATTCCAATACTCTCATGTTAAGGATCCTAATTTCTTTTCTCTTCATTTTAAGAGACTTCAGTAATTTCTTTATCGCTTTATCAGGATCTTCAGCCTTTATTACTTGACTATCAGATACATCTATTTTCGTATGATTTTTATCGTATAAGATGAAATAATTGTTCATAAATTGTTAACTTGTTGTTTAAACTCCTTAGCATGACCCCTTTGTTCTCTTTCAAGGAACTTTGAATCTCTTACAAATCCTTTTCCCTTGTAAAGAATAAGTGGTAAACTCTTCTTCATCCTTTGTATGAACTCAGGGATCTTAGTCCTCGTGTCCCCCTTTGATGGCTTTTGATCCTTCATGATAAATCTATCATCTTTTACGTTTAAGGGTCAAGGAGACACGCCTGTGTCATCCTCAGCGTCAACTATGGTGAAGTTGAATGATAAGTTTTTCATACCTCCCTCTAAGAAGTATTCGTCTGGATAAGTGTCTAATAACTGACCAACCCTAATGAGTAGATCTTGCTTGATCTTCTTTCTCATGTCTTTACTCGTAAGAGTGAGGGTCTTGTACTGGTTTTGGAGAGCCAATGCTTGAAAATCTTTACGTGTGATCATCACTCAAGATTCTATCACAGAAAAAACTTTTTGTAAAATTTAAGTGAAATCTTGCGGTAGAGGCTTGGGCATAGATCTAACCTTAGGTTTAATAGGGTAATTAAAGGTATTCTTATCGGTAACCTTAGGATCATGTTTAGAAGAAGAAGTAGAAGAAGAAGTAGAAGAGTTATGAGACGTTATATCACCGTTATAACGTTCGTTATCATGTTTCCATCTTTTCTTCATTCCTTTTTTACCAGCTTGAGAACATTTCTTACGATACTCGTCTTGTTTCCTGCGTTCAACATCGAGTCTTTTGTGTCTTAAATAACCGTCCTTCTCTTTGAAGCATGGTAATAACGTGGTTATAACGTCGTTACTGCTGTGCGTAATTTTTGCCAAATAATTCTCGTTTTTTTTCAACGAACAATCACTTGTATTCCACATTAAACATAATAATTTCATATACACTCCGACCTCCTCGTTTGACATGCCAATGACGTTAGGATCAGCCATGAAGTCTTGAGGGTAGAACTGGAATGATGGTCTTTTCATATATCTGTTTTTAAAAAGGGAGTCAAAGCGTTAGTGGGTGACTGATTAGAGTCATTCCTCTTTGACTCCCACTAACATTATACATTATACATTTTCCAATGAAAAATGTACATGTTATATTTTTAATTTATCAATTTCTTCTTCAAGTTCTGCAATACGTTCATCTTTTTTATCTATTTCCCAGTTTAAATCTCGGATTTTATCACATATAGGACAGTCTTTTCCTTCATGACATATTTCTTCATGATCATTCGAACATAACCAGATAGACATAATGTTTTAAATTATTTTATAAATTTTAAAGTATACACACATGTAATTGTCTTGGTTTTTGTATGGTTTGTCATAATATATAGTCTCTACACCTGCATTCTTAAGTGCTTGTAAACATAGGTTGCATGGTAAATGAGTACTATATAATATAGATCCCTTAGTCTCTTGACCATGATATGCAGCTTGTAGTAATACGTTCAACTCTGCGTGCACTGCTCTTTGGCAATGATTATCTACTTCTTTACATCCTACTTCATTACAATGAGGTACGCCAGAAGGTGCTCCGTTATAGCCTGTGGATATTATATGGTCATCTTTAATAAGTACTGCACCAACCTTTTCTTTGGGACACGTACCTCTTTCTGCCACAGTACGAGCTATCTTCATGTAATATTGTTTTTTAGTCATAAGATTCATAAGTTTCTTTAAATATATCAGGTTTACAAGGGTAAAATTCTCCTTGAATTCCTTTAATAATATAATCACCAACTTGTGCAAATAATAATCCTTCCAAAGTTTGGATAGCTAGCATATTATCTTTAGCGCCGTGTAATCCAAGTCCTACAAATTCTTGAAGTTCTTTTCTATTATTACCATCATACTGAATAGCTTCAACAATTATTGGTTTTTTACGATATTTCATAATATTAAGGTTTATAATTTTCTATTATTTCAACATCAAAGAAATTTCCTTTTTCTTCTACTGAATGTACTTCATAACCAGATAAAAATTCTGTTGTATCATCATGTATGAGTCCTAATCCTGCTCTTGGCTTTTGCATATTAATAAAAGGATCGCATAAAGCATCATGGAAGTTTTTTATAGATATGATCTCGCCATCTATATCTCTACCTCTATAAGAGTAGAAATAAAATTTAGTATATATAGGAGTTTTTAATCTCCTGATTTTTATGCCTTGTTCTTGCATGAGAAGTCTTAACATAAGTACAAATTCTTTTTTTTGTTGGTCTATACTATTCCAATGGCAATTCCGGTACTTGTTTAGGCTCATCGACTTCGGTATTTTTTTGATTTTCATCATACAATCTTTTAAGAGAGTTATTTTGATTATTAGCAGGTGGAAATTTCATTATAAAATTTTGTTTTTTTTCAAGATCATCAAGCATAACTTTCATAGCTTGCCAAACGCAATCTTCTTCAAGAACGTTAAACTCGTCAGCA
>Ga0180438_10009868_pt1 | contig 11793 bp, 4 predicted proteins | sample SS_ome_12_FD_132455 | JGI IMG/M metagenome (GOLD analysis project Ga0180438, IMG submission 132455) | Hypersaline lake sediment archaeal communities from the Salton Sea, California, USA - SS_3_D_2 metaG | ecosystem: Environmental > Aquatic > Non-marine Saline and Alkaline > Hypersaline >...
CGGACCTGAAACCGGAGCCGTGCCTGGGGCCGGAGTTTGCCTCGACCGATATTCACATCGCACCTACCGAGACCGTAGGCCAGGAGAGTCAGCCGCTGCTAGACGATTCAGAAGCAGTGCCGATAGTCCCGGCTCGACCCGGCGTAGCGGACTCCGCGAGTCATTCCGCCCCAGTAGCCCCGAAGACAATGCCGCGGCAGTATATCGACGCGGTACAGCCCTACGCCTTGGCTGCCTGGCTGGCGGGCGTGTTACTGCTGGCCACGCGGCTGGCGCTGAGTTGGCTGCACGTGCGGTGGCTGGCTTGGGGTCGCCGGATGATTCCGGCCGATCTGGCTGTCCGCGCTGCGACGCTCGGGGGGCGACTTGGCCTGAAGTCTCCGCCACGCGTTCGCGTTTCCGACCGGATTCGCGAGGCGATCGTGGTGGGGCTCTGGCGACCCTTGGTCCTGTTGCCGGCTTCATGGCTGACGGAGATGACACCCGAGGTGCTCGAAGCGGTGATCGCGCACGAGTTGGCACACGTGCGGCGTTTTGACTTATGGGTAAACCTCCTACAGCGACTCATGGAGACACTCCTGTTTTATCACCCGGCCGTTTGGTGGTTGTCGCGTCGGGTGAGCGTGGAGCGGGAAATGTGCGCCGACGACTTGGCCGTCGGCGCCACGAGCGAACGACTTGTCTATGCAACCGCGTTGGAACAGTTGGGCCGCATGCGGCTCGGCCAGACTTCGCCTCAGTTCGGGGCCGGAATAGGAGGAAGCAAGATGGTACTTCTCAATCGAGTCGGCAATATCCTGGGCCTGCCGTCTTCGAGCAAGCGGGCTCAATGGTGGCCGATCGCCCTGCTGGGGCTGGCCGTGCCGTTGGGGCTCTGGTTGGCGTTCGCGCCAAGTTCACCAACCGGGCCAGCGGAGGTTCTGGCCGCGGAAGAGGACGAAGACGAATCGAAGGAAACGTACAGCAGCCCGAAACTCGAGGTCCGCGTCGTGGGCGTCGACGGCAAGTCGCCGGAACGTTGTTCGATCACGTTCTGGGGATCTGTCGATCCCGAGGCCGTTGAGAAACCCGACCCGAACCCGATGGACTCCAAGTTCAGCATCCCGCAGGTCTGGCACGACTCCGTTACCGGCAAAACCTGGCAGCCGATCCACAACTTCACTTCCAACAACAGTGCGACGAAGGAGGGGCTGGCCCCGGGTGATTACCGGGTGACGGCCAGCATTGGGCACGGCGATCCGGCCATGGTCGGCGTTAGCGACGTGGTCCGGCTCGACGGCAGTCGCGAACATACGGCGGTGACCGTGGCCATGGAAGCCGGACCCTCCTTGACCATCGACATTCTCGACGCGAAGACCGAGGAACCGATCGAGTATCCCTCGATCCGCCTGGTCCGGTTCGACGGTCTGCCGGTGGTCGGTTGGAGCAGCGGAGCGTGGAGCGTCCATCCTCGCGGTAATCGGTATGTGTTCGAGCATCTGAAGCCGGGAGACTATACGCTGGAGGTCTTCAAACGGGCGTACCATTATGGCCAGAACGAATACGCCGCCGACGGGATGCCGATCCGCGTGCGGATCGTGGAGAATCAAGACCAACAGATGACCGTGAAGCTCAAAGCCGTCGGCCCCAGCGAGGAGGAGGCCCAACGCCGCTGGCCCTGGTCGGTCACCGGCACCGTAACCGATGAAGGAGGGAAACCGCTCCCGGGCGTGGAGATTCGTGCCAGTTGCGGCATGAGGACCCTGATGCCGACAGGCTCCACCACGTCGGATGGCACGGGACGCTATACGTTGCGGTTCGGCCCGGGTATGCGGTTCCGCAACGAATCGACGGGGACCTGGGGCGCGGGGCTTCAAGCGGCCACGATCCACGCCTCCAAGCCGGGCTACGCCGAGAAGAACCTTTGCCGTCAAGGCGGACTGATGATGGCCGACAAGCTTCCGCCAGAGGCAAATGCATGGGGCGCCAAGCCGGAAGAGGTGATTCTGCCGGATAAGCCGCGGCGGCTCGATTTCGTGATGGTACCGGCGGCAACCCTTGAAGGACGACTCGTCGACGAACAGGGCAAGCCGCTGGCCGACACGCGGATCTCCATCCAGGGCAGCCAGATGCCGCCTTCCTGTGGCGTGCTGGCGCAAGGCAACACGGACCAGGAGGGAGGATTCCGATTCGAGGGGATCCCGCCCGATTACGCCTGGTCGATTTCCGCCATCGGACGCACGCGCCCGATCACACTTCCCGCTTCCGGGCTCTACCGCGTCACCATACAACACACGCGCGACGCGCGTTACGAACTCGACCTGCTCAGGTTCACCAGCGTGATTGATCCCCAGGGAGACGAGGTCGGCGAGCGGGTTGTCGGCGATGATCCGACGGTTGCGGCGCCGGTTTCCGACGAGCTTCAGCAGCAGGGCCGCGAGTATCTCAAAAAGATGGCGGCCGCCTGCCGCGATTGGATCGGGCCGCCGCCGGCCGAGGTCAAGAGCTGCCAGTACCGTTTCCGGCTCGGCGATGGACTGCCGGAAACCGTCCACATCAAGGACGTATCGCGGGCCGGTCGAACGAGCCGGCAGGGCATTCACTATGTCGGCACGCCCCACGTGCTGGCCGCCGGGCCGGAGAAAGTTGTCTTCCGCCAGGTCGAGACGGACGGGGAGACGATCTTGCTGAGGTTCCTGGTTCAAGACGGCGTGAAGATCGCGGCCGGGAACGGCATCACCGGCCGCTTTCGCGGCTTCTTCAGCATACCGCTGCGCGAAGGCGTGATCATTCTCGACAAGTTCACTTTCCGCCCGATCAGGACGGAGGTTGGAGGCGATCTGCAGGAGTCCTTCTCGCGATACATGGGCTTTGGAGATGGCCGATTCGTGCCGCTGACGATTCAGATCCGAAGAGAGTCGCGGCAATGGGACTGGAAGTTTTGCGTCTACCAGCCGCGCCTCTGGTTGTTGAGCGAGAGCCGCGCTGGCGGCGGCGACGTGCTGATGACGATCGATCAGGTTAAAGTCAACGGCAAGCAGGCCACTCCCATGGCTCAAGACGGGATCGCGTTAGCTGACCCCAATCCGCTCGGCCTCGACGATGACACCCTCATCAAGATCTTCCGTGCCGGCAGCGTGCTGCAGCGTGTCGCGTTCGATTGCGAGTCGTACTATCGCGACCACGATCGCTTGCCGCAAGACGTGCTGGAACTGGCCTCTCGCTATCAGGAGCGAAGCCGCCATTTGATCGGCAACGATCTGTACGCCCCCGACGAGAAACTGCGGCTGATTCACGACAAGGACGATCAACGGCTGGTGCAGGTCTGGAGCGTCGGCCCGGACGGCGATTGGGACGGCGCGCGGCAGATCGATTCAACGAAGCGGCCGCTCGACGGCGACGTGGGCGTCGAAATTTGCGTGGGCCAATCGGACTGGCGTTGGCTGGCCGACGAACCGCTTCGCCGCAGCGCCCTGGAAGGCAAGCGGCTGGCCCATTATCTGGCAGCCAAGGGGCCAAAACTGCCGAAAGCGCCACTGAAGGACGACGGTTTGAGCTGGGGACCGGTCGTCGACGGTTTGCAGTTGGCCGTGGAACTGACGCCGAAGAAGAACGCTTACCTTCTCGGCGAGGCAATCGATATGCGGTTTCATTTCCGCAACGCGGCCGACTATGCAATCCAAGTCGGTCTGATCTCTTGCCGACAGGACATGTCCATCCTGGTTCACGACCAGAAAGGAAAACTCCTGAAGCACCGAGCTTTCGAGAGGTCGGGGACCGTCGGCACCAGACAGCAGACCCTGAAACCGGGTGAAACTGCCTCGTATGGCAGCAGCGGCCTCGCCTTCGTCGCACCGGGCCGCCAACCCGGCGCGGGCAACCCCGGCCATTGGGTCGAAGCCACGCCGGGCGTCTATACCGTCCGGATCGCTCAACGCTTCCCCATCGGCTTCAGCAGCGAGCCGCGCGAGTGGCGAGGCGAATTGGAGACCGGGCCGGTCACGGTGCGCGTCGAGGCGCAGCCGGAGGTTGTCAGCGGTAGTGCCACCGAGCCCGCTTGGGGCGAGGCGGTCGAAGGAGTCAAAGCACGACTGCAAGCAGCCGAGTTTCGCGACGGTTATCAGTGGGTGAGCTTTGACCTGAGCAATGCTTCGAGCGATCTATCGGTTCAACTCGGCCCGAATGGTAGGCCGCGGGAAATGATCATCGATGACGTGGTCTATGTTTGGGGAACCGGTGTAGCCGGCAGCATGCCCGTTTGCAGGCCCGGCGAGCAGAACCGTTGCGAGTTCAAGCTGGATGAGAACTGGACGCCTACCAAGATGGTCAGCGGACCCGGAATGCTCAAGCTGAAGCCGGGCAAGCACACGGTCCAAGCCGCAGTGTACGTCACAGGCAAGGACGAGAACAACCGCGACCGGAGGGCGCGTGTACTGAGCAACCTGGTCGAGATCGAGGTTGCCTCCCGAGAAGACAGCGCGGATGCCGGAAACGAGAACGCCGCATGGGGCGAGCCGGTCGATGGCATCGCGTGTGCGGTGCGCCCCGTGAAACCGTCCTTTGCGCCTGATGAAGACATCACGGTAGACATCCTTTACAGGAACGTGTCCGACAAGCCGGTCACCGTCTGTGTCTGTCCAGACCTCTTCTATACTTGGCTTCATTTACGGGTGAAGACGGCAGAGGGCCAGAATGTCTTGGCGGGGCGACATGCCAACGGAACACGGCCGCCGTTAAAGCCCCCGGATTTCGTGACGCTTCAGCCGCAGCAGACGGCCTCGTTCCGCCAGGCCATCGCGCGTTCGCAGCATCCCGGATACTGGCCCAAGCCCGGCCGTTACTTCTTGCATGCCGAGGTCAACAAGATCAATCGGATCGACGAACACTTGCCCGGTTACGACGAATTCTGCAGGAACCACGGGTTGACTCCCTGGGTGGCTGGAATCGAAAGCGGCGCAGCAACCGTACTGATCGCCACGGAAGACGCGCCCCCCGAGCAGCCGGCGACCCGGGCCAAGCGACTCAAATCGAAGAAACACGCGTTCGAGTTGCGACTGGCGTATCACGGGCCGAAAGACAACCCTGGCCAAGCCGGGGTGAAGGATCCCTACCGGTCGCTGATCATTCATACCACGCCGACAGACTATCGTCCGCCCTGGGGCTGGTCGGCGGTCTCGATCAATGAGGAACAGGCCGCCCGGATCGTTGATCATCTGAAAGAGGAAGGATTCCTGGCCAATGCCCGACCGTTGAGTGGCGATACTTGGCTGAACGAGGAGGGACCGAGCTACAGTCTGGTCGTGAAAGGGCCGAGCGAACTGATACTCCACGAGGTCCTCGGGTGGGATCTGAAGATGCTTGGCCGTCTGGAGGCATTGCAAAAGGTGCTAGATGGACAGGTGCCCAAGTACGACGAACTGTTAGCGCGACTTGAGCTGCAACGCAAGGTGTGGGAGGCTGCGGCCGCGGCGGTTGACGCCACACCGCAGGGCAATCCAGACGCCACGACTGCGGAAGCCCGGGTCAGGCAACTCAAATCAGAGGAGCACTCGTTCAAGTTGGCGCTGGCATATCACGGCCCCAAAGACAACCCCCATCAGTCCGGGGTCGAGAATCCCTACCGGTCATTGATTATCCATACGACTCTTGTCGACTACGACCTGCCGTACACCTGGCGAGCGGTTTGGATCACCGAGCAGCAGGCCTCCAAGATCATCGATCACCTCGAAAGGGAAGGCTTTTTGACCAACGCTCGGCCATGCACCGGCGACGGCCGGCCGCAGGTAGACGGGCCCGCTTACAGCCTGACGGTGGAAGGGCCGGACAAGCTGGTACTCCACGAGGTCCTCGGGTGGGATCTGAAGATGCTTGGTCGTCTGGAGGCATTGGGAAAGGTATTGGATGGAGAGGTACCCAAGTACGACGAACTGTTGGCGCAACTCGAGCCACAACGCAAGGTGTGGGAGGCCGCGGCCGCGGGCGGTTTGTCGACGTCTTCATCGTCGGTGCTGCCGTGGGGCCCCGCCGATGATGAGGCTGCCGTGGCGACGATGCAGAAGTTGACCGACGCGGTGGGCGGCGAGTGGAGGGTTGTGCCTGCAGCCCGCGAACGGGTGCCTGGCCTGGGCCCCGCACTTTCTGGCCAGTTTTCTGCTTGGCATGGCGTGGCCGTACCCTATTTCGTTCTCCAGTGTGCGTCGAACGATGCCAAGTTGGAGACCTTTCTCCGAAACAACAGCAGCGCGCTGGAAATAATCGCCTCGGACGATCGGAGGACCGTGTTGGCCGGCGACAGCCACGAGCCGGAGGTCACCACTGTAATTCTCAGTACGCTTGGCATGACCGCGTCGAAAGAAGCCCAGGCGCAGAGGTTGAGGAGCGCCCAGGCCGAATGGCTGGACTTTCGGTTAGCAGTCGCCCGCCTGAGCTCTCGTGGGGAGGATTGGCCGTTGCCGCTATCCGACGGCCCAAGTGCAGCTCAGATCACTGAGTCCAAGGACTACTTCGCCGCCAAGGGGCCCAACGGCGGGCGTCACCGCGGTGATCTCTACCAGTGGTTCTCGAAGCTGGACGTTTGCGAGGCCTCGCCGCTTCTGGTGCGCACCGCTGACCCTCATAACCATGCAGAGTATCTTCTGTTGAGCAATAGACCCGAAGAGGTTCTGCTCAGCGGTTCTTCCCGCCCGCGGCCATGGCATCTGAAACGTGTCTATACCACCGGGAACAGTCGCGGCCGTAGTTCCATCGTGATGGAATTCGACGAAACGTCGGCACGCCGAATGGGAAAGTTGACCGAGGCGAATGTGGGCCGACCCCTGGCCGTGCTATTCCACAACAACGTGGTGGAAGTGCAAACGATCGGCGGGACGTTGGACGATCGAATCGTACTCTCTGGAGGACCGGACGGCTTTGACGACGACCTGGCCCGGAAGATCGTCAGGTCTTTGTCCGAATGCATGCTTCGTGAAAATGAACGGGCGGCCTCTCTCCCGCAACGCGACGCCGAGTCCAACAGTCTGATCGGCATTTCCTCGGAACTACCGGTTAAACGATACGGCACGGCCCAGTTGCACGCCAACGCCGAAGGCCCCGACAACATCGTGGGGCATTTCTATACAAAGATCCGCCCCGGTTGGTCACTGATCATTCGCGCCCGGGCCAACAGTGATTTGATACAGGACGCATACTGGTGCGACAGCGGCAAGGAATTGGCGGCTTGGCGCAATCCGCCGCCTGCGATGGATCACCCACCCGCGTCTGGCGAACCGTCGACAACTCCCGCCGCCGAGATCGAACTAAAGATCGACAGTGACAAAACGAAGACCATCTCGGTGGCCCTGGGACAAACCGCCGTCGATGTTCTCAATCTCTGTAGACCGGCCAAGGTCTATGCCGACGACGATCCCTGGGGTGCCGTGATGGCGGCCGGTGGTGGCTCGTACGTGTTCTTCTTCGCTGCGGAAGGTACACCGGAAGAGATGCAAGGGCGACTCGATCCCCGCCGCGACAAGCTCTACGCGGTACTCCGCTACCCGGGCGAGTCGAAAGACAACGGCACGTTCCTTCTTCCCGGCACGAAGCAAGACAGGACCTACGGCGACTTCGTCACGATGAAGGTACCACTCGGTCTCGAGAAAGCGAAAACTGCCACCGTCGCGTTGGGTATGAGCACCGAGGAAGTGAAGCAGCTGTTTCCGTCCGCATCGGACCGCGCAGACGAAAATCACGCGATAGTGTTCGACTCGGTCTACGACGACGACAAATACCTGCTCATATTCGCTCCGGAAGCCGACGGCAAAACCCACGATCCCAAGCTCGACAAGCTCTCGGAAGTGATCTATCAACACGGCGACAAGCCGGAAGTGATCTACCTCTTACCCCGCAGCAAGCGAGGAAAGACCATTCCGGTCGAGTATCGGGACTTGCTGGGCATCGACGGCAAACCGGCGCAACCGAACGTCGCCGTCGAGCGATTGGCCGCTTGGGCAAAGCTATGGAATGAAGAGAACGGCATGGGCGAGGCCCCGGCGACGCTGGACGGCTTGAAGCCCGACTTGGCTGCCTGGAAGGCCTGGTATACCAAAATGGGTCTGCCATGGTCAAAAACCGAAGATGCCCCTACGACCCCAGAGAAGGAAGCGACCACAGATCCGGCGGCGCAGAAATGACCGCAAGGCCAGACCCTGTTCGGCGTCCGGTCCGTGCAACGTGGACGCCAAGATTCGCACGGGCCGGATGAGACTTGCCAAACTCGGGGCGAGTCTCATGCCCCCGGTCAATAGAGATTGTGTGTAAAACTAAGAGTTTTTGCCTGAAAGGTCTTGTTCGGCAGAGATGCGGCTGGCGAAAATCGGGCCGGTCGACCTCCACGGTACCGAAAGCCGCCACAACGTGTGGTCTCGCGGTTCGGCATACGAGCAGGGCCAGGTTTTCCGTAACGACCCTACGTACAGGAGTGACTATAGTGACTGCCAAGACCGTTGAACCACCATCGATGTTAGCTCCCATGGGGTCCAGTGCGGCAGCATCTTGCTCAATCGCGGCTATTGTCTTTACGGCGTACGGCCCTCCGCCATTCATCTGCGTCGTCTTCTTCTTTTTGGCAGTCCTTGTAATGTCCTTGAGTTCTGTCTATCTCTGGGTTGACTATTCTCGCAAGTATATTGACTTTCGAATCCGCAAGTTGACTCCAAGCATTGAGGAAAGTTGACATGGCATTGGTGAGAGTTGCTCCCGTAAGACGGCCTCGTCCGGTCCCGGATTTTCGTCAACAACCGCGATCAGGCCACGGCACGGAGGGCGCTTTCGCATGGGCGTGATAAAGGGAGTCGAGAGTCCTTTCCGAAAAAGACCCTCGCCCGCATTATCGGCCTCCTTTTCTTTCATTGCGTTACAACGAGGATTTTATCATGCGATCTGTGAAGTTGAGTTTGGCCATGCTGGTGGTCCTGCTTGGTAGGGCGCAGGTGAATGCAGAGACTGTGGTGATTAACGAGTGCATGGCTGACAATCAGAGCACGGTGACTGACGAAGACGGTCCTTCGGGTCGACCCGAAAGGGAGAATCATGGCGCTAGGAGCGACGCGGCCAAAGTGTCGACGCTGCAAAACGTTCGCACCTTGGCCGACTTGAAGCGGTGCGAAGAACTGAAGGTCGATGACACGCCTTGGCGCGTGCGGATCGGACTCGGCGACGGCGGCGCTGAGGCCGGGCCGTGGAAGCTCGTCTATTGCCTGGCGAACCACACTGGGGACGGTGATGCGACGCTTTCGCACGAGGGGCAGACTCCCGGTCAGATGCTCGGCCCGGTCTTCCTCGACGTGCTTGCAGCCGACGACGCGGAACTTGGGCCGTCGCGTGGCATGTCGGCAATGCAGCGTACGTTGCCCGGGCGACAATGCCTGTTTGCCGCCGTCGTTCCGACGGCGTGGGAAGGAACGTATCGTCTGCGCATCCGCTCACCGGCCGGTCACCTGCTTGCCGCGCGACGTCTGCAAGTGACCGATCCCCCGCCCTGCTATTGGGCGGAGTTCGCGATCGAACAGGACCGCGACGCGGCACGGGACGAGCCCGCTTGGGCCGTCCGGGGTAATGCAACCGCCGCCTGGCCGAACTATGGCGGCATCCAGCTGCTCCTCGTGTTCGACAACCACAAGTTTTCCGACGACTTCGAGCGTCTGGAGTTGCCCGGTACGATCCCCATGGCTCGCCAGTGGTCTTCGCTGTTTGGCGTCCAGCGAGTGTCGTTGAAGCTCGGCGAGGCGCCACCTCCGCTGCTCCGTCTGTCGCAGGCGGACGACGTGCTGACGATCGACTCCGACGTAAAAATAGTCACCTGGGCCGACCTGCATCTGCTGGCCCGTTGGTGGGTCAACGGCAAGCCGGTGCTTCCACCACGGCCTGACGGCGTACGGATGATTGACCTGGCCAGGAAGGTCACGTACGGCAATCGCATGCGGGTTTCGCTTACCCTGCCCGACATGCTCGGCGAGGTGAAGGCCGGCGATCGGGTCGACCTGCAAGTTCTCTACGTGCCCGGCGGAAGCGTGCAACTTCCGCGCCACCGCATGTCGGGTGAAATGGCGCTTGCCGTGTCTGCCCCCGCGGGGCCGGCCGCCAGTGTGCCGTTGCTGAGCAATCGCCTCGAACTCGATATCGCCTCAGTGGAAGATGCAGAGGACGGTGTGTGACGATGCAGCCGGCCCCGGTAACAGAGAATCATGACGTTCAGTGTGAGTGGGGTGATAAAGGGGGCGGGAGTCTCTTTCGGAAACCCACCGCCTGACATCCGTCGATCGTCTGCCGGCCCAGCTCTTTGATCTCATCGACGGCGCCGCCTTGGGCGTCGGAGACCAGCTTTCTCATCCGTTCAAACGAGTTTATTCGCTGGTCGGCCGGGATGTTCTCGATTCGGCTGAAGATCGCCAGCTTTTGCCCCGGTACGAGGCTGAGACATTTCCCCTGCGCGGGGTGATGGATCACAATATACCGTCCGCCGGGCCCTAGGATTTCCCTTCGCTCACGAGACGGGGCCAGGAACACCACTTCTCCGGCGACGGCAGTCTTGCCCTCGTTTCGCTCAATGGTGATCTTGCAGGTGGCCGAGCGGATGTTGGCCACCGCTTCGGCGATCTTCTCGAAGGCCAACGCCGAACGTTGCCTGGGCACCAGCCAAACCGCCGGGCCAACCAGAGCAATCAGGATTGTTGCGGCCGCTGCGCATTTGACGAGTCTTTTCACCGAGAGGCTCCTCGGCGAAAGGTGGGATTTCGGTTGGGCTGGACGGCCTGGCCCTCTTGTAACTGATCCAGCAACGCAGACCTTGCTCTGGAAATGGCACGTTGAGTCGATGTTTCCGACGGTGTAATGCTCTTGAGTTGATCAATCCGCTGCACGGTTTCTTTGTGTAAGGTAGTCATTTTGACTTCTTCGAGCAAAGTGTGGATGGACTGTCGAGTAAGTCACAGATCTGGCCTATCGCCTTGCTGCAGATGGCACGCACTTGATGAGGCGTTTTGCCCAGTTGCGAACCAATCGCATCGTATGACTCACCTTGCAGTCGATGTAGAACGATCACTTGACGACCGAGTTCAGACATCCCGTCTAGAGCACGCAGCACTCGGGCGTACTCTTCCTTGTGCTCAAGCACGTCTCCAGGAGACATGTCTCGAGCAATCGGCTCGTCGGTCAGGCTTTGCGACTGAATCGTTCGCTGCTGCTTTCGCCTCCACTCGAAGGCTAGATTTGTTGCCGCTCGAATCGCGTATAGACTTTGATTGCGGGCAAGGTCGAAGGACTCGGACTTGCTTAACCGGATGAATAGGTCTTGCAGAAGATCCTCTGCTGTACTCTCGCACAAGGTCAGGCGGGTGAGCAGCGTGTGCATGCGTTCGCCGTGCGATTCGAGCAGGTCTAGCAGTCGCTGGACCCGCTCACTCATGCTCTTTACCTCCGTTGAGCGCCTGGGGATGTACGTTCTCTATGTAAGTAGACGCTCATTCTACCTGTGGCGCAACTCCAGAGCATCAGATTTCGAAAAAATGACCCTCTTAAAAGAAGCAAAGGGCCGATAGTACAGGGGGCAGGGGTCTTTTTCGGCAAAGACTCCCGCCCCCCTTTTATCATTCGCGGCACGGTTCAGAACTCGACCGGGTTGCTCGTTACACGCATTTTCCGGCCGGTGCGGTTGGCGACCTAAGGCCTCTTGGCTCGCTCCCGCCCCATTTTTTGTCGGACACTCGGCCGGTAGTAAACAATCTCGCAGTTCGGCAATGCCTCTTGGAGCTTCTTGACACCTTTGCCGGTGACTTGTAC